>WNGA01012610.1_pt1 | contig 10906 bp, 14 predicted proteins | sample 5400061 | NCBI WGS metagenome assembly WNGA01 (sample SAMN13153366, study PRJNA577476) | soil metagenome | isolation source: 100 cm soil or saprolite under grassland replicate 2 | place: USA:California | collected 2016-06-15
AGGACCCGGCGCGGTCGGCGGAGCTGGCCGACTCGGTGTCGATGGCGGCCCTGTTGCTGCTCGAGCGGCTCAGCCCGCTCGAGCGGGCGGTCTTCGTGCTGCGGGAGGTGTTCGGGTTCAGTTTCCCCGAGGTCGCGTCCGCGGTGGGCAAGTCGGAGGCGGCGTGCCGCCAGCTCGCGGTGCGGGCGCGCCGCCACATGGACGCGGGACGCCCTCGGTTCGAGGCCGACCGCCGGGAGCGCGAGGAACTCGCCGAGCGATTCTTTGACGCCTTCAGGGAAGGGGACGTCAACGGGCTGCGGGAGCTGCTCGCCGCTGACGTTCAGATGGTCGGGGACGGTGGCAGCAAGGCCCCCCAGTTCGCCAGGGGCATCATCGGCGCCGAGAACGTGGCCCGGGTGCTCGCCGCGTTCGTCCCGCCGTCCGTCCAGCTCGGCATCGTCGTGGAGCCGCACGAGGTGAACGGCCAGCCGTGCGCGATCTTCCGCTACCGGGACGGCAAGGTCCTCAACACCTTTGCGCTCGACATACTCGACGGGCGGATCCAGACGATCCGCGCGGTGATCAACCCCGACAAGCTCGGACACCTGGGTCCGGTGGCGGACGCCTGGGCGGTCATTCGCAAAGTGAACCAGGCTCGCCGGCCCACGGATTGATCGGAAGGGCCGACCGCGCTCCAGACCTCCGCAACCAGCTCAACGGCATGCGGCAGGCACGGGAGTTGACTCGCGGCGTAACTCGTCCGTCTTCTCCGCGTGGGGAGCCACGAAGGTGAATGCCACCGCCGGAATGGGCACCAGGATCTCGTCCAGCAGGCCGTCCGCGAGGCACTGCCGCGCGGTGTGGGCGCTGACGACGTTGAGGTGCTTGTGGCCAGCGGCGTCGCTGGCTGTCCGGACGGCGGTGTGCAGGTCGTCGATGTAGGTGAGGTCGGGTCGGTGGGATCGTCGGTGATGTGGTGGGTGAGGACCACTTTGACGTCCGGACCAGCCGCCGCCGAAGGGTTGCCCTTCATTGTCGGTGCCGCGGTGTGGGCCGTCTCCGCGGAAGGTGTTGTTTCCGACCAGCAGCGCGCCGATCCGAGGCATGAGTGCTTCGACGAGCGGGTTGGTGCCACCCTAGATCCCCGAAGTGCACCGTGCCGACGGGACGGAACCGCTGTTGAGGTCGCGCTGGATGACGACAATGGCGTCATCGACGGTGGCGATGCTGTTCAGGTGTGAAGAGCCCCGCAGGGCCAAGCCTGGCGGGCTTCGTGATCACGGTGACGTGGTGGTCGTCAACCTGCCGTGCCCTCGGCCACCGCGGCGTGCGCGCTGGACTCGTCGACGACCGCCTTGCCGGACGAAGGTTCACAACGACGAGCCCCCCGTGACCGGTGTCGACAACCGGCAGTGGGATGCGCGGAACATCCGATCGGTTCGGAAAATGCGCGCGCAGCCGGGCGAGGTGTCACCGCGCATTACGGCGGATCAGGCGCGGCCGTAGCTCTGCGTTCAGCCACATTCCGTGACGTGGTGGCCTCATCAGATGACCGCCGGCCGTCCAGGTTATTTGTCCTCGCTTCGCTGCAGGCGCTGCACCTGGACCGCGGCTCCGGGCGACAGGGATCGCGGCCACGAAGGAGAGCCGTGGAGAAAGAGCATGGCCGTTGATCATGGCTTGGTGTCCAGATAAACGTGCCGTCAACAGCAGGGCGTCTGGGTGCCGGCCTTCGCCCGCGAGCAAGTCGCTGGTGTGCGCGATGGGGTCTGCCTGCGCACCGGCCCGGATGAGTATCAGGCCTGCGGCCTTGAGGGCGGACCGTGACAGACACCGTCGTGACACCACGCCGGGCCGCGCCCGAATAGCAGCCGACGCGATCCGCGGCAGATGAGGACGTCTGTGTCACTGCAGCTTAGGTGCCGTTGGAGCAGGCAGGCACGCGACGCTATCATTAGATATCACTGGGAGGTGACGATGACCGATGTCCTGATTCGTGATGTGCCTGATGATGTCATCGCGGCGCTAGACGCGCATGCGGGGCGGCTGGGACTGTCGCGTAGCGAGTATGTGCGCCGTCGCCTAGCGCAGGACGCGGCGACGCCCAGTTCTGCGGTCAGTGTCGAGGATCTGGCCCGGTTCGCTGATGTCTTTGGTGATCTGGCCGACCCGGACGTGATGTCACAGGCCTGGCAGTGACGACGTGGCTGATCGACAAGTCCGCGCTCGTCCGCCTTGCTGCCAGCCCTGACGCCGCTGAGTGGGCCAGCCGGATTGAACGCGGGCTAGTGCGTATTACGACTGTCACACGCTTGGAAGCTGGCTATTCAGCCCGATCCGGTCCGGACCTGCGGGCCGGGCTCCAGCAGCCGCCTCTGGCCTCGATGCCCGTGGAGTACCTGACTCCGGCAATCGAGGACCGCGCAGTGGAGATTCTCACCCTGCTTGCCGACCGGGGCCAGCATCGCGCCCCTTCCGTGCCCGATTTGATCATCGCTGCGACCGCAGAGCTTGCTGGGCTCACGGTCCTGCACCTCGACAAGGACTTCGAGGTAATAGCTGAGATCACGGGCCAGCCCGTCGAGCGCTTGACCATGCCATGACCTGCCGGTCGCGGGCAGGTCACGGCGTCAGGCCTTATGCGGGCTGAACGACTGTCATTGCGGCATGAGGGTGCGGTGCTGAGCCCTGCATTCCGACCAGGGTGCGTGCGCAGGAGTGTTAGGACAGACGCATTAGGTGCTCGTGTGGTGCGCGCCGGTCAAGTCGTGCACGGTGAGGACTTGCAGCGGCGTGGCTGTCCGCACGCGAGCAATGAATCGTGTCGAGCCACGCCGGTCAGTTGGGGTGCCGACGTTATGTCTGGCCGCCTAGTGCCCTCGCGTGGCTCAGGGTGCGGTGGCGGTCGCGAACACGCGGCGCACCGATTCGAACGTGTCCAGCGAGCGCCGGCCCTCGTCTTGCAGGGATCGGACCGCGTCGGAGTCGGCCGGCGCCGCGAGTGCCTCCTGCCACATCCTCCGCTCGGCCTCGCGCCACTCAGGCTTCTCGTGTACCTGCACGCCGGCGAAGCCGGCCGCCGGCAGGTCCCGCTGGAGGTTCACCGCATGGATGCGTGACGGCACCCGCTCGTCCCGCGGTTCGGCCGCCTCCCAGCAGCTCAGGACCAGCCGGGCACCGGAAGCCAGCAGACGGCGGAACTCGAGCAGCGCGGCGAGCGGGGGATCGGCGAACTGGACCGCGTCCACGCACATCAGCCCGTCTGCGACGGCTGCGGGCAGGCCGGTCGCGACCAGTGTCCCGACCCGGAACTCCGACCGGCCGGCCGGCAGCACCGTGCGCTGCTCGACCTGGCCTGCTCCAGGGCAACCCCGGAGAAGTCCACTCCGAGCAGGCGCACGCCGGTACGCCGGGCGACCTCGATGCCGTAGCCGCCGCGCCCGCACGCGACGTCGACGAGCAGCCCGTCTTGCGGCATGCGCAGCGCCTCGGTCACCTCGGCGATGCCCTGCCACGTCAGCTGGCTGGTCGAGTGCAGCTCAGGCGGCAGCCCCAGGGTCCGAGCAACGATCGCATCCCTGACCGGCGAGGCAGCCATGTCCGCATACCAGTGATCGAAATACGTCGCGTCGAGCTTCGCGGCCCGCGTCGGCTCCCCTGATCCCATGCCCAGCATTCTCCCCGGTCGCGGACGCTTCCCGCACGCAAGCGAAAGCCAGCATCGGATGTTCGGCTATCACCCGCAGTTGGGCCTCAGCCCGTCTCACGAGATTTAACGCTCATCATGCATGACCGGGCGGCCTGAAAGAGCGTACGTCGGGCGTCATGGGTCGACCTGGAACTTGACCCGGGCGATGTCCTGGCAGATGACGGCGAAGATCTCGCGCTGCAGTCGGTTGTGCTCCTTGCCGGCGTTGCAGACGCGGGTAAGCGTCGGCATCCTGCCAGTGGCTGGTGATCGCGAAGCTCCGTCCGCTGTCGCGCAGCCCGAGGTCGGCCTGGGCGTTCATGGCCAGCAGCCCGGGGAACTGGAGCGTGGCGATGCCGGCCGGGCCCTGCCGGAGCAGCGCACGGTCCGCTGCCCGCTGGCCGGGTTCACCGGCCGGCCGGAGGCGGCCGGCCACGACGTTGCGGATCAGGCAAGCCCGGCCGGCGCCGTGAGCGCCGCTCCGCCCAGGCAGGAGATCATCATGCGGGGAGCCTTTACAGCGCGGAACCGCGCGCCGGGCGGAAGATGACGCCGCCCGCCGGGTCTCGCAGCGCGAATCCGGCGGGCACATGGCGCTGTCGGAGCGTGCTGGTCGTGCCGGTGTGGTGCTGTCCAGTGTTGAACAATGCCGTCTGCGCTCATAACCCAGAGGTCGCGGGTTCAAATCCCGCCCCCGCTACCAGGAAATGCAGGTCAGGGGCCCGATTGCCAGACGGTAATCGGGTCTCTTGATCTTTTGTCCGCTGTTTGTCCGCGGGATCGGGCCGGGTAGGGCGGCAGGAGGCGCGGGGGATTGGCATCAGTCGGCATAGCGGCTGGTCCATCTCGGCGCGCCGTTGCCTCGCGGAACAACCTCGCTTACGCCTTCCGGCAGGCGAGGCGGCCGCGTCAGACCATGCCCTGGCCGAGCGAACCCTCCGCATGGGTGATCAATCCGCTTTGCCATGGTGTCCGACTCCTCGCTGACGACACACTGCTGTTGCGGCGCCTGAGTCGAGGCGAGATTACTCTCGCCCCCGCAGTCCGGATCTTTGCCGATGGCCTGGGCCGTTGAGGGACCGAGGTCTTGTCCACCTGCAGCGCTGGTGTTCTACTAGACAATCTAGGCGCAGCTGGCCCCTCGAGGAGTCGGGGTATCAAACGACGGGCGGTGAGCTGCCATGTCGTGGACAAGTGGGTTCATCTAGCGGGCGCAACGACGAATAGACGTTACGGCTGGCCGGGTAGGGCGCTCACGAGCACCGCAGACGACCCACAAAGACGCCGACCCCTGGGGCTGCCATCAGCTGCAGCCGATCACGCGGCAGCGGATGGATCTCTGCCCGGCGCGAGCACCTGAGCGCCGAAAGGCGGACAAGGAGAAGATCATGTACGTTCGGATAAACATGCTGGCCGGAGATCCGGCGCGGCTAGATGAGGGGGCACGCTACCTCGAAGGAACCGTACGTCCGCATGTGGAAGGCCAGCCTGGCAACCGTGGCCTGGCCTTCCTCACCAACGCTGACCTGGGCCTGTGCATAGTCGCGTCGTACTGGGACTCGATCGATGCGATGACTGGCAGCGAGCCGGTCGTGCAGGTCTCCCGCAAGGAGATGACCGAACTGGTCCGGGGCACCGTGACGGTCGAGCACTACGAGGTGCCCGTCTTCGCTCGCCGTAGCCGCCCGCAGGCAGGAGCCGGCGTAAGGCTGACCCGAATCGAGGGCAACCCCGCCAGCCTGGATGCGGTTATCGACGAATTCCGGAACACCGGCGTGCCCGCGCTCATGGAGATGCCGGGCTTGTGCAGCGCCCAATTCATGGCGGACCGGGCCACCGGCCGCTGCATTGTGACGACCGCGTGGGAGAACGCCGACGCCCTGGCTGCCAGCCGGGCCAGCACTGCGACATTGCGCGCCGACCAGACCGCGGTGATGCACGTCCTGGTCCGCTCGGTGGAGGAGTACAAGCTGGAGTTCTCGTCCGTGCGCGAGGGCGACACCCGAAGCCTCATCGAACGCGACATCGAGCTGTGGAACGCCCGGGACCGCGAGGGCTGGCTGGCCGCCGCCGACCTGCATCGGTTGGAGTTGCAGGCGCCGGGCGGGTTGAGGCTGCTCGGGCAGGACGCCGCCGACACGATTTGGACCACGTGGAACGAGGCGTTCCCCGACAACCGGCTGGAAATCACCGCCATCCACGCCGACACCCGGGGCGGGGTGCACGAAGGCCGCTTCACCGGCACGCACACCGGGACCCTCCGTGGCCCAGCTGGCGAGATCGCCGCCACTGGCCGGACGGTGGACGCGCCGTTCTGTGCCGTATTCGAGTTCGACGAGGGCAAGATCATCAGCTCCCACCTGTACTACGACCAGGCCGAACTGCTCACACAGCTCGGCCTGAAACCGGATGGCGCGGACAGCAGCGCATGACCCGCTGACCCTCCGTTGGGAAGTGGCACGCACGGTTCCCGGCGTGCCACTTCCCACCATCGCCTACGACGGCGGGCCAGAGAGTCGCCGCCGTGGCCGACCTGACCGGCTCGCGCGGGAGTCACTCGCTAGGTGAAGTTACGACCGCTGACGCGGCCGCAGGCCTCATCTTGTACGCGGATGCCGCAAAGCCATGGGGAGAGGCTCCGGGCATGTTCCACACGGGCGGTTATGGCCACCAGGCCAGCATCCCACCCCGGCCGCGCGGCAGCACCTCAGGTCGCCCGCCCGCTCCGGGACCGTTGGCGGCCGTGGGCAGGTGCCGTTGACCCGGCGGCTGGACCCATGGCTGGCGGGCTGGCACGGTGGCGGGCGTGGCTGACCTGAGTGATCTGGGACTGAGCCATCAGCCATGCCTCCGGTCGCGTTCGTCATCAACCGCACCCGGGCGGGTGACCTGGGCCGGTTCCGCCGGCGGTGCCGTCAGGCCGCCGCGGACGGCGACATGGACATGGGGGGCCAGGCGCTTCTGTGGTTCGATGGCGGCGAAGTACTGCACGTCGTAGCCGAGGAACCGGCGCAGGTTCTGCATCAGCCGGTCGAACAGCGCCGCGAAATGCAGCGCGTCCCGGGCGGCCCGCTGGTAGCCGTAGGAGGCCGGGTCGGCGGGGGTGCCGTCAGCGCCGACCTTGCCATAGCTATTACACGTCAGCGTGAGGAACATCGACGGTCGAAACGTCTTGCCACCAGGAGCGATGTAAGTCTTGCCGATCGTTCTCGCGGCGACCGCTCGCCGTGGCAGGTCCGGGGCGTCCTGGCGGCGGCGGGTTGACCTGTGCCGCCGCTCGCTTCGTTGGGGGAGGACGTTGCCACGCATGCCGGATCGGGTGATCTGCTCGTCCAGGTCGCCGATCAGCTCATCATCTTCGGCAGTGTCCTGTCCGGCCTCGTCGGCCTGGTCGCGGTGCCGCTGGGCCTCGGCGCGGTGCTCGACCCACATCTGCTGCTCGTCGTCGGGGTCATCGGCGGTGATGATGGGCTCGGCGTCCAGATGCCAGCCCTCGCGGCATTGCGCCGCGCGCAGGGTCCTGGCCCGTTCCGCGCAGCCGGGGCAGATCGCGGCGAGCGTGTGCCCGCACGGCACGAGCACCTGTTCGGCCTAGCCCGTACGGGTGTCGGTACGGCGCAGCTGGACCGGGCGGATGCAGCCGCCGTGCGACATAGCGAGGTCGCGGACGACGTCGCGGGCTAGCGGCATGACCAGCCGCTGTGCTCTGGTCAGGGGTGGGGTCATTCGCTCTCCTTGTCGTCGGGGTCAGTGGCATGCCATCGGATGCGGTAGCCGCAGCCGGGGCATTCCAGCGTGAGGAAGCGGGGGGTTGTGCTGGTGTCGAGCAGCGGGCCGCCGCAGTCGGGGCAGTCCTCGGGTGCGAGCCATCCGGTGATCAAGCGGTCTCACCTGCCGCCGGTGCGGGATGCTTGGCCGGGCTGGTGAAGGCGGCGGTCATCGCGCGGATGTCGTCGTCGGAGACGAAGGCGGCACGTACCCGGACGGGATCGGGGTCTGCTTCGACCCGGACGTACCCGACGCCTGCCCCGGTGCGCGGGTCGGGGGATATCTCATCGCAGCGGGCGCCGCGGTCGCGTGCTCCGTCGCCGAGCACCGGCCTGGGATGGCTCGTCGAGGCGCAGCGCGATCTTGTCGGGGAACAGGTTGCGGATGTTCAGGATCTCTTTGCGCGGGTCCTGCAGGGCGGCGCGAGCCCGGCGATGGTCAGCACCGCCCGCCAGTGCCGCCGGTAGAACCACCACCGCCACCGGCACCGCGCTGGGCAGCCGACGAACCGGGTGAACCAGTCCGGCCGCCACAGCCGCAGAACCGCAGGCCCGCCGATGGCCAGGACCGCCAGCGCGACGAGGCCGGGCCATCGGGCCTTGATCCATGTCAGGATCACGATCCCGGCCGCCGCATCAAGCAGCGGATGACGGATCCCGAACCAGGTCACCCGCACCACCAGGCGGATGAGCTGGACGAGCCAGATCACCCATTCGGGAGTGCGGTGCACCGGGGACCGCCAGACCGGGGCCGCGAACGGATCGGAGTTGTCAACCTGGGCGTACTGCTCGCCGTACACCCTTCCGCGCATACGATGATCACCTCTTTCCTTTCGTCTTGCCGTGAGGGGAGACCCGGGACGGCCGCAAGGTGCTAGCTCCCGGCCGTCCCGCCAGTCACCCGGCCCTGCCTGCCGCGAGGCGTGTTTTCGGCTGCTCCTGGCCTTGGTTCATGCCGCGGCGTCTTTCCCGTCAGCGCTGCGCCCGGCCCGGCCGGGAGCGCGTACCCCGGTGGCCTTGAGGGAGTAGGCCAGCCTTCCGGCCTGATTCACGTACGGGGTCACCGTCAGCCCCGTGAATTCCACGGGGACGAACGGCATCCCCGCCTGCGCGGATGGCAGCACCGGCTGGTCCGCTGCCGCGATCTTCACCCGCGCCGTCTTGTCCCGCGCCTGCGGGTCGGCGTCGATCACATCGACCGCCCATAGCGGCTGCCCGGTCTGCTTGTCCTTGGACTGCACGAACCGGCCGCCCTTGGATGCCTCGAAGTCCCGGACCGGCTCGAACGTTCCGGCGGCGAACGCGCCGCGCGGGGAACACCTGAGCGAAGTCGACCGGAATCGGGCCTTGTATCGCCATGTCTCTCCTCCCGTGCCGCCAGTCATTCTGACGACTACTCGTCTTGTCGAGCAGACAGTAGCAAAACTTCTGTAACTTGACAAGACGAGTTATTGAGGGTGATCACATGGCGAAGGGGTACACGTCCTCCAGCTCGTGCAGATCACCAGGCAGGACCGCATCGACGACCTGGAGCGGGCGGTCCTCGGCGTCGTAGACGGTGAGGAGCAGGTTCAGCGCCGGGGTCTGCTTGCCGACCCTGAGCAGGCGGGCCTCTTCCGGCGTGACCTGCCGGGCGCGGATGCGCTCGGCCACGTGGTCGAACCGGAGTCGTTTGACCGCATGAAGATGCTGGTGAATGCCGCCGGGCAAGGGCACTGGCCTGGTCAGGTCGGTTCCCTCGGCCACGTCCAGCGGGAACCATGACGACACAAGCTCGGAAGGCTGGCCGTCACGCTCGATCAGGCGCTGCCGCAGCAGCGCCGGAGTGCCGGCAGGCGTGCGCATCAACGTGGCCACGGCGGGCGGCGTCGGTTCGCGCCCCACGTGCAGGAACGCCCCCGGCGCCGCTGCGTCGCCCTCATCGAGGAAGGCGTGCCCAGGGCGCGGCTGGTCGGCCACGACCGCGCGGTTGCGCACGTAAGAGCCCCGCCCGTGCTCGCGGTCAATCCATCCCTGGCTTTGCAGGACCTGCAGGGCGCGGACGACGGTCGGCCGCGACACGCCGAACTCGCGGACGAGCTGAGTCTCCGAGGGGAGGAGGCCCCCCAGCGGGTAGGTGCCATCCTGGATCCGGCGCTGCACTGTGGTCACGATCTGCGCATATTTCGGCGGGGAGAACTCCAGGTCCGCCATGACGACCACCTAACAACTCATCGACTCGACTTGTCGAGAAGCGTAACTGTGATCTCCCCGGATGTCACTAGAAGGCAGAAAATGGCACCGGCCGTCATCCGATGCGGCCGACGCATGGCCCTGGCTCGCGCGCGATCGCCGGGACCTCCGGCGCGTCCCACCGGAGCTCGAACCAGACCGTGCGGCCGTACTCATCGCCGCACTGGCCCCAGCGGTCAGCGACTAACGCCACCAGGCCCAGGCCCCGGCCGTCCTCGGACACCGAATCCAGCGCCCGGGCAGCCGGTGTAATGGGCGAGCCCTCGTCGCATACCGCTACTCGCGCCCACGACTCGCCGTGCTGCACGATGACCTCGAACTTGCCCCCAGCCCTTGAGCCCGTGTGCAGTAGGGCGTTCGTTGCCAGCTCCGAAACGCACAACACTGCTTCGTCGGTGACCGGACAGCCGTCCAGCACCCTCCCGACGAACCGCCGCGCCTGTGCCACTTGCTCGTTGCGGCCGGGAAACACGCGCCGCCGTGCTCGCGCCATCACAGTCTCTTCTCCTGCCGCACCCGCTTCGTGGCATGCCAATAGCCGCTCTGGTCAGCAGCGCGTCCGCCAGCTCGTCACGGTGCGGCGAGTCCTGAGCCTCCGCAGTCGAGGCAGCTTTCCTTGCGTCCGCCGTCCGGAATGCCATCGACCAGCTCGCAAGCCGTTGCCCGGCGGGACCTGACGAAGACCCACCCCCGGCCCCGGCAGGAGCGGCATTCGGCCAGCTCATCTCCCCGGACAGCGCTCATGCGCCAAAGATCGCTCACCGGAGAGGTTCAGCCCATAGCCCGCCGCTATCCCAGGACGGGATAAGCTCGCACCCAGTCATGCCGCACCTACGCTCGGGCACTGCCTGACGCGAGGAGAGAGACGACGGTATGCCCGGACGCGCCGATGAGCTGATCGAGATCCCGGCCACGCTATGGCAGCGGGCCGAGATGGCCGAGGCCTTACGCGAGCGCGACATGGGCCGGGTGTTCCGGCTGGTCCGCCAGTACGCCGGAGCGAGCCAAACCCAGCTGGCGATCGCCTGCGGAATGACCCAGGGCAAGATCAGCGAGATCATGCGCGACATCCAGCGAGTCATCGCCCTGGAGGTGTTCGAGCGGATCGCTGACGGGCTGAGCATGCCCGCCCCGGCGCGCGCCATCCTCGGCCTGGCCCCCCGCCAGTATCCGGCGAGCTCGGGCACCGTCACTTCCCGCCTGGTCCAGCGCCAGGCGGTCCTCATCCCGCCCCAGG
>WNGA01012611.1_pt1 | contig 10906 bp, 14 predicted proteins | sample 5400061 | NCBI WGS metagenome assembly WNGA01 (sample SAMN13153366, study PRJNA577476) | soil metagenome | isolation source: 100 cm soil or saprolite under grassland replicate 2 | place: USA:California | collected 2016-06-15
AAATAGTTATTATCACAATGCAAATTATTATGTGAATTAACCTTATTCTCAGTTCATCAATATGTTCAGCTATTGACATCCCAGATGAAGACATTACTATATTCGTGAATATGCAATCTCGATATAATAATTATATTGATAGACTCGGTTGCTATATAAAGCCAGAGAACTTAACTGAAGTTAAAGTAAGGTATTGTGAATGGAGTCGACCTCATCAAGAAATCAAAATTTTTCCTGCCGGGTAAATACTTTTAGAAGGAAAAATCAATAAGAGTTTATGCAATATCATAAGGCTTCTTTTATTGGTCTTGAAAGATCTAAAAAGGCTCAGTTAAAGCTATTTGATTATACTGGCTATGCCATGTTAACATATACTGTAAAACAAGATGGAAAAGGATTTTCCCCTGTAGGTGAAGAAATGCTAGTTGCCAAAATGGATAGAGAGTCCGAGTCGATGCTATTTCTGTGTGATAATGATGGTTATACAAAAGCCCAATCAAAACCGTTACCAAAGGAAAAAGCCGGTGAACTATATAAAAAAATGCTAGATGATGGTTTTCAAGAATTTAAGGGACAAATCAAGACTGTTTCATAAATAATTTTGTATTATATTGGTTGAAAACCATTGTGACAATTAATCAATTCAACAAATTGGATTCTAGTCCTAATTATTACTCTCTAATATCTTGTCATTACTATTTTATTTTATTACTGGATAATAACCCTGCTACTGACAAAGGAAACAGTTTCTAGATAATGTGACAATTTATTCATTTATTCTAAACAATAATCTTTGTGCCAGTTTGACTATTTTTCAAGATGAGATTTCTAATAATTTTAGGATCTGATTTTATAACCCATGTAGAAATTTTAGATCTTTCTATTACCTTCATTGCAACGATGTCCAAAAGATCGTAATTACCAGCCTGAGTGCTTTCAGAATTCAAGAGCTGTAAGCACTTCTTTATGGAAATTTCTTTAAACAGTTTTGCTTTTGGACTCTTTTTTGGGTCAGAGTCGTATATTCCATCCACATCCGTTGCATTTAGGAATCTGTCAGCTTTAATTTTTTCGCAAATGAGCGCTGCTGTGGCATTTGTACTTTGACCTGGATGAAGGCCGCCACTGACTACTATTTTGCCTGATTGACAAGCAATACTAATTTCCTCAAGGTTAGACGGTATAACTGGATATACGGAATCTCCAAGTGCTGCAGAAAGCAACATCGCATTTAATCTTGATATTTCTATACCCATTTCATCAAGACTGCTTTCATCAGAGCCTAAAGATCTCGCCAAATTAACGTAATGCCTTGCAATTATTCCACCCCCTGACACTACTACTGGCTGAACTTTGGCTTGGATATCAAGTAAAAGTTGAGCATACTCCTTTAGAGATTTTGATGTTGTTTTAAAATTAAAAACGCTACCACTTAACTTTATGACTATTATCTTTTTTTGTTTTGAGAATTTATCTGAGATACTCATTATTTTTCGGGTAACTCCTTGTCTAAGACATCTCTTGATATATTTGTAATTTTTTTTCGATCCTTATGATTGGTATATACTCTTATCATATCAAGATAACCTGTCATTGAATTTACCAAAGGCAGATTAGATACTGGTTGTTTAAAGAATTCATCCTCACTAACGAGAAGTATTGATTTCATTTCCTGCTTATTTGGAGCGAGAGGAACAAGAGAAATACCATAGGTATCAAGAAAAATTTTTCTTTCGTCAATATTTGATAATCTTGCAATTCTCAATCTCAACTCTTCAATTTTATCTCTATTTAACTTTGTATAGTTATTTCGTTTTCGAATAAATCTTTCATAAACGCATTTTAATAATTTCCTTTCTAAATAGTCAGAAATCATTTCTTTTGCAATTTCGTTATCTGGTGATGATGAGATCTTCCATAGTATACTCTCATCAGTTAGTTTTAGATAATCTGATGTTGATATTCTACTCAAGTTTAATATGTCACTTGAAAGCAAGAGAGAATGAAGGAGCATTACTTCTGCTGACCGTACCGTTTTGTGAAAATAGACTGCTCTGAACATTTCGAATCTAGAAATGATCATCGATTCAAAAGAGTAAAAAGATGAAATATCCAGCGCTAGACTTTCATTCTCAGTTACCCTGAATGAATTAATAATCCTGTTATAATCTACTTTTCCGTACTCTACACCTGTAAAGTAACTATCTCGAGGAAGATAGTCCATTAGGTCTGAGGAGAAACTCCCAGAAATTATTTCACTTTTGAATTTTACTTTCGAATTACCAAAAGAAACCTCGCTTATAGTAGCTGGGGAAAAACCAAAGCTTGAAAGAATATCACTCAACTCAGTTTTACAAATTATTTCCGCTCCGATGGTCTCATGATTTTTGTTACTTTTAACCTTTAATGCTTCTTCAAAAAGATGTGAAAAAGGCCCGTGACCAACATCATGTAATAGAGAGGCTATTCGTAATTCCTGAATTGACTCTTTGTCAATGATTCCCATTGTAAATAGGTGCTCGCCGGCCAAGCCTGCCAGATGCATAGTTCCCAGAGAATGTTCAAACCTTGAATGTTGTGCTCCAGGATATACTAAATGGGCGCCAGCCAATTGTTTAATCCTTCTTAATCTTTGAAAAACATTCGAATCAATGATCTTTTTTTCCAGCTCTGTAAACCTGATAAACTTGTGAATAGGATCAGCAATTTCTCCAACAAATTTCATATTTGGTAGATAGAAATGAACGTTGCACTGAATTAAATTTTCACAATCTTTTTTACTAATTCTAGTACTTCACCATTAACATCGTTCATTGATCTTTCTCCATCAATGATGCGCCAATTGAATTTGTTTGCAAGAATTCTGTAATTCTTCTTCACCTTACGAATAAGCGCAAGATCTTTTTCAAACATATCAATGATGCCATTTTTGGATCTTTTTACCAAGGTATTGGTTTTGATATCTATTACTATTACAAGATCTGCTTTTGGTAACCCTTCATCCAATGAAAGAAGCCAACTTAATTTTAAGCCCTTTGATATTCCATAAACTAGATTGGATTGGTAATACCTGTTCATGATAATGGTAGTTCCCTTGCCAATTACCCTTTCAATTTCCGCCTTTTTCTCCCATCTATTTGCAGAAAGGAGCATCATTTTGACCTCATCAGGGTAGTCTCTTTTTCCATCTAAGAATTGCTTTATCTCTTTACCCACAGGGGTAGAATAATCAGGGAAATCAAATTTGACATATTTGTGATATTTGTAACTGTTTAATTTATTCAATAGAAGATTTGCTTGTGTAGTTTTTCCCGCCTTATCAATTCCTTCAATGACGATAATCTTACCTCTACCCAAATACATAGTTTGAAAAAAATGTCATAAATAAAAAGTATATTAAAATTAATAATGAGCTAAAAGTCGTCATAGAAATGGCAATCTGAAAACGAATTTAACGGTTAATGTTTGTCATTTAAACTGAGGACTTTTTGATCGATCTGTATTATAGATTGTCATTCATTCATAAAATAATAGCCAAGGAACTCTTTAACCACAGTCAATATTCCCCTCAAAGGTCCCTTTCCAACCCGTATCAGCTCGGACCTGGATCTTTCCTTTTCCGCAATCTCCATTAATTGAAATATCTGCTTTTTTGTCCAAACCGCAAATATTGCTAGTTGTCTCTTTACCTCCCAGATCATAATTTTTTTTATCTATCTTTCCGGAATCAAGATATCCGCCATTGCTGCCCTTATCCACAACGACTTCCCAACTACCATAGATAGGAGCGTCCTTCTTAAATGCACTGAATGAAAGTTCTCCATTCTCTGATTTCCCATCAGGACAACTGATTGTACCATCTGCATTTCCTGATGTTTCTGTTCCATGGGCTACACTAGCAACAGAAAACATGGTAATGATGAAAAGTATTAACAATTTCGCTCCAACTTTGCCATCCAAATACATGACTCTGTGTTGAAAGGAAAATAATTTATATATTATGTAGAATGATACCAGATCATAAATAAGATAAAATGAGATGAATCATTTATTAACCGCGTTATGTGGATAATAAAGTTTATCATTAATGATTATCAATTGTGATTATCTTTTATTTCACTTATTTTTATTAGTTTTAGTGAACAATGGAAGTAATAATTACAATGATTACTAGTCAGTTTTACAAATTTTATACCTTGAAATGCAATTTTTATATCTTCAAGTTATTATAAAAGATCGACGAAATATCTGGCAGACTAAAATGGCACAGATACCGGCTCTAATTCCAAAAGAAGTAGAAATCCAGAGGCTAAAGAAAATCTACATCATGGTTATCATGCTGGGTTCAATCGCAGCATCCGTAGAGGTAGATAACTTTGTTGATGGATCTCTTCACCAAACCGCAATTAGAGACAGTGCATTTACACCAGCTCATTGGTGGTTATACAGCCACTTTATAGCCCTACCGTTAGGTTGGGGATTTGTGGCAATGTATGACAGAAGGGTACCTGCGTTAAGAGGACCTGGCAACTCAATGAACACTGGTTTAAAGATAACCATCATAGGCTATCTTGCAACCATGTTTACAATTGGTGTAAATGAAATGTGGCACTTTTGGTTTGTGGAAGAAATTTTCGCAGTCCCGAACCACTGGATGTTTAACATGGGAGTTGTAGTAGCTTTCATGGGTGCTCTTGCATATGTAGTAAGAGTGTACGCACGTCTAGTAGAATTGGGTGCTGAAACTCCAGGAAAGAACCCATACGTGGCTGAGATGTACAAGCTTGCACTTGAAGGAAAGCTGTACGGCAGATCAATTCCATAAGCTGATTGTGACAAAGCTGTCAACAAAAGCAGGAAACGACTTACTACCTTTTTTTCTTTTTTTTAATTAAGCAAATCAGCAGATACTTTTATTATTATCATGAATAAGCGTCCTAGGTAAGCGAATAATTTGTTGATGGAAAGAAAATGAAATTTTCAATAACTCATGAATTTGAAAATATTCTTATATACAAAATGCGATATAGAGATGATGTCTGATAATTCTGCAGTTTCTCTACGAGTCTACGAAAATGAAATTCAAGATAAAGACAGGGACATTGTAAGAATTGATCCAGATATCATGCACATTTTAAATATATCTGACGGTGATTTTATTGATGTTATTGGTTCCCGAAATGGAACCACGATAATTTGTCTTTCGTTGCATCCTTCCGATAAAACTGAAGATAAAGACAGAAAAAAAATAATTCGAATTGACTCCAAAACAAGAAATTTGATTGGTACTGCAATTGGAGATACTGTCACAATAAAAAAAGCTATTCTGACCGAAAGAGGAAGCAAATCCACAAGGCCAAATACCTACGATGTATCTGATGAAGCATCAAATTCCATAACAATGACTGGATCATGCGTTAATTTTGAAAAAGAGCGTCCAAAGATAATGGAATTCCTAAGGTCGCTTGAGAAAGAAGTACATTTGGACAATAATTATTGCAGATGTTATAGTAGTGGCAAAAAAACACTTGGGTGGGATTTTTTTGAAATTTCTGTAGATTCAAGATTGGTAAAAAAATTGATTGAAATACACCCTGAAATTAACAAGCAAGAATCTGCAAGCTTGGAAGAACGATTTGTTCTGTGGCTGCACGCAAAATTTAAGAAAAGCAAGCTTAATTATTACCTGAAGGTTAATGAGATTCCTTACGAATCTGTAACCGGATTTCGACTAAACCCTAATGATTTCAGAGACGTTGAGGATATGGAAAATATGCGCTAGACTACTTTTACTATTCCAATTTAAATTGAAGATCCCTGACAAAATTCAAGAATACTTGAGTGAAAAAACTGATTCAGAACTGGCTCTCATAGGTTGTAGGGCCGATGATACCAGAATTTCGTATGATTGCTGTGAATATGATATTGCTGTCCTTGGAGAAAACGATATGGGTCTGGGTAACAAAATCATGCAGGTTGGAAATGACACATTGGAATTTTTAGATTTTCCAAAATACGATCATAGTGAGATTTCACTTTTGAATATGGTAAAACTAAAAAATAAGACAAGTAACTTGTTGGCTTCCCAGGATCAGCACTCTACTCCAAAATCAGACATTAAAAGGATATTTATTGCCGCAGGAAAACGTCGTGCTGTTGACTCTCTCTTTAATGTTTCCAATATTAGTTATACAAAAGCAGAGTTAAATTCGGCTATGAATCTAAAAATTGCTGCATACGATCTCATAGAAGGTATTCTTTTAACTTCAGAGATTAGGCCGATGCCCATTCATGAATTGAACCAATTACGTCAGCTTGAAGTCCATAAAGACTTCATCAATGAAGCTATTCAACTTTGTATTGAATGCTTGGGAATAGAAAGGGCTACAAGAACCATCATAAATCGATCCTACAAGGCCTTAAAGGAAATTCTTAAAGAAAGATTCGACATTGGGTTACTAGAATCAAAAATTGAATTTTTAGTGCAGCATGGTTTAATTGCAGATTGTTATTACTATATCGGGAAGCTAGTTTGCAATCATCTTGAAAAGAAAGATTATGCTTTTCAACTCAACTATCACAAGCTTAACAGCCTAGCTTTAGACCTGACAAGTGATTATGAAAATATAAACAAGAGATCTAAACTGATAAAAATTTACTGCAAAAACCTGTTGAAAAATTAAGTGACAGGAGCAACCAAAATTGGTTCGATCTCCTTTACCCTTCTTGCCCTTAATTTAGCCTTGTATTTCAGGTTTCTGGGCTTTGTTCTAAGTCGATATCCACAACATGGGCACCATAGTCCATCCCATTTTATGAAAATTTCACATATCTGGCATCGTTTTTGACCGCTTACATATCTTCCTGAACCGACCGGCTTTTGGGCTTTGTGACGTATACATATTCCTTTGCAAGTCATCTTTCCTTCCATATATAAGAAACGCCTCAAGTATTTAAATATGGACACTAATTTTACAATTTTTTGAATTTTGCTAATTAATTTTATCAAATTTTTACATGTTCGAGAAAAATAAAATAAAAAAAGTATATTATTTTTTAACTAACATTTATAGATTTTGTCTGAAAGGCTTCATTCATTGTAAGATATTCATCTAGTCTCATCTTAATGTCATCTGGTTGAGTATCATCCATACCTGAAAATCCAGCATTAAATGAAATCTTGTTTCCAGATACCGACACATTCTCAATTTCCATGTCTGCATAGATATTTGCCAATTCGTCTACCCACTCTTTGCCTTCATCGTCTTTTACTCCGTTAGTATCTATGGTTACTTTACACATTTTAGTCAGTCAAATTCACCTAAACAAAAGTTAGATTGGATATTAATAAAGTTGACGCATTGTGTTTGCCATCCATCTGTATGGATTTAAACGTTAATTGCACTCTGGCTCAAGCTTGTTCAATTCCCCAAAATTTGACAAGCTCTTTTTCAAACGTAGTGAATTGTTCATTGCTTAGAGGCTCACAGCAGTTTTTGTGCGACGGAACTACTTTCATTCCCACTAATTTAAAATCTACCTCATAGAAGTGAACCTTGGGACAATCACACATTTGCTATTTGTGCGGCATGCATCTCTTATTAGTTTATCTAAACTCAGATACTGATATTGCCGAGCTAATCAGCTTGTGTCGGCGATAGGACAGTAAAAGTTTATGAATGGATTCTAGTTTATTTGAACTATGGGCATATATCAATTGTCATTGTACAAACCAATCATGATGTTTGTATTATTTTCAACCATCTTGCTTTTTTCGCAATCTAGCCTGAACAATGCAGTAGCTCAAGGCAATAATTTATGGTATGTTGGTGATGGAGCAAAAAAGGGAATGTATCTAACTTACAAGATTCAAGATCAGGATACAAATGGTGGCCGTCCATTTGATATGACAATTTATTTTAAAGAATACAACAATACTGGAAAGTATTGGGTAGCACCGACGTTCGTTGTAGACGAGGGACGCGTAATCAACGCAACATTCCACCTAAGTGACCTTGATTTAACTGCTTTAGGATCTTCTCAAATCCCTCAAGAGATGAGTAAATACAGAAGCGCGTACTCAAATTCGCTAAAATGGCTTTCGGCTTTTGTTGCAAAACCTGGGCAATCCCTAACTGCACCATATTGGGGCAAAATAGCTGCAATAGGTGGCTCCCCTATTGCTCCTGGGGGCAAAGCGACGGTCACAGAACCTGCAGGAACTTTTGATACTACTGTAATAACTTGGCATAAAGGAGTCGACAACAATATCTGGATCAAAGATGATCTTCCATATCCCGTAAAGGCTAAAACTTTTGCAGATATTACCACAGGCAATCCCCCAATCCAATTTGCGTTTGATCTACTTGCAACAGGTCAAGGCCAACCAAAGCAACCTGTAGGTAGAGAAACAATTTCAGTACCACCCTTAGATCAGAGGACTGAGCGGGGAACTTATATCATCCATCTCACATGGAGTCCTATCACAATAAAGCCTGGTAATAACACTAAATTCGGAATAATATTTTACGATGATAAGAAGCAGAACATAGTTACAGGTGTGGAATATAATTTTGCCGTTCTTGACTCTAAGACACAACAACTCATATACGGAAAAGATAGTCAACTAGCACCCGATGGAACTGCTGTACAAAACGTAATCTTCCAGAAGCCAGGACCAGCGACTGTAAGGGTAGTCATAACACAAGCTGGATCAGGTGCAGCAAGCAACTTTGTAGAAACGGGTAATTTTGACATAGTTGTTCAGTGACTCTTTTTTTTTGACATTTTAAAATAGATTATATTTTTTTAAATTCCTTTACGGTAAAAGCCATGACTCCAAAAAGAATAATCTTTCTAGCGTCAGGAATATTTGCAGCAATAGGAATTCTAGTAAGCGTAGTAATAATAGCCATAAACGGTGGATTTTCAGGTAGCGGCGGTCCTTCAATTTTCAATCCGCCCACGTCAAAAGACCTGTGGACAATAGGCAGTAACATTGAAGATGGATTGAATCTAACCTACTCGGTGGTGACAGCTACAGGAGAAATGTCAAACCTCACAGACTCGGTAGTTTCAATGAAGTTTCACGATTTAAATGACAAATGGAATGTAACTTTCGCTATCAAGAATGGCAGCACAGTCAAAGAAATTAATATGAATCTTACAAAAAACCAACTCCTGCGCAAAAACCCAATTACTGCTAATAATGAAAAGCTCATCTCGCCTGTAGAAACATCGATATTAAAAATCCGAGATATTGCTAGGGAACCCAAATATCTTGTTATTGGTGCAGTATGGGATAAGATAACTACTAGCTCTTCAACCGTGGATGAAAGAATTGCAAGTAAAGATTCTATCTCTACTCCTGCAGGACCCTTTAATGTTTACGCACTTGAATATCAAATGGGAAATTCAACAAGCAGAATTTATTTGGATAAGGATCTACCTCTTCCAATAAAGGCCAAAGTCTATGATGAAAATGACAAGATTTTGTACCAATACGAACTACAGAGCATATCAAGATGAAATTAATTGAACTATTCAAAATAAAAAGAACAAATTGATAATTATGTTTTTAAGTTTGAATAATCAAATTGCCCAACTTGCAGGTGATCGGCACCAGATAACATTTTATAATCCTATTGTAGTGACCATTACCAAATGATTGAAACACTGAAAACCGCATGCATGGAAGTTAGAAAGAGTGTCAAAGACCTAATTGGAACAGCAGAAGGTAACACAAAAATGGGACTTGGAGCTGGCGGAGATATTTCAAGAAAAATAGACTTAATAGCAGAGGAAAAAGTAATAGAGACGATAAAGCAATCTGGTATAAATCCAACAATCATTGGAGAAGAGTGTGGAACTATCAAAGGTAACGATGGTGGATATATAATTATGGATGCTATTGATGGAACAACCAATGTTACAAGGTCCATTCCTTTTAATTGCTGCTCTCTGGCCTATGCTACAGAGCCTAAGTTGACCTCTGTTGTAAATGCAGCTATAATAGATTTTGCAACAGGTGACCTGTATTATGCTTCAAAAGGTAAAGGTGCCTTTCTAAATGGTAATAAAATAAGAGTGCGAAAACCCGACAGCATAAAAGAAGATGAAATCATTGCAGGTGTCAATATCTCTGGAATCTCACAAGAACTATTACACTCAATAGGTCCAATTTTTACAAAACTAAACCACATCAGAGTATTTGGAGCCAATGCCTTAGAACTATGTTTTCTTGCAAGAGGATACCTTGACATGTTTATGGATTTTAGAGGAAAGATTAGGCCAACTGACATGGCTGCTGCCTATCTCATTGTTAAAGAGGCTGGCGGACTAATCCTGGATAAAGCTGGAAATACATTTGACTCTGAATTATCATTGAATAACAGATTTTCGTTTATTGCTCTATCCAACATGAAAATTTATGATCTTTTAGAACAAGATTTTAAATTTCAATAAAAGGGCGCCCGGGCCGGGATTCGAACCCGGGTCGAAGGAGTGACAGTCCCCCATACTAGACCGGACTTTATGCTTCAATATCAATAGTTCTGCTATTCCATTGAAACTCTATACTACCCGGGCGCATTGAAAAATTTCCCGTTCTACAATTAATATGTTTTCTTAAATTCATGTTCAAATTTGGCATGTTAAGATAAGTTGCCGTATATCCACAAAATCTGCCTAAACAATAAATATACTAGCATACACGCTATTCAGAAATATGGGCCCGTAGCTCAGCCAGGTAGAGTACCGGACTTTTATCATATCGGAATTTAGGAAGAAATCCGGCTGTCTCGGGTTCGAATCCCGACGGGCCCGTACTATAACATGTGTTTATATGGTTCCGTTCATAATAAACATTGGTTTGATAGGTTTAGACGCGAGCGCATATTCCAGATTT
>WNGA01012614.1_pt1 | contig 10905 bp, 11 predicted proteins | sample 5400061 | NCBI WGS metagenome assembly WNGA01 (sample SAMN13153366, study PRJNA577476) | soil metagenome | isolation source: 100 cm soil or saprolite under grassland replicate 2 | place: USA:California | collected 2016-06-15
GACCCGCGTCCGCCACCCCGGCTCCTGAGTTGACGGCATCTCGGCCATGATCGCCGGCAACTGCGACTCATTGCCGGGACAGAACGGGCACGCGGGATCGAAAGGTAATGCATACGCTGTCGGTCTTTTTAATTGAGGCGGACTTTGACGTGGTCTGCGTCCGCGCTCCGGCGCGATGATAATCCACCTGTCAGTCGTAGGATCGCATCGCAATTCGCTCATGGCTATGCTCCGCGTCAGCGCGTGCTCTCGCCCGTGTGATCTGTCCCATCATCCATCATTCGGTTCCGCTTCGAAGCCGAAATCTGGCTTCGAATACACCTATGAGATCGAGCCATTCCTCCATTAACCGCGCCAGCAAGAAGCGACGACGGACCGTCCCGCGAGCGTTTTCGCCGAGCTTTTTGCGCAGATTTGGATCCTTGATGAGTTGGACAATCCGCGCGGCGGCTTGTTCCACGGTTTCCACTAGGAATCCGTTCTCGCCGTCGCGAATCTGATGACGGATGCCGCCAACATTGCCACCAATAACGGGCGTGCCCTTCCACATGGCCTCCGCAACGGTCAGTCCGAAGCCCTCGCGGATGGATTTCTGCAACACGACGGCGGCGCGTCGCTGCAGCGCATTGACCAATGCTGAGTCTTGCACTGATAGGATCCGGACACGGTCTTCCCTACACTTGCACAGAGATTCAAAGACTTCCTGGCCTTCCGGGTCGTCGGTCGCGACGTTGCCAACCAGCACAAGTGTGCAGTCGACCTGTTTGCGCGCGATGCGAAATGCGTCAATGACGCCCTGCGGGTCCTTCCACTTGTCGAAGCGCGACACCTGCACAATGAGTGGCAGATCGTCGGGTATCCCATAATGCTCTAATCGATCCGCGATTTCCGTATCCGACAGTTCCTTGTTTGCAGTCGAGAACGGGTTGATGGCCGGCATGATGAAGCGCTGCGGCACGTCCAACTTCTGCGCATATTCGGGCAACGACAGCACGACGGAGTCGTAGCGCTCGATGAACGATCTGAGATATTCCCATAGCTCCTGATGGGGCGCCGAGAGATCGATGTGACAGCGCCAAACCCACGGCGCCTTCTTGCGATAAAGCCGAATGAGCGGCAAAGGTTGCGGGTCGTGGACTATGATCACGTCGTGGTCGAGGTGATTGCGAGCTGCGTTTTCGAACGCGACTTCTTCGTAGATTTGCAGCTTCAAATCCGTCAGATTGATTTCTCCACCCTGTAAAGCGTTGTGCATCTTCTTGGTGATGCTGAAAAAGTCCGGGCGGCCTTGGATCACCCGCCACCCGGTTTTGATCCCGGCGCTATTCATTAGCAACGTGAGAGAGGATAAGAGTTCAGCTACGCCGCCGCCGTAGTAGGTCGAGTTGACATGGGCCACATGCAGGTCGCGAAGGCGAGATGCCTTCTGGAGGATGCGCTCAACGGTGTCGGCGCCGACCAGTGGCTCGTAATCCTCTACCGTGATCAACTTGAACGGGGGCATATGATCTGAGGGCAGCGCCATGCTCAATCTCCCGGCGACGCTCTCGGTCATCCACATCACCGCGCCGTCCTGTTCGGAGCGCACAACAGCATCGGTATTCGTCACTGGATCACGGGCTGAGCGTCTTTGGGCACGAGATCCTTCTCAGCGGTCACCTGTCCGGCTGGTCGGCACTCTTCGATCAACTCTGGCGCGCGAGCATCGCCCTAAAGCGAAATAGAGCTGCGGCGAGAAAAGCACCATCAACGCCCATGATCGCAAGATCCGACCAAACGACATCGATTGCGGCACCGCGATACAGAACCGATTGGGCGAATCGCACGAAGTGCGTCGAGGGCAAGATGTACATGATGTCCTGCAAGAACACTGGCATGCTCTCAAAAGGCGTGAAGCTGCCTGACAGCAAGACATGATGACAAAGACGGGAATTGACAGCAGCGCGAACTGCGGCATCGAATTCACGATGGTGGCCAGCAGAATACTCAGCGACGTCACGGCGCTTCAGGGTCATGTCGGCAATCGTCGCTTCGATCTGGGCGACCTGTGCTTCCGCCGCGTCGGTCGCCGCCTTGGCGTCTTCTATGGCCACCTTCGCACCCGCGAGTGCGGACTTTGAGACCTCTCGCTGCGCGGTGCGGCGGTCTAATTCCGCCTGTGTGGCCGTATCGCTCCGGGCGAGTTCGGCGGTGCGCCTGAGCTCAGCCTCGGCGAGCTTTAGCTCGGCCTCGCGGAGCGCCACATTAGCTTGGGCTCGAGCGACACTCTGGTGCGCACGATGGACAGCGGCTCTCGCTGCCGCCAGCTGAGCAAGAATCTCTGTCGTGTCGATTCGGACGAGCACGTCGTCCTTTTGAACAAACGCGCCCTCGTCGACACGCAGTTCGGCGATGCGGCCGGCATATTTGGTTGCTACATCGACGCGCTCGACCTCGATGCGGCCATTGGCGCGCGCCAAACCCGGCGGCACACGCAATGCTTGTTCCTGTCGCCAATAGGCGTAGCCGCCGGCTGCGCCGGCGGCCAAAACGATAATGGTCAGGATAGGAGCAAGGCGCATGACGGGGATTCGTCAGAGAATGCCAGCACAGCTTCTCTTGGTGGCCACCAATACGGTAATAGCACTGCCGGCCACGATCGCTGCAATGACGGCCGTTCTTCGCGACAATCCATATTGATACCGCGTCCGCTTCTGCAGACCTTTGGCCTTATGTTCGCGAGGAGCGCGCGGTATCAGCGCGGCCAAACCGCGGGAGCCACGTCGGCGTCCTCGCCGCATAGCGATCGTACTCCTCGCCGAATTCCGCTCGGACTTCCCGTTCTTCCTGGCGCGCCAGCCGAACGTACATCCATACCAGCACGGGAAACATCGCGAGCGTCAGCAGCGTCGGCCACTGCACGAGAAAGCCCAGCATCACCAGGATGAAGCCGACATATTGCGGGTGACGGATGTAGCTGTATGGCCCCGTGGTCGCGAGGATGTGACGTTGCTGGGCATCGAAGAGCACGCGCCAAGCCGCGGCGATCAGCACGAAACCAGCGCCGATCAGCACAAAACTGAGAATATGAAACGGCCCAAAGTGCGGATTCGTCTTCCAGCCGAACATCATCTCGAGCAGGTGTCCGGCGTCGTGCGAGAACCAGTCGACGCCCGGATATCGGGATTGCAGCCAACCCGAGAGGAAATAGATGCTCAGCGGAAAGCCGTACATCTCAGCAAATAGTGCGACCAGAAACGCGCTGAACGCGCCGAATGACCGCCAGTCCCGGCCTGTCCGCGGCTTGAAGAAGCTGTACGCGAACAGAATGAAGACCACAGAGTTGATAATGACCAGGCTCCACAGGCCGTAGGCGGGCGTGTCCATGTTCATCACGCTCTCCCTTCACGATCCTCTTTCCCATGATCGTGACCAGCATGTCCTCCATGCATGAAGATGTGCATCAGCGGACACAGGAGGAGTGGTAGCCAGATGAGTACACCCAGGACGTGGGCGCGGTGCTCAGTGAACAGCAGCGCGCCGGCAATAATGACAAATCCGATGAGGACGAGCCCTGCTCGCGACGACAGGAAGCTGCTCCGAGCGTGATCTTGATGGCCAGAATGATCGTGCGACATTAAGGCGCTCCTATTCGACAATTAGCCGTCCGCGGAACATGCCCATCGGGCAGCCAAACCCGAACTCACCCGGCTCCTTGGGCATCAGTTCGACCGGCACAGTCTGGCCGGTCGGCAGCTCGGCGCTCTTCTGAAAGTCGGCGAAGATGACCTTGTCGGAACACGAAGCCGTCTCTTCCCGACGGAAGTTCAGCCTGACCGGACGGCCGCTACGCACAATGATCGTGTCGGGCGTGTATCCGCCTTTCACGAGGATCATCGCTTCCTGGTAGCCGCCAGTCGTTTCACTGGCACGAAAGCCACTCGAGCGCTTGAGCCAGAAGAACCAGACGATGAACGCAATTAGCGCAAGCCCGGTAGCGGTGACGATCCAACGATCCGCGGTCATGGGCCGCCCCTCCTCGGCTGGAAGAATCGAAGGCGATTGGCGTTGGTGACCACGGTCACTGAGCTGAAGGCCATCGCTGCCGCGGCGATCAGCGGAGACAGCAGCAGCCCGATGAAGGGGTAGAGCACGCCCATTGCCACCGGAATGCCAAGCGTGTTGTAGCCGAAGGCACCGACAAGATTCTGGCGCACATTTCGCATCGTCGCTCGGCTGATCTCGATCGCGGTCACAACCCCCATCAGGCTCCCCTTGATAAGCGTGACATCGCTCGCTTCGATAGCCACATCGGTTCCTGTGCCGATCGCGAAGCCGACATCGGCTTGGGCAAGCGCCGGCGCGTCATTGACGCCGTCGCCCACCATGCCGACGGATTTGCCTTCGAGCTGGAGCTTTTGGACCTCGTGCGCTTTATCATCGGGGAGCACTTCGGCCAGCACGCGTTCAATGCCCACCTCGCGGCCGATCGCCCGCCCGGTGCGCTTGTTGTCGCCCGTCAGCATGACAACTTCAATGCCCAAGCCTTTGAGCACCTCGATGGCCGCCTTGGAGTCCGCCTTTACCGTGTCGGCAACCGCCACCAGACCGGCGGCCTTGTTGTCGATCGACACGTACATTGGCGTCTTGCCTTCATTGGCGAGCCGACCCCATTCCGTCTCCAACATGGCGATTGAGATTCCGCGATCCAGCATCAACTTGGCATTGCCGAACAGCACCTCATGGCCATCGACGCGACCGCTCACGCCATGGCCCGGAATGGCAGCAAATGCCTCAGCATCCGAAAGGCTCAGCTTGCGGGCTTCAGCACCTTTTACGATCGCCTCTCCCAATGGATGCTCAGAGCCGCGCTCAAGCGAGGCCGTGAGACGCAACACGTTACGCTCGTCGTGACCCTGCGTCACGACGACGTCGGTGACTGCAGGCTCTCCCTTAGTGATCGTGCCTGTCTTGTCGAGAATGATCGCGTCGAGCTTCTCGGCGGCCTGCAGAGCATCACCTGAGCGGATCAGAATTCCGTTTTCTGCTCCTTTGCCGATACCGACTGTGAGCGAGGTTGGTGTCGCTAGCCCGAGCGCGCATGGACACGCAATGATCAGCGTGGTGACCAACACCACCGTAGCAAAGATGACCCGCGACTCCGGTCCGAAATCGTACCAAGCGATTGCGGCAAGGACGGCAAGAATCATAACGGCGGGGACAAAGTAACCCGAGACCGTATCTACGACGCGCTGGATCGGCGCCTTCGATCCCTGAGCGTCCTTCACCATTCTGATGATAGTCGCGAGGGCCGTGTCTTTCCCGACCTTGGTCGCCGTGAAGCGGAAACTCCCGGTCTTGTTGAGCGTCCCACCGATGACTTCGTCGCCGACCTGCTTCTCGACTGGCATCGATTCGCCGGTAATCATCGACTCGTCGACGGCGCTTGAGCCGGCGGTGACCTGTCCGTCGACGGGAATCTTCTCGCCCGGCCGGACGACCACAAGATCGTTGACCAGGACTTCCTCGACCGGAATGTCGATCTCCTTGCCGTCCCGGATCACTCGCGCGGTCTTGGCCTGCAGGCCGATCAGCTTCTTGATCGCCTGCGAGGTGCGTCCCTTGGCCTTGATCTCGAGCGCAAGGCCTAGAACGACGAGCGCAACGACTACATCCGTCACGTCCCAGAACACTTCTGCGAGCGCCATGTTGGGGAAGATCCCAGGCGCCGCTACAGCTACAACCGAGTAGACGTAAGCCGCGCTGATGCCAATTGCGATCAGGGTGTGCATGTTGGCCGCGCGGTGCTTGAGCGCGTCCCCCATGCCGGTGAAGAACTGCGAGCCGGCCCAGACCAACACCGGCAGGCTCAACACGCCCAAGAGCGCCCAAACGGTGCGTCGTGTATCGCTCCCCATCGGCATCCAGTCGCGCAAGCCTGGAATCAGGTCGGGATAGCTGAGCGCCATCACCGGGATCGAGATGGCGGCGGCAAACCAGAACTTCCGCATCAAGCTGCGGTACTCTTCCTCGTTCGCCGCCTCGGCCGGATCGAGTACTTCGCTCCTCGCATCGATCTTCGGCTCGGCGACGTGATACCCCGCGGATTCGATCGCCCTACGGATTGCATCAAAATCGACTTTCTCCGGCTGATATTCGATATCGGCCGCGTTCGGCCCTAGACTTGCACGTGCCGATACAATCCCGGGAGTCATCTGCAGCGCCAGCTCGATGCGGATGATGCACGAGCTGCAATGCATGTTCTTGATCGGAATGCGCGCAGTGGCGGTGCCGACCGTGTAGCCAAGAGCCCGAATTGCCTGCAGGATCGCGGCAATTTTTGCCCGCGACGGGTCGTAGTCGATCCTCGCCACCTTGGTTGCGGAATTGACCTGCACCGCGGTCACGCCAGCGACATTCTTGATCGCCTTCTCGATCGCCGACGGACAATGCTCACAGGTCATCCCACCGATTCGCAATTCGATGTGCTCGGGTGTGGTCATGGGCCGACTCGTGATCGAGCCTGAAAGAGCCGCGGCTTCACGCGCGACAAGGGAGATTCATCTCTTAACTCCTAGGAATAACTGGATCCGGCGCCATGCTCGCGTGATCGTTGGCCGCTGAGCGGTTCATGACGCCTTCGCCTTCTGCTTGGCTTTCGCCGGTTCATCGAGTCCACGCGGAGAAGAAATTGAACAGCGGCACGAACCCTATGGCGAAGTACCAGCCATAGACGAAGCTCCAGATCAGTCCTAGGAAGAAACCAGGCCAGGTCATCCAGGTGAAGCCGGGAAGCAGCTGCGCCAGCAACTGATGCATGCCGCGGTCGGACACTAAGATGCCGAACAGCACACACAGCATGTAGGTGATCACCAGGAACGACCCGAGGCTGAGTCCCAGAGGCACGATGGCAAGGCGCGGGCTCGTATTCATGATGGAACTCCTATGTGATGGCTTGATGGCATTTCGATCCGCGATGCTGCGGTCTGATTTCCGCGCGATCAGCGCTGATCATCGCGCCGCCGGTGGCATCTGACCGGGCGGCATTTGACCGGGCTGCATCGGCCCGGGCTGCATCTGTCCTGGCTGCATCTGCCCTGGCTGCATCTGGCCGGACATCATCGCCATCATGCCTAGGTGCGGGGCGAGGAGCTCGTTGGCTATCTTCTTCTGATCGTCCGACAACGTGCCGTAGAGGCTTGTGAAGGCGGACTTGATCGTCCGAGTGCCTTCGAGCCGCGCGAGCAACCATCGCTCTTGCAAGTCGAGGCGCGCGGCGATCGTGGGCTCCGGCTGTTGCCCCGCACCCGGCTGAGGCATCATTGCAGCACGCACCTCACCGAGCTTTTGCGCGTTCATGCGCAGAGCAGCAGCGAACGCATCCCAGGCATTGGCTTGCGCCTCCGTGATCTTGAGTTCCGCGCGGAGAAAGGCGATTCGACCTTCGACATGATCGATGGTCGCCATCCCAGCGTCCGGCCCGATCATCCCCATCATTCGCATCATCCTCATGTGCATCGACATGTCGCCCATCGCGTTCATCATGGGCATGCCACCCATCATGCCCTGCGAGCCGCCCATCCCGGGCTGGCCCGCCGGCGGCGTCGGTTGCGCCGGCGCAGGGGCGGGCGTTGCGGTCTGCGGTGGATGATGCGGGTCGCCCGCCGCAGGAGCCTGCGCCTGCGCGCCGGTGCTGAGTGCTGCAAGTACCAGCGCCATCGTCATCATCAATCGCCTCATGTTTGCCTCCTGGATCATTGAGATGTGCATGGGATCTTTTTGAGCTCTCACGACATCGCTGCAGCACGCTGTTGGCGGATGCGTTCGGCCTCATCGCAGCGGCAGTCGAGGAAGCCGTGCACGGGACAGGTCAGACACATCTCCTCCAGCCGCTTCTTGAGCGCTTGGCGACCTCGATGAATCCGAACTGTCACATTGTTCAGGGTGGTGCCCAGGCTTACCGCGATGCGGTCCCGCGGCTCGCCAAGAATGTCGGCTCGCCAGATGACTTCCGCATAATCCGGCTTGAGTGTTGGCAGCAGCTTGTAGAGACAATTGCAGACTGCACCGTCGAGTTCGACATCCGGCTCAACCGCAAGTCTTTCGATATCGGCCTGTTCCATGGCAACCTCCCGCCGGCGCCTTCTCACGGCGCGGCGCTGGTAGTCGACGATCGTGCTGGCGAGGATCCGGCTGAGCCATCCTCGCACAGTATGGACGTCCCGCAGATCCGACGCGCGTTCCAGAGCACGGAGCGAAAAGCGCTGCAACACGTCTTCTGCTTCGTCACGGTTACCCAAGCGCCGGCGCAGAAAAGTCAGCAGATCTTCCCGAGACTCAACCAGGGCTCGCCGCACCGCAGCGTCTGTAGTCTTGACCGCCAACGATCCGTCTTGCGCGCGCCCGCGACACTCCTTGTTATCTTCCGGTCCGGTCGTCATGAGTTGACCAGAGCTGCCTTCCTGCAGGTTATAGACGCCGCTGCCCGTCACTCCTTACACCCTGCTCACCCGTTTCTGGCTGAAAAGAAATGATGATATGCAATGCAACGAAAGCACCGGACTCGAACGGTTCGCGCGCCCGTTTGTCTGCCTTTTGCTTGGGCTGTTCCACGACTGGGTTTCGAGCCTCACGCCAGCTATTTGCTTTTCTCGATCTTGGTAACCGTGAGCTGCCCGTTCACACGATCGGCGTCAAATTTGACCTTGTCGCCGACTTTGACCTGCTTAAACATGGCCGGATCCTGGACGCGGAATACCATCGTCATTCCGCCTTCCATTTCCAGTTTCTTGATCGGTCCGTGTTTGAGCGTGATCTTGCCCGCCGCCTCGTCGATTTTCGTGACCTGACCGTTGACCATCGCAGATTGAGCAACGCTCATCTGTGGTAGCACCACAGTTGATAGGGCGAGAATAAGGAGTGTGATCTTGCGCAAGGCTTGCCTCCTTTCGATTTCAGTCGACACTCTTCACTTGACGATAACTTTACCGAACATGCCTTTTTCATAGTGTCCGGGGATAAGGCACGCGAACTCGAATTCGCCCCGCTTGGTAAATCTCCAAACGAGTTCGCCGTTCCGATACGGCATCACCCGCTTGGCGTTCGGGTCGTCATGCTCCATGTCCGGATGCTTCTTCATGACCTCTGCATGTTTGCGATTTTCCGCAACAGTCGCGAGGACGAACTCGTGATCCTCCTCGCCGTCGTTTTGCAGAACGAAGCGGACTTGCTCCCCCCTCCGCACCTCGACTCGTGCCGGCTCGAAACCCATCTTTCCGCTTCCCTCGAACATCTTGATCTTGACGAGGCGCGCGGGCTTGTTGGGATCACCCGGCTGGCCGGCCGAGAAGCGCCCGTGAGCCTCATGGGCGGACGCCGGAATGGGCATCGCGACCTCCGTCGCCAGGATTGCGGCACTCGACGTCAGCAAGATGCCGACGGCGGTGATGCTACTCATATATTTCAGCATGCTGACCTAAGCTCCTTCAGTGTCCCTTGTGATTGTTTCCGGGTCTGACCGCCTTCGGGCCCGCTTTCGGCTGGCTGGCAGGGCCGCTTCGCTGGGGTGCCGGTGCGGCTGAGTTTGCGACCTCGTAGGCGACGGTGCCTTGCGGATGCTTGTAGTCGCCCGGGTCCTTGTAATCGTTGGCCGCAAGCCCTTCGCGGATCTTCATCAGCGTGAACATGCCGCCCATCTCGATCGGCCCGAATTGCCCGAAGCCCGTCATCATCGGCAGCGTGTTCTCAGGCATCGGCATTTCCATCTCGGCCATATCAGCCATGCCCGCGCTTCCCATCGGCATGTAGTCGGGCACGAGCTTGCGGACCTGCCGGGTCAGGTCGCGCTTCTCTACGCCGATGAAGTTCCGGATGTTGTGCCCCATCGCGTTCATGGCGTGATGGGTCTTGTGGCAGTGAAACGGCCAGTCGCCCGGGTTGTCGGCAACCACGTCGAAGGCGCGGATCGTGCCGACGGGGACGTCGATGGTGCTCTCCGGCCATTGCGCGCTCTCGGGCACCCAACCGCCGTCCGTGCAGCTCACCGCGAAATGGTGACCGTGCAGATGGATCGGATGGTTGGTCATGGTGAGATTGCCCATGCGCACCCGCACCCGGTCGCCGAGCCGCACCGGCAGGGGATCGATGCCGGGAAACACGCGGCTGTTCCACGTCCACATATTGAAATCGGTCATCTCGGCGACCTTGGGCAGATAGGTGCCGGGGTCGATCAGGTAGGCGCTCATGACGAATACGAAGTCGCGGTCGACCCGGCGAAACTTCGGATCGCGCGGATGCACGACGAACATGCCCATCATGCCCATCGCCATCTGTACCATTTCATCGGAGTGCGGGTGGTACATGAACGAGCCGCTTTTTCTCATTTCGAATTCGTAGACGAATGTCTGCCCCGGCTTGATGTGCGGCTGCGTCACGCCGCCGACCCCGTCCATTCCGTTCGGCAGCAACATGCCGTGCCAGTGGATCGTGGTGTGCTCCGGCAGCTTGTTGGTGACGAAGATGCGGACCCTGTCGCCTTCGACCGCTTCGATCGTCGGCCCAGGCGCCTGACCGTTATAGCCCCACAAGTTCACCTTCATGCCCGGCGCGAACTCGCGCACCACCGGCTCGGCGGCGAGGTGGAACTCTTTCCAGTCGCCGTTCATGCGCCAGGGCAAAGTCCAGCCGTTGAGCGTGACGACCGGCTGATAGTCGGAGCCGCTCGTCGGAAAGATCGGCGGCTGCATGGTGGTTGCCTTGGTTCTCGGCGCCTCGGGAATGCTGGCCGCCTGCACGCGCCCGCTGACCGCGGTTGCACTTGCGAGCACGGCGGCCGTGCCGAGAAAGCCTCTGCGCGAAATCATTTTCCATCTACGGTCGCGCGCGCGTGCGCGCGTGCGCGCGTTATGGGGTCTTAGTGGTTGGAGA
>WNGA01012619.1_pt1 | contig 10903 bp, 14 predicted proteins | sample 5400061 | NCBI WGS metagenome assembly WNGA01 (sample SAMN13153366, study PRJNA577476) | soil metagenome | isolation source: 100 cm soil or saprolite under grassland replicate 2 | place: USA:California | collected 2016-06-15
GCGCCACACATGATGGCGGTGACTCGTCGAGGGTGCCGGATGCGGCGGATCATCGTCCTCGCCATGGCCGTCGGCGTCGCGGGGCTCGGAGCAGGCGTATCGTCCGCGCCCGCCGACTCCCTCGTCAAGATCGGCGCGCTCAAGCTCAGCTCCTCGGCGCCCCTCTTCATCGGCGTGGACAAAGGCTTCTTCAAGGAGTATGGGATCGACCCCGAGCTCGTCTTCTTCCAGGCCGCCGCCCCCATCGCGACCGCCCTCGCCACCGGGCAGATCGACGTAGGAGCCACCGGCATCACCGCCGCCCTCTACAACATCGTCCTGGGCGGCGAGCAGCTCTGGCTCGTGGCCGACAAGGGACGCGAGTGGCCCGGCTATCCGCTCACGGGTATCGTGGTCCAGAAGGAGCTCTACGACGGCGGCCTGCGCCAGATCGCGGACCTCAAGGGCAAGCGCATCGGCATCACCACCCTCGGCTCCACCTTCCACTATTCGCTGGGGAACATCCTCGAGAAGTCCGGGCTCGGGCTCGAAGACGTCCGCGTCGTCCCGCTGCAGACCATGCCCGCCGCCATCGAGGCCCTCAAGGGAAAGCAGGTCGACGCCATCCTCTTGCCTCAGCCTTTCCCCGGCACGGCCGAGGCCCAAGGCGTCGGCAAGATCCTCTTCTGGGCGGGAGATCTCCACCCCTGGCAGACCGTGGCCGTGTTCTACTCCAGGAAATTCGCCGCCGATCGCCAGCGCGCGGTCGCCTTCATGAAAGGCTACGTCAAGGCCTCGCGTTACTATTACGACGCCGTCCTCGTGCAGAAAGACGGTCGGTCGGCGCCCGGCTCCCACTATGACGAAGTTGTCGGCATCACGGCCAAGTACACGGGGGCCCAGCCCGAGGTGATACGGTTGGGCTTTTCCTTCCAGGACAGAAATGCCCGGCTGCTCGTCACGGATATCGAGCGGCAGATGGCGTGGTGGACGGAGAAGGGATTCATGAAGCGGACGGTTCCGCTCAAGGGCATCGTGGACACGTCGTTCGTGGAGGAGGCGGCCAAGGCCGTGCCGGAGAAGTGAACGTCTCGACCAAGGAGGGTGTCATGCGCACGCGACTGATGCTGATCGCCGGGCTCGTCCTCATGCTCGGCTGGGCCGGCGCCGCCACCGCGCTCGAGGTCGGCCAGAAGGCGCCCGACTTCACGCTGGCCGGGCCCGGAGGCAAGCAGGTCAAGCTGGCGGACATGCTCGGCAAAGGGCCCATCGTCGTCTACACCTTCATCCAGGCCTTCACCGCGACCTGAACCAAGGAGATCCTCGGCATCGAAGGGGCCATGCCCCAATTCGAGGCCGCGGGCGCCCAGGTACTGGGTGTGAGCGCCGATCACGTCGCCACGCTGGATGCGTTCGCCAAGCAGAATCCGCTGAAGCAGGGTATCGCCTCCGACTTTCGCCGTACCATGCTGCCGGCCTACGACGCCATGGTCACCGACGAGAAGAGTCCCATCTACCGGTATGCCAAGCGCGCGTACTTCGTCATCGACAGCAAGGGCGTCGTCCGCTACGTCAAGGTGATGGACAATCCGCTCGACCTGCTTCAGCCCGACGATCTGCTCAAGGCGCTCCGGGACTCGAAGGCCTCATGATGCGCTGGGCGGCGACGGCCGGCATCCTGCTGCTCGCGGCGCAGACGGCCGCCGCCGCCCCGAACTGGGCGGCGTTGGAGGCGCAGACCTATGAGCCGCCCAGGCCCGCGCCGGCGTTTACGCTGCCGGACCCCGACGGCAAGGTGACGCGGCTCGGGGACCTGCGCGGCAAAGTGGTGCTCCTCTTCTTCTGGGCAACCTGGTGACCGGATTGCCGGGAGGAGTTGCCTCCCGTCAATCGCCTCTACCAGGAGCTGCGGGGCAAGGGGCTCGAGGTCAGGCTCGTGAGCTTCCGCGAGGATGCGGAGCTCGTGAAGCGCACAGCCGCCGAGCGTGGCTATGCCGCGCCTGTGCTCATTGACCGCACGGGAGACGTCACGGGCATCGGCTATGGCGTCTTCGGCCCGCCGACGGCTTATCTGATCGACCGGAAGGGACGGCTCGTCGCGCGCATGGTGGGCGCGCGCGACTGGAGCAAGCCGGCGGTGAGGAGCCTGCTCCTCGAGGTGCTGAAGCAGCCGTCGAAGTAGCCGCGGAGCCTCGTTGCCCCGTCGTAATATGCCTGCTATCATTCCCCCGCCGTGACGCCCCCCTTCTCCAGGGTTCTGATCGCCAATCGCGGCGAGATCGCAGTGCGGGTCATCCGTGCCTGCCGCGAGATGGGAATCACCACCGTCGCCGTCTTCTCCGATGCCGACCGTGAAGCCCTCCACGTCCTCCAGGCCGACATGGCGGTGCCCCTCGGTCCGGCCCCCGCCACCGAGAGCTACCTCAATCAGGGCAAGATCATCGCCGCCGCGCGGGCCACCGGCGCCCAAGCCATCCATCCCGGCTACGGTTTCCTCGCCGAGAACGCAACGTTCGCCGAGGCCTGCGCCGCCGCCGGGCTCGTCTTCATCGGGCCGCCGCCGTCCGCCGTGCGCGCCATGGGCGACAAAATGGCCGCGCGTCGCGTGGCCGAGCGGATAGGCGTGCCCTTGGTGCCCGGCACCACGCAGCCGCTGGCGGACGGCGCGGAGGCTGCGCGGGTCGCGCGCGACCTCGGCTATCCCGTCATGATCAAGGCGGCGATGGGGGGAGGCGGCAAGGGCATGCGTCTCGTGCACGCCTATGCGGAGCTCGAGGGCGCCCTGCGTGCCTCGCGCTCGGAGGCGGGCTCGGCCTTCGGCGACGCGACGGTATATATCGAGCGGTATATCGCCGAGCCGCGGCACATCGAGGTGCAGGTGCTGGCCGACGCCCATGGCAGCGGGGTCCATCTCGGCGAGCGCGAATGCTCCATCCAGCGGCGTCACCAGAAGCTGATCGAGGAGAGCCCGTCGCCCTTTGTGGATGCCGACCTGCGGCGCCGGATGGGCGAAGCGGCCTGCCGTCTGGCGGCGGCGGTGGGATATGTCAATGCGGGGACGGTGGAGTTCCTCGTGGACGGCGAGCGCAATTTCTATTTCCTCGAGATGAACACGCGGCTCCAGGTCGAGCACCCGGTGACGGAGCTGGTGACCGGGCGCGACCTCGTCCGCGAGCAGATCAGGATCGCCGCGGGCGAGAAGCTCGGCTACACGCAGGACGACGTCGTCTTCAACGGCCACGCCATCGAGTGCCGGATCAACGCCGAGGACCCCGACGCCAACTTCATGCCTTCGCCGGGAAAGATCCTGAGTCTGCGCGCACCGGGCGGCCCGTGGGTGCGGGACGACGCGGGCGTCTACGAGGGCTATACCGTCCCCCGCTACTACGACACTCTGATGGCCAAGCTCATCGTGTGGGCCCCCGACCGCGAGGGCGCCATCGCGCGTATGGATCGGGCCCTCGCGGAGTATCACGTGAGCGGGGTACGCACCACCCTGCCCATCCTTCGCCGGATACTCCGGCATCCCGACTTCGCCGCCGGCCGCATCGACACGCATTTCATGGAGCGTCTGCCCGGGGGCCATGCGGCCGGTTCACGGCGCTCCCTGGCCATCATCGCCGCGGTGCTCGAAGCCTATGAGCGCGCGGGGCGCCACACGGAGCTGCCCCCCGCTCGGGGCGTGAGCCCATGGGCGCGCGCGGGCCGGCCCGGCGGCTCGAGCTGGAGAGCCCGGTGAAGTTCGAGGCACAGCTCGACGGCCTGGTCATTCCCGTGGAGGTGACGGGGTCGGGCGGCCGCTACCACATGGTGCTGGGCTCCGAGGAGCTGGAGGTGGACGCGCGCCCCACGGGAGGCGGTGGGTGGTCGCTGCTCCTCGGCCACGCTTCGACGGCGGCGGATGTTACCGAGGAAGACGGGAGCTACGTCGTCCACGTGGAAGGCGAAGCCTACTCGATCCGGGTCGAGGAGGAGACACGCTACATCATCCGGACACACGGCGGCACCGCGGGCGCGGGCGGCCAGGTGCTCAAGGCACCCATGCCCGGACGGGTCGTGCTCGTGGAGGTCGCAGTGGGGCAGGCGGTGCAGCCCGGCGACGGCCTGGTCATCCTGGAAGCGATGAAGATGGAGAACGAATTCAAGGCCACCGTCTCGGGCACCGTGAAGGACGTCCGGGTGGAGAGCGGACAGATCGTGAACCCCGGCGACGTGCTCCTGGTCATCGAGTAGCGGATGGCCGGCGACACCCCCGCGATCCGCTATCTCGGCGTCAACAAGTGGTTCGGCGCCCTCCATGTGCTCAGAGACATCACCCTCGACATCACGCCCGGCGAGGTGGTGGTGGTCTGCGGGCCCTCCGGTTCCGGCAAGAGCACGCTCATTCGCTGCGTGAACCGTCTCGAGCCCATCCAGAAGGGCGAGATCCTCGTCTACGGCGCGCCCATCACGGGTCCCGGGGTGAACCTCTCGAAGCTGCGGGCCGAAGTCGGCATGGTCTTCCAGTCCTTCAATCTCTTTCCGCACATGACGGTGCTCGAGAACATCATGCTCGCGCCCATGAAGGTGAAAGGCCTCGGACGAGGCGGAGCGGAGAAGATCGCCCGCGACCTGCTCACCCGCGTGCGCATTCCGGACAAGGCCGATCGGCATCCGGCCAATCTGTCGGGGGGCCAGCAGCAGCGGGTGGCCATCGCGCGGGCCCTCGCCATGCAGCCCCGCATCATGCTCTTCGACGAGCCCACGTCCGCCCTCGACCCCGAGATGATCAACGAGGTGCTCGACGTCATGACCGACCTCGCCAAGGAGGGCATGACCATGATGGTGGTGACGCACGAGATGGGCTTCGCCCGTCGGGTGGCTCACCGGGTCATCTTCATGGATGAGGGCAGCGTCGTCGAGGCGGCCACCCCGAACGATTTCTTCTCCGCCCCGAAGTCGGATCGCGCCAAGGACTTCTTGTCCAAGATCCTGTCTCACTAACCCCAAGGAGGTATGCATGCGACGGTTTCTCGCGTCTGTGGTGGCCCTCACTCTGCTCGCGTCCACTGTGACGCCGGCTCTGGCCCAGGCCCCCGCGCCCGCCCAAGGCACACTGGAGAGGATCAGCCAATCGGGCACCCTCACCATCGGCACGCGGACGGGCTCGCCCCCCTTCGCCTACGTCAATGCCAAGAACGAGTGGGTCGGCTTCTCCATCGACCTCGTGGAGGAGCTGGTCAAGCCCGCCGTCGAGAAGAAGCTCGGCAAGACCATCAAGATCGAGAAGAAGGAATCCACTCCACCCACGCGCATCCCGCTCCTCACGTCGAATGCGGTGGACCTCATCTCCGGCACCATGACCGATACGCGCACACGCCGGGACAGCGTGGACTTCTCCATCACGTTCTTCGTCACGGGCGCGCAGTTCCTCGTCAAGAAGGGGAGCAAGATCCGCGGCATCAAGGACATCGACGGCAAGCGCATCGCCGCCCAGCAGGGCTCGACCAACGCGCGGATCATCCGCGAGAAGGCGCCCAAGGCTCAGCTCCGCGAGTTCCCCGACCAGCCCGCCGCCTTCCAGGCCCTCCTCCAGGGGCAGGTCGACGCCTACACCAACGACGGCATCCAGCTGGCGGGCCTCAAGGCCAAGGCGGCCAATCCGGCGCAGTGGGACATCGTGGGCGATTTCTTCTCCTACGAGCCGTACGGCATGGCCATGCGGAAGAACGACGCCGATTTCCGCAACGTGGTCAACGGCGGCCTGATGGACGGCATCGAGTCCGGCAAGTACTTCGAGATCTACGACAAGTGGTTCGGCCCCAAGGGCGAGCTACCCTATCCCATGTCCGCGGGCGTTCGCACTTTCATGCTCTACCAGGCCGTTCCCAAATAGCCGCTTCGAACCCCTCTCCCCCACCGGGGGAGAGGGCAGGGTGAGGGGGCGGTAGAGGCTGAGGGGGCGGTTCAGGCTGAGGGGGCGGTAGAGGCTGAGGGGCCAGTTCACGGTGAGGGGCGACAAGACAGCGGACGAGGAGACGCAAAGTGTCCGGGACGAAGTGACCCAGTGAACCGGCGGGCATTCCTAAGGGCGGTGCCCCTGGTGCTCCTAGCTTCGCCCTTGGCCGTCAAGGCCCAGCAGGCGGGGAAGGTGTCTCGAATCATGTTTCTCAGCGCTTCCTCGGTAGCGCTGGAGTCTGATCGCGTCGCCGCCTTTCGCTAGGCACTGCGCGATCTCGGTTACATCGAGGGCCAGAACGTCGTGATCGAGTACCGATGGGCTGAGGGCCACTACGATCGCTATCCGGCGTTCGTCGCGGAGGCGATCAGTCGCAAGGTCGACATGATCGTCACGGAAGGCACGCCCGCCGCCATCGCCGCGCGAGAAGGAACGAGAACGGTTCCCATCGTCATGGCGTCGATTGGCGATCCCATCACCGCGGGAGTCGTCTCGAGCGTCGCCCACCCCGGGGGAAACGTCACCGGCTTGACCTCGATGTCGCCCGAGATCGACGCAAAACGGCTCGAGCTGCTGACCCTCACCCTACCCTCTCCCTGGAAGGGAGAGGGATTCGATGTCTCTCGCCCCTTTTGGAGGAGAGGGGGTAGGCCGTGAAGTACACCTTCAACTGGTCGGTGCTGTGGACGGGGGAGTCGGGGCGGTGGCTCCTGAGCGGGCTCATCGTCACCCTCGAGCTGTCGGCGCTCGCCTGGATCCTTGCCGTGGCCCTCGGCATCGTCTCCGGCGCCCTGCGCACGGTGAAGTTCCGGCCACTCCGGGCCGTGACCACTTTCTATGTCGAGTTCTTCCGCAACGTGCCGCTTCTCGTCTGGATGTTCTTCTGGTATTTCGGGGTGCCGCCCTTCCTGCCCGAGGTGATTCGCGAGTGGATGTTCGGCCACGGGCTCGAGTTCTGGGCGGGCGTGCTCGCCCTCGGCGTGTATAGCGGCGCGCGCTTCTCCGAGGTCTTGCGCTCGGGCATCCAGTCCATCCCGAGGACCCAGATGGAGGCGGCGGTGGCCTCGGGGCTGACCACCTTCCAGGCCTATCGCTACGTCATCCTGCCCGTGGCGCTCCGGCTCATCATCCCGCCCGCCACCAATGAGTCGCTCAACCTGCTCAAGAACTCGTCGGTGGCCCTGACCATCAGCGTGGCCGAGCTGACGTTCCAGACGCGCCAGATCGAAACCTATACCGCCAAGGCCATCGAGGCCCTGACGGCGGGGACGCTCATCTACCTCGTCCTCTGCATCGGGCTGGCGTCGATCATGTCCTGGGTGGAGCGACGCACGGCCATTCCCGGTCTGATCACGGGCGGAGGGCGCCGTCGATGATGGAATCGATCGCCTCCGGCCTCGACGTCATCTGGCGCAACCTGCCCTTCCTGATGATCCAGGGCTTCCTCGGCTTCGGGAAATTCGTAGGGGGCACGGTCCGGCTGGCCATTCCCGCCATCATCCTCGGATTTCTCCTCGGCATCTTCATCGGTCTCGGACGCCTCGCCCCCCAGCGCTGGATCCGCATCCCCGCCACCATGTACGTCGAGTTCTTCCGCGGCGTGCCCCTGGTCATGGTCATCTTCTGGATGTGGTTCGTGGTGCCCATCGCCCTGCGGCGGCCCATCCCCGAGTTCTGGGTGGCCCTCACCGCCTTCGTCATCTTCGAGGCCGCCTATCTCGGCGAGATCGTGCGCGCGGGGGTGCAGTCGGTGGCGCGCGGGCAGGTGGAGGCGGCCACCGCCGTCGGGCTCACGAGCACGCAGACCATGCGCCACGTCGTGCTCCCGCAGGCGCTCAAGAACATGATCCCGTCGCTGGTGACGCAGTTCATCGTGCTCTTCAAGGACACGTCGCTCGCCTCCATCATCGGCTTCATGGACCTGACCAAGGCGGCCCAGATCGTCAACAACCGCGAGGTGCGTCCCTTCGCGCTCTATCTCTTCATCGCGGTGGTGTACTGGGTCTGCACGTACTCCATGTCCCGCTACGCGCGGTACGTGGAGCAGCGCCTGAGCCCTGCCTGAGCTCGGGCTGGCCAACGGCGTCCGCCTCCACTGGCGCGAGGCTGGAGACGCCTCCCAGCCGCCCGTGGTTTGGATCCACGGGGGCTCCGTCGAGGATTCGTCGTCCATGCTGGCGGACCTCGAGCCTTTCTCGACCCGGATCCGGGCGCTCTTCCCCGACACGCGGGGTCATGGTCTGTCGTCCAAGTTGGTGCGGCCGGCGGACTACACGTATGCGAGGAAGCTCGAGGATCTCGTCCTCTGGCTCGGCGCTCTCGGGATCGAGCGCGCGGTCTGGGGCGGTGCCTCCATGGGCGCGGCGCTGTCGCTGTGGGCCGCCGTCCACGCGCCGTCGCTCGTGCGCGGAGTGGTGTCGATCAGCGGCCCTCCGTACGAAGCGCCGCCGGCCGACAAGGCGTGGTGGGCCGCGCACCGGCCGCTCGTCGAGGCCGGCCGCTTCGAGGAGTACTTCGACGCGAACGTGAGGCTCAGGATGGGCGAAGCGGCCCTCGCCCGGCTCAAGGCCAGGCCCGAGCGCTATGCTGAGGTGACGGGGCGCCTCCGCGACCACTCGATCACCTCGCTGCTGGCGCTGCTCGACGAGACCTTCGAGCGCAGCGACTGGCTCGCCGACTGCGCGCGCATCCGGTGCCCGGTGCAGGTCATCGCCGGCTCCGAGGACAGCTTTCCGACCGTGGAGATGTCCCGCCGGCTCGTCGAGATCATCCCTGGCGCCCGGTTCCATGTGGTCGAGGGCGGCCCGCACTTCCCCAACCGCAGCCACCGGGCCGAGGTGCAGGTAATCATCGGGGAGTTCCTGGGATCCCTCGGGCTGTGAGCCGGCTTTGCGCCTACTCACGCGCTTTTCTGCTTGACAGGCTCTCCGGGCGAATCGGTCGTTACGGCGGCAGCTCTCAGCAGTTATCCGCCCAGCAGCACGCACGAGTCCACCGGCACGCGGTCGAACGGGTCCGGATCAAAAATCATCTCGCGCCTCGTGATCGTGCCTCTCCGGCGCTCTCCATGCAGCCGAAAACCAGGGTGTAGAGTCGCGTCAACAGAAGGAGAGCTCACCATGCAGAACCATTCGCTTGCTACTCATTCCCCCTCCGAGCTGGACCGGCTCGGCGACGAGATCGCCGAGCTCTCCGCGCACCTTGACGCCGCCACCGCGCGCCTCCTCGCCCTGATCCGCGAGTTCGACGCCCGCGGCGGGTGGAACACGGGCTTCCGCTCCTGCGCCGCGTGGCTCTCCTGGCGGGTGGGGCTCGATCTGGGTGCGGCCCGCGAACGCGTCCGGGTCGCGCGCGCCCTCGAGACGCTGCCACTCCTCGCCGAGGCGCTGGCCCACGGGCAGCTGTCCTACGCCAAGGTCCGGGCGCTCACCCGCGTGGCCACGCCGGAGACCGAGGCCCGGCTGCTCGGGGTGGGGCGCGCGGGCACGGCCGCGCATGTCGAGCGCATCGTCCGCGGCTGGCGGTGCGTGGATCGACGGGCCGAGGCGCAGGAGACCGCGCAGCGGCACCGGAGCCGAGCCCTGCACGTCTACCAGGACGAGGACGGCATGGTGGTCCTCCGGGGACGGCTCGAGCCAGAGGTGGGAGCGCTTCTCCTGCAGGCGCTCTCAGCATCACGGGAGGCGCTGTATCAGCGGGCCCGCGTGCCGGAGGGGGAGGTCGGGCCCGGAAACGTTTCCGCGGAAACGCCCCCGCTGGCCCAGCAGCAGGCCGATGCCCTGGCCCTGCTCGCGGAGACGGCCCTGCACCACCTCGATCCCGGCGCCCCGGGGGAACGCTACCAGGTGGTGGTCCACGTCGACGCCCCTGTGCTGGCCGATCCGGATCAGCCCGGCCAGTCCGTCCTCGAGGACGGCGCGCGCATTTCCGCGGAAACTTCCCGCCGCCTGGCGTGCGATGCGAGCCGGGTGGTGATGCGCCACGACGAGGAGGGCCGCGTGGTCGAGATCGGGGCCCGGACCCGCACCATTCCTCCCGCCCTGCGGCGGGCGCTCCTCCATCGGGACCGGGGCTGCCGCTTCCCGGGCTGCGGCGTCCGCTTCGCCGAGGGGCATCACCTCCGCCACTGGGCGCACGGCGGGCCCACCACGCTCTCGAACCTCGCGCTGCCCTGTCGCCGGCATCACCGCGCGGTGCACGAGGAGGGCTACCGGGTCGCGCGTGCCCCCGACGGGGCGCTCGGGTTCCAGCGGCCGGATCGCCGCCCGCTGCCCGAGGTGCCGTCGGCTGCTGCCGTGCGCGGCGATGCCGTCACGGCGCTCTGCGCGCATCACGACGCCCTTGGTCTTCGCCTCCATGCGCGCACGGCGTGCCCCGGCTGGCTCGGGGAGCGCCTGGATCTCGGCTGGGCGATCGATGTCCTGCATCCGCGGGCTCAGAGACTCTCCAGAACCGAGAGTGATCCGACGTCCCTTGACCGCCCCGGCTCCGGAGGCTAAGGTCGAGCTGGCTTTCGCTTGAATTCGCTGGATCGGACCGCAGGAGGTCAAGTATCAGCCTCAAGGTCGCCAGAACTCCGGACTGACGATTCCTCCATCACTACCCAAGCGCGCGGACAAAGTGATCCATCAGTGACCACGCGGCGGGCGTTCATCGGCACGCTGGCCGGCGGATTCCTCGCCGCGCCGCTCGCCGCCGAGGCGCAGTCGGCAGCGAAAGTCTACTGGATAGGCCTTCTCGGGGGTTCCCCGCCGAACAGCCCGGGGGGCAGGCGCGCCTGGGAGGGATTCTTCCAGGGGATGCGGAAGCTTGGGTACGTCGAGGGTCAGAGCATCCTCGTCGAGGGCCGATGGTACGGGGACCACACCGACCGACTCCCCGCCCTCGCGGCCGAGCTTGTTCGGCTCAAAGTGGACGTCATCGTCGCGGGGGCCCCACCCGCGCCCGAGGCGGCCCAGCGCGCCACGTCGACGATCCCCATCGTCA
>WNGA01020006.1_pt1 | contig 10902 bp, 12 predicted proteins | sample 5400061 | NCBI WGS metagenome assembly WNGA01 (sample SAMN13153366, study PRJNA577476) | soil metagenome | isolation source: 100 cm soil or saprolite under grassland replicate 2 | place: USA:California | collected 2016-06-15
CAGAAAGTTTGCGTTAAAAGACTCTAGATTGTTAGATGGTATCGGCAGTGCTCAAAAAGAGCAAGAATTAGAGCGGACAGTCATGAGGATAATGGAAGAAACCAGCGAAACATTGAAAGCAGAGACAGGAGTTGAAACTTCATTTGAAAAGCAGGATGTAATAGAATATACTAAAGACGTAATAAGAGAAATTAAAAACAAGTCAAGTAGTTAAACCAATCCAGAGGGCTAAATGTGATTTTCACTATGAAGGAATTAACAGTTTTCGTGTGTAGACTCGCTTAAGTCCGGAAAATATTCTCTGAATGTGATAGTTAAATCAGAGACAAGATTTTAAAATTGATATAGACTATACAAAGATTAACTCATAATGAAGAACCTGAATACTGCGTTAGTGACTGGCAGTGGCAGGGGTATAGGTAAAGAAACAGCCATCTTGTTAGCAGAAAAGGGCTTGAGTGTAATTGTAAGTTCTAGAACACAAACAGAGATTGATAGTGTAGTAAAAGAAATCAAATCGATAGGAAAGAGTCAGGTATCAGGAAGAAAATGTGACGTGAGCATCGCCGCCGATGTGAATGACCTAGTAAAAGAAGCGTTGAATAATTATGGAAGTATTGACGTATTGATAAGTAATGCAGGAATTTCATACGTTAAGAAAGTAGTGGATACTACAGAAGAGGAATGGAATCAAACGCTGGACATAAATCTTAAAGGAGCTTTTCTATCTTGTAAAGCGATTGTTCCTCATATGATGATGAATAATCTTGGTGTTATCATTAATGTAAGTTCAGGTGCAGGTAAAGTTGGATTTGAAGATATTTCAGCTTATTGTGCAAGCAAATTTGGCCTAATTGGATTAACAGAGAGTTTAGCATGGGAGGTTGCTAATTACAATATTAGAGTAATGTCAATATGTCCCGGAGAAGTAGCAACAAAAATGCAGCAAGATGTTGACCCCCAATATTATAAAGCGAATAAGCATAAAATGCTTCATCCAAGGATAGTCGCTGAAAAAATTGCAGAAATGATATTTGATGACAAAGAATATAGAAATGGAGTTTCTATAGATCTTCCTAATTGAAGAACTAATCTAAGAATCTTTTCCTAATTGACAACAATAATAACTAAAAATGGATTAGATACTCGGTAGCCCCAATTTGTGACATGCTGGTTTCCTATTTCGGATTTACTTTCCAACCTCGAGTCTAGCCAGTTTCGTGATTTTGACACTAATAGGTGAATCAGGTTTCCCAATAAATCGTTAGCTCGAATAACTAATCTCTAGAGATGAATAGCTGTTTGTGTTAGCAGGAATTATCCTTACAATTTGCACTTATTGTAAATGGATATAAGCCTGGAGATATTTGTGAAGACTTGCTAGATATAAGAACATGAAAGTTGTCAGAAGACTTTTCCTTTAGACTCATTGTTGCACTTTTGAGTTTACCATTTATGTAACATTCAATTCCGACTTCATCGAGATGAGAACACGATAAAGCGAGTTCAAGAGGACTGAATGTTTTATTCTCCACTATACAGTTTATAGACCGTTCTGTTCCCTTTACAATAGCTACCTTATTAGGACTACAACTGAGGGCAAGTTCGTTCATGGCGGTAATATTGACATTGAATGATGCTGATCCTTCATTATTTGCTTTGTCGGTAGCCTTGCATATTACTTTGGTAATTCCGACGGGGAAAATATCACCTGAGTTTAGAGGAGAACAAATCGTTTTGACAGTTCCATCCAAATTGTCTGTTGCGTTAGATTGAAATGTAATTGTTGAGTCTTCTCTTTCTGAGTTCTGAACAACTATATCTGATGGCACTTCCACAATAGGAGGTTGAGTATCTATTCCTAGTGTAAGCTTATCAGAGCCGTCTGAAGACTTGTTATGAATATTCTCAAATGCTTTAGCCACGAATCGATATATTCCATCACCTAGTTTACCCAAATGAAGCTTGACAGACCAATCCCCATCTTCAGCGGGAACAGCAGAACCAACAAGTTTCTGTTTCTCGTCTGGACCCCCGCCATCTAGCCTAAATAATTGCACTAGGTCAGAATGATTTGGATCAGTACCTGAAAATGTCATGGTCTTTTTATTGCTGCTAGAGTTACTTTTTGGTTGGGATATAATTGGCGGAGAAAGTGATGTTGAAAACGACCAGACGTAATTTCTGTCCAAATGCTTACCTGCAGTATCTACTAAATTGCAGATATCTCCTTTTTTGTTAGACGAAATGTTTTCATCGGTAATATTTGAATTAGAGTTACTTAAGACCGGAACGGTAAATACTGGAGGAGGAACTGTTTCATTGCTTGATACTTTGGATAAAACAGGACAGTGATCTTTTCCGAACAGAATGACAGAATGTACTGTATTGGGGGTAAGCGTTGAATGTGGTTTAAAAACGAGAGTTTGATTATTGTTGGTCAACGAATACTTGCCCTGGACGATATTTCCACGGTCAATGCTGCTGACATTACTTAGATTACTTTGGATATTTCCCTTGGTCACTATAAGGTTATGAAGATCATCCCAATTTTTCACGGAATTGGAATTAAGAATGCCGTTAAACGTGACTGATATTTTTTTGTCTAATTTCACATCCAGCTGACTATCCATAGGAAATGTTTTATTTACACTAAAGATAGTTTGGGATAATCTTTCCTTAGATAAGGAATTATCAGTTCCGAATGGATTACTTTGGTTTAACGCACCTATATGATAATTAATACTGCCAGAAATTACTAAACTTAGTATAAGTAGAATAAAAGTAATTAAAAAAATGAATGTATGCATGAGAAAGATTGGATTATTTTCTCTCTAATAACAATTAATCAATTATTCTTGACAAATAACTAAACTCCTGAATCTAGGCTACGATGTTTTGTTTATTTTGTGATCTACAATTAGAGATACGACTTTTGCCATCTCAATATTGATTGTAGAACCCCCATTTGTGTTATTCTCTCCAATTTCGGAGGCACGTATTTTCGGGGTCAATGTTGAATTTCCATTATAGTTACTGGGGATATTAACAATAACGGGAACATTCACCACCTCATTAGCAGTAAGATTGACCAGCTTGGGATAGACAACCACCTTTTACTTCTTTCCTAAGTAAATAATAAATTTATCATCATAAATTAGAAGAGTCTTCTATAAGGTTTTTATATTTCTATTAGACACTATAATTCCCTATGTGGGATAAATATTCTTTTTTAATGCCCACTATGGGAATTTTAATGTTAACCTTTGGGTCCTTTTCTATCGCACAAGCTGTTGATGTTCAGAGTAACGTCCAAATTCTTGCTTTTTGTGGATTGGATATCCGATCTGGTTCCCCATTAGACTACAATGCCGTCAAACCCGGAGCCGTAACTGATGAGCGTGCCATTTTCATTAGTAACCCAGGGGATGCATCGGCAGATATCTTAGTAAGAGGAACGGATTGGCAAGGTAACGTGGCGACAGTCATGAACGTAGGTGCGACACACTATTCAGCTACACAGGGTCAATCATACGACCAAATGAATTCGCTGTCTAGCAATGACCAGTCCGTTATGCAATTAGACCCTGGAAACCCTCCGCCTATAGAAGGAACATTTTGGCGACTAAAGGCTGATTTAACCGATCCGAGCTTTAGAGGCACTGCTTCACAAACCCTCACACTCACCGCTCAATGTTAAGGTCGGTAACATCCCGCCTGAAGGCAGAATCGAACTCAATAAACCTAACTCAAATAGATATTCATAAGCGTAATGCAAGAAACTACAATAAATGAATGGAATCAAACGAACTAAAAGTAGTATATGATAAGTAAAGGAATCACCTGATATGAAAAATAATCAGATATTTCAGTCATGGAAGCTATCCAGCTTTGTTATACCTAAAAATATTTTCTTACTTTTGTTGATGGCTTCTTTAATTATTCTTAACTATCCCGTAATTTTTGAAACTGAAGCATCTAGACCGTTAATGATAGATGTGACTGCAATCATTGGTGCTGTTGTGACGGCAGGTATATTTTTCTTAAATACATCTGTGAAATTCCTAGGAAGAAGACATGCAGAGGGTTTTTTAGCATTTACTATAGGTGCTTTTCTTTGGTTAGGTGCTGAAGCAAGTTGGGCTTACTACTGGGAGGGTCTTGGAATTGAAGTTCCATATCCTTCTGTTGCTGACTTGTTTTGGTTAGTTGGCTATGGTTTTTTTCTTCTTCATAATTATCGATTAATAGCAAAACTCAAGGAAGTGACACATATCGACAGAAATATGATTGTATTAGTGTCGGCTGCTGTTGGACTAACATTGGGTTATATTCTCAATCTTACATTCGGTGTTGCGGAAATAATGTCTGCTACAACAGATACGTTATCTACAGGAGTTAGTATTTTCTATCCAATTATAGATGGTATAATCTTAATCCCTGCGATGGTAATATTTTGGAGCATTCGGAAAACAGACCCAACTTCTATGCACTGGCTTTTAATGTCATTATCATTTGTTATGGTAACTATAGGTGATATTGGATTTGGTTACAGCTTTGCTCTGAGTCCTGATATTGCTGGGCAATATGAATGGATCTGGTCTATCTTTTTCAACGCCTGCTACGTGTTTATGGCTACTGGCGGTATTTGGTATTACTTGGTTTCAAAATAAAATGTTCCATCTCAAGTTGTAAGGACTAAAATAAAATAGGTCGCTAGGTTTTTTCCCTATGACTAAGAGATCTTTATCTTCGGTCTCACCATATGCGAAATATTTGAGTTATAGATATCCTCATTAACTTTCGGTAACTGCCACAGAATCAGAATCCACTTAACGGAATAGCCACCGGAAATTGGAACTCGTCTATTGTCTCAAAATTATGATATGGAAATTTACAAAGATATGTTGCTTGATGCAGCAGAGACCGTATTAGGAATATTTAGTTTCGATAGAACATTGTATGGTAAGCCTAAAGACAGAAAATGGTGGATGGAACTAAAGAGAAATAGGTTGCGAGATATAGAAGCTGAATCTTCTATGAGCTGATTCTTTAATAAAGAATATAGTCTTAATAACTTATATCTCTCTTTAAATGGATGTAATCATTGTCTTGAATCCTAGAATTATTTGTCCTATCTGCAAAACAAAGATTGTCGAACATTCAGAGTTTCAAGATAAAATATGTAGGATGATAACAATAAAGCAGTTTGCAATCAATTCCCCAGGTTTTGATGTGCCTTTTAGACCCTTCTTTGAAGATGACCTTTCTATTGAGTAGATTATGCTGGCATAATCTTATAGATTGCACCATCACCAATTGACAGTATATATAAAAATCCATCAGGACCAGTGTGTATATCAGTAATACCTCCAAAACCTGTCCCAAATATTATAGGAGCAAACTCTTGATTGTTGTCCACAACTCGATCGGAAAGAGCACTACCAAATTCATCAAGTTTTAAGTCTTTTCTCTGATTATTAGTTGTATCACACTTGTATCGTCAGGTTCAGGTCCGTCTTTGAAATTCTGTAATTTACCATCGTGATTAAGATCGCCTATAACTACATAGAGGTATTGCCCAGTGTCATTTGGAGAAGCGCCAATCAATATTTTTCCGCCATCATGATTGGGGCCTGGCATTCCAGGAAGATCTAAAATCAGGGATGGATTTGTCAGTTCTTTGCCATTCCAATGATACCTGTATATTTTATTTCTTACTAAATCGCCCGATGCTGCCAGTTCAGTGAAATAAAGAAATACATCCTTACCATTTCTAGTAATACCTAGTAATCCTCTTTCACTTTCTGTTTGAACTTTAATCTGCAAGACTAGTTTCTCTTGCAAGATGCCATTAGTTACTCTTCGGACGTTTCCATCTTTTTCTAGAACTAAAATATCTGTCCCGTTTAAGAAAGCCATAGTAGTTGGAGAGGTCAGGCCTTTGGCGATAAGGTCTACCTTTAATTGTGGATCACTGATTTGTGGTTGTGCAAATATATTTTGGGTTATTGCACCTTGTAATATTGAGATAATAGCAATCAATACAAGACTATTCAGCAAATTTGATCTTGTCAATTATCTTCAATAAAGATATGGATCTCAAGACCTTTGTGAATTATAACCCTTCACGAGCACATGAGGCTCAAGGCAAATAACTGTGTGCTACTTCCTTAATTATCAGCAATTCTGCCTATCTACCGATAAGATTAAGTGGATTACGATTAAAGTCCTTCTTTGGGCTATTGACCTTACGGTCCCGTGCAACATTAAATAATGGGGTAGAGATCCCTCGCCTAGGCCTAGGGGTTTACCAGACACCTATCGGAGAAACAACTTTGCGTGCAGTTGAGTATGCATTGAAGATAGGGTATAGACATATTGATACAGCTTGGCTATACGGCAATGAAGGCGATGTCGGTAAGGCCGTTCTGGAAAGTGGAATACCAAGAGAAGAGGTCTTCATTACCACGAAGGTGTGGAATAGCGATCAAGGATATGACTCTACTCTTAGAGCATGTGAAAGAAGTTTGGGACGCTTAGGACTGTCGTATATTGACCTCTACCTGATCCACTGGCCAGTCCAGGGAATGGGCAAAGATCCTTGGAAGGCTATGATTCAGTTGTTGAGCGGGCAAAGTTAGGGCTATTGGAGTAAGTAATTACGAGATTTTCGACCTACAGGAAATACTACAAAACTTTGATGTTGTGCCTGCGGTAAACCAAGTTGAATTTCATCCATTCCTATATCAAGAGGAGCTGTTACAATTCTGCAAGAATCACAGTATTCAACTCGAGGCCTATAGTCCGTTGACTAGAGGTAATAAGCTTAATCATCCGGCCCTAAAAGAGCTAGACAAGAAATACAGCAAAACATCTGCTCAAATTTTAATCCGATGGAGCTTACAGCATGACCTTGTTGTAATCCCTAAATCTACACATGAAAAATGAATCAAAGAGAATAGTCAAGTATTTGATTTTCATCTTGAAGAAAAGGATATGAAGCTGCTCGACTCTCTTAACGAGGATTTGCACACAGTTTTTCTGTAGTAAATCATGTGTCTCATATGAAATATACGAGTCATACAGAATACTTAGCTTTTCACAAAGTAAATAATTCTTATCATCGATGGAAATCTTGACAATTATTGATGATGATAAAGGCTTCCATAATATTCTGGTGAGGTAATTTTCCTAGCGATGGCCGAAAAAAGGGAAACCATGCCATCCTAAACGACTTGATTATTGAACACGATCCAGACTAGTTTTCTATAGAAATTTTTACTTAATTTATTCGCGGTATATTTTTTTGAGCGTACGTAGGAATGTTTGTCTTAGCCCTAAAACTTTAGTTTTCTAAAATCCTCTATTCACCATAGTAATCCTTTTAACAGCGTCTCGGATTTGTTGTTTCTTTTCCAGGTAAGGTAATAGACTTTCTTCCTTAATGACCCTTTGAAGGTTAAATGCCTCAAGACCTTGTCTCTCAACATTATATCCCTTTCTAACACAGTTAGGATAAAAAACTTGGTTTACGAAATCGATTCTTTTGTATGCGAAGGGCTCGATGAATTGCTAGTACCCAATGTTGTTGAACTGGTGCTATGGTGTTATGTCTAAAGAACTTGGAGCGTCTATAATGAACCTTGATTAATTGTAGATTCCTATTTAACTAATTTGTGCTCAGAGTTATCAGTAAAGTATACTCCTTATAATCCAATTTGAAGGACAACGTTATGCCTAAATGGAAGATTATTTTATGAAGAATAGATAGACCGTTCTACACCTATACTAACTATACGGAATCCATATTATTAAAGAAAGCTAATAAAAGATTGTGTAGTCAACTTAATCAATGAATTCGATTCTGGAACTGAAACTCTGCGCCACTTTAGTCTTTGTCACTCTTGTTTGCTCGTTAGCCTGCTCAAATTATTTTATTCCAGCCTTGGCAAGGCCCAAAGTGCCTGTCGGGGGGCCTATTGTTAATGATCCGAATCTGAAAGTAGATCTAGTTCTTAGTGGCTTAAAGTCTCCTACATCAATGTCATTCCTAGGAACAGAAGAAATCTTGCTTTTAGAAAAGAATTCTGGAATGGTTCGAAGGGCAATGAATGGGACAATTTCAAAAGAACCATTAATTCAAGTCAATGTGTCTAAGGCTGATGAGAGAGGACTATTGGGGATTGCCTTATCTTCTGATAAGAAGAGGTTTTTCTTGTATTATACGAGCCCACAAATTGATACTAAGAGTATTGCTAATAGTGTTTATCGATATGATATGATTGACGGAAAGCTGGTGAATCCTAAACTGATTCTTGACTTGCCTGGATTGCCAGGGCCACAACACAACGGAGGGAAAATTAGTATTGGGGTTGATAGCAATTTGTATATTGGCATCGGTGACGTCGGCGGCTCATTTGTAGGTAGCAACGGTAGTGAAACAAAAGCTCAAAATTATGTCAATGGCACACAACCGGACGGGAGAGCAGGTATACTTATAACTACTCAAGACGGTAAACCTGTCGGTATTGGAATGGGGGACAGTACTCCAATTCTTAATACCTACTATGCTTATGGTATAAAAAATATTTTTGGATTTGATTTCGACCCGGTAACAGGAAAAATGTGGGACACTGAAAACGGTCCTACATTTGGTGACGAGATAAATTTGATAGGTCCTGGCTTCAACAGCGGTTGGGCCAAAGTACAGGGGATATGGTATGTTCAACCCGGACAAGGTCAAGAAAGTGAACCTGGCAAGGGTGATAAGGCGCCTGAAAATCCACAAGGTCTGGTAAATTTTGGTGGAAAGGGGGTGTACAGCTCTCCTGAATTTATTTGGGATCATTCAGTGGCACCGACAGCCCTCAGATTCCTCAATTCCGACAAGCTTGGAGTACAATACCAAAATGATATGTTTGTTGGTGACGCCAAATATGGAAACATATATCACTTTAAACCTGACGCGAATAGAACGGGGTTAAGCTTGGATGGTCCACTGGCAGACAAGGTGGCTGACAACGTAGAGGAAATGGGGAACACCATCTTTGGCAAAGGATTTGGTGTAATTACTGACCTGCAAGTGGGGCCTAATGGATTTCTGTATGTGCTTTCATATGACAAAGTGGATGGGAGGATCTACAAGATTGTTCCCTCTGGTTAGAATTAGGAAACTTTGTTTTGAACAAGAATCAACTTACTCATTTAGCTATGCTTTAAGAGGTGGACTGAAGGAAATTAAATATATCACCAAATTTACTCATATTATCGATCTATAAATCAGGAATATGACAGTTCGTTGTAAATGGGCCGAGAATGGAAGTCAAATCGATGTCGAATATCATGATAATGAATGGGCTGTTCCAGTTCATAATGACAATAAACTATTTGAATTCTTGCTGCTAGAATCAGCACAGGCGGGTCTAAGTTGGTCTACAGTACTCAAAAAAAGGGAAGGTTACAGAAAAGCATTTGACAATTTTGATTTTCAGAAGATTGCCAATTACGATCAAGGAAAGATTCAACAACTACTTGAAGATCCCGCTATAATAAGAAATAGACTAAAAATTCAATCCGCTGTGAAAAATGCAAGGGCCTTCATAAGAGTAAGAAAAGAATTTGGTAGTTTTGACTCATACCTTTGGGGTTTCGTCGGTGGAAAGCCAAAACAGAATCACTGGACAACTTGGACCGATATTCCTTCTAGGACACAAATTTCTGACATATTGAGTAATGATCTAAAGAAAAGGGATTTCATTTTTGTAGGATCTACTATTTGCTATTCTATCATGCAGGCTGTTGGTTTGGTAAATGATCATATTGTCAATTGTTTTAGGTACAAGGAAGTATCATTTTGATAATGTTTTGCTGACCATAGGTAGTGTTAATAGGAAGGGTCCCAAAAGAGTAAAAGAAGTGATCTTCAGTCCATTTCACTTATATAACTTGACAGGGTTTTTTGGAAAACCAGAACTAGTCAACGCATTCCCTACCAATGTAACGGTAACCTAGTGGTAACCTTAATTATCGGTAAGACAAAAAAACCCGTTATTTTGACTTGTGAAATATTTGTATATTAGCATTGAAATTGTACAGCTCAGTTTTTAATATTGAAGAATGCCAACAGAAATTCTATCCTGGGCGAAAATTTACAAGAACAACGAGGGAAGAAAGAATGGTTATTTGTCAAATACTTACTATTTTTTCACCTAGTAACGGTACAGTTACTTATTACTTAATATAGCTATTTTTCATATTTAGTAATTAATGACAATGTTCAGAAATGCAAATGCCTTCTCTAGTTTTTCTGTCGACAATTTAGAAAAAGCCAAACAATTCTATGGCCAGACTCTGGGGCTTGAGGTATCGGAATCCAACGAAAGTCTAAGTTTACATGTAGCAGGAGGAAACCAGATTTTTATATACCCAAAGACTAATCACACACCCGCAACCTTTACCATACTTAATTTTCTGGTAGATGACGTTGAACAAGCGGTAGACGATCTAAACAATCTCGGCGTCAAGTTTGAAACCTATAGTGAAGGTGAGCTTAAAACTGATGACAAGGGCATTTGTCACGGCCAACCTACCATCGCATGGTTCAAAGATCCAGCTGGAAATTTTTTGTCTGTACTTGAAAATAAATAGTCTGATTTTGTTTTATGGATGTTTTATGGAGATTGAAATAGGATCAAATTCGGGTCTTTGTATGACGAACACCAATGAAGAATAACGAAGCAATGATGCCGCTAGGAAAGCCGGCAAAGGAATTTTTTTCAACTAGCATTCCATCTAGGAAATAAACTCTATAAGGAAAACTTACACCTAAGATCGTCATCTGAATGAAATTATGTAATAAAATCTCAGAATGCTTATTTTAATGAATATAAGATAAGAACT
>WNGA01033150.1_pt1 | contig 10901 bp, 6 predicted proteins | sample 5400061 | NCBI WGS metagenome assembly WNGA01 (sample SAMN13153366, study PRJNA577476) | soil metagenome | isolation source: 100 cm soil or saprolite under grassland replicate 2 | place: USA:California | collected 2016-06-15
CGGCGCCGGACGTCATGGGCTGGTGGAGCTCGCGCGGCGGCGAGCTGGCCAAGCCGGATGTGGTGGCGCCGGGCGTGGCGTTCTCCTCCGTGCCTCACTGGGACACGGGGAACGAGATCAAGGGTGGCACCAGCATGGCGTCGCCGCACCTGGCCGGTCTCGTGGCGTGCCTGCTCTCCGCCATGGCGCAGGAAGGGCGCAAGGTGAGCGCCGCCGACGTGGCGCAGGCGCTGCGCGCCTCCGCGACGACATTGCGCGGCGAGACGGCGCTCGACGACGGTGCGGGGCTGCCGCAGCTCGAGGCGGCGTACCGCTGGCTGCGGGGTGGGCACCAGGGCTCGGAGTACGTCGTGCGCACAGCTGGCGGAGGGTCGGCCGCGTTCCGCCGCGACGGCCCGGGGGGCCCGGGCGACACGCTGCAGGTGTTCCGCGTGCGCCACGTCGCCGGCCTGCGCGCCGCACAGTTCCTGCTGCACGCCGGCGCGCCCTGGCTCTCGGTCCCGGCGACGCTACAGGCCGGCGCGCGGGAGAGCGAGATCCCGGTCGCGTATCGCGGAACGGCGTTCGCCGCCCCGGGCGTCTATACCGGCACGGTGACCGCCTGGAACGCGAGTGATTCCCTGGCGGGCCCGCTCTTCACCCTCCCGAACACGGTCGTCGTGCCCTACGATCTTGGCGCGAAGCCGCTGTACGACGAGCGCCGCGCCGTCGGGCCCGCGCGCGTGCAGCGCTATTTCCTGCGCGCGGCGCAACCGGGGGCCACTCTGCTCGCCGTCGTGACGCTCCCCGACTCGGCGGAGCAGCGGGCCACCGCGCGGCTCTACGAGCCGACCGGACAGCCGTTCCGCGACGGCGAGGAGGTGGCGCTCGGCCGCTCCGACCCGGGCACGGCGCGGTTCACCGTGCGCGCGGAGGACCTGGTGCCGGGGGTCTACGAGCTGGACGTGTTCGCACCGCCGCTCTCGGGCGTGACGGTGACGGCGCGCGCGGCGCTGGCGCCCGTGAACCTCACCGCCACCGCGAGCGGCGTCGAAGCGTCGAACCCCGGCGGCGGGACCGCCGCGGGGCGCATCGTTGCCACGCTGGTCGGGGCCGAGCGGTCGTTCGACGTGGCCGGCCGGGGGGCGCCCGCGGAGAGCGTCACGGTGCGGGTGCCCGACTGGGCGGCCCGCGCGGTGGTCGACGTGCAGCTGCCGCGGGAGCGGTGGAACGACTTCACCGATTTCGGCGTGACCGAGTTCGACTCCGCCGGACAGCAGGTCGGCCAGGGCGCCCTGAATTACGCGTTCGGTCGGCACGGCTTCGACGTCCCGGCGGTCCTCAGGAGCCGCCCGCTGACGGTCGAGCTGTTCCCGGCGTTCGCGCGCGACAACGGAGCGCGGCCGTGGCGCGCCACCGTGTGGGTGCGCTTCCTGCTCCGGGAGCCGCGGTTGACGGCCGACGGCACGGACGTGACCGTGGTCTCGGGTGGCCGCGCGAGCGTGCCGCTCGGCAGACTTCCGGCCCTCGCCCTGCCGGAGGGGTTCGCGCCGCTCGTAGAGTTGCGCGTCCGCTCCGCGGCGCCGACGGCCGGCGACGCGATCCGGCGGGTGGTCGCCCGCCCGTGAAGACGACGACCGGGGGGCGGACCGTGCGCGTGGCCGCCGGTCAGGGATTCTGGGGCGACTGGCTCGAGGCCCCCTACCGCCAGGTCACGGGCGGCCCGATCGACTACCTGATGATGGACTACCTCGCCGAAGTCACGATGTCCATCCTGCAGAAGCAGAAGTCGCGCGATCCGGCGCTCGGCTACGCGAAGGACTTCGTCCCGCTGATGGAGCGGATTCTGCCGATCCTCGCCACGCGGGGGATCAAGGTGACGGCGAACGCGGGCGGGGTGAACCCCCGCGCCTGCGCGCAGGCGGTCGCGGAGACCGCCCGGCGGCTCGGGCTCGCGGGAAAGCTCCGCATCGGCGTGGTGACGGGCGACGATCTGCTCGGCCGCGTGGACGGGCTGCTGGCGCGCGGCCATGCGCTCAGGAACCTGGACACGGGCCGCCCCCTCTCCGATGTGCGCGACCGCGTGCTGTCCGCGAACGCCTACCTCGGCGCCTGGCCCGTGGTCGACGCGCTGCGCCAGGGTGCGGACGTCGTGATCACCGGCCGCGTGACCGATACGGGGCTCACGCTCGCGCCGGTCATTCACGCGTTCGGTTGGCGCACCGATGCCTGGGACCTCCTCGCCGCGGGCACCGTGGCGGGTCACACGATCGAGTGCGGCGCCCAATGCTCGGGCGGGAACTGCCTGGTGAACTGGGAGAAGATCCCCGACCTCGCGAACGTGGGCTATCCGATCGTCGAGGCGTACCCCGACGGCACGTTCGAGATCACGAAGCACCCCGGCAGCGGCGGACGCATCACCGTCGCCGGCGTCACCGAGCAGCTCGTGTACGAGATGGGGAACCCCGCCGAATACATCACCCCCGACTGCATCGCCGACTTCACGACGATCCGCCTCGAGCAGGCGGGCCAGGACAGGGTTCGGGTGTCAGGGGTCAGGGGCAAGCCGGCGACCGACAAACTCAAGGTGTCCGTAGCGTACTTCTATGGTTACAAAGCCGTGGGCACCCTCGTGTACGCCTGGCCGGAGGCGTACCGGAAGGCGCAGGCCGCCGACCGCGTCCTGCGACAGCGGCTCGCGGACCTGGGCCTCAAGTTCGAGGCGATCCTCACCGAATTCGTGGGCGCCGATGCGACCCACGGCCCGCTGGCGCTCCGCGGGACGCGCGTGGAGGATCTGCCGGAGGTCCAGCTCCGCGTCGGCGTGCGCTCGCCCGACCAGGCGGCGGTCGAGCGCTTCACGCGCGAGATCGCGCCGCTGATCCTGAACGGGCCGCCGAGCGTGACCGGATTCGCGGGCGGGCGCCCCAAGCCGGAGGAAATCGTGGCGTATTGGCCCGCGCTCGTCGACAAGAAGATGGTGGAGCCATGCGTGGAGCTCGTCGAGGTATGAAAGGGCGGTCGAAGAAACGGCGGCAGCTGCTCCTGGAGCTGGCACACGCTCGGTCCGGAGACAAGGGTGACACCGCGAACGTCGGGCTCATCGCGCTCAAGCCCGAGTACTATCCCATCCTGGTCAAGCAAGTCACCGCGGCGCGGGTGGCGCGGCATTTCAAGGGGATGATCACGGGACCGGTCGAGCGGTACGAGCTCCCCAACCTGCACGCCCTCAACTTCCTGCTCCACGGCGCGCTCGACGGCGGCGGCACGATCTCGCTCAAGACCGACGCCCAGGGCAAGGTGTTCTCGACGGCGCTGCTGCGGCTGGAGATCGAGGTGCCGCGGTGAGCGACCGGGTCCTGGTGGCGCTCGAGGGCGGAGTCCTCACGGCGACGCTCAACCGGCCGGAGAAGCGGAACGCGATCGATACGGCGATGATCGACGCGCTGCTGGCGCTGCTCGAGCGCGCCGATCTGGCCGCCGACGTGCGGGTCGTCGCGGTGCGCGGAGCGGGCACGGACTTCTGCGCCGGGATGGACCTGGAGGAGCTGCTCGCGTCCGCGGACCGGCCGGTCGAGGAAAACCGGCGGGCGGCGCTGCACTTCGCCGAGGTCTTCGTGCAGATGCGCCGCCTGCCCAAGCCGGTCGTGGCCGTGGTGCACGGGCGGGCGCTCGCGGGGGGATGCGGGCTCGCGACGGCGTGCGACCTGGTGCTCGCGACGGAATCGGCGCAATTCGGCTACCCCGAGGTCCAGCGCGGATTCGTGCCCGCGATCGTGATGACGCTGCTCAAGCGCACCGCCGGCGAGAAGGTGGCCTTCGATCTCGCAGCGACGGGCCGGGTGCTCACAGCGAGCGAGGCCGCGGGCCTGGGCCTCGTGTCCCGCGTCTACGAGGACGCCGACTTCGAGGAGCAGGCGGGCGAAGTGCTCCGCACCCTGGCCGCGTCGAGCGCATCGGCGCTCGCCTTCACCAAGCAGCAGTTCTACCAGCTCGATGGGCTGCCGTTCGAAGATGGGATCCGCCTCGGGGCGGACGTGAACGCCGTGAGCCGGATGACCCCCGACTTCCGCGCGGCCCTCCAGGCGTTCCTGAAGAAATGAGCCTGCGCGAGCCCGGTGCGATCCTCCTCATCTCCTGCTACGAGCTCGGCCACCAGCCGCTCGGCGCCGCGTGGCCCCGCGCGTTTCTCGAACGGGCCGGCTACGCGCCGGCCACACTCGATCTCTCGATCGAGCCGCTCGATGAGGCGAAGGTGGCGCGTGCCCGCGTGATCGGGATCGCCGTTCCGATGCACACCGCGCTGCGGATCGGCGCGCGTGCAGTCGAGCGGATCCGCGACCTCAATCCGGGCTGCGTGGTCGTGTTCTACGGCCTCTACGCCCTGCTGAACCGGGACTACCTGCTGGGCCGGTTCGCGGACGTGGTATTGGGCGGGGAGTTCGAAGGGGCGCTCGTGGCGCTATGCGAACGCGTGGAGGCGGGACAGGCGGCGGCGCTCGATGCGGCACCGTCGCTCGACCGGCTCGCGTTCCCGCTCCCGAGCCGCGCGGCGCTCCCCGGGCTCACGCGCTACGTGAGTCTCGCGCTCGGCGGCCGGCTCACGCCCGCGGGATACGTCGAGGCGAGCCGCGGCTGCCTGCACCACTGCCTCCACTGCCCGATCCCGCCGGTGTACGGCGGCCGGTTCTTCGCCGTCCCCCGCGACGTGGTGCTCGAGGACGTGCGGCGGCTCGTCGCCGCCGGGGCGGGGCACATTACGTTCGGCGATCCCGACTTCCTCAACGGCCCCGGGCACACGCTGAAACTGGTCCGGGCGCTGCACGCCGAGTTCCCGGCGGTCACTTACGACTTCACGGCGAAGATCGAGCACATCGTGCGCCACCGCGGGATGTTCCCGGAGTTCGCAGCCACCGGGTGCCTCTTCGTCGTCTCCGCGGTGGAATCGCTCTCGAATGTCGTGCTCGCGAACCTGGAGAAGGGGCACACCCAGGCCGACGTGAGCGTCGCCCTCGACATCCTCCGTCGGGTCGGGATCACGCTCCGCCCGTCGTTCGTCCCGTTCACGCCGTGGGAGACGTTCGCGGATTACCTCGACCTCCTGGACTTCATCGCGCGGGAAGATCTGATCGATCAGGTGGATCCCGTGCAGCTCACCATCCGGCTGCTCGTTCCCCCCGGGTCGCTGCTGTTGTCGCGTCCGGCGATCCAGCCGTACCTCGGCGAGCTGGACGCGGCGAGGTTCACGTACCGCTGGACGCACCCCGATCCCCGCATGGACGCGCTGCAGCGTGAGGCGAGCGCGCTCGTCGAAGGCGCGGCGCGCTCCGCAGAGGATCCCGCCGTGACGTTCCAGCGCGTCCAGTCGGTTGCGTACGGCCGCGCCGGCCGCGCACGGCCCCCGCGCTCGTCGAAGGCGCGGCGCGCTCCGCAGAGGATCCCGCCGTGACGTTCCAGCGCGTCCAGTCGGTTGCGTACGGCCGCGCCGGCCGCGCACGGCCCCTGGGCGCGTTCCGCGCGCCGCCGCCCGAGCGCCCGGTCCCAGCCCGGCTCACCGAGCCCTGGTTCTGCTGAGCGGAGCCGACCGAGAGCCAGTTGGGCTCTGTGGAGCGGGAAGCCGCCGGGTGGCGCTGATGCCACACGCCGTTCTGTAAGCTTCCTGACAGGTTGGCGGACTAGCTTACCGGGCGATGCGGCGCGCACTCTCGCTCGTGGGCTGGTGGACCGTTTCGACCGCGGGATTCGCTCTCCCCCAGCAGCCGGTGACCCGTGCCGACGCCGTCACCGCGGCGCTGGCACGCGGCGGGCGGGCCGCGATCGGCCGCGCCGACACCACCGCGGCCGCCGCGGTGCTGCACACGGCACGGCTCTATCCAAATCCTGCCCTTGCCGCGACGTACACCAAGGACGTTCCGCACTACCACCTGATGGCGGATCTTCCGCTCGACCTGCCCTGGCTGCGCTCCGCGCGCATCGGCGCCGCCGCGGCGGCGCAGGATGCGGCCCGGTACGGCTTCGCGTTCGAGCGCGCCGCCATCCGGTTCGATGTGGATACGACGTACACGCGCGCGCTCGCCGCGCTCGCCTGGGCGCGACTCTCGCGCCGCAACGCCGGCGACGCGGACAGCCTGGTCAAGATGGCGGAGCTGCGGCGCCAGGTGGGAGACGTGAGCGACCTGGACGTCCATCTGGCAGCGGTGAGTGCGGGACACCTCGAAAACGCCGCGGCGGACGATTCGCTCGCCGCCGTCGACGCGCTCGTCGCGGTGCAGCTCGCGATGGGACTGCCCGCAGAGGAGCCGACGATCACCCTGACAGACTCGCTCGCACCGCCGACCGATACCGTGTCGCCCGCCTCGGGCGAGCCACTGCCCATCGCGGCGGCCGTCGCGAGTCTGCGCTCCGCGGAGCGCTTGCTCACCCTTGCCCACCGCAGCGTGTTCGCGGCCCCGAGCCTCCAGCTGGGAGTCGAGGAGGGTGACCCCACCGGGCCGGGAGGCCCGTTGCCGACCGTCGGGCTGTCGCTGCCGTTGCCGCTCTTCAACTGGAACGGCGGCGAAGTCGCGCAGGCGGCGGCGGCGCGCGAGCGGGCGCAGGCCAATGTCGATCTGGTGCGCCGGGAAACCGTGGCAGCGCTGGCGCGCACTCAGCGCGCCCTCGCGCTGGCGACGGCCCGCGTCGACCGCGACCGGAGACTGCTGGCGAGTGCGGACCGGGTAGCGGCGATGTCGCTCACGGCCTACGCCGAGGGGGCGGTCGCCCTCCCGAACGTGCTCGAGGCGCAACGCAACACCCGCGAGGCCCTCGGCCGTTACATCGACGACCTCGCGGCGGCGGGCAATGCAGCCGCGGCGCTCCGGTTCCTCACCGCGGCGGACCGCCCATGACGCGCCCGCTCGGGGTTCTCGGCGCGGCGACCGTGCTGCTCACCGCGTGCCACGGGGGCCGCGAAGCGCCCGGCGAAGGGCAGGCGACCGCCGGCGGGCAGGCCGTGGTGGGCGCGGGGACGGCGGTCGCCACCATGCAAGCCTTCCCCCAGATCGTGCGCGCCATCGGCACCGTGGCGCCCCGCCCGGGCCGGTTCGCGGAACTCGCCCCGCCCGGGCCGACGCGGGTGGCGCGGATCTGGGTGGCGTCCGGTCAGCGCGTCGCCGAGGGGGACACGCTGATCGGGTTCGAGCGGGCGTCCTTCGATGCCGCAGCGCAGAGTGCGACGACGACGCGAGACAATGCCCAACGCGCCTACGCGCGAGCGGTGCGGCTCGTCAAGGCGGGGATCCTGCCGCAGAAGGACAGCGACCAGGCGGCGGCCGATCTCGATCAAGCGGAGGTGGCCGCGGTGACGGCCCGCCGGGCCCAGCAGCTCGCGACCCTGCGCGCCCCGCTCTCGGGAGTTGTCACCCGCATGAACGCCGTGCTGGGCGCGTCCGTGGACGCGAGCCAGCCGCTCGTCGAGATCGCGGATCCCCGGACGCTGGACATCCTCCTCACCGTTTCCCCGGCCGAGGCGGCGCAGATTCGCGAAGGGAGCCCGGTCACGGTGACCGCCGGGGACGGCACGACCGGCGAGCCCCTGGCGCAGGGCGTGGTGTCGGGCGTCGCCGCGACGGTCGACTCCGTGTCCCGCGCCGTGGTGGTGCGGGTACGGCTGCAGAGTCCCGCGAGGTCCCTGCGCATCGGCGAGTCGGTGTTCGGGCGGATCACCACGGCGGTCCGTCCTCACGCCGTCACCGTGCCGGTGGCGGCGCTCGTCCCCAGGGGCGGGGAGGGTTTTCAGGTCTTCGTGGTGGACAGCGGCGGCGTTGCCCACGCCCGAGAGGTCACCGTCGGCGGGCGGAGCGAGGCGCTGGCGGAGATCCTCTCGGGGCTCGCCGGCGGCGAGACCGTCGTGACGGCGGGCGCCTACGGTGTCGCGGACGGCGCGAAGATCATCCGGGCTCCACGGTGACGCTGTTCGACCTCCTCAGCCGCCAGCGCCGCTTCGTGTACCTCCTCGTGGCGCTGGTCAGCGTCGGCGGCGTCTGGGCGGCGTTCGTGCTGCCCTCGGCAATCTACCCGGAGCTCAACTTTTCCCGGATCAAGATCGTCGCCGAGGGATCCACCCTCGGCGCGCGGCAGGTGGTGTTCAGCATGACGCGCCCGCTGGAGGAGGCCGTGAGCGTCGTGCCCGGCGTGACGCGGGTCCGATCGCACTCGATTCGCGGTGCGAGCGAGATCGCGATCAGCTTCACGCCGGGCACGGACATGGGCGATGCGCTCCAGCTCGTGCGCGCACGCGTCAGTCAAGTGCAGGGCACCCTCCCGCCCGCTCTCGACATCGAGGTCGAGCGGCTCACGCCGTCGCTGTTCCCGATCCTGTCCTACAACCTCGAGGGCGGCGATCCCGCAACGCTGTACGACCTCGCGCGCTACGAGATCAAGCCGCTGATCGCGCGCGTGCCGGGAGTCGGGCGCGTGGACGTTCAGGGCTCGGACGTGCGGGAGATCGAGGTCGTCGCGGACCCGGCCCGCCTCGCGGCGCAGGGGCTGACATACACGGATCTGGCGGACCGGATCCGGCGGGCGGTGACCGTCCAGGGGGTGGGCCGCGTGGCGCAGGATTACCGGCAATACCTGATCGTGACTGATCAGGAGGCGCACAGCCCGGAGGACATCGGCGCCGTCGCGCTGCAGAGCGGGCTGCGGGTGCGCGACGTGGCGACCGTTGCGGTCGGGACGGAGGACCACGTCCGCATCATCGCGGGCGACGGAAGACCGGCGGCCCTGATCAACGTGTCACGGCAAATCGGGGGCAACACACTCGCGATCGCGGACAGCGTGGCAGCGATCGCGGCCGCCGTCGGCCCCACCTTACCGCCCGGCGTCCGCCTCAAGCCCGTGTACGATCAGGCGTCGCTGGTGCGGGATGCCGTGCGGTCAGTGCGCGACGCGATGCTCGTCGGGGCCGCGCTCGCCGTCCTCGTGCTGCTGCTCTTCTTGCGCCACGCTCGGATCACGGCGATCAGCGCCGCGTCCATTCCGCTCACGCTCGCCGTCACCGTGTTCGTCATGAGCGTGCTCCGGCAGACCTTCAACCTGATGACCCTGGGCGCGATGGCGATCGCGATCGGCCTCGTCATCGACGACGCGGTCGTGGTCACCGAGAACATTGCGCGGCATTTGACCCTGGGCGGCGCCGGTGGCGGCCGGCTCACGGCCCTGCGCGCAGCAGTGCAGGAGCTCGTCTGGCCCGTGACGACGTCCACCGTCACCACCGTGGTGGTATTCCTCCCGCTTGGCTTGCTACAAGGGGTCGTGGGGCAATTTTTCGCGGCGCTCGCCACGACGCTCACGGTGGCCGTGCTCGTCTCCCTCCTCCTGGCGCTCACGGTCATCCCGTTGCTCGCCGAGCAGTTCGTCACCGTGCACGACGTGGAGGCCGTCGCCACCGGTCCGCTCGCCCGCATCCAACGGACGCTCGATGCCGTGGCGCCCCGCTACGAGCGCGCGCTCGCCGCCGTGCTCGATCATCCCCGCCGGATCGGTCTCGCGGCTCTGGTCCTGATGGGAGCGGGCCTCGCGGTGTGGCGTTTCGTGGGGACGGGCTTCCTCCCGGAGATGGACGAGGGGGCGTTCGTGCTCGACTACTTCACGCCCGGCGGCACGGCGCTGGCGGAGACCAACCGGGAGGTCGGCGTGGCGGAGAGCATCCTCGCGCGGACGCCCGAGGTCACCGGCACGTCCCGCCGCACCGGGGCCGAGCTCGGGATGTTCGCCACGGCGCAGAACAGCGGCGACATCATCGCGCGACTCACGCCGCGCGGCCGGCGCTCGCGGGACGTCTTCGCCGTGATCGACCGAGTGCGCGACGAAGTCACATCCGCCGTCCCCCGCCTCCACGTCGAGTTCATGCAAATCCTCGCCGACGTGATCAACGACCTCGCCGGCGCGGCCCGGCCGGTGGAGGTGAAGCTGTACGGCGAGCGGCTGGATACGCTCGAGGCCTACGCGCGACGGCTCGCCCCGGAGCTCGAGCGGATCAGGGGGCTCGAGGACCTCTACAACGGGGTGAGCGAGCCCGCGGCCGAGCTGCTGATGCGCGTCAACGAAGCCGAGGCGAACCGGATCGGGATGACGCCGCTGGACGTGGGCAGCGCGATCAGCGCCGCCCTCCTCGGCGTGCCGGCCGGGGAGATCCGGACGGGGGACCGGCCGGTGGCGGTGCGCGTGCGGGCGCCCGACTCGGTCCGATTCGATCCCCTCCGGCTGCGGGAGCTCCCGGTGCTCGGCGCCGGCGCCCGGCGGGCCACGCCGCTCGGCAGCCTCGCCGCGTTCCAGCCCGCCGATTCCCGCCTCAGCCTCGAGCGGGAGGACCAGCAGCAGATGATCGCAATGACGGCCGACGTGAGCGGGCGCTCCCTCGGCGGGGTGATGGGGGACGTGCGGCGAGTCCTGGCGGCGCACCCAGGGCCCCGAGGTGTGCGCGTGGCGCTGGGCGGTCAGTACGCAAGCCAGCAGGAGGCGTTCCGGGCGCTGCTGCTCGTGCTCGGGCTGGCCGCGGTGAGTGTGTGCGCGGTGATGGTCGTGCAGTTCGAGTCGTTCGCCGAGCCATTGGTGGTGCTGCTCGTCGCGCCGGTCTCGTTCGTCGGAGCGCTCGGGCTCCTCGTCGTGACGGGGACGCCGCTGAACGTCTCGTCCTTCATGGGACTGATTCTGCTGGTGGGCCTGATCGTGAAGAACGGCATCATCCTCCTCGACTTCACGCGCCTCCGGATGCGCGCGGAGGGGTCCCCGCTCGAGGCCGCGATCCGGGAGGCGGCCCGGGTCAGGCTCCGGCCCATCTTGATGACGACGCTGTGCACGCTGTTCGGCCTCTTGCCGCTGGCCCTTGGCCTGGGCGCCGGCAGCGAGCTGCAGCGCCCGCTCGCGCTCGCCGTGATCGG
>WNGA01018231.1_pt1 | contig 10898 bp, 11 predicted proteins | sample 5400061 | NCBI WGS metagenome assembly WNGA01 (sample SAMN13153366, study PRJNA577476) | soil metagenome | isolation source: 100 cm soil or saprolite under grassland replicate 2 | place: USA:California | collected 2016-06-15
TGAACGGCACGCGCTCGATCCACTACATGGGGCACGTCAAGATGATGGGAGCAGTCCAACCCTTCCTCTCCGGCGCCATTTCCAAGACCGTCAACCTCCCGCCCGACGCCACGCCCGAGGAGATCGCCGGCGTTTACATGGAAGGGTGGAAGCAGGGCCTGAAGGCCATCGCGATCTACCGCGACGGCTGCAAACGCACGCAGCCGTTGAACACCGCGGCCTCCAAGTCCGACACCAAACACCCCGAGGCCCGCGGCTCCTTCGAGTACGTCGGCAAGGCCGTCCCCCCCGCGCCCTCCCCCTACCGCCGCAAGCTCCCGGACGAGCGGCGCTCGATCACCCACAAGTTCTCGATCTCCGGCCACGAGGGCTATGTCACCGTCGGCCTCTACGACGACGGCAAGCCCGGCGAGATCTTCATCGTGATGTCCAAGGAAGGCTCGACCATCTCCGGCCTCATGGACTCCTTCGCCACGGCCATCTCCCTTACGCTGCAGTACGGCGTCCCGTTAGAGGCGCTCGTGGACAAGTTCACTCACATGCGCTTCGAGCCCAGCGGCTTCACCAAGAACCCCGAAATTCCCATGGCCAAGTCCCTCGTGGACTACATCTTCAAGTGGCTGGGCTCCAAATTCCTGTCAGCCGAAGAAAAGCAAGCCATCGGCATCGTCTCCCGGGATAGCTCCTCCACCGGTCCTATCGCCGTCACCGAGCAGCAGGTCGTTTCCCGCTCCGCCATCTCCGAAGAGCACAAGCTGACCTTCGAAACCCAAGCCGACGCTCCCGCCTGCCACGAATGCGGCTCCATCATGGTAAGAAACGGCTCCTGCTATCGCTGCCTAAACTGCGGCGCCACCAGTGGTTGCAGTTAGCCCTGTCATCCTGAGCGAAGCGAAGGATCTGTTCCGGTTGTTCCCCCAAGCGGAGATGAACTGAGGCGGTAGAATTCACTTCGATGAGCACGCCCGCCTCGTTGCGTTTTACCTATGAGGACTACCTCCTCCTTCCGGAGGATCGCCGCTACGAGATCATCGATGGAGACCTCTTCATGACGCCTGCGCCAGGCACGCCTCATCAGCGGGTAGTCGGCAACCTTTACCTTCGTCTCCGCCAGCATGTCGACGACAGTGGCCTCGGCGAAGTCCTGATCGCCCCTTGCGACGTCGTGCTCTCCCCGACGGATGTGGTGCAACCGGACGTGTTGTTCGTCGCGGTTGATCGCGCCTCGATCGTCGGCGAGAAGTTCATCTCGGCGGCACCAGATCTCGTGGTGGAGGTCCTTTCGCCTTCGACCGAGGAGCGGGACCGCACTCTCAAGACCAAGCTTTATGCCCGCGCCGGCGTACGCGAGCTCTGGATCGCAGATACGAAGGAAAAGACAATCGAGATCCTCACCAATTCCGGCGCCGGCTTCCGGCGGGAAGCCGTGTTCGGCGTAGGCACCGTCCTTCGCTCAATCCTCCTCCCGAGCCTCGAGATCCCGATCGCCGAAGTCTTCTGAACGTGTACGGAACAGCTCTCGCGGTGCCCAGGCCCGCTCTAGACAGTCCAGACGCCATCTTACCGAGGCAAAGATGATCGCAACCAGAGCCTTCACCGAGGGACTTCGACGCGGGAAGCTGCTCGACACCGAACTGGGGTTGCGCCCGGAATGTCCGCACTGTCTCTACAACGGCGGCGACGAGCCGCAAACAAGCCAGTACCCGTTCCTGCTTTTCGAGGATGTCGTGACAGTTCGGACTCTCTCAATGGACCGACCTGGAGGCCCGCTCCGACTCGATGGAGCCGATCTCGCCTCCGACGCGCAGGACCCACAGAGTCCCCGATTCACCTGTGGAGACTGCGAGGGGGAGTTTGTCCTGAGCCCCGACGACTTCCAGCGCTTCACCGAGAGTGGGGTGTGCTACTAATGGGATCCAACATTCCCTGGCTAGTTCAAAGGTTCTCAGGCCTGACCCTATGCTTTCCGCTCGCGCGGCGAGCGCCGCGCGGAACATCTCCTGCCATTGTACGCCGCGCGGCCGTGATGAGAAGAGCACGCCAACGACAGAAGAGAATCAGTCACAGCTTGCTGACGCCCTTGCCGACGAAAACGTCGAGGATGTAACCGAACTCGAGGACGTAGTCCCGTATCGGTATTCAATCACCGGTTACGGTGCTGACTATCCGGTCGATGGGCTAGTCAAGCGTCTCGAGTCGGCCGGCATAGTGATCCCGACGTTCGAACCAGAGGTCACAGTAAGCGACGCTTCAGGCGGTTTTCAACGGCAGTTCGTCTGGACCAAGGCACAGTGCGATAAGTTCGTAGAGTCATTGCTCCTCGGCTTGCCGGTGCCCGGCATCTTTCTGGTGAAGCAACCCGACGGTCGCTTCCTAGTGCTCGACGGGCAGCAGCGTCTACGAGCGCTTCAGGCGTTCTACAAAGGGATTCTGAAGGGTAAGGAACTCCTTCTTGAAGACGTCCAGGATAAGTATAAGGGAAAGAGCTATGCATCGCCCGACGTGGAGGACCGGCGGCACCTCGACGACAGCATTATCCATGCAACCGTAATCCGCCAGGATGAGCCTAGCGAGGACCAGAGTAGCATCTACATGATCTTCGAGCGGCTTAACACTGGGGGTACCCTGTTGCAGCCGCAGGAAATCCGGGTTGCTTTGTATCGTGGTCGATTCGTCAACTTGCTCCGCGAGCTGAACGAGGACCCGGCATGGCGCGAGCTCCACGGTCGGAAATCCTCTACGCTAAAAGATCACGGGCTGATTCTTCAGTTCCTGGCATTAATGTACTGGCCCGCGAAGTACGTGCGACCGATGAAGGAGTTCCTAAACCGCTATATGGCGTCGAATCGTGACCTGCCGGCCGAGCAAGAAGCCGCGGCGCGCTACCTTTTCACAAGAACGACGCATGCGATCCTCCAGGCCATCGGCCCCCGTGCCTTTCGCCTGAAGTCAGCGGTGAACGCCGCTGCTGCCGATGCGGTGATGGTGGGTGTTGCGTCGCGCATTAGGGCGACCGGAGCGCCGCCGATCGATGAGCACCTTAGAAGAGCGTACGAGGCGCTCCTTCGGCGAGCGGAGTTTCTCGATGCGGTTAAGAAGTCTACTGCGGATGAGGAAAACGTTAAGCGGCGCCTTACTCTGTCGATATCCGCTTTCGCCGGCGCAGCATAGTTAGATGCTGGGAAGGCGTGACGTTGCCGCTCTTCAGCAGCGGCTGGACGCCGCATTCGCGCGGGCGGGCCGTCTGGCGAGCGACGATTTGGAGCTCCGGGCAGACTTCGCTAAGTATCTATGCGTACCGGTGTCCGGCTTTGTGGAAACCGCCGTTGGATCCCTGGCCAGGAAACAGTGCCAGTCTCGAGCAAGCCCGACCGTTAACAGCTATGCCGATCAGCAGATCTCGCGGTTGCAAAACCTGAAGGGCGAGCGCCTGGCACAGTCTCTGGGCTCATTCAGTTCGACCTGGGATAAGCACTTTAGGGAGTTCGCAGACGGTCGGCGGTGGGATGCGCTGAGTGCGGTGGTCGATCTACGAAACAAGATTGCGCACGGCGAGACCGTTACGCTAACCTACTCACAGATTCGCGAATACTGCGAGGCTATCAAAGAGATCGTGTCCTATGTCGTAATCATCTTCGATTGAGAAGAGACCGTAATTGAAGGCCAATCGCGGATCGGTGTGGTATGGCGGCCGATGGCACAGGCTCTGAGGTTGGAGGGAGCGGGAGGGGTGTAGCGCGTCATCGTTCGGGCGACGAGCGAAGGCCGGCCACTGTTTGGTAACGACGGGGATCGACAGGGATATTTGGAGCGGCTGGCGAAATACCGCGAGCAGTGTGGCTTCCGGTTCCCGGCTTCTGCCTGATGGACAGCCTGAGCCGCTGGCAATCGAGAGGAATCACAGATTTACAGATCTGGTCTTATGCCTTTCCGCGAGGGTAAGTCCTGGCCGCGGCCGGCAATACCTCCCATGCGGCGACGACAAGCTGTTGATGCACGGGGTGGCAGAGTCCGGCGCGCACGACCTCGACACGCGGTCCCAGTTCGATGTCCATCACTCTTTCCGCTACGACCTCGAAGGCACGGAGTAACGGGGACAGACTGATCCTGGGCGGCGTGTGCTCGTATCCGACAACGATCACTGCCTTGCGCCCAGCTTCATGGAGCTGCTGCAACTTTAGGCAGTCGCCCAGTAGGCTAACGTTGCCTGCATAGGGATGAAGCATGTTTACGGACCAGTCCTCAGCCTCCTTTTCGTTGTCGCCAAACGGGCGCGCGATCTTGAATTCAAGAGCCCAATGATTCGGAATCAACAGATCGGGCGTTCTCTTGGTCTTAGCTGCCCCTCCGTAGAGGGGCAGCGTGTTAAGGTATCTGGCGACAGCCCGGAGGAGTTGAGGCTCGCCGTATGGCCCAACGCCTGTTCTGAACCGTTTGAAGGGAACACCGCAGCTGTCAACGGCGAGCAGCGCGGAAGCGACGTCAACCACTACTTGTTCAAGTTCCATCGCGCTGTGGGAGTCGCGGTCGACGTCTGCGAGTCAGCGGGCGCACTGAGCCGCGCCACGCGCCGAGGTCAGCCAGTGCGGGCTCGGGCCTGCGTAACTCCATCAGTCGAGACCTTCCAGCAGGACGGACGGTGAAACCCGAAGGGCTCGAGCCAGCCGAAGCAGGTTCAACAAGCCGACGTTGCGCTCGCCCCGCTCGACTCCGCCGATATAGGTGCGATGTATTCCGACCAGGTCAGCGAGATCCTCCTGGGACAGCCCGGCCCGTGTCCGAAGCTCGCGAACATGCGAGCCGAATCTCCGCAAGTTGCGCTGAGTCACTCTTCTAGTTTGGGGCTTGTGATGACAATGGGTCTACAGACTATGAGTAGCGCGACGGGGCGCTGCGGCTGCCGAGGATCTACCGGGAAGACGAACTTCAACGTCGCTTTCTGCTCCTAACGAGGGATTCGGCGTCTGCGCTGCGAGAGAATAAGCAGCAAAGGTCGCCGGAGCCGCCCGGCCCATTCCAAAGTGCCTTCTCGCTCTTGCCGCCTCGCTCGACCCGGTCAGTTCGGTCCTCGGCGTGGATCCGGAGAGTGCCTTCTCGGAAGAGCGACTGGCCAAGGCCCGTTCCATGCTCGGTCAACTCCTCCTCGGCGTTCTCGCGGAACGCGCTTTCGAGAAGATCTACAAAACTAGGATGGGTACGAGCGATCTTGCGCTTGAAGACTTTCGAGATTCGCGGAACGAAACTGACTACCGAGTTCTGAATCGTCAGAGCCGCCCGGTCTTCCGAATCAACATCAAATTCCATGGCACGGCGTTCCGGAAGGCGGCTGAGCTGGTCGGCCTAGACCCCGCCGACTGCTTTGCCCTGGCGACCTACAAGATCTATCAAGGCCTCCAGAAACAGGAGAAGGAAGTCCTCCCGTACCTCTTCGCCGTGGTCGGCGTCGCCGGCCTGACCGGCGCACGCGTCGGAGAGGCTGTTCCGCAGGATATGGTCCGCCTGAACGCCCTCGTCCTAGCCTCCACGATGTCCGGGAAGCGCGACCTGGAAGATCGTATCGTCCGTCATCTGTTGGACGTGCCTCAAGCCGAGCAAGTCCAGGTGTCGGTTGATGAATTCAGGAGACAGATCGAACAGGCCGACTGGCGAGTCATTTCGGCTCGTCGTGCGGATTTGCTGCTGCGGGAAAAACTCGTCGAACGGGTTTTCGCCGTTCGAGTTCGGGCATTCGCGCGCAACTACCGAAACACCGAACTGGACATGCACTTCTCCCTCAAGGACGACCTGACTCCCCTTGAAAGGTTCCTCGACCTGCTCAAAGCCTCTGGCGTCCAAGGCCTCTCCGTCCACCTCGAGAGAGGCTTAATCTGAGGCTCGACGATGCCGGGGCTATCCGTCGCGGAGCGAGGATCCTACGCTACCCCGCACTTCTAATCGTCGCTGAACAGGATACGCTTCTCAGCGACGGAGGGGCTATGCGGAAGCTCGTCGCTCTAGCCGATCACATTATCGTCCGCCGGAAGTCCCTCGCCACTCTCATTCTGGCATGTGGGTGCGGTAGCTGGTATTGCGCTTCGACCTTGGTTCCGGGTGCCGGCGCTGTACGGGTGTACGAGAACGGTGCCGTGGTACTTGGCTGCAGAGATCTGAACAGAGAACTCTTTGGGTATTCTGTGGAGGGAATCAAGAACAAGACATTCAAGGCGGGAGGCAACGTAATTGTTCTCGACCGAAGCCTTGCCACCTTTGAACACGATGTCATGTGGGGACCGGTGCCGCACGGCCGAGTCTATGACTGTCGGGGCGCGAAGCCTATCGACCTGCCGCGCGACGTCACCTTTTCGGAGAGGGAATACGCACCATACGCCGAGAATGGAACTGCGTCGGTTTCGGGCCAAGCATTCCTAAAGACGAGGGGCGGCGAGGTCCGATACGCCGCTGGTGATGACGTTTTTCTCGATCCAGCCACCGACTATCAAATGGCGCTCTATTTGAAGGATTCGGGCGGAAAGTTCCTCGATTCGAATGGCGACCCAGTTCTAAACCCCGTGGCGAGCAAAGGCTGGCGCAAATACCGCAGGACCACGATCGCCGACGCAGAGGGGCGGTTCAGATTCGACAAACTACCTGCTGGAAAGTATTACGTCACATCCAATGTACGATGGGAGACAGGTGCGGGATCTACTGGCGGCTGGGTGATCCGCGACGTCTCCATATCTGACGGTCAGCAGATGAGCGCGATTGTTGCGACCACAACTCCGCCTATTGAGATGCTGGAGCGCCTCTCTGGGACGCCAGGTAAGAGGGACTAAGAGTCAATCGCCTATCGATGTATTGTGTGCGTCGATGGCATGGGCGATGCGGCTCGAAGGAGGGTGGCGTTTACCGCGTCAGCGTTCGGGCAACGAGCGAATTGCGCTGTGTTGTGACCCTGCCGTGCGCCTTAATACGCTGATGCGCGGTTGATCCCCGACGCCCCCCGACGCGCGAGAAGTCCCCGGAGGCGGACCTCGATTACTTCAGTTGGCTGGAAGAAGTCGTCGCCCTTGTCGTCCACGAGAATGAAGGCGGGGAAGTCAACGACGCCGATCGCCCAGATCGCCTCCATCCCCAGCTCTGGATATTCGAGGACGTCCACCTTCTTGATGTTCTCCTCCGCGAGGAGCGCGGCAGGGCCGCCGGGCGATCCGAGGTAGAAGGCGTCGTGCTTCCTGCAGGCCTCGGTCACCTTAGGGCTCCGGTTCCCTTTCGCGATCATGATCAGGGAGCCCCCCTGCGACTGGAAGAGATTGACATAGGAGTCCATGCGTCCCGCCGTCGTCGGGCCGAAAGAGCCGGAGGGCTTCCCCTTCGGCGTCTTGGCCGGTCCCGCGTAGTAGACCGGGTGATCCTTGAAGTACTGCGGCAGGCCGCTGCCGGCGTCCAGGCGCTCCTTCAGCTTCGCGTGGGCGAGGTCGCGCGCGACAACGAGGCGGCCGGTCAAGGCGAGCGGGGTGGCGACGGGGCACTTCGAGAGCTCGGCTAAGACCTCGGGCATCGGTGTATTGTTTGCGTCGGTGGTAGGCTGCCCCCCTTCGAGCCATAGCGCCACTCGGGACGGAGACTCCGGAGACTCGATCGAGACGACCGGGCGCCAGAAGTCTCCGAAGGCCTGGTTGCCTCCATGCCGAATCGAGTCCCGGAGATACTGGAGAGTACGTTGAATTCAGGCTCTTCCGGGCCGGAATAGGATTCGTTGGATGCCGTGCGACCGGAGCCAGGTCCTCACCCTCGCTCGTCACCACAACTGGGCCGCTCAGCCGGGGCACAAGATTCTCATCTTGGACCGCGGCGCCGTTTCCTTCGAATATCCCGCCTCATGGGTCGTCACGGCTGCGGAGGACTGCGTGAAGGTCTTCGACCGGGAGCCTCCCGGCGACGAGTGCACGCTCGCCGTTTCCTATCTCAAGATCCCGGTCATGGATTGGTCGGAGCTTCCGGTGACATCGCTGGTCCAGGCGGCTCTGGAAGGCGACGAGCGGCAGTTTCTAGAGGTCTCGCCAATTCAATCCGATCGCCGTCTTTCGCTGGAGATCGGATGGTGCGAGGGCCATTTCACCGGCCTGCCCGACAAGCGCCCTGCGATCGCCCGTATCTGTGTCGCCCGATGCCCGCCGATCCAGGCTTTCGTCACGTTCGACTTCTGGGCGAGCGATCTCGATCGCTGCGCCCTTGTTTGGAACACGGCCCTCTCGACGCTGCAGGTGGCGGAAAGGGTCATGGATCCCACCGTCGGCCCTTCGGTCACGTGAGGTGCAGCCTCGAATGCGCGGGGAAGAAGACGGTCAACCGTGTGCTTCCTGTATTTCGTGGATCACGAGATCGGGGATTGGCGATGGCACGTTCCGGTCGAGCATGACCCTCACGGCCCGCGAGGCTCGTTATTCAGGTCTGGCATCTGGGACAGGCAAACACTCGCCGGGCTGAGAGAGGCAGCGTGCGGAGCGTGCTACCGCAGTGGCGGCATCCTGCAGCAGCGGCGGCGTTCACGCCTGACCGCCTACCCCTTCAGGGCGAGGGCCGCGTGGCCCACGAGTTGACGTCTTGTCGGCATGACGCTGACTATTAGGTCAAGCGCCCGCCGGGGATTCTCGCGTGAGTCCTACGGCAGCGAGTATTCGCCGTCGACCTGGTACGTCATCGACCCGTCCGCGTTGGGCTTGCCCTTGTAGGTGCCCTTGCCTTTGATGCCCTTCAGCTTCCCGGTGCCGCTCGAGAAGGTCCAGGTGCCCGAGCCGCTCACGGGCTTTCCGTCCTTCGACTTGCCCGAGCCCTGGTACTTGGCGACCCAGGTGTCGCCGTTGGTCATCGTGGCCACGTGATAGCCGCGGACCGAAGTCGTATCGCCGCTGATCTCATCCAGATCGGTGGAGACACCATCCTTGGGCTGCAGGCCCGCAACCTCGAATTTGGTCCAGGTGCACTGGGCCTTGCTGACCGCGAAGGAGTGGTTGGGCTTGTCGGTGAGGGCAACAGGAGAAGGGGGCTCCCCTTTGCACGTGCACGTACCGGAAGTCTTCGTCTGCGCGGATAGGCTGACTGCCACCAACACCCCCAGGAAAAAGAGTGAGACGGATCGAGTCTTCATGGCTCCCTCCTCAATTTGGCGCTGATTCTATCCTCAGAGTGGCCCCGATCCGTAGCCCTTCGGGTCTCGGGTATGATCCCCGCGCAAACTTCGTCGGAACGAGGCAAGGACGCCATGAGGACTTCTCTGCTCGGACTTCGACCATCTCTGGCGATCGGGTTGGCCTTGCTTCCGCTTGTCGCGCTGGCGGAGGACCCGGTGAAGATCGCGCCCGAGGTCTACAAGGTGGCGATCGAGAACGCCGACGTGCGCGCGCTGGATATTCACGTCAAGCCGGGCGGGAAGGTGGCGATGCACTCGCATCCTGCGTCGGTGCTGACCGCCTACACTGCCTGCAAGATGCGCTTCACGCACGCGGACGGCAAGTCCGCCGAAGTGAAGTTCAAGCCGGGAGACATCGTGTGGCGAGACGCCGAGACCCATGCCGGGGAGAATATCGGCACGACCGAGTGCCACGCGCTTCAGGTGGAACTCAAGCACGCAAAGCCCGCCGCGAAGAAGGCCGCCAGGTAGGCCCGGCCGGGTCAGTTGTTCGGGGCCGGCGCGGTCTTCGCCCCGGTCGGTGCTTCTCGGGGCACCGGAACACGGAGTCTCGGGCCGCAGACCTGAATTAGTTCAGCTGCTGGTAGAAGTCGTTCCCCTTGTCGTCCACGAGGATGAAGGCGGGAAAATCAGCGACGTCGATCGCCCAGATCGCCTCCATGCCCAGCTCCGGATACTCGAGGACGTCCACCTTCTTGATGTTCTCCTCCGCGAGGAGCGCGGCCGGGCCGCCGGGCGATCCGAGGTAGAAGCCGCCGTGCTTCTTGCAGGCCTCGGTCACTTTCGGGCTCCGGTTCCCCTTCGCGATCATGATCAGGGAGGCCCCGTTGGACTGGAAGAGGTCCACGTAGGAGTCCATGCGTCCCGCCGTCGTCGGACCGAAGGACCCGGAGGGCTTCCCCTTGGGCGTCTTGGCCGGTCCCGCGTAGTAGACCGGGTGATCCTTGAAGTACTGCGGCAGGCCGCTGCCGGCGTCGAGGCGCTCCTTCAGCTTCGCGTGGGCGAGGTCGCGCGCGACGACGAGGCGGCCGGTCAGGGCGAGCGGGGTGGCAACGGGGTACTTCGAAAGCTCGGCTAAGACCTCGGCCATCGGCCGGTTCAAGTCGATCCGGACGATGTCGTCGTGTCCTTTCGCGCCGTTGTGGACGGGGAGGAGCTTCTCGGGATGCCGCTCCAGCTCCTCGAGCCAGATCCCCTTCTCGTCGATTTTGGCAAGGACGTTCCGGTCGGCCGAGCAGGAGACGCCGAGGCCGACCGGGCAGGAGGCTCCGTGGCGCGGGAGCCGGACGACCCGGACGTCGTGGGCGAAGTACTTGCCGCCGAACTGCGCTCCGAACCCCAGCTTCTGAGCGGCCGTAAGGAGCTTGCCCTCGAGCTCCTGATCGCGGAAGGCGCGGCCCGTCTTGTCGCCGGTCGTCGGAAGCGAGTCGTAGTAGCCGGTCGAGGCGAGCTTGACGGTCTTCAAGCACGCTTCCGCCGAGGTCCCGCCGATCACGATCGCGATGTGGTACGGAGGACACGCTGCCGTCCCGAGGCTCTTCATCTTCTCGACCAGGAAAGTCTCCAGGCTCGCCGGGTTCAACAGGGCCTTCGTCTCCTGGAAGAGGTAGGCCTTGTTCGCCGAGCCGCCCCCCTTGGCCACGAAGAGGAACCGGTAATCCCGCCCGGGGGTCGCGTAGATATCGATCTGCGCCGGGAGGTTGTTCCCGGTGTTGACCTCGTCGTACAT
>WNGA01012624.1_pt1 | contig 10896 bp, 7 predicted proteins | sample 5400061 | NCBI WGS metagenome assembly WNGA01 (sample SAMN13153366, study PRJNA577476) | soil metagenome | isolation source: 100 cm soil or saprolite under grassland replicate 2 | place: USA:California | collected 2016-06-15
ACAGGCTCGAGCGTCACCTCCTGCTGGCAGCTGCTCTGAGGGAGGTCCTCACCCACGAACCGATCGTCGTAGGCGGAACCGCCGAGGAGTACTGGACGGAGGCCGAGTATCACGAGACGGATCTGGACCTGGTGGCTCCTCTCAGTCGCAAAGACGAAGAGGCATTGAGACGCCTCGGGTTCAGGAAGACCGGGAGACACTGGGAGCGGCCCGGCCTGGCCGCCGTTGTCGAGTTTCCGGAGTCAATTCTCGATGGAGACGAGAATCGGACAGTCCTTCTATCGATCGGTCCGGGGCACGCGAGGATCATCGGGCTGGACGATCTATATCTGGAGCGTCTCCGGCAGGCCATCGATGAAGCCAGCGAGGGAGTCGAATTCCACTCCGCGTTGGCCGTTGCCGCCGCTCGCTTCGAAGAGATCGAGTGGAGATACGTGACCAAGAGGCTGGAGCACATCCGTCAGCGAGAGGGCGACCGGGTCGGCGGGGGGATGAAGCGGATCAACTCCCGCATCCGACGGAGGGTCCTCCGAGCGATCCGCGAAGGCTGACCCCTGACGGCCGGAGAATTCGACGTCGCCTTACCTCCACACGCCACACCCAAGAGGATCAAGAGCGACGCCCCGCTGTAACCAGGGAAGTAACGGGCGGCGACCTTCGTGATCGAGTTCAGGACCAGCGGTTGGCCGGCCGCGATCACCACCTGCCCCGCGAGGGCCCACCCGTACGACGTCCGGCCCGACCAGCCGCAGAAGACCTCCCGCGGCGGTGAGGACCGCGCCGAGGGAAAGCGCCTGCTCGAAGCGGAGATCGAGCCATCGACCGGTCGGCAGGGCCAGGATCACGTACATGAGAGGGAAGATCGCGGCGAGATCGCCGATGGCCCCCTCCGAAACGCCCATGGCTCGGTGGGCTTGGGTTGTGATCGGCGCGAACGAGAGCCATAGGAGCTGGGTGCACGCGGCGAGCAGGCCGTACCCGGCGAGGATCGCCCACCGGTTCATCCGTACCGAGGCAACGCTTCGCGTGACCACCGTCGCATCCCTGCCCGAACTCCAGTGGATGGCGGCCCATCTTCGCGCCTGTCGCCTTGGCGCGCCAGGCGCCTACGGCTAAGGCCGTTTGCGACGAGGAATTCCCTGGCCACAGCGGCCACGCTCTGCCCGTCGATCACGACCCTCCCGACCAGTCCGGTCATCGTGTCGCTGGAGAGCGGCGCGCTCACTGCATCGAGCAACGTTCGAACCTCGGCGTTCAGCTTCTCGGAGCGGATCACCGGCGTGATGTTCTCCGCGTTCTGAAGGTGCTTGTTGTCCACGAGCCAGACGAACCCGTTCTGCCTGATGCTCGGGTCCGTGGAGAACAGGAGGCCGATCTGCACCTCGTTGGCCTTGAGCGCGGCGATGGTCTGCGGCCCTCCCACATCCAGGGCCTTGAAATCATTGAAGAGGATCCCGTAGACCTTGTGGAGTCCCGGCATGCAGAACGGCCGTTGAGCGCATTCTGGCGGCCCGCCGAACGTTAGCTGGCCGGCAACGGGAGCCAGGGAGCTCATCGTGGTCAGGCGGAATCGCTGGGCCGTCTTCGCGTTCGCCACGAACGCATTGGTGTCCTGGGCCGGGGACGGCGTGAGCACCGTGATCCCTCTCGGCTGGAGCAGTCGTCTGTCCTGGTTCGCAACACCCGCGGTGTCGCTCGAAGCTTGCGCGTTCGGATCCAGGAACAGGAGCAATGAGGACAGGTACTCCGGCTTCAGGTCGATCTGCCCAGACTCCAGGGCATTCTGAGAGATCTCTCGAGACCGCAGGTTGAACTGTCGCTCGACGGTGTAGCCCGCTCGCTCCAGGACCTGCGCATACATCTCCGCGACGATCTGGTTCTCGGTGAAGGCGCCGGATACGCCGACGACGATCGTCCCCTTCGGTCCACCGGGACCGTGCGGTGTCCGGCCCGGACCGGATGGGCTGCACGCCGCCAGGGCGACGCACACCGCCGCCAAGACGAGGTCCCGCGCGCGGGTCATCCTGCCTCAGGAGGACGGCACGGAGATCGGAACGTCCGATCGGCTGCCGAGCAGGACGTGGGCCGGAGTGGGCCCCTTGCCCTTCAGATCCACGATCTGGGCGGGTCCGAACTCGAACCGATCGGCCAGTTGCCTGGCCGTGGGCTCCGAGACCAGGGCCTGGCCGGGCTCTCCGCACTCCTGGAGCCTGCTCGCCAGGTTCACGGTGTCACCCCACAGGTCGTAGGCGAATTTCCGGTACCCGATGACTCCGGCGACGGCCGGCCCGGTGGCCAGCCCGATCCGCATCTGGATCGGGTCACCGGACGGCCACCGGACCTGTCCAGCCTCGGCGAGGATCTCGAGCGCCATCGCCACAGCCGCACCGGCACCATCCGCCATGGGCACCGGCGCGCCGGCGACGGCCATGTACGCGTCTCCGATGGTCTTGATCTTCTCGAGGCGGTGCCGGTCGGCGATCAAGTCGAACCGGCGGAACAATTCATCCAGGGCACCGGCGAACTCCTCGGGCGAGGACCGTGCCCCCTGCGCCGTTGATCCGACCGCGTCGGCGATGACCACCGTCACCTGGTCGAACGCCTGGGCGATCCGCCCGCCGGAGGAGGTCTTGAGCTGCTCGACGATCGCCTGGGGCAGGATGTTCAGCAGGAGGCCTTCGGATCGCGACCGCTCCTGGTCGAGCTGGCGCTCGCGCAGGAACACCTGTCTCGAGAATCGTTCGATTCGATAGGCGGCCAGCCCTCCCAGGAAGCCGAAGGAGACCAGGAAGAGGGTCGCCAGCACCCGACTCACGTCGAAGATGTACTGGGCCGTGAAGGCGTAGGGCAGGTACGCCGCGATGCCGATCACCGTGATCAGCACGACCAGGAGGAACCGCAGCCGCAGGAGGGTATAGGTGAACGCCGTGATCAGGATGACGCCCATGTACCCGTACTCGGCGGGCAACGTCTGGATGTGCGAGACGTAATAGACCCAGAGCAGGATCGTCGCCGTGGCGATGACGACCGACAACAGTTGCCAGATGCGCCGGAACAGCGGCGTGAAGGTGAGCCCGAGGCCCACGAGCAGCATCGGGATGAACACAGCGAACCGCATGAGCGTGTCGAGCCTCCGGTCGGACAGGGCCAAGAGGTGAGGTCGGAGGAGAAGGCCCCACGCGACCCAGAGGACGATCCCGGCCAGGAAGGCGAAGCGGATGTTCGCCACATTGTGGCGGAAACGGTCCTCCCGATATGCCGACTCGAGGGCCGCGTCGCGGAACCGCAGCCGCAGTCCCTCCAGGTTGAGCGGCCACCGCTTTTGAGCTTGCGTTGATGTCTCGGTCGTGTCCATCTGAACTCTCCGGATTTCCCCCGCCGACAATGATGACCGCTGGTGACCGGATTTGTCAGCGGGGGCAAGCCAGGAACCCAGCGAGGTAGTTCGGCGGCGTCATCCAGCCCATAGAGGGGGCCCCGTCAGCACCCGGCGCCTGGAACGACCTGGGGTTCGTCCTTTGCCTGGCGGGACGGAAGGATCAGGCCACGGAAGTGCTGCGGCAGTGCTCTCGCTCAGGGAGGCGAAGGGACGTGGTCCGAGCCGCCAGGTCCGCGAGGAGCTCACCGCCCTCGCCTGATCCCTGGGAGGGCCGCCTTACCTCAGCAGCTCACGTAGTCCGCGTAACGGTTGTTGTAAGAGCACGTGTCGATCAAACTGCCCAATGCGTTCTTGAGGTAAGCCGTGTCTTTGTCGTTGTTCCAAACGTACCAACCGCGGCCCTGGTAGCGATTCCCGGCCGTGTTGGTCCCGGAGCCTGTGTGAACCGTCACGTACTTACCGCCACCGAGGCGAAAGGTGCCGAACTTGTAGACGTGATTCGCGACGTCCCGGATCCTCCAGCCCGTCAGCGACTTAGCGGTGCCGCAGTAGTTCCTCAGCCGGATCCACTCGGCGTTGAGACTCTTGTTGCTGCCAGTATCTGTCCCAGGCGAGTCGTACCAGATCTTGCTGATACGCACGCAGGGGGCTGCCGATGCCGAAGGCTGGCCTGCGAGCAGACCTGCTGCGAGCGTGGCTCCGATCAGGATGAAGCGGATCATTCGAGTCATGACTTCTCCTTTACTGCCATAGCCAACGCCAGAAGCCGGCGCGGCCGAGAGCTCTTCCTACGACCTTGTTCTTGGCCCGCCTGACGATGCGGCGCGGGTTGCCCGAGAACAAGGTCTGCAGATCGTTCAGGACTCTCGCGAAGCGGTAGGCGGATCTCCCCATCTACTCGCACCCATACCCGTCGCCATCTCTGTCGAGATCGAAGACATCGGGCCCGACGACGCGCACCGTGCCGTAGACGTAATACGGACCATTGCCTGAGCCGCCCGCGCAGTCGTAATCGGATGCGTCTGGACGAAGGCACTCGCCGACATAGGACGGGTGGCAGTTGCCTCCCCCTCCCGATTCAATGGGAGCCTTCTTAGCCACGATGACCGTCAGGGTGCTCGATCCGCGCATGAAGGTTCCTGCCGTGGGACTTTGCCTGATGACCGTCCCCGGGGCCCGAGAAGAGGTCTCGCGACGGACGACGAGCTTCCATCCATGGTTCTCCGCAAAGGCCCTTGCCTGCTTCAGCGTCTTCCCCACCAGGGTTGGCAACTTCGGAGGAAAAGGCTTCGCGACGACGACGGTGAAGGGGGCGTCGAGGCTCATGACAGTCCCTGGCCTGGGATTCTGAGAGAGAACGGTTCCGGCCTGCTTGGCGGACTCCTTCTCCTTCATAGTGAGCGACCATCCGTGCTCATCAGCCATCGCTGTCGCCCTATCACCTGACTGTCCCATGAAGTTCGGAAGGGGCTGTGTCGCCTTGGCTTCACGAAGCTGGGCTTCCAGATTGGTCAGATTCTCCTGCGACTGTGCGCTCTCGGCGCTCAGGCGAGAATTCTGCCCACGAAGGTCCCCGATGAGGCGCCCCGTCCTGCTACGGAGGCCATCGAGCTGAGACCGTAGCGAATTGGCAGAGCCGTCAGCTCCAGCAGAAGCGGCTCCAACAATTAGACCGATGATGAGCGCAATCGCCACCAGCCAATGCCTTGCGTCCAATAGCGAGTATCGATCGCTTGAGGCTGTGCAGGGGATTGCCATTGGTAGTAGGCATATGCAGGCGACCAGGACGCGAAGTCAAGGAAGACTTCGAAGACGTAGACAAGGGCTTCCCTTCTGTCGGGCACCATGAGATGCACAAGCGAATATACATTAATTATAGCAGCGGAAAGACCACACGACCACTGGGAAGATCCGACTAGCACGCGGGATTAGTCACAGGCCCAATGCCATGATCGGGCACATGGCAAACGAGCTGATCGGTCACTGACGCCGACGACGGGTTGGCGGCGGAGCTGGCGGACTGGTGAGGTACCTTCTGTTCGGCGAGTGGCTGCGCTCGAACCAAGCCGATCACGAGCTGTACGAGGGCACCAAGCGCGAGCTGGCCAAGCGATAGTGGAAGTACGTCCAGAACCATGCCGACGCTAAGACCACTTCGGCGAAATCATCGCCCGCGCCAACCTGAACCGCTCGACCCTGCCGCTGGCATCTCGCCCCGATTCTGAGCAGAATCCACGTCTTGGGGCTTGAATCCGGGAGGACATGCGAGTGACAGTACGAGAGATCAAGAGTCGTGACTCGGTCCTGGCCGCAATCTCTGAGTACGATCGGCTTGGACGGGCCGAGTTCCTTGCCAAATACGGCTTTGGTGAGGCGAAAAGGTACTTCGTTGTCGCTAACGGTAAACGTTACGACTCGAAAGCCATCGCCGGGGCTGCCCACGGATTTGAATTCCCGGACCGAGGCCCTCTTCGCTCGAATGAATTCACCGGCGGTGAAGCATCGGTTGCTCGCAAGATTAGGGAGCTAGGGTTTGAGGTTGAGGTGCTCGATCGGCCGGACAGAGGCAACCCGATCAGAGACGGGCTTCAGGCGATTCTCCAGGGCTATGCGCAAGCACGAACCGAGCAATTTGGTAAGTCTCATCCAATGACCGGACAGTTTCAGAGAGTCAGGGCAGCTTTGGAAAACAGCGAACCGGTTCGCACACGCGAAACGCTTAGAGTTGTTGCCTCGCCAGGCCTAGGCAATTGGGCCAAGGTTCCTTGGATCTCCATATTGGATTCTCGGGAAACGACCTCCAACCAGCGAGGCGTCTACTGCGTCTTTCTCTTTCGCGAGGATCTTCAAGGTGTCTATATCACATTCAATCAGGGTGTCGCCAAACTAAAAAAGGAATTTAGAATCGCAGAGGCAAGGCGAACTTTGCGTAACAAGGCCGAGGTCCTTCGTGGTCGTTTTCCTGAGCTGGCAGACAGCGGATTCGCCCTTGACGACCGCGTTGACCTTGCAGCTACGTCAGAGTTGGGTGCCGATTACGAAGTCAGCACCATCGCATACAAGTCATACGTCGCGGGCGCGATACCCAAAGATGAAGAGATCGAAGACGATTTGGAGGCGGTTCTAAGCATTTACGAACGATACATTGAAAATCCGATCCAAGCGGGACCCCGCCCGCAAGGAGTTATCGCGGCGGACTTGGGATCGATTACTCGAAGCTTCGGAGCTGCCCTAACCGAAGCGCACATCTCATTTGGTCCGTCTCATGATCGCCTCGTACGGGCCTTTGTCGCCGCTTTGGCGACTAAGCGTTTCGTGATCCTGACGGGTTTGTCAGGTTCGGGGAAGACGCAGCTTGCACTTCGCTTTGGTGAGTGGCTGGGGAGAGGGCGATCGCACATCGAGCCCGTGCGGCCTGATTGGACTGGAGCCGAAGCGCTCTTTGGCTTCGAAGACGCTCTCCAGCCGGCGATCGGCGGTCAACGAGCATGGCAAGTTCCTAGGGTGCTGGAATTCATGCTGATAGCCACTCGGGACCCATTAAGTCCGTACCTGTTGATCCTTGACGAGATGAACCTCGCGCATGTGGAGCGCTACTTTGCAGACGTCTTGTCCGGCATGGAGTCCGAGTATCCCGTGCTTCCTAACCTCCATCTCGAAGACGATGGCAACTGGAGGATTGCACCAAGCTCAGACCCGCAGATCATGGTTCCGAGAAACCTCTTCGTGGTCGGCACGGTCAATGTCGATGAGACTACCTATATGTTCTCGCCCAAAGTCTTGGACCGGGCGAACGTCTTCGAATTTCGCGTGGCTACGGAAGATCTGCAAAGCGAATATCGCAAGCCAGTTGAATGTTCGCCTGGGGAAGACGAGTTGGTTCGGGTGTTTCTCGCTATTGCCACTGACGCCTCTTGGCATCTCAACCATCCGTCTAGCCACGGTGCGACCTTCGCTGCCCAGCTTAGGGCGGTCCATCAGCTCCTCACGACGACCGGGTTTGAGTTCGGGCACCGTGTCTTCTACGAGGCCAACCGCTTCGCAGCAATCTATGCATCAACCGGTGACTCCGACCCACTTCACGCGCTTGATCTTCAGATTCTGCAAAAGGTGCTACCCAGGCTCCATGGCTCGAGGCGGCGACTCGAATTTACTCTTTGCTCGTTGGCGGAGTTCAGCTTCACGGCGAGACCGGTCGCGGAACCCGTGGAGGCACAGGCCCCTTTCGATCCTCTCAATCCGCCGCCTGGCCACGCACGACTCCCCTTGTCCTTCGAGAAGTTGCAGCGGATGACGCGCAGTCTTCGCGCCAACCAATTCGCTAGCTTCACCGAGTAACTCCTGTGCCCAGAGTTACTGATGCCTTGCTTGAACTCCAAGGCGAACAGGGAACGTCCGCCAGGTTGCGGATCCAGCTACTTCCACCCATGAATCCAGACGCGTCACCTCCGCCGCTGTTCGTCCGAGGCGAGGCAGACCCAGACGATGGGCTGGAACAAGTGCAGCTTCTGGAAGGGCATGAGTACAGGTACGTGATCCAAGATGACATCGGCGAGCCCACCTCTTTGGAGCCATCTGAGTTATTCGCTCAAGACGACGCGTCCGGGAAGACAGGGCGAGTGAGACCTAGACTGGCAACGGGCCGGATTGTGGTGGCCCTCATACAGGGAGCCACGACGCTCGGGATTGGTGCCCTGGAGGTCCGCTCTCGAAAGCTCGGTTACCTGGATCACTATCGCTGGATGCTTCGCGACATCGCCGACATGGCCGCTGAGGTGGTCATGGAGAGGTTCGCCGTTTCTGAACAGCGATTCACGTTTGATGAATCGAGGGACGCGCGGACCCTCTATCAGCAATTCGAGTTTTTGCAAAGCCTTTTGTCCGGCTCAGAGTTCGAGGCGGCCATCCGGCAGGTTCTTAGGCGACCTTACGTTGTATGGGAGGAACTTGAGGAGATTCGTTCCCCCAGTCGAGGGGTACCGGGGAATTCTGACGCGGCCCGCCAACTCGCCAAGGCAGGCCGAAGGATTTCTTGGCCGACGAACGTCCTTGGTATACCCACATTGCCGGCGATGTTCCGTGTGCACCGAACGGAGACTTCCGTGGACAACATTGCGAACCGGTTTGTGAAGTTCGCTCTCACGCGTTGGCGCGACGTCGTGCTGCTGATCGAGCGCGCATTGGAGAAGGAGCAGTCGGTTCAGCCCGTTCAAAGGGGGCTTCGCGAAGTGCGAGCTGTTGCCGATCGCCTCGATGTTCTTCTCAATGAGGAGCTTTTCAGAAGTGTTGGAGACCTTTCGACGTTCCCAGCCGGCAATCAAGTCCTCCAGAAGCGGGAGGGGTACCGGGATATCTTCAAGACGCACACTCAGTTCGAGATCGCATCGAAGTTAGCCTGGGCGGGCGGTGAAGATGTTTATGGAGCAGGACAGCGCAATGTCGCCGCCCTATACGAGTTCTGGGTCTTTCTGCAGCTTGCGGCCGTCTTCTCTCAGCTTTGTGACGTGCCGCTGGACCTAGGGAAGCTCATCGAAGTGGACGCCGACGGCCTAGGTATCAGCCTTCGACGTGGCGCTTCTTCTCGACTGCGAGGCAGCGTTCAGCGCCTAGGGCGCACATTCCGTCTCGAACTGTGGTTCAACAAGACGTTTAGCACGAGAATGGGGACAGAATCGGGAGCCTGGACGCGCCCGATGCGGCCGGACGTCTCTCTATTCATCGAGGCGGACAACGCCGACATTCGATCCCATTTGGGTCCATTTCGACGCCAAGTATCGGATCGAGGCTCTTGCGGAAGCCATCCCGATGCTGCCAGCGGATGCAGAATCAGAGGTTCGCTTGGTCGATGATCAGTCTGCGGCCGAAGAGGCGGGCTCGGCGAAGTATGTAGACCTCTTGAAGATGCATTCATATCGAGATGCAATTCGACGTTCAGCGGGCGCGTACATCCTCTACCCCGGATCGCAAGATGAGACCTGCTTCAGGTACCATGAGATACTTCCCGGCCTAGGCGCCTTTGGCCTGCGACCGGCCGACACGGGAGCACCTGCCGGGGCGCGAAGTATCGGCAACTTCGCCCAGGACGTACTTGATCATGTCGCTTCGCAGCTCACACAGCACGAGCGAGAGCGATTCTGGAAACGCGAGTCACACCGAGGCAAACGCACCTATGCGAGGACAAAAGCTGCTCCGTTCCTTAGACAGCCACCTGCCGACACCAGGGTGTTGCTTGGCTACGTGAGGAGTCTCGCTCAACTCGAATGGATCCGTCGCGAGCGCCTCTATAACATCCGAGCTGATGATCGATCAGGTGCGGTAAGCGCGACAAGTGCTGCCCTCGCCGTAGAAATGATCCTCCTCTATGGGACAGAAGAGCCACTAGAGCTGTGGACGGTAACGGGTGCACCATCTGTTCATACGGCGGCCGAGATGCGCGGCCTCGGCTATCCCAATCCACGAGGTCGCCTCTACTTCTGCTTCTCTCTGGGGCAGGAGCTACCGTTGACCCTGACCCTTTCCGCTGGCGACGTTATAGCGCTTCGCCAGATGTTGGCGCCAAGCAGCCCCTTCGGAGCTCCCCACGCCGTCACATGGATTGATATTGCTCAGGCGGCCACTGGCCATTGAGTCGCGACAAGGCGTCGACAGGACGAGGTGCGATCTCGGAGCCGGTGAGTTTCTAGCTGCATCGGGCTCAGATCCTGGGCCTCGTCGACGATCACGACGCCGTACGTCCTGGGCGGGCCGGCGATGAGCGCCTGGGCCTCGTCAATCAGGGCGGCGTCGCCAGCCGTCCACCGCTCGCCGAGGGCGCTCGAGGAGAGAGTGCGGAGTTCCTCCTTGGAGAGCAGGCCGTCGGCTGATAACGCCAGTGATGTCATTATGGAGAAGCCCACGCACCAGTTCAGTGGACCTAACCGACGGCCAAACCCGATCCAACAACGCCCGGAATGCCCCGTCGATGACAGCCCACGTATCAGCTCGCGAGCCTCATCGCCGAAGGCTCCTCCGCCCGACGCGAACGCCAGCACGTGATCTGCCAGCAGCACAGCGAACCGGTCTCGGCGCACGCGATACGGCGCGGTCGACTCATGCGCCGAAGCCAACACCCGTTCGACATCCGCCGGCGAGACCGAGACCGACCGCAGCCCCACCCGCAACGACACCGCTCGCGAGGGCGGCCGGGTCGATGCTACCAACGCTCGCCTGAGCACCTCGGCCATCCGCGCGTCGCCTTTCAGCCGGGCCACCTCGTCGGGCTCGTCTCGCTCGACCCGCACCGAGGCCAGCTCGTCGATGGCCTTCTGCACCACCGTGGTCTCGCCGAGGTCCGGCAGCACCCGCTCCACGTAGCGCATGAACGCCCGGTTCGGCCCCACGATCAGCACGCCGGTGCGCCCGAGGGCCGCCCGCATGGAATGGAGGAGGTAGGCCGCGCGGTGCAGGCCGACCGCTGTCTTCCCCGTCCCCGGCGCGCCCTGCACCACCAGGATGCCCTCGGCCGGAGCCCGGATCAG
>WNGA01012626.1_pt1 | contig 10896 bp, 3 predicted proteins | sample 5400061 | NCBI WGS metagenome assembly WNGA01 (sample SAMN13153366, study PRJNA577476) | soil metagenome | isolation source: 100 cm soil or saprolite under grassland replicate 2 | place: USA:California | collected 2016-06-15
TCCCTCGTCGGAGACCGCGATGCCTGCGGACTCCTGCCCGCGATGCTGCAAGGCGAAGAGGCCGAAGTACGCGACGCGCGCAACGTCGCGCTGCGGGGAGCGGATGCCGAAGACGCCGCACACGGTCAGCGCACCTCGCCGATCCGCGTGAGGCCCCGTGAGCCGAGCTTGTCGACGTCCTCGGGTGCGCAGGCGAGGACCGCGGCCGTGCCGAGCGGCTCGCTCGGCAGCTCGACGTCCGCGGCGCGGCCGCTCCAGTCGGCCGCCTCGTCGAGCGCCGCTTCCAGGCCGGCCGAGCCGACGTCGTGCGCGAGCGTGAGCAGCGGCGAGACCTTCCACAGGAACCGGATCAACTCCGCCTCGAGCTCGAGCCGTCCCGAGGGAATGCTCGCCAGAAGCACGACGTCGCCCGCGCGCCAGCGGTCCGGGATCTGCGTGACGTCGGGCACCAGACCGACGCAACCGACGACCGGCGTGGGCGGGATCGACCGTCCGTCCGTGTCGTTGTAGAGCGAGACGTTGCCCGACACGACCGGCGCGCCGAGCGCGGTCGCCGCGGCGGCGATGCCGTCGATCGCCTGCGCGAGCTCCCACGCGATCTCCGGCTTTTCCGGATTGCCGAAGTTGAGACAGTCCGTGAAGCCGATGGGCCGGCCGCCTGCGCAGGCGACGTTGCGCGCGGCGCCGAAGACTGCGGTCGCGCCCGCCTGGAAGGGCCCGTCAGCGAGAGAGCCACCCTGCAGCGAGAGGGCGAGGCCCCGAACGGACGGCGGCAGCCGGAGCACGGCGGCGTCGAGCCCCGGGCGGCGCATGGTGCGCGAGCCCACGAGCTGGTCGTACTGCTCGTAGATCCAGCGCTTGGACTCGAACTTCTCGCTGCGCGGCCGGCGTGTGGGCTCCGGGCGCGGCCGCTGCTCGACCTCGTAACGCGGGCATTCGTCAGTGAGATAGCCCGCCGGAATCTCGCCCACGGTCTCGTCGGCGAAGAACGCCTGCAGGGCGCCGGTGCCGGTGACTTCGCCGATCACCGTGCACGGAAGCTCCCACCGCGCGCACACCCCGCGCACGGCGGCGAGCATCTGCGGACGCACGGCCGCGACCATTCGCTCCTGCGACTCGGAGATCATGATCTCCCACGGCTCCATGTCTTCCTCGCGCTGCGGGATGCGGTCGAGGTGGACGTCGATGCCGGCGCCGTCCGACGCCATCTCGGCAAGCGCGGAAGCGAGCCCGGCCGCGCCGCAGTCCTGCAGAGACTCCACGAGGCCTCGCTCGACGAGCTCGACACTCGCCTCGATCAGCTTCTTCCCGGTGAACGGGTCGCCGACCTGAACCGACGGGCGCTTGTCGACATCCTCGTCGCCGAGCTCCTGGCTCGCGAGCACCGACGCGCCGCCGATGCCGTCGCGGCCCGTCGTCGCGCCGTAGAGGACGACCAGGTGGCCCGCGACGCGAGCCTTCGCGCGCGTGACGCGGTCGCTGGGAAGGATCCCCACGCACATCGCGTTGACGAGGCAGTTGTCCGCGTACGCCTCGTCGAAGACCGCCTCGCCGCCGACGGTCGGGATGCCCACGCTGTTTCCGTACGCCGCGATGCCGGCCACCGCGCGCTCGAACTGATGGTCCGGCGCGCCGAAGCGCAGCCCGTCGAGGAGCGCGATCGGACGCGCACCCATCGCGACGATGTCGCGCAGGATCCCGCCGACGCCGGTCGCGGCGCCCTGAAACGGCTCGACGGCCGAGGGGTGGTTGTGCGACTCGACCTTGAACGCGACCGCCTCGCCCTCGCCGAGGTCGAGCACGCCGGCGTTCTCGCCCGGCCCCTGGAGGACGCGCTCGCCGGTCGACGGCAGCCGCTTCAGCAGCGGCGCCGAGTGCTTGTAGCCGCAGTGCTCGGACCAGAGCAGCGAGAAGACCGCGAGCTCGAAGTGGTTCGGCTCGCGTTCGAGAAGACCCCCGATTCGCTCGAACTCGCTGTCAGTAAGCCCGAGCGCGCGGTGCAGAGGCTGTTCCGCAACCTGCGTCAGGAGGCCAGTGTATCCGGGCCCTCTGACGGTACCGTGACGGCTTGAGCGGCATACAACACGCTTCTGCTCGCGAGGGGCGCGCGTGACGCGGTCGTACGTCTTCCTGATCGGGCTGCTCGGCGCGATCTGGGGCGCCTCCTATTTGTTCATCAAGGTCGCGGGGCGGGACTTCTCGCCTCCGGCGATGATGGAGCTGCGGCTCGCCTTTGCGGCGCTCGCGCTCGGCGCGTTCCTGGTGTCGACAAAGGGCTTTCGCGCGGCTCTCGCCGATGTGCGCGCGGCCGGCTGGCACGGGCTGGCGATCGGCGTCGTGAACGGCGCGATCCCCTTCACGCTGATCGCGTGGGGAGAGAAGCACATCGACTCCGGCGTCGCCGCGATCGCGAATGCGACCGTGCCGATCTTCAACGCGATGCTTGCGCCGCTCCTCCTGCCGAGCGAGCGGACAACCGGCGTCCGCCTGCTCGGCTTTGCTCTCGGACTCGTCGGGGTCGGCGTGCTGAGCGGCGCGCAGCCGACCGTGACGTCGGCCTTCGTGGTCGGCACGATGGCGGTCGTCGTCGCATCGGTCTCGTACGCGATCTCGGGCTTCTACGCGCAGCGGCGACTCGGCAGCGCGAGCGGGCCGGCGCTGGCGACCGCCTCGATGACCGGGGGCGCAATCGCGCTCCTGCCGCTCGCGATCGTCTTCGCACCGCACGACGTGCCGCACTGGAAGCCGCTCGCGTCGTTGGCGGCGCTCACGTTGTTCGGCACCGCGCTTGCGCAGCTGATCCTCTACCGCGCTCTCAGGTACCACGGCGCCGCGCGCACGAGCCTCGTCACGTACCTGATGCCACCGATCGCCCTTTTCTACGGCGCGATCCTCCTGGACGAGCACATCACCGTCGCCACGATCGGCGGGCTCGCGTTGATTCTCGCGGGAGTGGCTCTCGGCTCGGGTGCGCTGCGGCTCGCGCGGCGCGCGCCGGCGATTCAAGAGCCGTGAGCGACCTGCGCGTGCGCCGGGCGACGCGCGACGACGTCGACTTCATGCTCGGCGTCTTCGCGGACGAAGACGTCCGGCCGTATCTCGCGGCGGGCGGCGCGTTCGACAGAGAGGCGCTGCTCGGCGAGCTCGAGCGGCAGGAGCGCGATCCAGACGCGTTCGGCCGCTTTGTCATCGAAGTGCGCGACGGGGACGAGTGGCGCCGCGCAGGCGTGATGGGGTTCCAGCGCGTGAACGAACGCAGTCGCATCGCGCATCTCGAGCGGCTCGCCGTCCATCCGGAGTTCCGCGGCCGCCACCTTGGGGACGACGCGGCGCGCCTCTTCCAGCGGCACCTCATCTTCGACCTCGGCTTCCACCGCCTGCAGATGGAGATCTACGCGTACAACGAACGCGCGCAACGGCACGCCGAGCGCGCGGAGTGGATCGAGGAGGGCGTGAAGCGGAAGGCGTACCGGCACGACGACGGCTGGGTCGACGGCATCATGTACGGGCTGGTGCGAGAAGATCTCGAGGCGATGAACGTGTTCGAGCAACACGTCGAGCGATTCAACGCCGGCGTCCGCACGGGCGACTTCGGGCCGATGCTCGAGCAGTTCGCCGACGACGCGGAGATGGCGTTCGAGGGCGTCCCGGCCGGGCCGTTCGTAGGACGCGAAGCGATAGCGCAGGCGTACAGGGAGCAGCCTCCCGACGACGAGCTTGACGTCCTAAACGTGCGCCGGGACGGCAAGACGATCGTCGTCGGTTATGCGTGGCGGCGTGAGCCGGGCAAGCGCGCCGGCGAGCTCCGGCTGACGGTTGACGGCACGCTGATCAACAGGCTCGTCGTCACGTTTGTGTGAGAACGGGGGAGGGACGCAAGCAGGTTCTGCGGCTCTACAAAACGCGCGGCCTGTTGCAAATACCAGGATTCGAAGCGAGGACATCCCACACGCGCCGGTCCGCACAGTGGGCGCGTTCCTCCTGACGAATGACTCGGCGCCGACTGCGTCTCGTGCGAGGCACTACGGATGGTCCTGCGGTGATTTGCCTATTGACTTCGAGTAGCGAGAGACGGAGTGTGGAAGGTGTTCCGCACCGACAACACGGGCGGGAATCCATTTTTGCGGCTGCGGACTGCGGTCTGCTGACAAGGGAGTTGGAATGTTTCTGGGTCCTAAAGGGGGGGCTCAGGCGAGGCGGACCGTGCGTCGTGTCGGTATTCCCGTCGTGCTCGCGATCGCGGCGATGCTTCTCATCCTGCTGCCGGCGCAGCTCGGTTCCTCGGCGCCTCCGCCTACCGCGCTCCAGCTGAACGGGTCCAGCCAGTACGTGACGTTCGGTGCGGCGCCTGGCTTGGGCGCCGCGCAGTTCACGTTGGAGACGTGGTTCAAGCGGACGGGCGCAGGTGTCGGCACGAGTACCGGTACGGGAGGGATCGCGAGTGCTGTGCCGCTGATCACGAAGGGGCGCGCCGAAGCCGAGGGCTCGAATGTCGACATGAACTACTTCTTCGGGATCGATGCGACGAGCGGGAAGCTCGTCGCCGATTTTGAGGAAGGGGCCGGCGGTGCTGGGCCACTGGGACTGAACCACCCGGTCTCGGGCACAGCTGTCGTAACGAGCAACGTTTGGCATCACGCGGCCGCGACCTACGACGGGACCGCGTGGAAGCTGTACCTCGACGGTGCACTGGACGTTTCGCTGGCGGTCGCGCAGCCGGCGCGCGCGGACTCAATCCAGCACGCCGCGCTCGGAACGGCGATGACGTCGGCGGGTGTCGCCGCAGGTTTCTTCCAGGGCATCATCGACGAGGCGCGGATCTGGAACGTTGCGCGCACGCAGGCACAGATCCAGGCGTCGAAGGATGCAGAGGTCACGTCGGCGGGGAACTTGATCGGCCGGTGGGGTCTCAATGAAGGCGGCGGTTCGACGGTAGGAGACTCGACGGGCAACCTCAACAACGGCGCTGCGACGAGTGCGCCAACTTGGTCGAGTGACGTGCCGACGCTTACAGCTGCGCCGGCATGGAATGCCGGCCTCTACTTCTCGGGCGGGACTTCCTACACGACCTTCGGCCAAGCGCTCGGGCTCGGGGCCTCGACATTCACCCTGGAGACGTGGTTCAAGCGGACAGGAGCGGGGGGTGTCGGTACCAGCACCGGTGCGGGAGGGATCGCGAGTGCTGTTCCGCTCATTACCAAGGGGCGCGCCGAAGCCGAGGGCTCGAACGTCGACATGAACTACTTCCTGGGGATCGACACATCGACGAACAGGCTCGCCGCGGACTTCGAAGAGGGTGCGAGCGGTGCATCACCGGGACTCAACCATCCAGTTTTCGGCGCTACGACCGTGACGAACAATGTCTGGCATCACGCGGCGGCCACGTACGACGGAACGACGTGGAAGCTTTACCTCGACGGCGTGCTGGACGGTTCGCTGACGGTCGGACAGCCGCCGCGGTCGGACTCGGTCCAGCACGCCGCGCTCGGAACTGCGATGACCTCGACGGGCGCGGCCGCCGGCTTCTTCCAAGGCGCCATCGACGAGGCGCGGATCTGGAACGTCGCGCGCACGCAGCCACAGATTCAGGCGACAAAAGACCTCCAGATCGCCGGCGGCAGCGGGTTGATCGGACGCTGGGGGCTCAACGAGGGCGGCGGCACCACGGCCGCCACGTCGGCCGGGACCGTCAATGGGTCGATTGTCAACGCAGGCTGGGTCGCCGGCGCGCCGGTGTCGGCCGATACGACGCCACCCGCGCAGCCGCAGGGACTCGTTGCCACGGCAGGCGACGGCTCGGTCTCGCTCAACTGGACGCCGAACAGCGACGCGGATCTCGCCGGCTACAACCTCTACCGCGCGACGACGTCTCCGGTTCCGACGACGGGCACGCCGGTCAACGGCTCGACGCTGTTGACGAGCCCGGGCTACATCGACACAGGCCTGACTAACGGGACGACGTATTACTACGTCGTCGTCGCGGTCGACAACGTCGGGAACGCGTCGACGGCGTCGGCCGAAGCGGTCGCGACGCCGATCCCCTCGGGTCCGCACGCGTTGGAGTTCAACGGGTCGAGCCAGTACGTGACGATGGGGGCGGCGCCGGGTCTCGGCGCCGCGCAGTTCACGCTCGAGACGTGGTTCAAGTGGTCGGGCGGCGGCTCGGCCACGAGCACCGGCACCGGCGGGATCACTGCGATCCCGCTCGTGACGAAGGGGCGCGCCGAGGCGGAGGCGTCGAACGTCGACATGAACTACTTCCTCGGGATCAACGGCGGCAAGCTCGCAGCCGACTTCGAGGAGGGCGCAACAGGCTCGTCACCTGGGCTGAACCATCCGATCACAGGTGCGACGACGATTACGACCGGCTCCTGGCACCACGCCGCCGCCACCTACGACGGAACGACGTGGAAGCTGTACCTCGACGGGGTGCTCGACGCAAAGCTCTCGGTCGGGGAGCCGCCGCGCTCGGACTCGATCCAGCACGCCGCCCTCGGCACGGCGATGACGTCGACCGGTCTTGCAGCGGGCTTCTTCGCCGGCGACCTGGACGAGGCGCGCATCTGGAACCTCGCCCGTACCGGCGCGCAGATTCGCGGGAGCCGAGATTCCGCCGTCGCCACCGCGAGCGGCCTCGCCGGCCGCTTTGGAATGGACGAGGGCTTCGGCACGCTCGTCAGCAACTCGGCGGGCGCGCCGAACGGGACGGCCGTAGGCGGCCCGACGTGGATCACGGGCTACGGGTTCCCGCAGGACACGGCGGCGCCCGCCCCACCTGCAGGTCTCGCTGCGACGGGGGGCGACGGAAGCGCCTCGCTGAGCTGGAGCGCGAACGCCGAAGCCGACCTCGCCGGCTACAACCTCTACCGGTCGACGAGCACGCCGGTCGACACCAACGGTTCCCCGCTCAACGGCGCCGACCTGATCCAGGGAACGAGTTACCTCGACAGCGGCCTGGCAAACGGCACGACCTACCACTACGCGCTGGTCGCCCTCGACGGGTCCGGCAACCCCTCCGCTGCTTCGGAGACCGTTGCGACCCCGCAGCCGCCGCCCCCGACCGCGCACGCGTTGGAGCTCAACGGCTCGAGCCAGTACGTGACGATGGGTGCAGCGCCGGGGCTCGGCGCCGCGCAGTTCACGCTCGAGACGTGGTTCAAGCGCACCGGCGCGGGGGTCGGCACGAGCACGGGCAGCGGCGGCATTGCGAGCGCGATCCCGCTCGTCACGAAGGGCCGTGCCGAGGCGGAGGGGACGAACGTGGACATGAACTACTTCCTCGGGATCGACGCGACGAGCGGCAAGCTCGTGGCCGACTTCGAGGAGGGGCCGGGCGGCGCCGGTCCGCTGGGGCAAAACCACCCGATCAGTGGCACGACCCTCGTCACGAGCGGCTTCTGGCACCACGGCGTGGCAACGTACGACGGCACAACGTGGAAGCTGTACCTCGACGGCGTGCTCGACGGGACGCTCGCCGTTGGGCAGCCGCCGCGCTCGGACTCGATCCAGCACGCGGCGCTCGGCACCGCGATGAACTCGTCCGGAGTCGCCGCCGGCTTCTTCGCCGGCGACCTCGACGAGGTGCGCATCTGGAACTACGACCGCACCGGCGCGCAGATCCGCGCAGCGCGGAGCAGCGAGCTCGCCTCCGCTGCGGGCCTTGTCGGGCGCTTCGGCATGAACGAAGGCAGCGGAACGACGGTGGCGAACTCCGCCGGCTCGCCGAACGGCAGCGCGGTCGGCAGTCCAACGTGGATCACGGGCTACGACTTCATTGGGGACGCCGCGGCGCCGGCAGCGCCCGCGAATCTCGCCGCCACGGCCGACGATTCGAGCGCCGCGCTGACGTGGGACGCGAATGCGGAGAGCGATCTCGCCGGCTACGACCTCTATCGCTCGACGACGACGCCCGTGAGCACGAGCGGCGCGCCCCTGAACGGGGCGGATCTGATCCAGGGCACGAGCTACGCCGACGGCGGACTGACGAACGGCACGACGTACCACTACGCGCTCGTCGCCGTCGACGGCTCGAACAACCGCTCGCCCGCCTCGGCCGAGGCCAACGCGACTCCAGTCCAGGGCGATCCCGTCCTCGTCGGCGCCGGCGACGTCGCCTCCTGCACCAGCACGGGCGACGAGGCGACGAGCGCGCTACTTGCGAGCGTCCCCGGCACCGTCTTCACCACCGGCGACAACGCCTACCCGGATGGCAGGTTTCAGGAGGACTTCACCGCCTGCTACGACCCGACCTGGGGCCCTTACAAGGAACGCCCCACGTATCCCGCGCCCGGCAACCACGAGTACCACACTCTCGGCGCGTCGGGCTACTTCGACTACTTCAACGGTGTCGGCAACTTCACGGGGCGTGTCGGCGATCGCGACAAGGGCTACTACTCGTACGACCTCGACACATGGCACGTGATCGTGCTGAACAGCGAGTGCTCAAACATCAGCGGCGGCTGCGGTGCAGGCTCGCCGGAGGAGCAGTGGCTCCGCCTCGATCTCGCGGCCAACCAGACAAAGAACGTCATCGCGATATGGCACGAGCCACGCTGGGCCTCGGGCCCGAGCCGGCCCGGTGACACGCGCAGCCAGGCCTTCTGGCAGGCCCTCTACGACTACGGGGCGGACATCGTCCTCGTCGGACACGACCATATCTACGAGCGCTTCGCCCCGCAGAACGCGAGCGGCCAGGCCGACCCCTTGTTCGGCGTCCGCGAGATCATCGTCGGCACCGGTGGCGAGAGTCACCACTCGCTCGGGGCCGCGGCGGCCAACAGCCAGGTGAGGAACAACGACACGTTCGGTCTTCTGAAGCTGACGCTCCATCCCACGAGCTACGACTGGCAGTTCATCCCGATCGCGGGCCAGACGTTCACCGACTCGGGCACGACGGCGACGCACGGGCCGCCGCCGGACACGACCGCGCCGGCGGTGACGGTCGTCTCGGCGGTGCCGGCGACGCTGGGCGCTTCCGGTTCTTCGACGATCACCTGGCACGCGAGCGAGAACGGCGGTTTCGGCGTGCGCGTGGGCGGCAGCGACTGCACGAACGGAACCTCCCTGGGCAGCGGCACCTACTCGACTGCCCCGGCCGACACGACCTCGACCGTGCAGGCCTCTGATCTGGCCGAGGGCGCGAACACGATTCGTGTCTGCGTGACCGATGGCGTGGCCAACACCGGCTCGGGCACGATCCAGGTCAGCAAGGACACGACGGCGCCGGCGGTGACGGTCGTCTCGGCGGTGCCTTCGACGCTGGGCGCTTCCGGTTCTTCGACGATCACCTGGCACGCGGGCGAGAACGGTGCCTTCAGCGTGCGCCTGGGCGGCAGCGACTGTGCGGGCGGCACCCAGCTCGGTAGCGGCAGCTACTCGACCGCCCCCGCGGACACGACCTCGAGCGTGCAGGCCTCTGATCTGGCCGAGGGCGCGAACACGATCCGCGTCTGCGTGACCGACGGCACGGCCAACACCGGCTCCGGCACGATCGTGGTCAGCAAGAACACGGCCGCGCCGACGGTGACCGTCGTCTCGGCCGTGCCCGCGACGCTCGGCACCTTCGACCCCTGGACGGTCGTGACCTGGCACGCGAGCGAGAACGGCGCCTTCAGCGTGCGCGTGGGCGGCAGCGACTGCGCGGGCGGCACCCAGGTCGATAGCGGCAGCTACTCGAGCACCCCGGCCGACACGACCTCGACCGTGCAGGTCTCTGATCTGGCGGAGGGCGCGAACACGATCCGCGTCTGCGTCACCGACGGCACGGCCAACACCGGCTCCGGCACGATCCAGGTCACGAAGGACACGACCGCGCCGGCGGTGACCGTCGTCTCGGCGGTGCCCGCGACGCTGGGCGCCTCCGGTTCTTCGACGATCACCTGGCGCGCGAGCGAGAACGGCGCCTTCAGCGTGCGCGTGGGCGGCAGCAATTGCGCGGGCGGCATCCAGGTCGATAGCGGCACCTACTCGACCACCCCGGCCGACACGACCTCGACCGTGCAGGCCTCCAATCTGGCCGAGGGCGCGAACACGATCCGGGTCTGCGTGACCGACGGCACGGCCAACACCGGCTCGGGCACGATCCAGGTCACCAAGGACACGAGCCCGCACGCTCTCTCTTTTGACGGCTCGAACGACTCCGTCACGTTCGGGCAGGCCCCGGGGCTCGGCGTGACCATCTTCACGCTCGAGACCTGGTTCAAGCGCGCCGGCGCCGGCGTCGGCACGAGCACGGGCACCGGCGGGGTCACCGCTGTTCCCCTCGTGACGAAGGGCCGCGCCGAGGGCGAGACGCCTGCGAACCTGAACATGAACTACTTCCTCGGTATCGATGCGAGCTCGAACGTGCTCGTTGCCGACTTCGAGGACGACGCGGGTGGCACTAACCATCCGGTTTCTGGGACGACGCCGATCGCAGCCGACAGCAGCTGGCACCACGCGGCCGTGAGCTACGACGGCACCACGTGGCGCCTCTACCTGGACGGCAAGCTCGAGGCCAAGCTCGTTGTGGGCAACTTCACGCCGGAAGCCACGTCGATCCAACACGCCGCCCTGGCGACCGCGATCAACTCCAGCTCGGCGAATCCGCCCAACCAACCGGCCGGCTTCTTCGCCGGCGAGCTCGACGAGGTTCGCATTTGGAACCTCGCCCGTACGGGCTCGCAGATCCGCTCGGCGAAGGACGACGAGCTCAGCGGCTCGCAGACGGGACTGCTCGCGCGGTGGGCGCTCGACGAGGTGAGTGGTACCTCCGTCGGCGACAGCTCTGGCAACAACGTCTCAGGCACGGCCGTCAACGGTCCGCTGCACGTCTCGGCTTACGGCTTCCCGCAGGACGCGCTCGCACCGGCCGCGCCGCAGAACCTGAGCGCGGAACCCGACGACACCAGCGTTACC
>WNGA01031919.1_pt1 | contig 10894 bp, 10 predicted proteins | sample 5400061 | NCBI WGS metagenome assembly WNGA01 (sample SAMN13153366, study PRJNA577476) | soil metagenome | isolation source: 100 cm soil or saprolite under grassland replicate 2 | place: USA:California | collected 2016-06-15
TATCACCGGGCTGGGCGGCGGGCCGGGCTGGCTGCACGTCACGGCATCGTTCGACAGCCCAACCCGCGCCATCCGCCTGGCCGACGGCATGCAGGTGGCGCTGCGCGACCAGCAGCAGACCGATTCGGGCGGCGTGCGCTGGCAGCTGGTCGAGGTCGGCGGGTATGAGGGCTGGTGCCCGGAAAATAACCTGCTGCTAGAAAGCTCCGGCGGGTAGGATTGCGAGATACCGCGAAACTACCAGATCGTCGTGACGCTCGACCAAGTACACTATTTCGACAAGGGTCACAGAGGATTTGTGTGCCAGATCGAGCACCTGATCGAGTGTGACAGTAGACATGGCAGGCCTCCTGGATTGCCGGATAGGTATGAATTATAGCAGATCGCCCATGAAAAAGAGCCGGCGCCACATCGGCCATCGGCGCCTGGCTCTTTCTATCCGCACGGACGGGAAGCGCTACCGCTCGTACTTTTTGAGAATCAGCGCCGAGTTATGCCCGCCCAGGCCGATCGAGTTCGACAGCGCCATGTCCACGCGCGCCTCGCGCATTACATTCGGCACATAGTCAAGGTCGCAGTGTGGGTCGGGCTGTTCGAGGTTGATCGTCGGCGGGATGCAGCCCTCGTGGATCGCCAGCGCACAGATCAGCGCCTCGACCGAGCCGGCCGCGCCCATCATGTGGCCGAGCATCGACTTGGTCGAGCTGATCGCCAGGCGCTGCGCGTGCGCGCCGAAAACGGTCTTGATCGCGAGGGTCTCGGCGGAGTCGTTCAGCGGGGTGCCAGTGCCGTGGGCGTTGATGTAGTCGAGCGCCTCGGGCGCAATGCCGGCCTTGCGAATGGCCATCTTCATCGCGCGCGCTGCGCCGGCGCCGTTCTCGTCGGCGGCGACCATGTCGCGAGCATCGTTGCTGTTGCCATAGCCGATCAGCTCGGCGATGATCGGCGCGCCGCGCGCCAGGGCGTGGTCTAAATTTTCCAGCACCAGCGCGCCAGCGCCCTCAGAGAGGATGAAGCCATCACGCCGCGCGTCGAACGGCTTGCATGCGCGCTCGGGCTGCTCGTTGTCATCGGCCAGGCCGCGCATGGTGGTGAACGAGGCCATGATCGTCGGGTGGATCGGCGCCTCGCTGCTGCCGCTGATAATCACCTCGGCATCGCCGCGCTTGATCGTCTCATACGCCTCGCCGACATTATGCCCGCCGGTCGAGCAGGCCGCCACAATGCCCATATTCGGCCCTTGCGCATTCAGCTGAATGGCGATATAGCCGCTGGCCGCGTCGCCGATCATGTTGGCGATCAGCGTCGGCGCGACTCGGCGCGGCCCCTTTTCGCGATAGACATCGTGCTGCTCGAAAATCAGGTCGAGCCCGCCCGAGCCAGTGCCGAAGATCACGCCAACCTGCTCGGGATCTTCCTTCTCCATATCGAGCTCGGCGGCGCGAGTGGCCTCCAGCACCGCGTTCAGGGCATAGCGCACATTCAGCGCCATGCGGCGCGCCTCGCGCGCGTCGATCGCTGGGTCGAGCGTGAAATGCTTGACCTCGCCGGCGATCCGGATCGGCAGCCCGCTGGCGTCGAACCTGGTAATCAGCCCGATTCCGCTCTTGCCGGCCAGCAGCGCCCGCCATGTCGTGGGCAGATCGTTCCCAAGCGGGGTGATGGCGCCGAGGCCAGTGATCACGACTCGTCGCATACCTGCTCCTCCCATTTGACAAGATGACAAGATGACAAGATGACAAGATGACATGCAATGCATCATCATCCTGTCACCTTGTCATCTTGTCATCTTGTCACGCATCCAGCGTTGTCAGCAGCTTAACAACCTCAGCGTCAGTCAGCGCAATCGGCCGTGACTCCGGGGTAATCCGTTTGATCAGGCCGCTCAGCACCTGCTTGGGGCCAATCTCGACGAAGGTATCGACGCCGCTCGAGACCATCTCCTGCACCGAGCGCGTCCACTGGACTGGGCGCGTGAGCTGCTCGGATAGCTCATTCCGTAGATCCTCGACGGTGGTGAGCGCCTGGGCAGTGATATTCGAGATCAGCGGCACCTGGGGCGGGCGCAGATTGATCCGGCTGATCAGCTCGTTGAAGTGCTGCGAGGCCTGCTGCATCAGCGGCGAGTGCGACGCAATGCTGACCGCCAGGCGCTGCACCAAACGCGCCCCACGGGCTTTGGCCAGCTCCATTGCCCGCGTCAGCGCGGCAACCTCGCCGGAGAGCACCGTCTGCCCGGGCGAGTTGGCGTTCGCCAGCGTGACCACGCCCTCGGATTGCGCTTCCTGAACCACCTCGCGGAGCGCCTGTTCATCCAGGCCGACCACTGCGGCCATTCCGCCGGGATGCAGCTCACCGCTCTCCTTCATCAGCCGCCCGCGCTCGCGCACCAATTTCAGCGCATCCTCGAAATCAAGCACGCCGGCGGCCACCAGCGCGGTGAACTCGCCCATGCTATGGCCGGCCACCAGCATCGGCGCCCCGACATAGCCAAGCGGCCCGAAACGCTCTTTCATCGCCTCCAGGCTGGCGATGCAGTAGGTCAGAATGGCGGGCTGGGCGTTGTAGGTATCGTCCAGCTCTTCTTGTGGGCCTTCGAAGCACAGGGTCGAGAGCGAAAAACCAAGCGTCGTATTGGCCTGTTCGAAAATGCGGCGCGCTGCGGGGGAGGCATCGTAGAGCTGCTTACCCATCCCAACATACTGGGAGCCTTGCCCAGGGAAGATAAAGGCAATCTTGGCCTTCATCGAATTGAGGATGTCCAAACCATGCCCTCCTTGATGTCGATTTCACATATGCCGGCGCCCGCGTCATCGACAGGCCATACCACGCATTAGAACGCTGTAAATCAAGTTTTCTCAGCGCGCGGCTGCAAGAGTATATCAGGGCGTTAAGCGCTTGTCAAATGCACTTGGTACAGCTACAAAATACCCCCGCCCTGCTCCTGCGCCCGGGAGCGGGGCGAGGGTAAGAGAAGCCGCTACGCTCCTACTACCAGTCCACCCAGTCGCCGGCTGGGTGCGTCCATACGGATGTCGAGGGTGGCGCGGCAAACAGATCCTCAATGCCACTCAGAAACGCTGGATCTTCGTAATACTCGCGCATACCCGCTGCGCTCATCCAGACATCCACGGCGAAGAATTCCAAAGCGGCGGGCGTTTCCGGCGGCGCCAGCCGGAAATAGGCCTGGTGTGACACGTCTCCCGCCATACGTGCTTTGTTGATCTGGGCCGCGACGATCGCGTTATGCGCCGCCTGCGCCGCAGCACGTGAATGCACCGTCCCGCGTACCACTGCGACGATCCGGTCGTTCTTGCCGTATGGTGCTGGGAGATGATAGCTCAAAAAGCCATCGGCCGACGTCCACACCACTGGGTCGCGTGTGCTGAAGATCTGCCCAGCCTGCTCCTGCACCTGCGGGTTCGCGAAGAACTGATTCAAACCATCGAGATTGTTCCACACATCGAGTATCAAGAATTCACCCGCGCCTGAGCTGGGTTCGCCGAGCGGCACGTAGACCATGTGGCTGAGGTCGCCGAGCGACCGCGCGGCGGCGACGTTAGCGGGCGCGCCCGCCGTCTGATTGTGGATGATGCGTGCGGCGTCGAGCGTCGATGGCGCGAGTGTGCCACGGATGGCGAGCAGATACAGCGACAATGCTCCCTTCGGCTCCGACATGTCCTGCGCTTGACTCATGGTATGCTCCCTTCTGATTGAATGGGCACGTCCACACCGTGCCTCACCAATCATGACGGCAGCAAACCACGAGAATCATCGGTTCGCCACCAGGGGCAAGCCGAATCGAGCGAACAGCCGATCATCAAGCGCGAGAAAATCGTCGATCTGGGCGATCTGCCCCTGTGCGATCGTCACTACTTGCAGGGCGGCCGATCGGTAGACTCCCGCGTCGTCGCGTTCGTAGACCGCGAAGGCCGGCGCGCCATTAGCGTGGGTCGCGCTCAGGTGGAACCGCCCTTGGGCAGGGCCGCGAAAGAGCACGGTATCGAGAAACAATTGGATGGCTGTGCGACCGTGGTACCAGGCCGGCAGCGGTGGCATGGTCAGGATTGCATCTTCACGCAACAAGGCGATCAAGCGCGCCGAGTCGGCCGCCTGCCACGCGGCAACATACTGGGTGAGCAGGGTTGCCGTCTGGGGATCGTCGGCCTGTGCGCGGGGAGCGGTGATCGAGCTGCGCTGGTGTTCCTTCAGGGTCGCTCGGGCGCGCTGGAGTGCGCTATTCACCGCCACGATGGTCATGCCGAGAATATCGGCAACCTCGCTGGCATTCCAGCCGATCACATCGCGTAACAGCAGCACGGCCCGCTGGCGCCCCGGTAGTACTTGGAGGGCAACCAGAAAGGCCAGCGCCACGCTCTCGCGGGCATCGTAGCGCGCCTCGGGATTGACCGATGGCCGCAGGTCGATCAACGTGTCGGGCAAGGGCTCAAGCCAGAGCAGATCGCGCGCCGGCCCTGGCAGGGGATCGCGCGGGTCGGCTGTGGCATGGGTGGCGGTTGGCATGCTTCGCCGTCGCTGGCGGTCGAGCGCATCGAGTGAGACGTTGGTGGCAATCTTGTACAGCCAGCGGCGGAATGAGGCGCGGCCCTCGAATGACTCCAACCGCCGCCAGGCGCGCACCAACGTCTCTTGCAGCATGTCCTCGGCATCCTCAACCGAGCCGAGAATCCGGTAACAGTGAACGAAAAGCTCACGACGGTAGGGATCGGTCAAGTGCCGAAACGCATCCTGGTCGCCGGCACGAGCGTCAGCCAGCTGTCGTGTCTGATCAGTTTCCGGCATAGCAAGGGCACCCCTGTAGCTGCGTATCATGCTCTGCGATGAACAGGCTGACGGTAGTGGATTCAGCAACTATCGAACTCATAACCGGTCCAGCGCCATCCGGTACACCTCGTGCAGCGGCAGGCCGTGTTCGCGCGCCAACCGCGCGCAGTCCTCGTACTCAGGGGCCGCGCCCACGTCATCGCCGTTCCAAAGCTTGCGCTTGACGCGCACCGGGCCAAGCGGCGTCGTCACCGTCACAATCTCGCGCTCGGCGACATGCCGCTCGACCGCGCGCCGGCGCAGGCCCAGCGTGGTGGTCTCGCGCATCAGCAGCGCGACAGCCGCGTCTTCCAGCTCGGCCGGCACGAGCGCGGAGAGCAGCGTCGCGGCGCGGCCCTTCTTCATGTGGATCGGCGCGAGCCACGCATCCAGCGCGCCTAGCTCGAATAATTGCTCAACCGCATAGGCCAGCTGCTCGGCCGGCTGATCGTCGATGTTCGTCTCCAGCAGAATTGGGGGTTGGGGATTGGGGATTGGGGATTGGGAGTTGCGCGCCGATAAACTCCCAGTCCCTAGTCCCTGATCACCTGTCGCCGTCTCCCCAAGCCATACTCGCAGCACATTCGGCCGCTCAAGGTCGCGCGCGCCCAGGCCGTAGCCGATGCGATCGATGCGCAGCGGCGGGCGGCGGAACTCGGCCAGGCCGGCTAATACCGCCGCGCCGGTGGGCGTGACCAGCTCGAATGGTGTGTCGTCGGGGATGGTGGGCGCGTGCGCGCGGGCTAGCAGCGCTAGCACTGCCGGGGCGGGCAGCGGCAGCGCGCCGTGGGTCGCGCGCGTCCAGCCAGTTCCAAGCGGCAGCGCCGAGGCATAGACTTCACTGATGCCCAGCAGCGCCAGGCCGGCGACCACGCCGACGATATCCACGATCGCCGGCCAGCAGCGTGAAGATATAGGTCGCGCGCTGTTTCAGTTCAGGCGCGAGCGCACTGGAGTCAATGATCGAGTGAACATCGGATAGGTGGCGGTGGGTGGCTTGCTCAGGCGCATGTACCAGCGCGCGCGTGCCAGACAGGTAACGTCGCATTCCGCGCTCGGCGTCGATCGACCAGCCGTCGAGCTGGAGCTTGCCCAGCTCGACGCGCAACGCATCGAGCGACAGTCCAGCATCCAGCAGCGCGCCAAGCGCCATATCGCCGCTGATGCCGGAGAAGCAGTCAAAGTAGATCGCGTTGGGCATGGGCGTAGTATAGCACACGGTCCATTGCGATATTATTGTGGACGATATTAGCTATTTCCAGGAGTCACTGTTCCAACTCGGCCCAGCGCCGGGCGCGCAGGTGATCACGCCTCGCCCGGCGAGCTATGGTACACTGGCCGCGAGTGGCGGCGGCTTCACCAATACCACTAGCCCGTTCGTCGTCTCGCTGGCGCCGACGGCGGCGTGCGGCACGATGCTGAACTTCAAGATCACCGCCACCTACGGCGGCGGCGGGAGCAACAGCCCGCAAGTTTTCTTCACCAGCGTGCCGACCCAACCTGCGAGCATCACGGCGACGGCGGGCAGCGGGCAGAGTGCGACCACAGGTGCGGCGTTCAGCGCTCAGATCCAGGCGATCGTGCGCGACCAGGACGGCAACCCGGTGCCAGGGGTCGGCGTGATGTTCAGCGCGCCGACGAGTGGTCCAGGCGCGACTTTTCCAGACGGCAACCTTGCGGTCACCGATTCTATGGGGCGGGCCAGTGTAGTAGTTCGCGCCAACAGCGCGGTAGGATTGTACGCTATCACCGCTAACACGAGCAACCCGTCGCTGACGACAGCCGCGACCTTCGTACTGACGAACACTGCCACCATCTACATGCCACTGGTGCGGCGGTAGCGCGCGACGATAGACTGAGGCACTGGCTGGGGCCGGGGTGGAATGCCCTAAATTACAAGACGTACGCGGTGGCTCAGACGTAATCTTTCGCAGCGGTACTTTATCTTCTTTTTGTGTTTCGTTTTTGCGCTCTGCGAGCGCAAAAACGAAACACAGATAAAATGGCAAGCACCATCTGTCAATTAGAGAATGTACATCCATTTTCCGCTACTCGGCTAGCAGCTCCAGCCGCGCGCCATGCGCCAGGCTAAGATCGAAGGTTGCGCTCTGACCCACACCACGCAGCGCCAGGGCGAACGGCCCCTCGCCGCGCGACGCCAGGCGCGCGCTCAGCGGTGTGCCGCTGTCGTCGGCTGGCGTCGCGAGTGTGATCGCCGTGTCGCCAAGTGCGAATGTCGCGGTCCGCGCGGCCGATAGTGAGCTGGATCGCGTACCTTCACGCTCGGCGGCGCCCAGCAGTGCGCGGTAGCGCGAGACGCTTGCCCCCAGATCGGCCACCGCCACCGTCAGGCCCGCGATCCCGGTCACGCGGTTGGCATGTGTGCGCGCGGCGCCATCGGGCACGCGCAGCGCACGCGGCGTGACGTCAGCGCATAGAAATGGCAGATCGGGCGTGAGCGCGCGGCCAGACTGCCAGGCGACCTGTTGGCCATCGGGGCGCAGCCGCCCACCCGGAAACGGCCCCTCGATCGCCAGGCCACGCTCGCGCGCGGCCTCCAGATCGGCCTCGATCAGCGTCGGCAGCAGCGCGAAATCGATCAGGCCTTCGCCAAGCGCGCGGTAGTGATACCAGTGATGCTCGGGCGCCGGCCGCTTGAAAGCGATCAGCTCCAGGTAGGTGTCGTCGGCGAAAATCACCAGCGCGTTGTGGGTCGCCCCGCCGGTATGTTCGCCGCCAGGCGTCACGGTGAAGCCGAGCGCGGTGTAATCCGCGATGGTGGCGGCGAGGTTGTTGACCAGAATGACGATGTGATCGATCGCGCGGATCATAGGTTGCTCCTCGATAGGTCGTTGGCAGTGTCAAGAACCTCGCGCACTTTTGCCACCAGCATGCTCAGCGAAAATGGTTTGGGCAGAAAATGCACCTCGGCCGCCAGCAGCCCGTGCCGAACGACTGCGTCATCCATGTAGCCCGACATGAACAACACCTTCAGTTCTGGACGGAGCAGCGTGAGTCGCTCGGCCAACACACGGCCGCTCATCTGGGGCATCACCACATCGGTTACCAGGAGGTCAATCCGCTGCTGATACCGCTCCGAAAGAGCCAGTGCCTCGGCGACGTGGCGCGCCTCCAGAACGGTGTAGCCCTGGGCTTGTAGCGCCCTGCTCGCCATCCTGCGCACGGTCTCTTCGTCCTCGGCCAGCAGGATCGTCTCGCTGCCGCCGCGGGTGGCCGAGCGCGCCTGGGGCGCCGACCGCGCGCTGGGAGCGACTGCGCTGGCCCGCAAAAAGATCTTAAAGCTGGCGCCTTGACCTGGCTCGCTGGAGACCGTGATCTCACCATCGCTTTGCTTAATAATGCCGTAGACAGTCGCCAGCCCGAGCCCGGTGCCCTTGCTGGGCTCTTTGGTGGTGAAGAACGGCTCAAAGATCCGCGCTCTCGTCTGCGCATCCATGCCGCAGCCAGTATCGGTAACCGCCAGCATCACACACGAACCCACCGGAGCCTCAGGGTGTATGCTGGCATAATTGCGATCGAGATCAATATTGCCGGTCTCGATAGTCAGCCTGCCGCCGGTGGGCATCGCATCGCGCGCATTGACGACCAGGTTCATGATCACCTGTTCGATCTGGCTTGGGTCGGCGGTGATCGGGCGCAGTCCGACTGCAAGAACCGTGTCCAGCGTGATATCCTCGCCGATCAGGCGCGCGAGCATAGCCCGCAGGTTCGTCACCAGGCTATTGAGATCGAGTACGGTGGGAGCCAGAATTTGCTTGCGGCTGAATGCGAGCAGCTGACGAGTGAGAGCCGCAGCGCGCGCGCTCGCCTGCTGGATCTGCTTCAGCTCCACGAGCAGGGGATCCGCAATCGCAAGCTGATCTTGGATGATATCACAGTAGCCGTGGATCACGGTGAGTAGGTTGTTAAAATCGTGTGCGATGCCACCGGCCAGTCGGCCGATGCTCTCCATTTTCTGGGCCTGGTGCAGCTGGGCTTCGAGCTTGACGCGCATCTCCTCGGCTTTGCGGCGCTCGGTGATGTCCAGCAGAGCTGTAATGAGCGCTTGCTGGCCCGCATATTGGATGGGAACCAAGGTCACGCTCAGCCAGATAGGCGTGCCGTCGGCCCGTTTGCCTTGCAGGTCGTAGTTTTTCAGCCCGCCCTGCCGATGTAGCTCGGCCAGCAGCGGGGCGCGGTCGGCTGAATCGAAATACAGATCATGGACGGTCAGCTCGCCGAGCTTGTCAGGTGTATAGCCATACAATTCAGCACAGCATGGGTTGGCATAGAGCAGGCGACCTTCGGGCGACAACTGGCTGATCGTGATCGCGATCGGGCTGCTTTCGGCAATCGCACGGAAGCGTTCTTCACTTTCTCGTAGGGCAATCTCGGCTTGCTTGCGCGTGTAGAGATGGCTCATCGTTGAGCCAAACATCGTCAGAAGCTCCATCTGATAAGGCTGGACCGGCTGATGGTGAAGCGCATTGTCTGTTGAGATGTAGCCGATGACGTGATCTCCATCCCATAAGGCTACCTGTGCGATCCATCCGATCGCCAGTTCGTCGCCGGAAAACGTCACAATCTTGATCGGATTATGAAGCACCAATTGTTGTTTGCCAGAAAGGATTCGTTCAAACTCAGAGGATTCAGCTAAGGGAAAACGGAGATCGCGTTCATCAATCGTCTGTCCGGTTCGATCAGTCCCAAATGTCCCGATCTCAGTCATAGTTTCCCTATCAAAAAGCCAGAGACCCGTTCGATCAAACCCTAATTGGCTTCGCCCCAACTCCACCGCCATGCAGAAGAAGTCGTCCAATGATTCAGTCCTGCTCAGCTCAATACTGACGCTATGGAGTGTTTTCAGATACTCCTTGAGGCGCCTGGTGAGCTCTTCGCTCTCGCGCAGCGCCTGCTCCGCCTGTTTGCGCGCGGTGATGTCGCGGTAGTTGACAACCAGCGCCCGCACGCTGTCCAGGTCCAGCAGGTTCGTAGCGGTGATTTCGAGCCAGCGCAAGGAGCCGTCCTTGTGTCGGGCCTGAAGCTCGAACGACCTGCTCGCACGTGGTTTGGCCCGCAGTTCGCTAAAGACCTGCCGCACGGCGGCGACGTGGTCGGACGATACGATGTTGTCGAATGCCGAGAGCCCGATCCGCTCGGCAGTGGCATAGCCCAAGATCCGTTCGGCCGCCGGGCTAAGATACTGCACCGTGCCATCGACGTCCACCAGCGCGATCGCGTCCGAGATGTTCTCGATCATGGCTCGGAACCGCTCTTCGCTGGCGCGGAGATTTTCCTCGGCTCGCCTGCGTTCGGCCAGCTCCGTGCGCGCGCGCGCCAGCGCCACGGTGACGCTGCGCAGCGCCAGGTGGGTGGTGAGGGCGGTTACTGCAAAGTTGGATCCGGCGACCCATGCCATAATCAGGGGCGAGGTGGGGAAAATCGGCGCCGGCAGCCGATTCGTATACTCAGCATAGACAGCGCCAAACGTTGCCAGGATCGTCAGCCCCGCAAAGCCCAGCGCGGCGCGCCCGCCCAGGAGCAGCCCCGCGATAGCGATTGCGCCAAAGTAGTTGAGCAGGCCTGGGCTGAGCACGCTGCCGTACGCAGCTACCGACAGCGTTACAACCAGCCATACGAGCGACGAAAAGATCGTGCTGGCCAGCGCCACATATCCCTTTCGCAGTAGCACAAGCATACCGCCATAGATTGCCAACATGACGCAGTTGGCCGCGACGGCCTGAGCGGGTTTTGGGTCGATGAATGGGGACAGGAGGCTATACACAAACGCTACCGCCGCTGCTAGCAGCAGTATGATATAGAGCCACCTGGCGATGCGCGTTTTATCTTCATCGCCCGCAAAAGTGGGTGGCGCTAATTGCTCGCGAAGCCACTCGCGCATGCTGCTTCTCCTTGCCAAGCTTTGTTCGTACAACTGGGATTAGCGCCAGGCTAGCAGATAATCCCTGGATGAGATGGCTGGCTGTCGCTCGCAAGGGTGCCGCGCGGCGCCGCTACTACGCCCCCAGCCCGCCCAGCACAAAGCGCACCGCATGTTCGGCGATATCTT
>WNGA01012631.1_pt1 | contig 10893 bp, 9 predicted proteins | sample 5400061 | NCBI WGS metagenome assembly WNGA01 (sample SAMN13153366, study PRJNA577476) | soil metagenome | isolation source: 100 cm soil or saprolite under grassland replicate 2 | place: USA:California | collected 2016-06-15
TCCCGCGCAACGGGGAAGATGTGCTGGTCGGGCCGGCCAACTCGAGTCTCCAGGCGCACGTGCTCCACCGGCCAGGGGGAGTAACGGGCGAGGAACTCGCGGTCGAACGCTTCCCATTCGTGCTGCGGTTGGTCGCAGAACGCCGGCAACGTGTCCTCCTCCAGCACGTGCAGGATGACAACGTCGACGTGCTGTGCACCCGGCACGTCGAGCGCGGCGTACGGCGCATGCGAGGTCGGTAGCGAGCCCTCGAGCGGCACGAGTACGCGGTGGACGGCGAAGCCAGGGGGCAACTCCGGCGGGATTGCGAACACCGGCTTGTGCGCGGTCGTGACCACCTCGAGGGCCGTCGAGCCGATCTCGCGCCCGCCTTGCGGTTGCGCCCGCGTGCCGACGACGAGCGCGAGGGCGTCGTCGTCGTCCTCCAGCGCCTGCGCGAGCCGCGGTCCGGGTGGGCCCTCGAGCTCGACGAGCGGCACGCGCTCGCCGGCCGCGAGCTCCCGCACCCGCTGGGCGCCGTCCTGCAGCACGTGCACAGCCGCGACGTCCGCACCGAACACGCGCGCGATCTCGTGGCTGGCCGCGAGCACAGGGCTCGCGGCAGCGGTCTGGTCGAGGGCCGCCAGGACCTTCATGACGAGACCTCCCAGGAGTCGTTTACTCTCGTCCAGCGCAGGCGCGACCCTGTGGCCCCCGGCGCGTCGCCGACGCGGATCTGCACCGGCGCGTCGGCGACGACCGCCACGAGCTCGTGCTCGGCGCGGAGGCGCAGCGGCACACCACGGAAGCGCAGGCGCAGGTCAAGGCCGTTCCAGGCTTCCGGTAGCCGCGGGTCAACGGCGAGCGCGTCGCCGGCTGGACGCACCCCGGCGAAACCCATCACGAGCGCCTGCCAGACCCCGCCCATGGTCGCGAGGTGGAGCCCGCCGGCGGTCGTGGCCGTCAAGTCATCGAGATCGAGCCGCGCGGCCAGGTGCAACAGGGACAGGGCGTCCTCGGGACGTCCCGCCCGCGGGAACAGGGCTGCGTGGACGGCGGGCGACAGCGAGCTGCCGTGCGCCGTGCGCGGCTCGTAGAAGTCGAGGTTCGGCCCGAGCGAGCCCGGTGCCACCTCGCTGGGGACGAGGTGGTGCATCATCAGCACGTCTGCCTGCTTGACCACCTGCGCGCCGGCAACCCGCTCGGCACCGAGCAGCAGGTCGGCGACGATCGGGCGCCGCGGCGCCACCTCGGCGATGATGAGCGGCTCGAGGCCGAAGAAGCCCGCGAACTCCTCGTACAGGCCCGTGCGCGGGTCGTAGCCATCGACCAGCGCGTCGGCGAGCTGGAGCCAGCGGTCGCGCTCGGGTTCCTTCGTGAGCGCCGCCGCCCGGCGCAGGTTCCAGCGCGCTATCACGTTCGTGAACGCATTGTCGTCGACCGGCTCGTGGTATTCGTCTGGCCCGATAACGCCGTAGATGTGCGCGCGGCCTTCGCCGTCCATTCGGATGCGCGAAGCCCAGTAGCGCGCCGTCTCGAGCAGCAGATCGCGCGCTCTCGGCTCGAATGAGGCGTCGCCGGTCCAGTCGAGGTAACAGGCGGCCGCCCAGGCGACGTCGGCCGTGATGTGCTCTTCGAGCTCGCCTGTGCGAATAGGGACGACACGGCCCTCGGGCAGCCGCGCAAGCCGCGGCGTGACGTCCTCGCCGGTCGCCGCCGATTCCCACGGAAAGCGTGCGCCGGCGCGTTTCAGCTCGCGCGCGGCGGCCTGCGCGGCCGGAAGCCGCCGCAGCCGGTACTCGAGCATCGCCCGGGCCGCAGGCGGGTGGGTGGCCGCGAGGAAGGGGAGCACGAAGACGTCGGCATCCCAGAAGACGTGGCCGCGATAGCCTGGCCCCGTGAGCCCGCGCGCGCCGACGGCGGCCTCGCCGTCGTCGCGCACGCTGGCCATCAGGGTGAAGAGGGCGACGCGCACCGCGCGGGTCAGCTCTTCGTCGCCGTCGACGACGAGGTCAGCGCCCTCCCAGCGGTCGGCCCAGGCGGCGCGGTGCTCTGCGAGCAGCGTCTCGAACCCTGCGCTGTCAGCCGCTGCAAGCGCGGCGACCGCCTCCTCGGGGCGCGGAACGCGCTCCGCATCGGTGACGTAGGCGCCGAGGCGCTCGACGCGAGCGAGGCCGTCGTCCCGTCGGCGCGTCGCACTGGCCACGGCCACGCCGCCGTGCGTCCCCTCCACGAGCGCGGCCGGCGGCGCCGCCTCCGCGGGCACGAGTACGTCGGGGCCCGAGAGCCGCAGCGCCACAGTTCCCGGGTGCGCGAGCGACGAGAAGAGGGCTGCCTCCGCGCTGCCGCCATTGTTCACGAGCACGTGGCGGAGCACGCCGGTGTGCAGGTCCAGTGTGCGCTGGAGCCGCCCAGGCGGCAGCACGCGGCCCTCGACCTGCTGCCAGATTGGAGCTTCGACCAGCGTCGTATCGGGGCCGCTGCCCGTGTAGACGCCGGCCGCCAGCACGCGCGGCTCGGCGGCCGGATGGCTCCAGAGCGGAGGAGCGTTCGAACCGACGCGGCCGTCGGCGAGGCCGAGCAGCGCCTCGTGGGCGCGTTCGCGCTCGGGATCGATGCCGGCGACCGACACGGTCCACGCCGCCTCTTCGTCGATGCGGGGCACGACGTACTGCTCGCGCCCGCGAATCTGATCCTCGAGGAGGGCGACGAACGCCGCCGGCCCGCCGCCGAGCGGGATGACACCCTCGGGGACGCCGTCCGGCTCGCGGCCGACCGAGACCGCCGTCGCCCGCGCCGCCTCGGGAACGAGCAGCAGCGAGTCGCTGCCGGGCAGGCCGCCCAGCGGCCCGAACTCGTCGCCGCCGATGAGGACGAGACCCGGCCCGATGCCGTGGCGCCAGAGCTCCGCGAAGACCCACCGTGCCGAGTCGGCCTTGTCGGTCAGCCCGATCTCGACGTGCTTGGCGTCGGTCGTCACCTTCGGGTTGGAAAGTTCGGCATCACGCGCGGCCTCGAGGGCGAGCTCTACCGTCGTGCGCAGGTCGAGCCCGGCTGCCGCGAGCCGCTTCTCGACCGCGGCCAGCAGCTCGTCGATCCGCGCCTTCGGTGGGTCGGCCCACTCCGGCTCTGGGATGAGGTCGATCTTCCGCCGATTCAGCCGCTGGGAGACGATCTCCGCGCGGAGGCCCTTTTGGGCCAGGCGGGCTACCAGCTCTGCCGCTGCGGCGTCGAGGGCAGCGTCCTCCGATCGAGTCGCCTGGCGTCGCTCGACAAGCCGCGGGTCTTCCGCGTCGACGCGGAACACCTCGGAGCCGCGGTTCAGGCAGAGGAAGAGCCGGCCCGGGCCCGCCGGTCGCGCGCCGAGCTGCGGATCGACGTTGCCGATGTGGGTGCCGGTGATCACGGCCACGTCTGCGCCGAGCGCGCACAGACGCTCGATCGCTGCACGAACGCCAGAGGCGTCGGCGCGCCGGTCGGGGACGGCGGTGCCGTCCCAGTCGAAGACGAACGCGTCGAAACGCCGATCGAGCTCGGCGGGTAGCTCGGGGGCTACGAGCTGCCGCTGCGGCTGACTTGTCCTTGTGGCCATACCTCGGCGAAGCCTGCCGGTCCGGCAGCAGGTTGCGTCACCGAGGGAACCAGATTACTCGCCGGTCGAGCTCTCCCAGAGGAAGATCGGGTGTGCCGGCCAGGTCTGCACGTCGGCCAGCTTGCGCCATTCATCGAGCCTGTCGCGAAGGGCGGGCTGCAGGAAGTCGCCTACGAGCTCGTCCTCAGACCACTCCGGCTCCTCGCCCTCGAGCACGAAGATCGCCTCGCGGTGAGTGACATAGACGGCGAGCCGTGTGAAGCCGGCCTCCGCCGGATCGAAGGGCGGGTCGGCCGCAGCAAGCCTCTGTGCCTCGAGCTCGGATCCCTCACGTAGGTGGAAGACGACCAGGACCTGCTTCATCGCTCAGATCTCCCTTCGTGGATGGCACTGAATGACCCTCGCACTACGCAGGCGTTCCTGCCTTGATCCAGCCTTGAAAGACGGCGATCTGATCTCCTGGCCAGGCCCCGTCGCAGGGCATCGTGCCGTCGCCAAGGCGCTCCAGGATGGCACTGCTGTTGCCGGCGACGTCGTCGTACGACCAAAGGTCGAACGCCCATTTCATCGACTGACGGTCGCCCTCCCGAAAGAGCGGCTTGATGTGGTGCTCGAAGGTGATGGGTTCGTTGGTTGCGGACAAAATGGACCTCCCGGGTAACGACAGGCTCGGCCTGAAACTCTGGCCTGAGGGGAAGCTAGAGGCCTGATGTGAAATTCTGCCGGGCCGGATGACGCTCCAGACGCGGCGCCGGATCGGCACGTTCGCCCGCGGCCCGTAGCTGGGCTACGAGCCGCGAAACAACCGCACCGCCCGGCTTGGTCTGGAGCGCCCCCGACGTCGGCAGAATTTCCCATCAAACCTCTAGCCGGTGGCGGTCGCTAGGACGTCGCCGCTGGCCAGAACGACCCCGTCCTCGCAGCGCGCCTCGACCAGCCCTCCCTGGAACTGCTGGCGGTAGAGCTGAGCGTAGAGACCGTCCGCGGCGACGAGCTGTTGATGCGTCCCCCGCTCGACGATCCGGCCGCGCTCGAGCACGAAGATCACGTCGGCCGAGAGGATCGTCGAGAGCCGGTGTGCGATCGCGATCGTCGTTCGGTTCTGCATCAACGGCTCCAGCGCGTGCTGGACGAGCCGCTCGCTGGAAGTGTCCAGCGCCGACGTGGCCTCGTCCAGAATCAGCACGCGCGGGTCCTTCAGCAGCACTCGCGCGATCGCGAGTCGCTGCTTCTCACCGCCCGACATGCGATAGCCCCGCTCGCCGACCACCGTGTCGTACCCGTCCGAGAGCTCGATGATCCGGTCGTGGATCGCCGCGGCGCGCGCGGCGGCGTGCAGTTCGGCATCGGACGCCTCCGGCTTGGCGTAGAGCAGGTTGTCCCGAACGGTGGCATGGAACAGGTAGGTCTCCTGCGTGACCATCCCGATCGCTTCGGCGACGGAGGAGAGCTGCAGGTCGCGGACGTCGTGGCCGTCCAGCTCGACGCTGCCGCGCGTCACGTCGTACAACCTCGGGATCAGATAGGAGATCGTCGTCTTGCCGGCCCCGCTCGGACCGACGAGCGCAGCGAGCTGACCCGGCTCGACCTCGAGCGAGACGTCCTCCAGCGTCCAGGGCCGGTCGCCGTCGGTGTCAGGGAATTCCTCGTAGCGGAACCAGGCATTCCGGAGCGCGACCTCACCCCGGACGCGGTCCAGCGGGAGAGCCTTGGCGCCGGGAGCGTCGACGATCTCGTTGGGGAGGTCGAGATACTGGAAGATTCGCTCGAAGAGAGCCAACGAGGACTGCACCTCGACCGACGTCTGGAGCATGCTTCCGATCGGAAAGAGGAGCCGGGTCTGGAGAGTCGTGAAGGCGACGATCGTGCCGGCGCTCAGATCTGACCAGCCTGCGACGAGGTAGATCAGTGCCGGCGTGATCGCGAAGAAAGATTGCACGAGAGCGAAGAAGCCGCGGCCGACCATCTGCTGCCGTACCTGCAGCCCGGCGAGCCGCAGGTTCTCGGTGCGGTAGCGCTCGACTGCGTCGCGTCGCCGGTCGAAGACCTTGGCGAGCAGTATCCCCGAGACCGACAGCGTCTCCTCGGTCAATGCCGACAGCTCGGCCAGGGACTCCTGGGTCTCACCGGAGATCCGGCGCCGGACCCGGCCCACGCGCCACGTCAGGTAGACGAATACCGGCACGACGGCCAGGGACAGCAGAGTCAGCTGCCACGAAAGCGCGACCATCGCGACGACCGAGCTGAGCACGGTGACGATGTTCGAGAGCACCGACGAGGCGGTGTTCGTGACCACGTTCTGGACGCCGCCAACGTCGTTCTGCAGCCGCGACTGCAGCTCGCCGGTGCGCGTGCCCGTGAAGAAGCGGAGCGACATCGACTGCAGGTGTTCGTACAGCCGGTTGCGCAGGTCCTGCATCACACGTTGGCCGACGACGGTGGTCAGGTAGGTCTGTGCGACCGAGATCGCCGCAGCGACGACCGGGATCGCGACCATCACGCCGACGAGGATGTAGAGGAGATGCAGGTCGCGGTGGCCGCTCGCCGGGAAGAGCGCTCGATCGAACACGACCTTCGTCAGCAGGGAAGGCGCGACACCCAGCCCGGCCGTGACGAGGATCATCACTAGCACGGCCGCCACCTGCCAGCGGTACGCCCGGAACAGCCGCGCGATGCGGGGGATCAGGCGTCGTCCCCGCACTAACCGGTCTCGGCGAAGCGCGTGAGTGCGTTGACGAGCGAGCGCAGCTGGCGGCCGCGCGACGTGAGGCGGTACTCGACGCGGGGCGGACGGGCGTCGATCACCTCTCGCTTGAGCACGCCGGCCTCCTCGAGGTCCACCAGCCGCTGGGCCAGAGTTGCCGGCGGGATGCTGCCCAGCGCCTGCAGAAACTCGTTGAAGCGGACGGCGCCTTCGTGCGAGACGTAGAGGATCGAGACCGTCCAGCGCCGCTCGAGGAGATCCGCAGCCCGGCGGACCTCCTCGGGGAGCGGCGGGCAGCTACGACAGCGCATGCGCCGAGTGTGGCTCGAGCGACAGCTCGAGCACCTCCTCCAGGCTCATCACCGGGTGGAAGCTCATCTCGGTACGGACGTCCTCAGGGACGTCGTCGAGGTCGGCCCGGTTTCGCTCGGGGATGATCACGTCGGTCAGGCCGGCGGCGTGGGCGGCGAGCGCCTTCTGCTTCAGGCCGCCGATCGGCAGCACGCGACCCTGCAAGGTGACCTCGCCGGTCATGCCGACGGTGTGCTTCACCGGCCGGCCCGTGAGCAGGGAGGCGAGCGCGGTCGTCATCGTGATCCCGGCGCTCGGGCCGTCCTTTGGAATCGCGCCCGCAGGGACGTGCACGTGGAAGCTGGCGTCCTCGAAGACCTGCTCGTCGAGGCCGAGCTCCTCCGCATGCGAGCGCACGTAGGAGAGCGCAATTCGCGCCGACTCCTTCATCACGTCACCGAGCTGGCCGGTCAGGACGAGCCCGTCCTTGCCCGGCATCTTCGTCGCCTCGACGAACAGCACGTCGCCGCCCGTCCCCGTGACCGCCAAACCGGTTGCGACTCCGGGCACCGCGGTTCGCTCGGCCGACTCCTGGAAGAAGCGCTGCCGCCCAAGCGCGTCGCGCACCGCCGGCTCGTCGATCGAGATCGGCGGCTCAGCGGTGCCGGACGCCACGGTCGTCGCGGTCTTCCGCAGCAGCTTGCCGAGCTCGCGCTCGAGCTGGCGAACGCCGGCCTCGCGCGTGTACTGGCTGACGATCAGCTCGAGGGTGATGTCGTCGATCGACACCTCGTCCTCGCGCAGGCCTGCCCGCTCGCGCTGGCGCGGCCATAGGTAGCCGCGTGCGATCGCGACCTTCTCGTCGACCGTGTAACCGTCGAAGCGGATTACCTCCATCCGGTCGAGCAGCGGGCCGGGGATCGTCTCCGCGACGTTTGCCGTCGCGATGAAGACGACCTCCGAAAGATCGAGCTCGACGTCGAGGTAGTGGTCGCGGAAGGAGTGGTTCTGAGCCGGGTCGAGCACCTCGAGCAGCGCGGCCGAGGGATCGCCGCGCCAATCGGCGCCGACCTTGTCGACCTCGTCCAGCAGGATCACCGGGTTCATTGTCCCGGCGTCGCGCAGCGCTCGCACAAGCCGACCGGGCAGCGCGCCGATGTAAGTGCGACGGTGGCCGCGGATCTCGGCTTCGTCGCGCACCCCACCGAGCGACATGCGCACGAACTCACGGTTGAGCGCCCGGGCGATCGACTCGCCGACCGAGGTCTTGCCGGTCCCAGGCGGCCCGATCAGCGTCAGGATGGCGCCGGAGCGCTTGTCCTCGGCGATGCCGCGCTCCTGCCGCAGCTTGCGCACCGCCAGGTACTCGACGATCCGCTCCTTGACGTCCTCGAGACCGGCGTGGTCGGCGTCCAGGACCTCACGTGCGTGGACGGGGTCGAGCCGCTCCTCGGAGCGCTCGCCCCAGGGCACGGCGAGCAGCCAGTCCAGGTAGGTGCGAATCATCGAGGACTCTCCACTTTGGTCGCCCATCCGCTCCAGCCGGCCGACCTCGCGCTCGGCCTGCTCACGAACCTCGTCGGGCAGGTCTGCCTCGGCGATCTTGCTGCGGTAGTCCTCCGAGACCGAGGCGTCGTCCTCGCCCAGCTCCTTGCGAATCGACTCCAGCTGGCGGCGCAGGATGTATTCTCGCTGCTGGCGCTCGGCGCCTCCTCGACGTCCTCGCGGATCCGATGGCGGATCTGCAGCTCGGCCAGGCGCTCACGCTGAAGCTGCAGGGCGAGCTCGAGCCGCTCGACCACGTTCACCCTCTCGAGCAGCTCGATCCGCTGCTCGAAGCTGACCTCGGGGGCGTAGGCGGCGGTGTCGGCGAGCGTGCCGACCTCGCGAATCGAGCGAACGAAAGCGGAGATGCGCCCGTCGTCACCGCGCAGCTCCAAGATCTCCTCGACGACCGCCCGGTACTCGCGCTCGAGCTCGCGGGTCTTCACGCCGGGCGGCTCCTCGTCCGGACGCTCCTGCACCTCGACCCGGAGCCGACCCTGGGCGTCGGTGTGAGCGGCGCCGGCGACTCCACGGTGCAGACCGACGAGAGTGACGGCTCCGATGCCGCCGGGCAGGCGCACCCGTTCGGCGACCTCGGCGACGGTGCCGACCTTCGCGTACTCGCCGTCGTGCCGCGGCACGAGCAGCACGCGGGCCTCCTCGCCCACGTCGGCGGGGATCGTGACGTTCATGTTCGGGAAGACGACGACGTCGTCAAGCGGGACAAGCAGCAACGTACTCAAGCTTCATCACCCTTCTTTGGTGGCTACAGCAGACATAGTAGCTTCAAGAGGTGAAGTTAGCCCCGCCCTGGGCTCGTTGAGTGAGATGCATGACGGTCGCGATCGGGAACGCAACCCCGAAAACGACACCGTGACGGCCGAACACGTCGGGGACGGCCAGCGCGGCGACGAACATCGCGGCCATCGCAACCAGCATCGCACCCCACACCGCGCCCTCATCGGGTCGACGGTGTTGGTCAGCCAGGCATAGCCCGCCCACGCCCACCAGAGCGCGGCAAGGATCAGGAGACCATGGCCGAGCCCAACCCCACGTTGGATCATTCGACAACAGCGTCGTGACTTGCGTGAACGCGAAGACGAAGACGAAATCGAAGAAGAGCTTAAGCGGCCTGACCGGGTGCTCTTGCTCAACGTGCTGGTCGCTCACAGCCGGACGCTAGCGCGAACCAATCACGGCCGCGACCGCGCGCAGACACGAAACATTCAGAGTTGGAGCCGACGCCACTGCGTCAACCGCCTGGCTTGATCAGTCCGCCTCCTCTTCAGCCGTGCGCTCCGCCGTGGGGATCGCTTCCAGGCGCTCGTCGGGAATTGGTTTTCCGCTTTCGATCGAGAGTCCGTAGGTGCCAGCGGCCAGGCGCGCCTCGGCCCGCTCGACCGCAGCGAGCTCTTCGCGTAGATCGTCCGCCAGTCCCTCATCCAGCTCGTCCTGGTACAGATCGGAGGCGAGATTCGCCGGATCTTCCTCGTCCGCCGGCTCGCCCGTATCCTGATGCCCCAGCCGGGCCAGCGCCCGCTCGATCCGCTCCCGCTCGGCAGTCAGCAGTTCGCGCGCCCGCTCTGGATCCATCCAGCAACGCTACCCAACGGCGACCCCTCGTTACAGGACGACCCTCGAGGCCGCGGTAGCCGCTGGTAGCCGCTTTTTCAGCGGTCGGCAGGGACTAGCTCGAAGTGCGCCATCATCCCCATTGCATGGTGCTCGAGGATGTGGCAGTGGTACATCCACTCGCCCGGACGATCGTCCGGTAGCCAGGCAATCCTGACCTGACCCTTCCGCGGCACGTTCACGGTGTCCTTCCACGAGAGCACCGGCGGCCGCTCGCCGTTCTCTTCGAGGATCTGGACGAAGAAGCCGTGGAGGTGGAAGGGGTGATCCTGGCTCGTTTCGTTGACAAGGTCCCAGATCTGAAGCTCGCCCACGCGTACTGGCTTGTCGCGCTGATGCTGCCCGCCGTGCATGAGCGCCTTCATGCTGAGGGTGCGGGTAGGTTCGGCGTGCACGGGGACGAGCGGGTCGATGCGCCGCAATGCATCGGGAATCTCGGCTCGTGACGGAGCAGCCGCCCCAACGCGCACCGTTGCGAAACGCTCCGGCGGCCTTTCGCCCTTGCCGCGGTCGTAGGGGAGCGCCTCGATCTCCAGTAGCTCCCCCTCAGCGAAGGGCCCGACCGCCAGATCGACGCGCTCGCCCGGTGTAATCAAGACCTCCGTCGCTTGGAGAGCCGAAGGGAGAAGCCCGCCGTCGGTGCCGAGGATCGAGAACGGCCGTGCGCCGATCGAGAGGCGCACAAACCGCGTGTTGGCGGCGTTGACGATCCGCCAGCGTTCGATCTGCCCGGCGGCGATCTCGAGCTCGGGCTCTTGCCGTCCGTTCACGAGCCGCACGTCGCCTTCGCGCCCAGCGTGCAGCTCGTGCTCGTCGCCGAACGGAGCCAGATCGTCATCGGGGCCAAGTTTGAGATCGTCGAGGTGGAGAACTCGCTCGGCGTCGAGCGTCGGCTCGTCCGCGCCGCGCACGATCAAGGCTCCGTAGAGGCCGCGCTCGAGCTGCTCAGTCTCGTTGACGTGCGAGTGGTACCAGAAGGTCCCGGCGTCCGGGACGACGAATCGGTACTCGAACGTTCCGCCCGGTTCAACCGGCGGCTGCACCGCCTCCGTTCCGTCCATATCCGCGGGCACGCGGAGCCCGTGCCAGTGGATCGTCGTCGACTGAGGAAGATTGTTCGTCAATCGCGCCTGGATGGTGTCGCCAACCT
>WNGA01024554.1_pt1 | contig 10893 bp, 13 predicted proteins | sample 5400061 | NCBI WGS metagenome assembly WNGA01 (sample SAMN13153366, study PRJNA577476) | soil metagenome | isolation source: 100 cm soil or saprolite under grassland replicate 2 | place: USA:California | collected 2016-06-15
TTCTTCAGCGCCCTCACCGTTGCCGCATCGCTGGCGACGCTGCTCGTCTTTCCGCTGCGTTTCCTTCGCTCGATGGGCTACGGCGGCGTGATTGCCTCAGCGGTTGCGATGCTCACCGCGCTCGTCGTGCTCCCGACCGTGCTGCGCCTGCTCGGACGCCACGTCGACGCGCTGACGCTGCCGCGCTGGCGCGACCCGAAGCGGGTCGCGCGGCCGGCGCGCTTCTGGCACGGCCTCGGCTGGCTCGCCACCCGGCACACGATCCCGGTCGCGGCCGTCGTCGTCGGGCTGCTGCTCGTCGTCGCCACTCCGATCTCGCGCATCGAATGGACGACCGTCGACGCGAGCAACCTACCCAGGTCGGAGCAGGCCTTTCAGGCCGACCGAGCCATCAACCGGTCGAGCGAATTCCTGCGCAACAGCGGCACCCCCTTGTACCTCGCGCTGAAGGCGCCGGCGAGCGCCCCCGGAGCGGCGGCCGAGCTCGCCGGCAGGGCGCGGCAACTGCCCGGCGTCCGCACGGTCGCACAGCCGCAGCCGCTGCGCAACGACACCTGGCAGATCAACCTGATCGCTGCGGAGAGGCCGACGAGCGCAACGACACAGAGGCTCGTGCGCCAACTGACCGCGCTCACCAGCCCCCACCAGTTCTTCGTCGGCGGCGACGCCGCCGCCTTCTACGACGAACGCAAGGCGATCGCGTCGCGCCTGCCGCTTGCGATCGCGCTGCTCGCTGCGGCGACGCTGATCATCCTGTTTTTCCTCGCCGGCTCGCTTCTCGCTCCGCTGCTCGCCCTGTTGATGAACGCACTCACGCTGGCGGCCGCCTTCGGGGCACTGATCCTGATCTTCCAGGACGGCCGCTTCGAGTCGCTTCTCCACTACAGCAGCCAGGATGCGCTCGACCTGACGATCCCGCTCGTGCTCGCCGCGCTCGTCTTCGCCATCTCGACCGACTACGGCGTCTTTCTGCTCAGCCGCGTCCGCGAAGCCCGGCTTCAGGGCGACAGCGATCGCGAAGCGATCGCGGGCAGCGTGGCCACCGTCGGCCGGATCGTCACCTCGGCCGCAGTCCTCTTCGCCGCCTCGATCGGCGTCTTCGGCACCTCAAACGTCATCGTGCTGAAGATCCTTGGCATCGGCACCGCGCTCGCCGTTCTGGCCGACGCGCTACTTGTTCGTTGCCTGCTCCTGCCGGCGAGCCTCAGGCTCGTCGGCAAACGGATCTGGTGGCTGCCGCGCCCGCTGGCACGGCTCCACCGCCGCGCGGGCCTCCACGAACCCCCGCCTGCACCGGCCGACGCGGCCGAAGCGCCCCCGCGGCCGCCGCCGGTGGAGCAGCCGCCGCCGAGACGCCAGCGTGCGCTGTTTCGAAAGCGATGAACGGGCTGACGCTCGTCCGCAACGCAACACTGCTGCTCGAGCGCGACGGGCGACGCCTACTCGTTGACCCCGCACTCGACGACGCTCGTGCGCGGCCGCCCGTCGAGAACACGCAGCCGCCGCTCCGCAACCCGCTCGTGCCGCTGCCGCTTCCGGCCGAGGAACTCGTCCGCGACCTCGACGCCGCCCTTGTCACCCACCTCCACCGCGACCACCTCGACGCGACCGGCGAGAAGCTCCTCCCGCGCGACCGGCCGGTCTTCTGCCAGCCCGCCGACCGCGAGCACCTGCAAGCGCTCGGCCTCGACGCGCGCCCGATCGATGACGAGATCGACTGGCACGGGCTCCACATCGCGCGAACCGGGGGCCCGCCATTCCCTCGAGCGGGCCGTCGAACGGGCACTCGGGCCCGTAAGCGGCTTCGTGCTCGGCGACCTCTACATCGCCTCCGACAGCGTCTGGTGCGAAGAAGTCGCGACCGCACTCGCCCGCTGGCGGCCGCGCGTTGCCGTCGTCAAGGCCGGCGCAGCCAGCTTTGTCGACAGCGGACCGATAAGCATGACCGCGGCCGACGTGGCCGAGGTCGCCGCCCGCGTACCCCTCACCGTCGCCGCCCACCTAGAGAGGCGATGAACCATTGCCCGCTGACACGGTCCGAGCTGCGCGCTGCCGTACCCGCCGCGCTTGTACCCGAGGACGGTGAAACGCTCAAGCTGTGAGAGCCACAGCGAGCACGAGACGCCAAACGCGCCGACGCGGCTAACGGCTGGGCGAGATCGCCACGGGTCTCCGCCGGGATCCGCTCGTGCGCGTGCGGAGACAGCCGTTCGGCGGGCAAGCAACGCTCCCGCGTGCCTCTGCTACGGCACAGAGATCCTCGCCGCCTCGAAACTCCGCGCGGGCCGAGCGGCAAACTCGTTCATCGGATCCGCGTCCAGTCCATGATCCAGGTCGTCTCGTAGCTCTGGCCGCTGTCAAACGAAACAGATCGCTCGCAGCGGGCTGAAGAACGGGAGACGTCTCTCCAGTCGACGCGCACCTTGACGGCACGACCGCGAACGACATCGTCGCCTTCAAACCGGCCGTGACCGTTGCGGAAGCGACCGACGACCGGCGGGCCGAGCTGCCCAGCCGCGGCTGCCGAAGCCGACCAGATGCTCCAAAGCCTGGCCTCGCAGTCGAACAACCGCAGCGCGACACCGGGGAAGCCCGGGCGTGCGGCCAGCTCCGGTGCCGAGTACACGTTGATGTGTCCTAGCCCACCCAGAATCGGCCAGCCCTCCGAGGTCGCTTCCAATTCCAGCCACCCTGTCCGCGTACTCGCCAGCGGATCCTCGCGGAGGCGGCTCGCGACCCGCCACAGCCCGCAGAGAAAGTCGAAGTCGTGGCGGCCATCAACGCTGGCGCCCGCCGATGCTGCTGCGGGCTGATTGAGCGCCACGCCTTCGCTCACGCAAGCGCCTGTCGAACCGGCAGGAGGAGCGTGCGCCAGGCACTCACGTTCGTGCGCCACTCCTTGCTCACTTGGCTGGCCCGGACGTCCGACTGGGGGCCACGCAGCGTCGAGGCCGCGGCTCGAGGCGGGCTCAGAGGAACGGGCGGTCCCTGATGCGCCTCCGTCCTCACCGGCGTATCTGAACACCAGCCAGGGTGCTGGCGGAAGCGGCGATCGCTTCACGAGGGTCTAAGCTTTTCTAAGATGCTGAGCCCGCAGCGCCTGTCGCTTTTCCGCGAAGTCGTGCGCTGCGGCTCGCTCGCGGCGGCGGCGAGGTCACTGTCGTTTACCCAGTCGGCGATCTCGCAGCAGATCGCGGCGCTGGAGCGAGAGGCGGGAGTGCCGCTGCTCGAGCGGAATCACCGCGGCGTCCGCGCGACCGCGGCCGGACGCATCCTCGCCCGCCACGCCGACCGGATCGTGGCGCAACTCCGGGAGGCCGAGCGCGAGCTCGCGGCGGCGGCGGTCGGCGCTGCGGGCGATGTGCGCGTGGCGGCGTTTCCGACCGCCGCAGCGGCACTCGTGACGCGCGCGATCGCGGAAGCCGAGAGACGCCAGCCACAGATCGGGGTAACTCTGATCGAGGCCGACCCCGACGAAAGCCTGCCGTTGCTTCGCTCGGGCGAGATCGACTTTGCCCTCGACTTCGACTACGACGTCCGTCCGATCGAGCTGGGCGATGACGTCATCGTCTTGCCGCTGCTGTCGGAGGATCTGCTGGTCGCGCTGCCGGCGGAGAGCCCGCTCGCGCGACGAAGGCGGCTCTGCCTGTCCGATCTACGCCAGGAAGGCTGGATCGGAGGAGGATACGGCTGCACCGAGATTCTCCAGCTCGTCTGCGCCGAGGCGGGCTTCACACCGAAGCTCGTCTTTGAGTGCAACGACTACGCAATCGCTCAGGGCCTGATCGCCTCCGGCGTCGGCATCGCGCTCATCCCGGCGCTCGTTCTTGCCAACCTTCGCAGCGATGTCGTCGCTCGACCCGTCTCCGACGTGCGAGTCCGCCGCCGCATCCGCGTGCTTCGGCGCAGGGACGCTTACAGCCTGCCGGCCGCCGATCGCGTGCTCGCTCTGCTCTCCGAGCTCGCCCAAAGGGACGCTTCGAGCGCCGCATGGCGAAACACGATCCACGTACAGCCCGGCGACGCTGAGCCACGCGGCCTCGATGCGGTCAGCCGGTACGCCACCGGCACCTGAGACCCAGGTTGGTCGCTCGATCACGGGCCCATCTCCCTTTCGCCGTTCAGGCAATGGAGACGAGTGCCTCTCCGCGGCGACGAATGCGCTGCGCCGCCCGCTGCGGACTAGAATCCCGCTCGGCTCGAGTTCGTCGTTTGCGTCTCCACCAGCCCCTTCTCCGGGGATCGAGCGCTCGGCGGATCCCCGGAAACGGCACTTGCGAACGAACGCGCGTTTAGCCGCCTTCGGCCGCCCCGACGAAATCCAGCACGGCATTTACGAACGCCTCGGCGTCTTCTTCGGCGACCCAATGGGCGGTTCGCGGCAAGCGAGCGCCGGCTACATTCTCGGCGACCTCCCGCATCATTTCTTTGACGAGCGGCCCGGACGTACTGGTGGCGCCGCCGATGGCGAGTACGGGGATCGTCAGCCGTCCCTTCGCTTTCAGAGCCGCACGGTTGTCCTCTGCGTCCTGATCGAAGGCGCGGTAGAGCTCGAAGCCGGCACGCATCGCGCCCGGAGCTGCATAGGCGGACACGTAGGTCTCGAGGTCGTCTTCGCTGATCGCGGAGGGATCGAAAATCCGCGCGTTGAAGAAGACTTGGAGATACTGCCGCTCGCGTCCCGTGACGAGTATCTCCGCGACGTCGCGCGCACTGTGGAACGCGAAGTGCCAGACTCGCGGGTCTGTACGCAGGCGATCGAAGACCGCCGTGCCCGGCAACGGCGCATCAGCGACTACGAGATGCGAGACCTCGTCTTGATGAGCCCTTGCGTAGGCATAGGTGATCATCAGCCCGATGTCATGGCCGACCAGCACGACGGATCCCTCAATCTGGAGGTGCTGCCTGAGCAGTCGATGGATGTCCTCTGCCATCGTCTGCTTGTCGTAGCCACCAGGTGGCCGCCACGAATGCCCGGCACCCCGATAGTCGGGCGCGATCACCCGAAAGTCGTTTGCGACGAGGGGTGGGATGATGCGGCGCCATTGCCACCAAGTCTGCGGGAAGCCGTGCAAGAGCACGATCGTGCGCGATCCTTCCCCTGCGGTGACGTAATGGAGACGCAGGCCAGGCTCAATCTCGGCCATCCCGTGTGTGGCGCGCGCTAGCTCTTGGTCGATGGGCACGATTGGATCCTCCTCTACGGCTTCAGTTCCAGCTTGGCGGCGCTCCCTGTGAGGACCGGAGTAGCCGAGGGCTTGACGTTCTAAGCTCGTGTGTCGAAATCCGGGCCTGCAGCACGCCATCAAGGTATCGGAACGGTAGTAACTCAGCTCGGAAACTCCTGCTGTGTGTGTCAGAGTGCGCCCATGCCTGAGGACTACTTCGACGAACCTGTGGCAGCGCAGTACGACGACCCGACCGCCGAGCTGTTCCAGCCCGCGGCGATCGATCCGGTCGTCGACTTCCTCGCCGAGCTCGCCGGCGACGGAGCTGCGCTCGAGCTCGGCATCGGCACCGGCCGGATCGCGGTCCCGCTCGCGCAACGCGGCGTACGAGTGCACGGGATCGACCTCTCGGAGGCGATGGTCGCGAGGCTGGGGGCAAAACCGGGTGCCGAGCAGATCGCGGTGACGATTGGTGACTTCGCGACGACCAGCGTCGACGGGACGTTCTCGCTTGCCTATCTTGTCTTTAACACGATCAACAACCTTACGACGCAGGACGCGCAGGTCGCGTGTTTTCAGAATGTCTCCGCGCACTTGGAGCCAGGCGCGTGTTTCGTGGTCGAAGTTGGCGTTCCGGCGCTCCAGCGACTCCCACCGGGCGAGACTGTGCGCGTGTTCACGCTAAGTACGACGAGGCTCGGCTTCGACGAGTACGATGTCGCCTCGCAGGGTCTGATCTCTCATCACTACTCGCTCGTCGACGGGCGCCTCGAGGTCGTGTCGATCCCGTTTCGCTTCGTGTGGCCGTCGGAGCTAGACCTGATGGCCCGGCTCGCCGGGATGAAGCTGCGCGAACGCTTCGCCGGGTGGAAGGGTGAGCCGTTCACGAGCGAGAGCACTGCGCACGTTTCCGTCTGGGAAAAGACGGCCACGGCGCCGAGCTAGTCAGGGGCGGCCTCGCGCACGCGCGCGTCCCTTCGGTCGCAGGCTCCGTCCGCCCGAGCGGAGCGGGGTTGACGCTCACGAAGCGCGAGCCAAGGGGCGCTCCGAGGGGAACAAGTTGGGTCGTTACGCCAGGCAGGGACAAATGGTGCGCGTGTCGACGGATTCGCCTTGGAACACATTGATGTCGGCGAAGTCGTGCTACGTGTGCGGCACGGTGGCCGCGGCGTGCCCTGCTTCTTCTTCATGGTCACCCAAGGACGCACGTGACTTGGCACCGCGTTACGCCGCGGCTTGCGGAGACGCACACCGTCGTCTGCCCGGATCTTCGTGGCTACGGGCAGTCATCGAAACCGCCGACGAGTGATGAGCACGAGCCGTACTCGACGCGAGCAATGGCGCGGGACTGCATCGGCTTGATGCGCGCGCTCGTCCATGATCGCTTCGCTGTGGCCGGCCACGACCGAGGGAGCTACGTAGCGTTCCGACTCGCGCTCGATTACCCCGAGGCTGTCACGCAGCTGATCGTGATGGATTCAGTGTCGATCACCGATGTGCTTGCACGGTGCGATGCCCGGTTTGCGCGCGCCTGGTTCTACTGGTTTTCCTCGGGCAGACCGACAGGCCCGCTGAGAGGTTGATCAACTCGAACCCGGACGCTTGGTACACAGCAACCAGCGAGTGCAGACACGTCGTTGCCGTCGACGTCTCGCCGGCCATCCGGTTGACATCGTCTACACACGTCATGCGCTCCACCACCTGCCCGACCTCTGGAAGGCGATCGCCCTCAGGCGCGCGGCGCGGCTGCTCCGGCCGGGCGGCTTGTTCTACTTGCGCGACCTCGTCTTCTCCTTCGAGCTTGACGACAGCGAGACGGCGCTCGAGGCTTGACTAACCGGCGCGGCCTCCTCACCCGACGAGGGCTGGACGCGCACGGAGCTGGAGGTCCACCTGCGCGACGAGTTCAGCACGTTCACCTGGCTGCTCGAGCCGATGCTCGAGCGCGCCGGCCTGCAGGTCCTTCCAGGCACGGTATTCCGATGGAATTTACGCCGAATATGTGTGCCACAGGCCAGTCGCGGCGCCGGAGGTGCTCTGAGTCCCGCGGCGAGGTGTCCGCGACGGCGTCGACGGGCCTCGAGACATCGGCCGCGGGCGAGGGCATGCATGACTTCGGCGACGGGCAGCCGAGTATTCGCTCAGGCGATTCGTCCATCTGCACGCATCGGCTCGGCCCCGCCCGCGTAGACACCTCGTCTTTCACGGCGAGACGATGCAGGCCGAAGAGCACGGCGCCCCACGACACGTGACCGCAAACGGCCCGGCGCATGGGCGGGACATGACCATGGGTCCCGACTGGGGCGCGATGCAGGAGCGAGCCGCAAGCTCTACCTCTTTGACGATTCCTACCTTTTACGCTTGTTCGCTTGTGATTTTGAACGTTACGACGAGGTACTCGAACCAGGAGCATTGCCACGACCAGCCCGTCATCACTACGGTCACCTCTGAGTAGCGCTCGCGGCGACAAGTTCGTCGCACACCGCGAGTGTTCACGTTCCAGCCCGACTGGGGGCGGAGCAGTGCGTGCCGCCGTCTTGATGCCGTCGCTCGTCCCGACCAGGGCCGTTCCGCTTTCATAGGCCAAGTGCGACACCGAGGAGCTTGAGAACGAATAGCGACGCAAATGCCGAAGAGACGGTCGGGACAGGTGTGCGCCTCGCGCTCCCGATCGCGGCGGCGGACTATGTCGACGGGGTCGCCTTCGGCGTCGTCGCGGTGGCTCTCGGTGTCGGCGCGCTGCAGGCGATCCTCCTCTCGGCGACCGCGTTCTCGGGAAGCGCCCAATACGCCTCGCTCACGGTGACTGGGGATCACGGAAGCCTTCTCGCGGCCCTGGCAGCGGTGGCGGCATTGAATGCGCGTTACCTCGTGTTTGGCGCCTCGGTCGCGTCGGTTCTATCGCCGCGCCCCCTGCGCCGGATGGCGGAGGCCCAGCTGCTCACCGACGCGACCTGGGCGCTCTCGCTACGCGGCGGACGCCCTAGACGCGCGATCCTCGTCGGTGCCGGCGCGATGTCCTGGCTCGCGTGGACGAGCGGCACCGCGACCGGTGCCGTGCTCGGAAGCGTACTCCCAAGCTACCGCGCGGTCGGACTCGACGCCGCGCTGCCCGCCTTCTTCCTCTGCCTGCTCCTCGAGCGGCTGCGCTCGGGGCGGGCCGTCGCGACTGCGGGCGCGGGCGCAGCCGTCGCTTTCGGCCTGGCCCCGTTCGCTCCTGCCGGCGTGCCGCTGCTCGCCGTGCTCGCATTAGCGCTCGCATGGGGCCGCACGTGAGCTGGAGCTCGATCGCTTTCGTTGCGGCGCTGTGCTTCATGCTGCGCGTCGCCGTGCCGCTTGCGCTCGCAGGGCGTGGTTTACCACGGGCCATCGAAGAGCGGCTCGATGCCGCCATCGCGCCAATATTGGCGGCGTTGGTGGCGGTGCAGCTGTTCATGGTGCACGAGCACCCAGCGATTGACGCGCGTGCGGCCGGCGCTTGCGCGGCGGCCGCCGTGTACCTCGCGCGGCGCTCGTTCGTGCTCGCGCTCGCTGCCGCCGCGCTCCTCACTTCGCTGCTTCGGCTCGCGTAGGTCCGAGTCTTGCGGGGGTCCTACCCGATCATCTGCTCCAAGGCGAAATGACGCTGGAAGATGGGCCGGCGGCTCACGAATGTCGCGACGCCGGGCGCCTGCCGCCGTGTCCCGCTCGTTAGAGCCGAAGCAATTTCACGGACCGCAGTCTGTCTCGCGTCGCTTGCGCTGCGACCTGGCTCGCGCGATCCGCGCTGAGCTACCTGCGCGGAGCCGGCGCGGTCTTCTCCCAGACTGACACGTGGCCGGTGCTGTCGCTCGTGAACGGCTCGCGCTTCCACCCGCTCCAGCGCTCGCGCAGGCTCATCCCGGCGAGCCGTGCCATCAGGTCGAGCTCCGACGGCCACACGTAGCGAAAACGGGATCGAGCGAGCCTGTGGGTGCCGGAAATCCTCGTTTGAGTGAACGATTGAGGGCAGCGCGCCTCCCACTGCAGGCCAGGGATTCGCATAGGTCGCTTCCGCGTTCGACGCGATCTGGTGCTCGCGCGCGCGTGTCGCTGAAGAGAGGTGGGCGCCGCGTCGATGCTGCTACGCGGCGCGTTCGTATTCGCGGATCAGTCCGCCGAGCAGGTCACGGTGGCGGACGCGATCGAAGGCGATCACCCCGGCGATTGACTGCTCGTCGCTCGACGGCAGCTTGCTGAGCGGCGGCCGCTGCGCGGTGCGGCCGGTGTTCGTTGTAGGGAGATGAGACTGCGCCTATGGCGTCTCTGCGTCGTCCGGTCGTTGTCGTAGCGTCGGCGCGTTCCGGATGCCAGGGGCTTCAGGGAGACGCAGGTTGGGCAGGCCGTCGAACATTATGGGCTGCGAGCCCGTTGTTTGTAGGTGGCCGCCCCTGCGACTGTCCGGGTGTGCCGCGCGCACGGATCCGTAGTTGTCGTGTCGCCCGCCTCGTCTCCGTCGTGACGACCGAGGAGTGGAGGTGGTGTTCGATGCGTTTCATCGGTTTGGATGTCCATCGCGACTTCTGCGAGGTGGCGATCGCGGAGGCGGGCAAGGTGCGGTTGGCGGGTCGGGTGCTGACCGAGCCGGAGGCGCTGGCGCTGTTCGCGCAGAGCCTCGGCGTCGACGACGAGGTTGCCTTGGAGGCGACCGGCAACGCGCTCGAGATCGCGCGGATCATCGCGCCGCACGTCGGTCGAGTGGTGCTCGCGAACGCGAAGGCAGTCAAGGGGATCACCCGTGCGGGCGCGAAGACGGACAAGATCGACGCGCGCACGCTGGCGCAGCTGCTCGCCGGCGGCTTCTTGCCCGCGGTCTGGCTGCCGGACGAGCAGACGCGGATCCTGCGCCGCCGCATCTCGGCGCGGGCGCAGCTGGTCCGGCAGCGCACCCGCGCGAAGAACCAGGTGCACGCGACGCTGGTCCGCAACCTGAAAGGCAAGCCACCGGTGAGCGACCTCTTCGGCGGCCGTGGGCGGCGCTGGCTGGCTGCGCAGGACCTGCCGGCCGATGAGCAGGAGACGGTCGCGGCCTGCCTGCGCCAGATCGCGTTCCTCGACGGCGAGATCTCACTGATCGAGCAGGCGCTCGCCGAGCAGGTGCTCGCCTCGCCGGAGATGCGACGGCTGCTCACCCTGCCCGGCGTGAACTTCGTCACCGCCGCCGCGCTGCTCGCCGCGATCGGCGAGATCGGCCGCTTCCCGACCGCCCGGCAGCTGGTCAGCTACCTCGGCCTCGACCCGAGGGTACGCCAGTCCGGCTCCGAGCCGGCCCGGAACGGACGGATCAGCAAGCAGGGCCCGGGCGAGACGCGGCACGTGCTGGTCGAGGCTGCCTGGCACGCCGCCCGCGCACCCGGCCCGTTACGCGCCTTCCACCAGCGGATCGATTCCCGCCGCGGCGGCAACATCGCCACCGTCGCGGTCGCACGCAAGCTCGCCGTGATCGCCTGGCACATGCTCAGCCGCGGCGAGGACTACGCCTTCGCCCGCCCCTCGCTCACCCGCGAGAAGATCCGCCGGCTCGAACTGATGACCGGCGCCGAACACCAGAAAGGCAAGCGGATCGGCGTCTTCGCCAGCAAAGAACAGCACCCTATGCCGACCCCCTGGAAGCCTCCGAAGCAGGTGACGTTCCGCCGCGGGCCTCGTCGCGCCTGGACGGAGCAAACTACGGGCACACCCAGGACATGAAGCAGTGACGTCGACT
>WNGA01027144.1_pt1 | contig 10893 bp, 7 predicted proteins | sample 5400061 | NCBI WGS metagenome assembly WNGA01 (sample SAMN13153366, study PRJNA577476) | soil metagenome | isolation source: 100 cm soil or saprolite under grassland replicate 2 | place: USA:California | collected 2016-06-15
AAGAATCTTCAGCGATGATTCTATTGAGAAAGAGCGGCATTCTGAGCTCTTGGCCCAATACTTGAGAATTGATTCGATGTGCACTCTGGCTAGATCAGTAGGCACTGCGAGCGCACTTCTTTGCATTCGATCATCACTCATGGCGTATGGTTCTTCCTGGAGATAGGAGATCAGGATCACGAGTTTCTACATTATACTCGTCTGCTATCCTTCTTTGTGTGTGGAAGCTTTGGTGCGGCCGCCGGGATTCGAACCCGGGTTCCCGGCTCTTTCCGTATCGCAATGGGAAGCCGGTGTCATAGACCAGGTTGCCCGTCAACCCTCAGGGTTGAGCGCTGACTCTGGACCACGGCCGCTGTCACGGCTCAACAGGGCCAGTCTTTCTAAGCGTTTTCTCTGATATTCAACTGAACGGTTCTCGTGGATCCGTTAGGTTCAACTATTCGCGATCTGATATGCTTCCAGAATCCCCTGTGAGAACGCCCGGCAAGCTCATCGCCATTGCCGGTTTCTTCCTAATCGTGGGACCCGCGTTGTTGACAATCAATGGTTTGCTCGACAACCCGACCTTCACCGCATTGTTCATAGTCGGATTCGTACTGATAATCGTGAGCAGTTCGAGCAGGGCCCGGTCCTCCCAGATGCAAAGGCAAACTCAGTAGCCTGTTAGGGGCAGCCGGCTCCGGCCCGGGGAAGGACCGGCCGGCTCAGTCCCAGACGAGGCACCCCCCAATTCTCCACCCTTCGAATACGGCAATATCTAGGTATCTTAGGATAGAAAAATGAGTTGATCACCTCAATACTTTTCACCGGCAACCAATGCAGTTCATGCATCGCGAATGTCCGTCATACTGCGGTTGCATGAATGACTAGCGGGAACAGACTGCTCAACGGGTTGGTCGCCCTTCTCACCTTCGGATCCATACTCGTAATCATGCTCGTCTGGCTCAGAGCCTCTCAGAACACTATCCTAGGTCTATATTCAGTGTCAATGACTGGATTCCTCCTTTTCATGTACGTAGCCACCGCGGGCTACAAACCGGAGACAGATACCGGGTTCAGACCCGAGATCACCGTGATCATTCCCGCGAAAAACGAGGAGGAGGTAATCGAGTCCGTTGTCAGGACCGTGTTCAACAGCGACTATCCCACATCTGAGATGCGAGTGATAGTCGTCGATGACGGGAGCACAGACCGTACTTGGGAAGGGATGCAAAGGGCAAAGAAAGAGTCGGAATTTTCCGACCGCCTTAAACTCGTCAGGCACGAGAGAAACTATGGGAAGCGCGTCGCCCTTGCCTCCGCAATAGCCCATGCGCAAGGAGAGATTATTGTCTGTATAGACAGTGATAGCTTCGTAGACAAGGATGCAATCAGGCTTCTCGTCCAACCCTTCAGAGACAACAGAGTCACGGCCGTATCCGGCCACGGAGAGGCCATAAACAAGGACGAGGGAATCCTCCCGAGACTCCAACACTATTGGTACGCAGAGATGTTCCGACTTTTGAAAGGAATGGAGTCTCGTTTTGGATGCGTCAGCTGCTGTTCCGGCATGCTCGCCGCATACCGAAGAGAGGCGATTCTCCCAATCATTAACGAATGGGCGAAGGGAGGGCCTACAACAACTGCTCCAATTGCACTGGGTGTGCAGAGGGAAAGCTGGGTATCTCGAGGGTTGGCCAGCAGACTCATAAAATCTCCTGGAGAGGACAGGATCTTAACGGCTTTCGCGTTATCTGGGAAAGGCGCGAGAGTCGTTTACCAGTCGAACGCTGTCGTCCATACGATCGTACCCGATTCATCTAGGCAGTTCTTGAGACAGCAGCTTCGCTGGACGCGTGCTTGGATTCATGGTTCCGTTTTGTCGTGGCGGTTTATGTGGCGGAAGTCTTTCCCCGCTTCCCTAGTGTCCTACCTGTTTCAGTTTCTGCTCATCTTGAGCCCTGCGATAGTTGTCCTGTGGCTGTTCGTCGTCCCCCTTCGCGGTGAATGGATGGGTACAGCTGGCTTCCTCGCGGGAACGATATTCGTAGGCTTTCTACACGGGCTCAATACTTGGAAATATCAGAGAACTTCAATAGAGTCTGTTCCGTATCGAATGATGTTTGTCTTCGTCTCACTTTTCATTACTCTTACGATCTTCTTGTACGGATTGGTCACACCATGGAAAGGAGGATGGCTCACGAGAGCCGATGGGACCCCTCAAGTCTCTTCAATGGTACCTTTAGAGACTCCGCCTCTTGAGACCGTTGCGCAATAGTCGCTAATGGGTGGAGTGTAAGAGCTCCTAGAGAGGTGCTCTAGGCTTCCATGAAGTCCGAGGCTTTCGGAGGCTCGAGTGAGAGTCCTTTTCGTTTCCGGATTCCTTCGACGACTGTTTGTAGCAGAGAGGTGGGAACAGGTGACCAACGAGCAAATTCCAATCCCCAGAATGCTCGCCCTTGTGTTTGGCTCCTCATGACTTCGGACAGGTCGAAGCTTTCGGCAGTGGGCATCTCTCCAACTACCGAGACCAAGTGCCCCTTTTGATCAACCGAGACAATCTTTCCACGCTTCTGAGTGATCACACTTGTCACAGCACCCAACAGTTCATTCGGAACACGCGTAGTAATCTTCTGAACTGGCTCCAGCAATGTAGGTGCAGCTTCTAGAAAGGCTACGAACATAGCTCTACGAGTCATAGGCATTATCTGTGCCGGACCCCGATGAACAGGGTCCTCGTGAAGACTGACGTCGGTGATCTTTACTTTCAAACCTCGGATTTGCTCGTATGCAATGGGACCCTCCTTGATTCCCCACCGGTATCCAGCGAGGACCATGTCCTTGACCTCTTGCACGTACTGAGCTCCCTTAGTAACGTCGAGAATCATGTTGAAGGGCTCGTCTATGCTCCAAACTCCCTTCGCCTCTTCTGGCGCCCATCCCACTGCTCGGAGGGTCTTGGCCATCTCTGCTTTGTCTCCGTACTCGCTGATCTTGCCCTGTTTTATCAGGTCCAAGACCGCATCTTCGAGCGGTTCGACTTCGATGTAGATCTTGTTGTGCTTGTTAGGCGACTTTCCTTCGACAGGTCCCGCAGTTTTTCGCACAGCCTCACGGTAGATCACGATGGGTTTGGAGGTAACAATCTCCATGCCAGTCTTGGTGATCAACGTGTTCGCAATCTCAAGGTGCAGCGTGCCCATTCCCGAGATCAGATATTCGCCAGTTTCCTCGTTGATGCTAGTTACGAGGTTAGGATCTTCAAGCGAGAGCTTTCTCAAAATCTCAACCAGCTTGGGAAGATCCCTGTTGAACTTCGGCTCTACGGCTATCGTGACAACTGGCTCGGTAACGTAGTGGACAGCTTCGAAGGGGATGAACTGTTTCACGGAGGCGAGAGTTTCTCCGGCCTTCACGTTCTCTAGCCCAAGAAGAGCAGGAATGTTACCTGCGCTAAGATGTCCAACAATCTCCCGTTGTGGCCCCATGTAGATAGCCACCTGCTGAACCCTCCCCTGGGTGCGGGAGTTGATCAAATAGACCGCTTCGCCGTCCTTAACGGTGCCTGAGAACAGGCGGCCCGTTGCGACAACACCCGCTTGCGGGTCCACAACGATATTGGTAACAGACATGAGGACAGGGCCCTTGTCGTCGCACTTGATCATCGCCTGGCCGTACTCGCTATCCGGGTCCCCGTGCCAGATTTTGGGAATCCTGTAGACCTGAGCTTTGTGCGGCGGGGGCATCACCTCCACCGCCATTCCCAGAATGGCCTCATGGATTGGTGAGTTGTTCTTGAGCTCCTCCACCTTGCCATTCAGGTACGCATCGACAACATCAGAGAACTTGATGCCCTTCTTCTTGGCCACAACGGCGTTGAAGCCCCATCTGTCTTTCGCCGAACCCATTGCCACGGTATTGCTGGCGAAACTTACCTTCCACTTTTCTCGAAATTCAGGCTCAGCATAGAGGTCGAGGAGAGCATTGAAGTCCTTGATTATCCTAGCAACTCTCTCCTGTATCTGCTCTGGGTTGAGTTTCAGTTCCTTGATCAACCGATCAATCTTGTTAATGTAGAGAACAGGCCGGACGCGTTCTTCTAGTGCCTGCCGCGTCACTGTCTCGGTTTGAACCATGACCTCCTCAACAGAGTCAACGACCACCACTGCGCCGTCGATAGCCCTGAGCGACCTCGTAACCTTGCCCGAGAAGTCTACATGCCCTGGCGTATCGATCAGGTTGATGACGAAAGGCATGTCATTGTGCTCATAGTACAGGCTGACGTTCGCAGCCTTGATAGTCATCTGACGCTTCTGCTCTTCCTCCATAAAGTCCATCGCCAACGCCGTTCCCGCCAGAGATGGCGAGAGCAGTCCGGCACCCGATAGGAGACTATCGGTCATCGTCGTGTTGTGGACTATCATACCGTTCGCGACGAAAGTATGGTTCTCAGGCACTGTCAGATCGTAAACATCGAAAGACCCTTGACGAGCCTCAACCTCCTTGACTCTCACTGGCCGAATATCGCCGTTCAAGAGGTTCTTCCATCTCGCTATCGGGGCTATGGAGTCCGTCTCCGGATTTGGTTTAGGAAATCCCTCTATCGCGTTCAGAATTCTCTGGAAGACTGGCCGGGTTAGCTTCTGTCTCCCGGATTCGTAGCTTCGATAATAGGGAACCCGACGTTCGAGATAATTCGAAGGAATCCCCAGACGCGTCCGGGCTTCGCGTAAAGCTCGACCACTGATAGGGATCATTCCAGTCTTCCTGTTCGTCACGGCCCTGATGGAGACTCTGCGGAGTGTTGCCCGCTTTCGAGCCAGCCCGAAGCCTATCGATTCCTCAAACCGTCGCGTGTCCTCTCCAGAGAGGGAGACTGTGAAGTATCTTCCTCTATGACGCACAGTTGGTATGATCGAGAAACGTAACAGGGCAATTGAAACTTGGTTCGCGAATTTCTCGCTGGCAGTTGTTAGGGAAACTATCCTACTTGACCATTCCACGCCGCCATCGGTGTCGAAGACTCCCCGAAGGAAAGCAGCGACGCAATCGTTGCCAGCCTTCAGAACAAGCTGCGGGAAGACTAGGTTCCGAGCCTTGTGTCTTCGAGGATACTGGAATACATCCTCCAGGAACCTGATGAGGCTAAAGCCCCCATGATGGTCTAGCCGGTACGTGTTCCGTCTATGATCCTTCACTAGGGCTGTGCTAATACCGAAGACCCGGCGATATGTTTCTGAGACGGTTCGCAGAAGAGCCATGCTTCCGTTGTTGAAGCTGGCTCGGTCAGATCCGTCGCCCCACAGCAGACCTAACAGGTATGCGAGCTGATCTAACTGTTTCCTGGTCTGGGGGAGGTGTATGAGAGATGAGAGTCGACCCGGTTTCTCTCGACTCAGTCGGTAGGCGATACGTTCTATCCCATCATATACTTGGCCAGGATGTATTCTCAGAGAGTTGGTAATCTTGACTAGATCGTCAATCCGGATTCTTCCATTATCAAGCCCTGCGGACAGGGCGACCATCGATGAGCGTAGTGCAAGCTCGGTGTGGACGGCCGCCAAGCCCTTCCTCGTAACGGCCTTTCTCAGAAGCCTCCAGAACGAATTCCTGAGGTAGGCGATGAAGTAACCGTGAGAGCCGAGCTCGCGCAGAATTTCTGACCTTATCTCTTCGAGGCTAGCCGACCGAGACTTCAGAGTATTCGGAACAAGGACATAGTCTCCATTTCCAATCGCGTCCGCTCTCTTCTGCCGTACAACCCCATCCCCATCAACGACGTAGAACAGGTGCTCAGGGGTTGTCTCGACAGCATAGCCATTCCGGAGTGTGACTTTGACAAGCTTGTCGCTATGAAGCTTCCAGACGTGCGAAACCTGTCTGTCCTCCAGCTTGAGGATTTGCACGTTGAGAGAGTCGACCTGGAGGGGTGCAGGACCACTGGCCTTTAGCTTCTCGTATACACGCTCGATCTCTCCGATCTGTCCGTCGGACAACGTAACAAGGCTTGTTCCGCTGATGCACTTGCCATGATCCACGTGTGCGATGATGCCGATGTTGCGGATCTGGTCCTTGTTGGAGACAATCTTTAGAATGTCCGCTGAACTCTTGAAACGGGGCAACGAATCCTACCTTTCAAACCGAAGAGATTCAGCGAAGTCCAATAGTACTCTATTATATATTGCGCCAGAATGAACCCGAATTAGTTTTCGAAGCTAGGACTTTCTTGAGATCAATCGTCAGTCCTAATACCTGGGGCTCTTGTCCCGACTTCGTTCCGATGCAAGGCACACTCCGAGAGCTGGCAACCCAGTGCCACTTGGGTGATATGAACTGGAGATAGATCATTGCAGCTTCCCGGACCATCTCCTGTACGATCTGGAAGCAAACACTTGGATCACAGGCGATGAAAGCGAAGTGACTGTAGGAATGACAAGTCTCCTGTTGGTCCTATTCCCTCCCCCCTCGCAGGAATCATATCACTGGTAAACAGTGACTTGGTCAAACGGCCGAAGTTCATGAACGACGCACCCTATGGTGAAGGATGGATTGTCAGGCTAAAACCGCTGAGTTTTCAAGGAGAGAGTAGTCTCCTTTCACGAGCGACGGACGCGACGGAGGTCTTCAAGAAGAAGATCGCTGAATTTCATGCTCGCTGTTTCAAAGCCTTCCCAGATCATGAGATGTACGAGATCGGGACAGAGTGTTCCGCAGTTCTTGTCCGTCTCAACGAGCATCTCGCGACAGCTTCGGTCGGAGATGTCGTTCACCTCGTGACGGATGATCCAACCTCATATGTGGAGATGGCGCGCTGGAGTGACCAAACAGGCCAACAGCTAATTGACTGGCGACAGGAGAGAAACCTCTTCCACTTTATCGTTCAGAAAAAGCACTAGGAACGACTCCCGAAAAATATAGGAGGAAAATGGAGGTTTATAGATCGTCCTATGCTGGAACAGGTGGTGCTATCGTCTGGCTCGGTTTTTCGATAGGGTTACGGACTAGGTTTCCCCATTCGGTCCATGAGCCATCGTAGTTGCGAACGTTGGGGTAGCCGAGGAGGTACTTCAGTACGAACCATGTGAACGAGGATCTCTCGCCGATCCGGCAGTAGGTTACAATGTCCCTGCTGGCGACGATGCCCTTGTCCTCGTAGAGCTTCTTCAGCTCCTCAGGGCTCTTGAACGTGCCGTCTTCTCGGACCGCCTGCGACCACGGAATATTAACCGCGCCTGGAATGTGGCCTCCACGCTGTGCATGCTCTGTAGGGTACTCTGGTGGCGCGAGGACTTCGCCGGTGAACTCTTTCGGTCCTCTAACGTCCACAAGTCTCACGTTTGCCTTCTGGTAGAGGTCAAAGGCTTGCTTGAAATAGACTCTAACGCTATCATCAGGTCCTGATGCCCTGAAGCTAGTGCTTGGGTACGTGGGGACGTCTTTGGTCAGCGGCTTGTCTTCGTCGATCCATTTTTTTCGCCCGCCGTTCATTAGAACGACGTTTTTGACGCCGTAGTACTGTAGGTCCCAGAAAGCGTAGGCTGCGAACCAGTTGTTGAAGTCGCCGTAGAGAACTATCTTCGTGTCTGGGGCGATTCCTGTTCTGGCGAATAGTTGTTCTAGCTGTTGTTTGGATAGGATGTCTCTTTCGAGGGGGTGGTTGAGGTCCTTCTTCCAGTCGAAGAGGACCGCGCCGGGAACGTGTCCCAGCTGATAGTTCGCTACTGGATCATAGTCGACCTCGACTATCCTTACCTTCGGGTCGTTGAGGTGTTGTTGGACCCAGTCGCTGCTTACCAATACTTCGGGGTGTGCATATGACATACGTCATCTAGTCGGTGCGCTATAACGTATGTCATATTAATCACTTCCCTCTTCTATTCCGCTGAGAATATTTCTGTCTCAAACTACCACCACGTCGCAGATCAACCCGGTAATTCAATCCCAATATTTCAAAGTGGAAACAGGGCAGTTGAAAATCACGTTTTGAAACCAGTTCTGGAAACGCTTCTTGAGATCGGGCTTCGAAACATGTCTTGAAATCGCCCTCTGAAACAGTATCGAGATTCAGTCCCTGAAACGGTTCCTGAAACAGAAACAGTGAGCTTTCTAGACCCCCCGGGGGCCTACTCGAATCTCGCGCCGCGTACTTTGCCGAGCTAAATCGGGACTTCTATCATCAGCTTCTCAAGAAGCTCCTTGTACCGGTTCCGGATCGTAACCTCGGTCACGTTCGCTATCTCCGCGATCTCCCGCTGCGTCTTCCGCTCATTCGTCAACACCGTCGCAATATACGTGGACGCGGCAGCGATTCCCGCCGGACCCCGCCCACTGGTCAGCTTCATCTGGCGTGCAATCTCCAAAATCCGAATAGCAATCCCCTCCGCCTTCCCTGAGATAGTCAGCTTGTTCGAAAACCGGGCCGCATAATTCCTGTTCGCTGAAGGGGGCACAAACATCCCGAGCTCTCGCAGCATGAACCGGTAGCTACGACCAATATCCTTCTTGTTCAAGGTGGACACGCTAGCAATCTCGTCTAGGGTCCGCGGGATGCCGCACTGACGACACGACATGTATATCGCCGCAGCGGTAACATTATGAATCGATCTCCCACGGATCAGACGCCGTTTAATCGCACGACGATAAATCACAGACGCTGTCTCGAGAATGGTCTTCGGCAGAGAGAGAGCCGACGACAACTTGCTCAGCTCCGACAGGGCCACAGCCAGGTTCCTCTCGGTAGCATCAGACACTCGGACCCGCCGCTGCCACTTCCGCAGCTTGTACAGTTCAATCCGTTGATCCGCCGAGACACCCTTCGTCCCGGTAGGACGATCACGCCAGTCGATAATCGTCGAGAGACCCTTATCGTGAATAGTATACGTCATCGGCGCACCGGTACGCGCCCTCTTCGCCCGCTGCTCATCGTCAAACGCACGCCACTCAGGCCGTGTGTCAGCAATCTTCTCCTGCACTACATATCCGCAGGCCATGCAGACTACCTCAGCAGCGTCATAGTCTCTCATCAGTCGCGAGCCCCCGCACTCTGGACACAAGCGTATCCTTCGCGAGCTGCTCTCAGGTCCCCGCTCTAGCGTCTGGCCCACTTCTTCAACCACTTTTTCTGTTATCTCCTAACTATCCTCTAAAAGGTACAGAACCCTACCCGCGAACCCCTCGCCAGCAACCTCTGGCTTTACAGAGACATATGGACTCTTCACGGGACCAAGAATATTGTTAACGGTCCCGATCCTCTTGATCTTGTAATCGACCACTCGAGTCCGCTCTGCTGGCACTGGTGGCTGTTCGAGTCGAACAATCAGGTTACCGCTCTTCGACATGTGCAGAACTTTGCCAAGCCGTCTTAATCCCGCACCTGGCACACTCCAACGAAAAGCGAAAAATGCCAAATCGCGTATATAAACATTGATTGGCCGAGAAAGACTTCTAATTCAGCTAAGCGATACTATCCAACAACAACGTCGGCCAGTGGGAAATTGATCCGCGAAGTCCAACTCTCCAACTTCATGTCCTACAAGAACAGTAGCATTCCACTTCGGCCCGGCCTAAACCTGATCATAGGGCCAAACGGCGCAGGAAAATCCTCAATTCTACTAGCAATATCTGTCGTCCTAGGTCAGGCATACACGGAACGGGCGAAAAAACTCAGCGAGCTCATACGATGGAACGAGCAAGAAGCGCGCATCTCTCTTCTCCTAGACAACGAGGCGCCGAAAGGAGCTCGACCATTTCCGCAAGCTCGATCGGACAAGGTCCTTCTCACCCGAGTTCTCAAGAGATCCGGAGATTACCACTATCTGCTTAACAACAAGCCCGTCAGCAAGACTAACCTGCTCGAAGGACTAAACAAGATCGGACTTAACCCTGACAACATGCTGGTCATAATGCACCAGCTCATGGTAGGACGATTCGGCTCCGTCAGCCCTATAGACAAACTACTCCTTCTCGAGGACGCGGTAGGCTTTGGAGCATATCGAAGAGAAGTACTCGATGCATCCTCTCGATTACAGAAACTGACGACTGAACGAGAAACCATGTCCTCTGTTCTAGAGGGCACCAAGGAGACATATCTACACTGGCAGCGTGAATACGAAAAGTACGAGTTGAAAAGGAAACTCGAAGACCAGTTCAAAGACCTCCAAAGAGAACTCATTTGGAGACGTATCATCAGAAGAGAATCCTCACAAAAGCGGGTAAAAGACCGAATCTCCTCTCTACACAGCAAGATAGCGGAGACGAGAGATGAATTCGAAACCTCTCACAAGCACCACCAACAAGTACTGACAGATCTCGCAAAGGTCTCCGCAGAGCTGGAAGAACTTCGAGAAGAACACCTGAAGCTTGAGCATGGCCGCGGCCTACGTGCAGGAGCGCTAGAATGGATTTCAAAAGTCACTGACCTCCTTCGGACACAGCAGACCGTCTTGACCGCGCTTCAGCAGAGAGCTGGTGATGTGAGTCTTGCAAAGGAGAACGACCAGCTTAGTCATGTGCTATCAGACCTTGTTGAGGAACGGGAGAAAATTTCTAAGAGTGCCAAGACTGCCGACCAAGACTTCGAGAAAGTACGCTTAGGGATTGCCGAGCTGGTCTCCCAACTGGCCAAGAACACTGACGTCTTGATAGAATCCAGAGTCAAAAAGGAGGTCAGCAACTTCAAGCTCGCACTGATGGATCAGGAGGTTCAGGAACTCGAAGTTCAGCTTCGCATCGGCCAGGAGGAAATTGAACCTCTCAGAACACAAGCCTCTCAGCTTGGACCAGTATTCGAGAATCCTAGAGACCTCCAACAGATATCACTGGACGTCGCTTCTGTTCAAGAACGATTACGCCCGCTTGCTCACCTCTCGCCTGAAGTCGAGAAGATGTACAAGAGCTATGGAGAACTCTACG
>WNGA01023217.1_pt1 | contig 10892 bp, 8 predicted proteins | sample 5400061 | NCBI WGS metagenome assembly WNGA01 (sample SAMN13153366, study PRJNA577476) | soil metagenome | isolation source: 100 cm soil or saprolite under grassland replicate 2 | place: USA:California | collected 2016-06-15
CCCAGGCAGGGCAGCCCTGTGTTCGCGGCTCGTGCAGCGCCGGCACGGTTTGTCCGGCGGGGCAATCGACGTGCATCACGCCGACCGCGGGCAAAGTCGGCGATGCGTGCACCGCCCAAGAGCAATGTGATCTCGCCCACGCCGTCGGATGCAACACGGGCGCCGGAAAGTGCCTCGCTCTCACTTTGGCGGCGCCCCAGGGAACTTGCGGAGCCAACTCCATTGTTCCGACGAGCTACGCGGTCTGCCCCTCGAGCGGCACCTGCAGCGCTCTCTTGGGCGGAAAATGCTCGGGGGCCGCCGACGACGACGGGTCATGCAGCGCGGCGGACAGCGGCCCCCACTGTCTGCCCCCTGCACGTTGCGTCACCGGAAAATGCACGGTGCCCGATCCTGCCGCCTGCCGGTGACGCTCGCGCGGCGAAGCTGGCGAGGATCTGACGCAGTAATGCCAAATGGGCGATTACGATCCTCAGTGAAGCAATCGTGCTCGTGATCGTACTCGAGCTTCGGACTCGGACGCGGGGAACGGCGCGGTTGCGTAGGTTCGACCCCAACGAGCACGAATCCCGAAGACGAGTCCGAGAGCGAGCACGCGCACGATGTTCGAGAATCATGCTCGCTGATTTAACCGCCGCCCGCTGCGTCGCTCGGTCCGCCGTCTCCGCTCAGCTTCTGCTGAATCGTTTGCGCTCGTGTCAGATGCATGGTGAAGGCGGTCTCGGCCATCATGACCTGCGTTTTCAGCGCTGCATTGGTCACCTGTGGCAAAAGTACATTCGTGATCAAGGCGAGCACCTGGGTGTGGATCTCGACTTGGTCGTTGATGTACGTCCGATCGAAATCGGCGCCCGTCTTCACCTGCAAAGCTTGCAGTTTTTGCATCGCGGTCGTCGTGAGTGCCTCGCTGACAGGGCTGTCCGCCGGGACGAGACTGGACATGCCGCCGTCTTGCGACAACGCCAACAATGCGACGTCGGCCATGCTGTGGTCGGTATCCATCTGCATCGCGAACGTCTTCACGTCGGCGTCGGACGCCTTCGCTTCCGCCAGCCGCGCGGCTTCGACTTCTCCGATGTTGGCGGCGTGAAGAACGCCCGCCACTTGTGCGTCGTCGAGCTTCACCGCTGCGTCGCCGCCGGCGTCCGCCGTTGCCCCGCCCGCACCCGCTCCGCCGGAGCCCGCTCCACCGGACCCTGACCCGCCGGTGCCGGATCCGCCCGAACCCGCCGTTCCGGCCGTCGCTCGACCCGCACCGCCCGGCTGGCCGGTGTCGTCATCGCCATTGCAAGCTCCGATCATCGTCAGCAACACAAAAGGAACATACCGAATCCACGAAGTACGCATCTTGTCCTCCAAGTCGTCCGCCGATGTACCCTCCTAGCATTACTGCGTCAGATCCTCGCTACCAGATCATTTCATCGGAGTAGCCATAAGCCCACAAAACTACTGACCGGACAGGCGGAACCGGCTAGCGGCGAAGCTGCAGACACGCGGCAATGGCCGATCGTGATCTGTTATCGGCAGGATCTGACGCAATAATGCTAGGAGCTGGATCATCGACCCGCAGTAAGTAAGAAGATTTTAGGATTCTTCGCCAACGGTCTTCCGGTCGTCGGTGCTTTTGCGGAGGCGAAGGCGACCAATTCATCGGAGCGTTTCGAATCGCAAGCATGCAAACAAACGGAGCTTGGGGGCCCGGTACAACTTTGGACGGAGTGAGCACATCTTCTCTGGATACGTGAGATGATGGTAGCCCATGCTGCTCACGCACGACGTCTTCCAGCGCCTGTGCCGGGCTCGCGGGATACTCTGCGAAGAGCCTGCGCCGTCCATCCACCCCTGCTCGAACATCGCCTTCTGGAAGGTCTTGCCCGCCGGGTTAGCGTTCGGTTCGAGCGCGAGCTCCACCTCGGCGTCGCCTTCACGCAAGAACCCCAGAAGATGGGACCGGTCACCACAGCCGTCTTCTCCGATACGTGTGGCAATCTGATTCAGCTCTATCAGCCAGGATAGACCGTCGTCGTTCCGGGGATTCCGAGCGAACGACCTGATGACCTGCCGGCACTCGCGCGCTGCGCAGCGACCAAGCGAGCGCGATGCGTGACTCACGGATCTACGTGAAGTGCGGGATCACTTACGGCTCTGTTGCGATGGCAAGCGTCTTGCGAACGAGAGCGATCGTGAGATAACTGTGCCCGACGAACGATGCGCTCGTTGTCGGCACGAACGAACCTACGGAGCACGACAACATGAAGTCGCATATCGCTAAACAGTCCTTGGTCATCGCATCGGCATCGGCATCCTTGATCTTCGTCGGGCATGCCGCTCAGGCTGCCGACGTCAACATTCCGAGCTCGACGAGTGCCCGGCCGACCGGACCTGGCACCGAGGCGCCCGCGCGCGCGCAAGCGCGCGGGGTGCGCGCGATCGAAGGCTACGAAGCCGGGATCCAGCTGGGCAGTGGTTTCACCGATACCTACGGTTTCGGTATGGGAGCGCGGTTCGGATATACATTCCCCGTCGGGATCTACGCCGGTGCAGCCGTCACCCACTATTTCGGCAATACCGTGACGCTCGAGACGGGGTCCGAAGGAGCGCACGCGACGTTCGTGGGAGCCGAGGGGGGGTACAAGGTCTTTCCGGATCGCCATTGGGAAATACGCCCGTACGTGTTTCTGGGTCCCGCGTTCGTTCGCACGGTCGAGGACGTGCCCTTCCGCTCGGAGTCGACCACGCGCTTCGGGATTCAACCGGGGCTGTTCACGGCCTACCATTTCGGTGATGCCTTCTTGAGCGCCGAGGCCAAGGCCCACGTCACCCCCGACCCGACGGCTCTCACCGTCATGGGCGGCGCCGGCCTCGGATTTTGATCGAAGCTCATCGTTCGGACGACGCGCACTGGCGTCGCGGTGCAAAGCGGCTTAGATTCGCCCCCCACCATGGCCAGTGACAGCTATCACGAACCCCTCGACCTCATCCCCGAGCCGACACGGAACATGCACCGAGCGATCGTCTCGCTCATCGAGGAGCTCGAGGCGGTCGATTGGTACCAACAGCGCGCCGGGGCCTGCAGCGACCCCGAGCTCAAGGCCGTGCTCCTGCATCACCGCAACGAAGAGATCGAGCACGCCATGATGAACTTGGAGTGGATCCGGCGCAACGACGCCACCTTCGATGCGAACCTGCGGATCTATCTGTTCTCGAAGGGTCCCATCACCGAGGTCGAGGCTGCGGTAACCGGCGGCGAGAACGAGACAGGGACGATCGAGGGGCGTGTCAGCGCCCCCTCGACCGACTCGCTGGGTATCGGCAGTCTCAAGGGGGGCGGAGGTCAGTGATGGACCTCTTGAAACGGGAGCTGGCACCGATCCTCCCCGCCGCCTGGAAGGCCATCGACGATGAGGCGGCCCGCGTGCTGAAGCTGAACCTAGCCGGCCGCAAGCTGGTGGACTTCAGCGGGCCCCTGGGCTGGAAGGAAGCGGCCGTGAATACCGGCCGGCTCGACCTGTTGTCGGATCGCGCGGATCCCGACGTGAACCTCGGCATCCGCGAGGTGCAGCGCTTGGTCGAGGTGCGCGTGCCCATCAAGCTGTCGATCATGGAGCTCGACTCGATCGCGCGAGGCGCCACCAATCCGGATCTCGGCGCGGTGGTGAAGGCGGCGGAGAAGGTGGCCCGGGTAGAGGACAGTGCGATTTTCAACGGGCTGGCCGCTGCTGCGATCAAGGGAATCCTGCCGGCGAATCCCCATCCTCCGGTGCGCACCGCTTCCGACATCAGCCTCCTGCCCCGTGCCGTGCTGGAGGCCAAGGAGAGTCTGCGCCAGGCGGGAGTGAGCGGGCCGTACGCGCTGGTGCTCGGGTCCAAGCTGTACGATGAGGTGTTCGGCACGGACCCGAGCACCAGCGCGTACGGCCCGCTCACTCCCGCCTGGCGCAGACTCGCGGCTGCCGTTCGCCTCGTGCGCGGCTGAGCCGTCGGCCATCGGCCTCACCGAGGCACTTCGTCCAGGAGGACGGCCGGAGCGCATCGCCACCCAAATCCGCTCGTTGTCAGGGAGGCGTGCGACAACTCGCCGGACGCCTGTCATCTTAGTAGCGGACTCGGGTGGGATCGAACATGGAAGCGCGGAGGTCTTGGTTGCGCGTCTATTCAGGCTTTCTCTTCATTGCGCTAGCTTCGAGCTCCCTTGCGTGCGGGCCGGGCTATCGTGAAGGAGAAGCTCGTTGCGGCCGGCGACGGAGGTTTCACCCTGGTGGCGCTCGGAATCATGGTCAAGCGCGAGCCGCTGCCACGCGGGCGCGCAGGACACCGATTTCGTGTTCATGGACGCGGAAGCATGGCTTCGACAATGAGCCTGCAACCTTTTGTGATCGCGCAGGAGGAATGCGACCACCTAGGATCACTGCGTCAGATCCTCGCTACCACATCGTTTCATCGGAGTAGCCATAAGCCCCACTAAACTACTGACCGGACAGGCGGAACCGGCTAGCGGCGAAGCTCCGCAGGAAGGCCAAAGGACCTGGCCGACACGCGGCAATTGCCGATCGTGATCTGTCATAGCCAAGATCTGACGCAGTAATGCTAGGGATGTGTGTTACGATTTGAAGGTCGCGTGATCAGATGGTGCGCCCTCCTCGCGTCGATGGCCGTGGTGGCCGCGGTCGGATGCGACGCCGGGACGACATCGGTCGGTGCGTGGACGCCCGAAACGAGCACCCATCTTTATCTCGAGGCGGAGAGCGGTGAGCTCTCCGGCGGATTCACGATAGGAAGCGACCCGATGGCTTCCGGCGGACACGACATCGTGCCGCCCAGCGAAGCTGCGGTCGACCAACCCGGATCCGCGCGCGCGCGATACCCAATCGCGATCGGCACGTCCGCCACCTACCTCATTTGGGGACGCATCCATTCGCCGGACGCCGTCCACAATCGCTTCTGGATCCAAGTGGACGGCGGCACTTGGTACGTCTGGCGTATCAGCACGGGCGACGTGTGGCACTGGAATCCTTTCCACGATGATAAGAACTACGGCACTCCTCTGACTTTCAACCTGAGCGCCGGCACTCACGAACTTTTGATTGCCAACTTGATCGATGGAGTGCAGCTCGACCGTCTGTATGTCACCGCCGATGGTGACACACCGCCGGGCGACTACACGGTATGCGATCCACCGCACTCGATTCAGCTGGACGGCGGCTGCAGTCTGAGCTGCGGCAGCCAAGGTGGAAACGCCTGCGACCTGGTGACGTGCAACTCGCTGCCGACGCTCCCCGCCTACGACTGCGACATCTGCTGCATCGCCAACCTGGTCGATCCCTAACATTACTGTGTCAGATCTTGGCCATGACAGATCACGATCAGCAATCGCCGCATGTCGGCCAGGTAAGTTACGGCGAGGCCGTCGGAAGTTGGCATCAGACGGCAGCGGCCGTCAGGCGGCGCCTCTGCAGCTTCGCCGGCAGCCAGTTCCGCCTGTCCGGTCAGTACTTTAGTTGGCTTATGGCTACTCCGATGAACGATCTGGTAGCTAGGATCTGACGCAGTAATGCTGAGGTCGCGCGCGATCGGAAATCGTCTGGCAACAAGCTGTGATCGCGAGATCGCCTGCGATCCACTCAATCAAAGGTTGTGACCACTCGAAACATTCCGTTGTCCAACGATTTTTTCAAGCGTGACGCTCGAGGACGACGGTTCGAGAGGAACGCGGTGATCGGTGGTGCTGGAATGATCGTCCTGGGAGCCTGCGCCGGCAACGTGGGATCGTCAGGCGGTCCGACGAGCCGCGCGTTCGATGGGTCGCTCGACGACGGCGATCGCGTTGTGGATCCCATGGATGGGTTCAGCGGCTTTCGCGCCGAATCCGCCGCAGACACGGAAGCACCGATGGGGCCAGACGACGCCTTGGCCTTCGATGCTTCCGACGCTGAGTCCGGCGTCGGTGCTCTCTGCATCACGGCGGGCACCGAGCTCTGCGACGATTTCGAGAGCGGAACCATCGAACCGCGCGTCTGGAGAATCAACAAGCCCAGCGCCTCTGCGGGCGTGACGGTCGATAGCGAACATGCGCACGGCGGCAAATATGCGGCGCATGTCAAGGTGGTGCCGGGCCAACAGAGCACCGCGCAAATCACCGAAGCCCTGACGTTCCCTGCAAAGTCCAACGCTTTCTACACTCGCATCTTCGCCTACTTCAGCCCCGACTTGCCGTCCGACGACAATGGCGGCTTTCACATGGGATTCATCATCGCCGGAGGAAATAACGATCTCGGCCACGTGGAACTCGCTCTCGGTTCGTCGGGACAGAAGAATTTTCTCGGTTATTCGATCTACCGCGGGCCTCCCTTCGTCGAATTTGGGCCCCGATCGCCGCTGCAAGTCGCGTCGAACCGATGGCTCTGCCTCGAGCTCTTCGAGAGTGGCGAAGGGGGAACGGCTGCCATTCGACAAGTATGGGTCGACGGGGCGGAGCTAACCGAGCAGCGAAGCACGTACGCGGGGCAGAAACCTCCGGTGTTCGACCTCGTATCGATCGGTCTTTGGCAATATCACCCGACGCCCATTCTTTCCGACATGTGGATTGACGACGTTCGAGTGAGCAGTCGGCGAATCGGCTGCAGCAGTTGAGGATGGCAGACGGAGACTCGAAAGATGTGGCTCGATCGCACGCTACTCGCATCGGTCACGCTGGCCTGTTTATCGGCTTGCACGGGAACGATCTCCGGTCCTCAGGGAGTCGGCGACCCTCCCAATGGCACGGGAGCCGGAGGCAGCGCAGCCGGCGTTTCGGGACGATTTTCGTGTCCGACCAACACCATCGACCCCGGTCCCACCACGATGCAGCTTCTCACGCGCGATCAGTACCTCGCGACGGCGCGCGATCTCTTGGGGAGCAACCCTCAGGTGGACGCGCTCTTCGCGAATGCCAGTGACCCATCGACATTTGGCCTCGTTCAAGGCAACGTCGCCCAGGTCGATCTCGAGAACTACGGCAAGGCGGCGGAGATCTTGGCGCTGGCGGCCGTGACCAACGGCGACCAACTCGCCGCGCTCGCACCGTGCGCCGCTGGCGCCGATCGTCGCGGATGTGCGCGCGCTTTCATCCAAAGCTTTGGGTCGCGCGCTTATCGCGCGCCGCTCACGGACAATGCCGACATCGATCGTCACCTCGTTCTTTACGACGTCGGCGCCAGCACCAGCTACGCCCACGGCATCGAGATGATCCTTCGCGGAGTGCTGCAAGCACCCCGTTTTCTCTATCGCGTCGAAACGGGCACTGGCGAGGCAGTTGGGTCGGGCGCCGTCAAGCTCTCGGGCTTCGAAGTGGCGGCACGGCTTTCGTACGCGCTTTGGAACACGATGCCCGACGCCAGGCTCACGGCGGCAGCAGCTCACGGCGAACTGGGGACCTCGGCCGGAGTCTCCGCCCAGCTGGCGTGGATGATCGCCGACCCTCGAGGCCGCAAGGTCGTTCGACGCTTTCTCGAGGGCTGGATTCACCTCTCCGACATCGATACCGTCGTCAAAGACGACGAGATGTTCCCGGATTGGAGCGGTTCCACGTTGCGCACGTCGATGCACAACCAGGCCGAGACTTTCTTCGACTACATTCTCGATAACCAATCGGGCCGTCTGTCGTCGCTCTTCACGTCGCCGACGGTCTTCGTGGACCAGGCCCTTTCGAGTTACTACGGCACGAGCGCCACCGTCGGCTTTCAATCCATCCAGCGAACCGATGGAACCGCGTCGGGAATGCTGACACTGCCTGCGCTCATGACGACGCTTGCCAAACCCACCGAGAGCTCGCCCATCTACCGCGGCAAGTTCGTTCGCGAGCAGATGTTCTGTCAGGAACTTCCGGCGCCGCCTGCCAACGTTCCGAAACCGCCCGACACGCAGCCCGGCGTTTCCACCCGCGAAAAATTCAAGCAGCACGAAGCGGATCCGGCCTGTGCGGGATGCCATACGCTCATCGATCCCCTCGGGTTTGGATTCGAAAACTTCGATGCCGTCGGGCGCTACCGCACGACCGACAACGGCGCCGTCGTCGACGCGAGCGGCGAAGTGTCGGCCACGTTCGACGCCAACGGGAAGTTCGCCGGGGTTGCCGACCTCGGCAAGAAGCTCGCCACCAGCGCCGAGGTGGAAGAATGCGTCGCCCGCCAGTGGTTCCGCTTTTTCTCCAGTCGGTTCGAGCAAGACGTCGACGGTTGCTCGATGAAGACGATCGTCGATCAATTGCGAGCCGCGGACCGCAATCTCAATCAATTGCCCACCGCGATCGTCCAGACGGACGCGTTCCGTTACCGCCGGCCGATCGATTAGGAATGAGGAGATGTAACGTGAATCAGAAGGCAGCTAGCGACCACCGCACGGTTGTAAGCCGGCGGCGCCTCTTGCGCGGGCTCGGCGCGCTGACCGTGACGCTCACCAGTCCGGTGTGGCGTCCGGCGACGGCGTTCGGTCTCGACGCGAGTGCGCCCACGGCCAAGCGTTTCATCGCGCTCTTCTCCGCCAATGGCACGATACCCTCCGCATTTTTCCCCGCCGGGACGGCTGACGACGCGCCTCTCATTCTCAGTCCCATTTTGGCGCCCCTCCAATCGCACGCGGCCAAGCTCGTCGTGTTGAAGGGCGTCCATATGTCGTCGGCGAACGTCCCTCAGCCGGGCGGGCCGCACATGAAAGGGCCGGGCGCCATGCTGACCGCTGGCAAGCTCCTGGCGGGGAGCTTTCCGGGCGCCGGTGGTCCGGCCGGCTACGCCGATCGAATTTCGGTCGACCAGCTGATCGCGAATCGATTGGGAAGCGGAACGCCTTTCCGGTCTCTCGAATTCGGCGTGCGCACGGTTGGCGGAGGACCACTCCAGGTGATCTCCTACCGCGACGGCAACCAGCCCAATACGGCGATCGACGATCCCTGGCAGATGTACAGCCGGATTTTCGCCAACAGCAATCTATCGAGCGCGCAATTGGCCCAGCTCGTCGCCGAGCGACAGAGCGTGCTCGATTTTCTGAAAGACGATATCGCGCGTCTGCGAAGCCGCATCGGCTCGACTGACAGAGCTCGACTCGACGCGCATCTCGGCGGCATCGCCGGCATCGAGCAAGCGCTGTCGAAATCAGCGGTGTCCTGCACGCCCGCGACGCTGCCGGCGAAAATCGACCCGCACGGCATGGCCAATTTCCCGACCATCAGCAAGCTCCAGATGGACATGATGCTCCTCGCGCACACCTGTGGGCTGACGAGAGTCTCCACATTCATGTGGGCCAATGCCGATAGCTGGCAATATTTTCCTTGGATCGGGATCAACGAAGAACACCACGCCCTGTCTCACAGCGGCGACAGCGACGCGGTGAGCAACGACAAGCTCGTCAAGATCAACACCTGGCACGCGACACAGGTCGCTTACCTTCTCGACAAGCTCGCCGCGGTCCAGGAAGTCGGCGGCGGCACGATGCTCGACTCCACCGTCGTGCTATGGGGAAATGAACTCGGCGTAGGCAACAGCCACACGTACCAGAACATCCCCTGGGTATTGGCCGGCGGCGGGGGGTATTTCAAGACCGCTCGCTATTTGCAGTATCGGGACCAGCCCCACAACAACCTTCTGGTGTCGCTATGCCACGCGATGGGGCTGACCGACGTGACGACGTTCGGCATTCCGGAGCTCTGCACCGGACCGCTCTCGGGGCTCGCAGGCTAGCTACTACCGCAGATTTCCACTACCAGATCGATCATCGGAGCGGCCATAGGCCCACTTAAACTGACCGAACAGGCGAATTTCTCGGTGTTGCGGAGCGAGGCTGGCCAGGGCGTCGCGGCTCGCTTCGCATATCGGGGTGATTCCGACGGCCTCGCCGTAGTTTGCGTTGGGTCGGCGCCAAATCTGCAGATCGTGATCTGCCGATGCCAAGACTGCGCAGTAATGCTAGCGCATTTGGGAGGACGCCATTCCCTTTCTGCGTCGACGCGCCCCGAGCAGGAGTCCCGCCAAGACGAGCGCGGCAATCGATTCCCTGTTCGTCGTCCCAGGAACACGACAGCCGCAGCCGTGCGACGATGCGGTCGCCATCCCCGCCGCTCCGCCCGCGGCATCCATTGCCGGCGCATCGTTTCCAGCGCCGCCGCAAGTCGGCGGTCCCGCTGGCGCACCGCCATCGCATGCCTGCAGCGCCCGACAATCGGTGCTCCAGTCGCAGATGCCCGCGAGCCGTCCGCCGCAACAGGGCGACTGACCCAACGCTTCGTTCGTGCTCATCAGCGTCGTCCCAACCGACGCGAAAGTCACATCGGTCGTGAAACTGAGGCGCGTGGGCTGCCCCTCTTCTAGTAGGCAACGATAGATGCCCGTCGCCGTCCAGGTGAGGCAGCTCACGTTGCCTGTCACGACCGGCGTGGGCGCGCCCGGAGCTCCCGCGCCGAACGAGAACCGGCCATCCGACGAGCTCCGGTAAATGCCCCTCCATCTCCGATCCGGATCGACCATTCGCAACGGATCGATCGGATCGCCATACCCGGCGAGGGCGCTCGAACCGTCTGGAGATAGCGCGAAACCGAGCAGCTTGGCGCCGGCAGCCTCGGGATCGAGGCCGCCTGGGTGCAGGATTTCGGTCCAACTCTCGCCGCGGTCGCTCGAGTAGAGCAGCGCGTCGTCGGCCGCCTCGCCCGCGCCCGTGCTTTTCCACGCATCCGTGCGCACGAAGATCTTGTTGCCATCGGTCGGATGAATGGCCGCGATGTAGGGTGGGGCATTGGCGTTGGTATTCGGAATGGGATGCACGGTCCAGGTGGTCCCGCGATCATTCGACGTCAAGAAGACCGCGGGAGCCGTCGCATCCGCAAGGTTGTTCGAACCGGTAACGTAAACGTACGATGGATTCTTGGG
>WNGA01012638.1_pt1 | contig 10889 bp, 8 predicted proteins | sample 5400061 | NCBI WGS metagenome assembly WNGA01 (sample SAMN13153366, study PRJNA577476) | soil metagenome | isolation source: 100 cm soil or saprolite under grassland replicate 2 | place: USA:California | collected 2016-06-15
CCCGCCCGGTCGCCACCGTCCCCCGACCGGTGATGGTGAACACATCCTCCACCGGCATCAAAAACGGCTTGTCGACGATCCGCTCCGGCTCCGGCACATAGGAGTCCACCGCCTCCATCAACGCCAACACCTGCTGCTCGGCCGCCGCATCCCCCTCCAGCGCCTTCAGCGCCGACATCCGGATGATGGGAGTGTCATCCCCGGGAAACTCATACTGGGTCAGCAGCTCGCGGACCTCCAGCTCCACCAGCTCCAGCAACTCCTCATCATCGACCATGTCGACCTTGTTCAACGCCACCAGGATGTAGGGCACCCCCACCTGCCGCGCCAGCAGCACATGCTCACGGGTCTGGGGCATCGGCCCATCCGGGGCACTTACCACCAGGATCGCCCCATCGATCTGGGCGGCCCCGGTGATCATGTTCTTGATGTAGTCGGCATGCCCAGGCATGTCCACATGCGCGTAATGGCGATTATCGGTCTCGTACTCGACGTGGGCGATCGAGATGGTGATCCCCCGCTGCTTCTCCTCGGGGGCCTTGTCGATCTGCTCAAAGGGGGTGTAGGGCACCTCCGGGTTACGCTCGTGCAGCACCTTGGTGATCGCCGCCGTCAGCGTCGTCTTCCCATGATCGATATGCCCCATCGTCCCAATATTCAGATGCGGCTTCGTCCGCTCAAACTTCCTCTTCGCCATGGCTCGTCCTGGTCTCCTTGGTCTCGACCGGCGCTCTGGTAGCGGCGGGTGGACTCGAACCACCGACACAGCGATTATGAGCCGCTTGCTCTACCTCTGAGCTACGCCGCCCCGGCCTCCGGCCGGCGGCGCAAGCCGGCCGGGACCTCGGCAGTGTAGCAGTGATGACCCTGGCGCCAGTCAAGCGAAATCCAGGCCGGAACCCCGCCTGAACAGCAGGTACTTGATCAGCGCGCATGCCTCGGCCGGTAGCCGGCATGCCGCGGCCGGTATCTCGTCATCCACAGCGCGAAGCCGCCCGCGAGGAGGAGCAGACCGGCCACGCCCACCAGCAGCGTCGTGGTGGAGCCGGTGAGCGGAAGCGTCCCCGCGCTCGTCACCCCGCTCTGTGCGGCCGTGGCGCCAGTCCCGGTGTCGGTGCTGGTCTCCCCATCGGCGCTGGTCCCGCCGTCGACCTGGTCGAACGGGTCCCGTGGATCGTCCTGCGCCGTCTGGGCGGCGACCGCGGAGGGAGCGCGGGCGTACTCCCCGCCGGCGGCCTGCGCGAGCACGGCCGGAGCCGAGAGGAGCACCACCACGACGGGGATCAGCGCCCCGCGAACGTACTTGCGTGTCACGGAACCCCCAGCTCTGAAAGTAGGGACTCAGGCACGCTAAGTGATCGTCGTAATCCAGTCAAGCTTCTCGCTCAGAAAAATCCGCTCGAACAATGGCCGGGCCGGGCCGCCCGCGGACGTGCGACTGTCGTATGATTCGCCACTGGTCGAAGCCGGACATTGTGCTTGAAGGGGCGCGGGCGTGGGCTGGCACTGGTACTTCAGCGCGCTCGCGTTGGCCGGTGGCGCCAGCCTGGCCCTCTATGCCTTCTACGTCTGGCGGCGGCGGCGGGCGTCGGCGGGGGCGAGCCTGGCCGTGGTCCTGGCCGCCGCCGGTTGGTGGGGCCTCGCCTACGCCATCGAGCTGGCGGCCACCGAGCTGCCGACGAAGCTGCTGTGGGGCGACGCCAAGTGGCTGGGCATCTGCCTGCTCCCGCCGGCCTGGTTCGCGTTCATCATGCAGTACACCGGCCGGGACCGGTGGGTGAACCGGTCCACGATGGCCGCGCTTGCGGTCCCGCCCGTGGCGGTGATCGTGCTGCTCGCCAACCAGGCCACCCACGACCTGGTGCGCTACTACCCGCCGTCGGCGGCGGCCGACCCTGAGGACGCCATCGCCCAGGTCGGGCCGCTGTTCTGGCCGTTCCTGGTCTACGCCGACCTGGTCGTGTGGGGCTGCACGGCGCTGTTCGTGTGGACGCTCACGCGCCTGTCGCGGCTGTACTGGCGCCAGAGCCTGCTGCTCATCGTGACCGTGCTGCTGCCCTTCCTCGCCAACATCCTCCACAACCTCAACGTCGGGCCGTTCGGCCGGGTCGAGCTGACCCCGTTCCTGTTCGTGCTGACCGGCGCGGTGCTGGTGTGGGGGATCTTCCGCTTCCGCCTCCTGGACCTGGCGCCGATCGCCCGCAGCTCGGTGCTGGCGACGATCCAGGACGGGGTGCTGGTGCTCGACCCCTACCGGCGGGTGGTGAACCTCAACCCCGCCGGCCAGCGGGCCCTCGGCGTCTCGGCCACCGAGGCGGTCGGCCAGCGGGCCGAGACGCTGCTCGAGGTCGAGCCGGCCGTGCTCCAGCGGGCCGGCGGCCAGGCCCCACCCGAGGAGGTCGTGCTCGGCGGCTGCCACTACGAGCTGACCACCGCGCCGCTGCGGGACCGCGGCGGCCGGGAGACCGGCCGGGTGGTCATGCTCCGCGACGTCACCGAGCGCCACCGCGCCCACCAGCGCCTGGTGCGGCTCGACGAGCAGCGCCGCTGGCTGCTCGGCAGGCTGGTCACCAGCCAGGACCAGGATCGGCGACAGCTCGCCATCAGCCTGCGGAGCGTCGTGCCCAAACTCGGCACCGCCAGCTCCAACCTCGACCGGCTGCGGACGGACCTGGACCGTCCCGACCAGGTCGAGCTGCTCGACGGGCTCGGCGCGACCATCACCGACAGCCTCGGCCGGCTGCGCCAGCTCGCCTTCGAGCTGCACCCACCACCGCTCGACAGGGTCGGCCTCGCCGCCGCCCTCCACCAGTACGCGCGGTCGGTCGGCGAGCTGGCCGGGTTCCGCGTCCGCGTCGAGGACCACCTGACCCGCAAGCTCCCGGTCGAGCTGCAGGAGATCGCCTACCGGATCGCGCAGGAGGCGCTGGCCAACGTGCGCGCCCACGCCAGAGCCCAGCGGGTCACGATCTGGCTGGAGGACGCGGACGACGACGGGATGCGCCTGCGGATCAGCGACGACGGCGCCGGCTTCCTGCCCGGCATCGGCCACGCCCAGCCCGACCCTGACCATCTCGGCCTGGTCAGCATGCGCGAGCAGGCGGCCATGGCCGGGGGGTGGTGCCGGGTCGCCAGCGCCCCCGGCATGGGCACCACCGTGGAGCTGTGGCTGCCGGCGTAGCGGCCACGCCGTGGCCCGGGACCTTGAGCCGGGGGTGGGTTCGGCCGATAGGGTAGGCATGGTCGCGGCCATGCTCCTGCGCCGGCTCACCTGGCGTGGCCAGGGGGCCCGTGGGCTTCCGTGCTGCGGGTGGCGGCCGTGCTGGTCGTGCTGCTGGGGATCGCCGCGTCGGCCTGGATCGCCAGGGGCTGGGACGCCGCGGTGACCCGCCAGCGCGACGAGCGGCTGGACCACTCGGCGACGTCGCGGACGACCGCGATCGGCGAGATGCTCCGCGAGTACGAGTCCGCCCTGTACGCCGAACGCTCTCTCTGGCTGGCTTCCGCGTTCGTGAGCCACAAGGACTTCGAGACCTTCGCCAGCTCGCTGGATCTGCCGCGACGCTACCCGGGCCTGCAGGGCATCGGCTGGCGGGCGTTCGTGCCCCACGAGCAGGCCGACGAGTTCGTGGCCGACGCTCGCCGGCATGGGCCGGCCGACTTCACGATCAGACCGGCAGGAGAGCGGCCCGTCTACTACGTGACGCTCTACAACGAGCCCGCCAGCCTCCTCGATTCCACCTGGGGCCACGATGCCCGCGCGACCCCGAGCGTCCTCGCCGCCCTCGAGGAGGCCCGCGACACCGGCAGGACGCGCATGAGCGGCCAGACGACGCTCTGGCCCGAGCTGGCGTCACAGGCAGAGCGCCCGGTCGCGTTCGAGCTGTTCGTGCCCGTGTACCGCAGCGGCGCGCTGACACTTACCACCGCCGATCGCCGCGCCGCCTTCCTGGGGTGGGCATCCGGCATCTTCAACGCCTCCGACTTCCTGCAGGCCGCGTTGCGGTCCGTCGAGCAGTCCACCGGCGTGGAGCTGTACGACCCGGCGGTCGGCGGCGGCCCGATCGCCGCCTTCCCGGGGGGCTTCCGCGCCGGCGGCCCGGACGTGCGGACCGACTCGCTCACCTTGGGCGGGCGCACCTTCAGGCTCCGCTACGCACCCCTGCCCGGCAACCCGATCCTGACCGAGCGCACCATCCCGGCCTCGCTCCTGCTGGGCACCGGCATCGCGATCAGCGTCCTGCTCGGCACGCTGCTCTGGCTGCTCGCCCAGGTCAGCACGCTCTACCAGCGAGTCGGGCGCATGGCCCGTACCGACCCGCTCACCGGGGTGGACAACCGCCGGGTGTGGGACCAGGAGCTCCCGCGGGAGCTGGCCCGCGCCGCCCGCAGCGGCCAGCCGCTGTGCGTGGCCCTCATCGACATGGACCGCTTCAAGGCGTTCAACGACCAGCACGGCCACCAGGCGGGTGACCGGCTGCTCAAGGCCGCCGGGGCGGCCTGGTGGGCGAGCCTCCGCAAGACCGACCTGCTCGTCCGCTACGGCGGCGAGGAGTTCGCGGCGCTGCTACCGGACTGCGGGCTGGACGACGCCATGGCGATCGCCGAACGGCTCCGCACCGCGCAGCCGGAGGGCACCTGCTCCATCGGCGTCGCCGAGTGGGCCCGCGGCGAGACCGTCGACGAGCTGATCGGCCGCGCCGACCAGGCCCTCTATGCCGCCAAGGCCGGCGGCCGCAACCGCTGCTGCGCCAGCCCCTCCCCGTCGGCCGCCCGGCGTCGTATCCTTGAGAGTTCGTCGGGACCCTCGGGGCTGGAGGCACGCTGAGCCTTGAAGCAGGCCGCGATCGCGGGCCCAGGAACCTGCTGGGGGTCCTGCTGGATGCCTACTGGACGTCGCTCGCGGACGACCCGCTCTCCGCGCTGCTGTTCACGGCGTTGATGTCGCTGGCCGGCGTCCTGCTGGTCCTGCTCGCGCACATCGCCGTCTACCTGTTCATGGCCGTGGTGCCGTGACCGCTGGGCCGTCGGCGGGCGCGGCGACCGCCGCGGCTCCCTGGCGCCGCATCTTGCCCCATTGCCCCTTCTTGAAGGGGACCTGGAAGGTGGCCAGGGTGCGCTCGAAGACGAGGAACTGCCGGTAGCCCACGAACTCGATGAAGGCGGCGACCAGAAGGACGATGCGGTCCCGCATGCGCGGGTAGCGGGTCGACAGGAACGTCTCGACGCCGGCGGCGAGCTGGGAGAGCAGCATGCCGTAGAGGACCGCCAGCAGCACGAAGAGGACCGCGAACCGCGGGCTCACGAAGCCCGTCAGCGCCCCGACCACCACGATGACGTAGCCGGACACCTCCACCAGGGGGGAGAGCGCCTCGAAGAACCAGAAGTAGGGGACGGCGACCATCCCAAGGCGGCCGTAGCGGGGATTGAAGAGCATGTCGCGGTGCTTCCACAGCGTCTCGCACAGCCCCCGGTGCCAGCGGTTGCGCTGCTGGCGGAGGGTCTTGAGGTCGGTGGGCACCTCGGTCCAGCAGATCGGGTCGGGGGTGAAGCGGATGTTGTACGGCTGGCCCTTGCGCAGGAAGTGCTTGTGGAGCCGGACCACCAGCTCCATGTCCTCGCTCACCGTCCCCACCAGGAAGCCCCCGGCCTCAAGGACCGCGGTCCGCCGGAACAGCCCGAACGCTCCGGAGATGATGAGCAGGCTCTTGAAGTGGCTCCAGCCGGCCCGGCCGGTGAAGAACGCGCGGGCGTACTCGAGGACCTGGAACCGCTCGAGCCAGCGCTTCGGCATGGAGAGCTCGGTCACGCGTCCGTCCCGCACCACGGCGCCGTTGAGGGGCCGGATGGTCCCGCCGACCGCCACCAGCGTCTCGTCCTCGACGAACAGCCGGGTGGCCCGCAGGATCGCCTCGGCGTCCAGCATCGAATCGGCGTCCACCGCGGCGAACAGGGGGTAGCGGGCGAGGTTGAGGCCGGCGTTCAGGGCGTCGGCCTTGCCGCCGTTCTCCTTGTCGACCACCACCAGGTTGGGGTGGGTGAGCGAGCGGAAGGTGCGGCGGACCGGCGCGGTCGCCAGGTCCTGGCGGCTCGCCCACGGCTGCTCCGCCAGCGCGAAGGCGTCGACGAGCCGGGCCATCGTCTGGTCGGTCGAGCCGTCGGAGACCACGATCACCTCGAACTCCGGGAACTGGAGGGCGAGGAGGGAGCGGACGCTCCCGACGATGCTCACCTCTTCGTCGAAGGCCGGCACCAGGATGGAGACCGGCTTGTAGACGTCCCGCTCGAGCAGGTCACGCAGGCTGCCCTGGGAGAACTCCCTGGCGAACACGATCACGAGGGCGCGCAGCCCGACACAGCAGAACAGCGCGTAGAGCAGGTTGAGTCCCGAGAAGTAGATCAGCAGCACGTACTGGTAGATCGTCAGCGGCGCGCTCCACACGGTTCAGGCCACCCCCTTGACCAGGCGGGCGGGGGCTGGGTCCAGCACACCCGCTTCGAGCAGGATCTGGACGGCCATCTCACGGGCGGCCTGGTCGGGATGGGCCTCCGCCGCCCGCCTGACGGTCGCCACGCCGTCGTCGCCGAGGCGTGCCATGGCGGCGGCCGCCGCCCGCCGGACCCACCAGGAGTCGTCTCCCAGCCCGGGTTCGAGCGCCGGGAGGGCCACCTCGGCCGGCAGGAAGGCCGCGGCGTGGGAGGCCTGGACCCGGACGAAGTCGACCTCGTCCTCCAGCGCGTCCAGCAGCGACGCCTGTGCGTCTTCGGGGACCGATCCCAGGCGGTGCAGGGCGCGGAAGGCGGCCGCGCGCAGCTCGGGGTCGGGATGGGTGGTCGACGCGGCGACCTCGCCGGCCATGTCCGCCAGGCCGAGCCGTCCGATGGTCTCCAGCACGACCCAGCGCAGGCGGTCGCCGAGGTCGGGCTCGGCCAGCAGGTCCCGCAGCACCGCGCCGGCCCTGGTCTCCAGGAGCAGCAACGACTCCTGCGCCACCCCGGACTTGAGGGAGGCGCCCTTGAGCGCCTGGGTGAACCTTGCTCTTGGGTCGTCCGGTCCGGGCTCCGGCGTCATGGTCGCCAGGGTGCCGGCGGCGGCCCGGACGGCCATCCGTCGCACGACCGGCTTGGGGTGCTCGAGCAGCGAGAGGAGCGCGTCGAACGCCTGGGGCAGGCGCGCCTTGCCGAGGCTCTCGATCGCGTCCAGCCGCGCGGTGAGGTGACCCGAGCGAAGATGCCGCAGGAGCAGGCGGTCGACGCCGTGGCGCGCCAGCACCGCCTTCAGCCGGTCGCCCTCGTCTCCCTTGACGACCTCCAAGAGGCTGAGCACCGCGTCCACCGCGGCTCGCGGCAGTCGGCGCGGTGTGGGGCTGTCGGCGATCTGCTCCGCGGGGGTGTCCTCCAGCGCGAGCCCGATCCACCGCTCGGTCCAGACGTCGAGCTGCTCGATGTTCCACCGGTCGCGCAGCGAGCTGGTGAAGTGGTACCCGAGCAGGAAGAACCCGAGCAGCGCCAACGCCGACGCGGTCGAGGTCAGCGTGGCCAGCAGCACGCCCTCGACCGGGGTGGAGGCGATCCCCGTGGTCCCGCCGAGCAGGAACGAGATGCTCAGCGCGCCGAGCGCGAGCGTCTCGAAGCCGAAGACCGCGAAGGTCACCAGGGTGTAGATGGCGTCGCCGTAGCGACGCCACATGCGGGGCTCCACCTCAGGTCGCCTGCCCCTCCGACGCCAGCTCGGGGCGGAGGCGCAGGTGCAGGAACCGCGTCTCGAGCAGGTTCTGGATCCGCAGCAGCACCTCGGTGCGGTCGAACGGCTTGGTCACGAAGTCCTTCGCGCCGGCCGACAGCGCCCGCCGCTTGACCTCTGGCCGGATGTCCGCGGTCAGGATGAGGATCGGCAGGAAGGTGTCGCTCGCGATGCGGTCCTCCAGGCGCTCCATCACGGCGAAGCCGTCCAGGCCGGGCATGTGGAGGTCGAGGAGGATCAGGTCCGGCTCGAACTCGTCGTAGAGTGCGACGGCCTGCTCCGACTTGGTGGTGGACCTGACGTTCGTGTAGCCGTCCTGTTCGAGGATTCGCTCCAACAGGACGACGTTGACCCGCTCGTCGTCCACGACGAGGATCCGTGCGTCCTTGGGGCGTAGCGTCTCGATCAACTTGTCATCCCTCCTTCGATGGCAAGTTGTCGGTTCGCCAAGAGCCCGACTTGAGGGGATCGCTACTGTCGAGGACGATGCCCTACTCGTCGGCGGCCATGTAGGCGTCCACGTCGTTGACCGACAGGCCGCCGAACTGCGCGAGCTGACCGTAGGCCGCGGCGATCTCGGCTGCCGCCGCCCTGAACACCCCACGGCTGAGCCCGTGGAAGGTGACCTCTGGGGGCTCCTCCTCGGTGTACTCCTGGCCGACCACCAGCCCGCACTTCGCCCCCACCGAGCTCAGGTAGTCGAACTCGCTTCGGAGGTGGCTGATCGATCCGTCTTCGCCCGCCGTGAAGTTGCGATAGGCCATCACCACGACGTAGGCGTGGGCGAGGTCCGCAAGCTGGTCGACGAGATGGAAGGCGGCGGGCTTGGTCGCGCCGTCGAAGGGCACCGGGCCGGGGGCGCCGGCTTCCCCGTCGAACCAGAACGGGATGGCGACGCCGAGCCGCAGGGTGTGATTGCCGGATCGGGCGCGTACCTGCCGGTACGACGCCACGATGTCCTGGATCGTCTCGAGGTAGGCGATGAGCGCGGACTGCGTGTCGTCGAAGAAGCTCGGGTCGACGTACGGCTCGATGTCGAGCTGGACGCCCTTGAGCCGCTGCGCGGCGGCGGCGGTGGCGTTGTACTGACCGACGAGCTGGACGAGCTTCGGCCCGAGGTAGCGGAGCTCAGGCTCGGTCCAGGTGGGGCCGGCGCCGACCGCATGGACGGTCAGGCCGAGGTGGGACGCCTCCGCCACGAAGTACGCGAGGTTGCCGCCGAGCCGCCTGAGGAGGGCTTGCTGCTCCGGGGTCTTTGGCTGGTCGGCGGCGTCGAGGTACTCGCCGAGGTCGACGTAGACCGTCGTGAAGCCCTGGCCGTGGAGGAAGCGAAGGCGCTGGCGGGTCGACGGCCTGGCGAGCTGGCTGAGCCCGCGCCACTCGTAGACGGCGAGCCCGGGCTGGGCCGGCGTCGCCGCGCCGGAGCGGGGCCCGGCGCTGGCCGCCCGGCCACCACCCACGACGGCCGCGACCACGGCGGCGGCGACGAGGACGCCGGCAAGCCTCGCTCTGCCCATGCAGGCTCATCGGCGCCCAGGCCGACGAGTTGAGGGGCTCCGGGTCGTCCCGTCAACGCGCTCGCTTGGCCGCTGCGGAGTTGCCGAAGATCTGGGGGGCAACGGTCCTCGCGTGCTGGTCGAGCTTCACCGCCAGGACGCTGATCTCGGCCAGTCCCTTGGGCGTCAACTGGATGACGTTGATGAGGGCTTCCTTCTCCTGCTCGCCGCCGGAGTAGTTGGGCTCGGTGGCGATGTGCCCCACGCCGGGGGCGTAGAACTTGAACTCGTTGCCCGTCTCCAGGACGGCCAGCGAGTCCGAGAAGCACCGGAACGGGACGCACTTGCGCTCGCCGACCTTGGCCACCTCGGCGGTGAGGATCTCGCGGCCGGGGATGCGGGCCTGCACGTAGCCGGGCATCCCCACCTTCGGCTTGGCCATCATGAAGACGCCGGGGGTGGCGCCGTTCACGCCGGCCAGCCAGGCGTCGGTGGCGTTCACGAACTGGCCACCCTCGTAGGTCTCGGTGTAGGACCCGAGATACCAGACGTTGCCGTGCTTGTCCTGCGCGAGGTAGTCGACCGCCTGCTCGGCGACCTGACCCGCGTCGATGTCCTGGTCCAGGACGAGCACCGTCCGCACTCCGTCCACGACTTTCTCGACGTCGGTGACGGTGATGCGGCGCCGGTGGCGAAGCTGCCTGCTGCCACGGAACAGCGTGCCGTCCCGCACCGACTGGTTGCCGGGGACCAACGGCATCCAGGTGTTGGCATCGCCGACCGGCGAACCGAAATCCTTCCGGTTGAAATTGTCGGGGTTGGCGTTGGCCAGGCGCACGGCCTTGGTGGTGGCCGTGGACGTCTCGGTCGGGGAGGACCTCGACGTCGTGGTCTCCTGGAGCGCGGCCGCGGTGGTCGTCGGCGCCGCCGACGACCCGCTGTCACATCCGGCGACGGCCACGGCAAGGAAGATCGCGGCAACCACGGCAACCGTGCGGTGCGGTCGTCGTGGTTGCTCGGCCATGCGCGCGACGATAGCACCGGCTTCATGAGAGGAAGATGAGGGCGGGCTACTCGTCGCGCAGGAGCTCGGTGGGGGGCAGGCGGTTGATCAGCGAGGTGGCCGCGAGCGATGCCAGCAACGACACCCCGAGGACGAGGACGGTGAGGGTGGCGATCCCGGTTGGCGGGATCACCACCGGCGGGCGCAGCACGAACAGCGGGCGCAGCACGTTCACCAGGAACCACGCCATGCCGCCGCCCACCAGCCAGCCCGCCACGCAGCCGAAGACCACGACCCCGCCCGCCTCCATGACGAGGAGGGAGCGGATCTCGCCGGCATGCATCCCCTGGGCGCGCAGCGTGACGTACTCCCTCCTTCGCTGCAGCAGCAGCCCGAACACGAAGACCGTGATCGCGGTCGCCGCCATCGCCAACGCATAGGCGGAGTCGAGCGTCAGCAGGCCGCGGATGTTCAGCGCCGCCAAGCTCGACTGGTCCTTGTCGAGCGCGGTCTCCCGCGTGTCGATCTGTAGCGCGTCCACGGACCCCGGGCCCTCGCGGAGCGCCGAGACCGCTCGCTCCAGCGTGGCGGAGTTGGCGTCGGTCGTCCGCGCCAGGAAGAAGCTCGCGTTGGTCGAGGGGATGAG
>WNGA01013869.1_pt1 | contig 10889 bp, 5 predicted proteins | sample 5400061 | NCBI WGS metagenome assembly WNGA01 (sample SAMN13153366, study PRJNA577476) | soil metagenome | isolation source: 100 cm soil or saprolite under grassland replicate 2 | place: USA:California | collected 2016-06-15
TCCGGACTTGACGAGGCCCTGGCTGCCAGACTCCAGCGGATCAATCCTGTGATCAGCGCAACGTGAGCAACCGCGATCAGGGTAACGTTTCGCCAAAACCGCCCACTTGCCACGCCGCAACTCTGCGAAGGCGGGTGTTTCGCCATTTATTCCTTCTCGGCTCTTGTGGCGATTCCGACCTTCGTAACTTGAGCGCGCCGTAAGACGTCCATCAGCGTAATTAGTTTTTGTACCGGCAATTCGCGGTCGGGTCGAATCACGATGGCGACATCTGGATTCGTCTGTTTCAGCTGGGCCAATTGTGCGGTGAGCGTTCCCAGGTTTACCACTTGATTGTTAAATCGGATGGTCTCAGTGCGGTCGATCGACACCGTTTGCACTTGCCCGGACTTAATCGGCTGGTTTGTCGCGCTGCTGGATGGAATCACCAGGTTCATGCTGCTTTCAAGCAGCGGCGTCGTGATCATGAAAATGATGAGCAGCACAAACGCGAGATCGAGTAGCGGCGTGACATTGATCTCACTCAGCGTGGAGAGACTCTGGCGTTGTGAGTAACGTCTCATTTAGGCTGTCATTCCCAGCGGAGCGCAGCGGAGTCGAGGAATCCAGTTGCTATGCCGATCGGTTAGTCCACGGGATGCCTCGACTTCGCTCGACATGACAATCATCTCCGCAATGCGGCTTCGCGCACGTTGTGATCGACATACTTGTGCTCGAACTCGGACGCGAGCTCGGCGGCAAAGTTATCCATTTCCACGATGATGCCGCGAATGCTGGTGACGAGAAAGTTGTAACCGAACATCGCCGGGATAGCGACGCAAAGCGCGGTAACCGTGGTGATAAGGGCGCCGGACACGCCGGGCGCCATCGCTACAAGGTTCGGCGATTCGAGTGAAAGCGCTGTTTCGCCAACCGCGCGTTCCATTGCCGCGTTCACCGCGCCCATTTGTGCCGGTGAAATTTTGTCTGCAATTTCGAGTCGTGCACGAAAGGTATCATCCACTTCCGGTGACCCGAGTAAATGAAATGTCATTTCCTCGCAGCCGGCTCGATACACGTTGAAAACCGGCGATCCCGGAAAGCGGGCATTCTTTTCAAATAAACGCAGCGGTTGTCGATCTTGCCGGAAAGCAGCAAGAAAACGCGCGTTCTGCTTTCGAGCGAAGCGGATCACGCGCAGTTTCGTGATCATGATTGACCAACTGAAAATCGACACGACGGCCAGAAGAGTGAGAACGAGTTTGCCTGCGATCGTCGCGTGATCGAAAGCAAACAGGAGACCGCCGCCGGCCGCTACGATTTCCAGAACGAGCATTCCCGCGTCACCGGGATAAGTAATAACGCCGTTTCGCGGAAACGAAAGAAAGATTCGAATCCCAAAGCACGAATTTTATTTTACCGGCGTCTTCCTCGGAAAGGTCGGTCGCCTTTTTGCCCCAACTACAAACGCTATGCCAATGGCGATCAGGAAGAACGAAAAGAATTGGCCGCGGGTAAAAGCGCCAATCAACTCGGCGTCGGGTTCGCGGAAATTTTCGATCACGATCCTGAAAATCGCATAGCAGATGAAAAACAGCCCGGTTAGAACTCCGTTCGGCTGGCGGGTGCGCGTCCGTACGAACCACAAAATGGCGAACAAAACAATCCCTTCGAAGAACGCCTCGTAAAGCTGTGATGGATGGCGCGCTGACAAAATTGAGCGCAGCGCCGTCGCAACTTCTGGCTGAGTATGCACCGCGCCGATGATCGCGTCGGGGGTGCTCAGCGACGGATCAATGCGTGCGCACGCCGCAACTGCACGATCAGCTTCCTGCGGATGATCGAGCAGTTCTTTTGGGAATTGCATTGCCCAAGCAACATTCGTGATCCGTCCATAAAGCTCGCCGTTGATGAAATTAGCGCAACGCCCGAAGAACAACCCAATCGGCGCGGTCACAACCAGATTGTCGCCCAGGTTTGTCCACGAGATCTTGTGCCGGTGGGCGTAGTAAAACGTGAACACCAAAAGACCGAGCATTCCTCCGTGGCTCGACATCCCGCCTTCCCAAACGCGCAAGATCGACAGCGGCTCACGCAGCATTTCTGGTTTGTAGAAAAAAATGTAGCCGAGGCGCCCGCCTATGATTACGCCAAACAGTGCGCAGCCGGTGATAAAGTCGCCAACTCGTTGTGGAGGAAGGTCGGCGTAGCCGCGTTTGGCCAACCAAAGGAAAACAAGATAGCCGCAGATGAATGCGAGCACATAAGCCAGCCCATACCATCGTGGCCCGACATTGTCGTAAATCCGAAAAATAATCGGATCCAGGCTGTGCAGATAGTAGGCAAGCATTCGGTGTGCTGGCGATTGTCACTGATGTCGCTGACACCCGCAATTAAAACGCGTGTCATCCCGAACGAATGTAAGGAACCTCCCAAAAGGTGATGGATTACGCATCGGCGCTCCGCGACGCTCACTTCGACCGCGGGATGCTTCGCTTCGCTCAGGATGACGGAGCAGTCGTCGCGCGCGGGGTATTCAACACTTTTCGCAAAAACGGCGCGGTACGGCTGACGCGGTTCTTTGCCACTTGCTCCGGCGTTCCGCAGGCGACCACTTCGCCGCCTGCGTCCCCCGCCTCAGGACCAAGATCCACAATGTAATCAGCTTCGGCGATCACGCTGAGATTGTGTTCGATCACGATCACGGTATTCCCTTCGTCCACGAGCCGATGCAGCACGTTGAGAAGCAGTTCAATGTCCGCCATATGCAGGCCAATCGTCGGTTCTTCAAGCAAATAGAGTGTAGATCCCGGGTTGCGCATTTTCCGGATCCGCTCATTCGCGGCGCGGCTGACTCCGCGTTTCAATTGCGTCACCAGCTTCAGCCGTTGTGCTTCGCCGCCGCTCAAGGTCGGGCTCGGTTGCCCCAGCTTGAGGTAACCAAGCCCAGTATCGACCAGCAGCGAAAGCGGGCGTGCAATCTTGGGGTGCACCGAAAAAAATTGTGCGGCCTCCTCGATCGTCATTTCCATCACGTCGCCGATGGATTTTTCGTTGTAGAGAACTTCCAGCGTCTGCGGATTGTAACGCCGGCCCCGGCAGTCTTCGCACGGCACATAACTACTGGGCAGAAAATTCATCTCCAGCTTGATCACGCCTTGGCCCTTGCACGTCTCGCAACGACCGCCTTCGGCGTTGAATGAGAATCGGCTCGCCGAGTAGCCGCGCACGCGCGAGACCGGCAGTTGCGCGTAAAGGTTCCGAATTTCGTCGAATACTTTCACGTAAGTGCCCGGTGTCGAGCGCGACGTTTTACCGATGGGAGATTGATCGACTTCGTAAACGGCTTCGATCTGTTGCGCGCCGCTGACAAGTTTGAACAAATCGCCATCACCTGCGCGTTTCCTTTCGTTCAGCCGTTCGCGCACTGCGGGCCACATCACGTCATGCATTAGAGTGGATTTGCCGCTGCCGGAAATTCCGGTGATCACCGAGAGACAACCGACCGGAAAAGTAACGTCGATGCTTTTCAAATTGTTCTCGCGCGCGCCGTGAATCTCGATCCAGTTTTCCACGTCGCGCAGTGATCGGCGCGATCCGCGAATGGGATGGCCCAACGGCGCCTTAAGCCAGCGCGCGGTCTCGGAATTTGGATTCCGCTCGATGTCGCGCAGCGTTCCAGCCGCCACAACTTCGCCACCGTGAAGCCCCGCACGCGGTCCAAGATCAATAATGTGATCGGCGCGTCGAACTGTTTCTTCATCGTGCTCGACAATGATCAGTGAATTGCCCTTGTTCCGGAGAGCTGTGAGCGTTTCGAGGAGACGCACGTTGTCGCGCGGATGCAAACCGATCGTCGGTTCGTCGAGCACGTAGAGGACCCCGCGCAAGTTCGAGCCAAGCTGCGCGGCCAACCGAATTCGCTGCGATTCTCCGCCACTCAACGTTTTTGCCGAACGCCCGAGCGCGAGATAACCAAGTCCGACCTTTTCCATGAAACGCAGTCGCTGTTGGATCTCGGGAATAAGACCGGCTGCGATCGTTTGGTGCGTGTCTTTGAATTTCAAGCGGTTGATCGTGCGCGCTGCTTCGCTGGCCGAGAGGTTCCTGAATTGATCGATTGTGTACCCTTGAACCCGCACGTGGCGCGCCACGGCATTCAGACGCGAGCCGTGACAACTCGGGCACTCGTGCACTTCGCCTTCCTCTATCCACTCGGACTCGCGTTCCGCGGCTAGCTCGCTTTCCAGAACCGATTCCCCGTCACGGTCCGCGGCCGTTTGGAAATCCTGGTCCCAAATTTCGCCGAACCCACCACACTCTTCGCATGCGCCGTGCGGCGAATTAAATGAAAACAAACGCGGATCGAGCTCCTCAAACGCGCGGCCACAATTCGGGCAGCTCATCTCCGTGCTCACGACGGTGAGCCGATTTTTTGAATCGAGCAGACGCGCCGTGCCGCGCCCAATCTCCAGCGCGCGCCGGGTAATGTCGCGCGCGTGGCTCATTCGCTTCCGATCGATCACGCCGACCACGACGTCGATGGTGTGCTCTTTGAAACGCTCGAGTTTGCGAAAGTTTCGGACCGGTACAAGCTGACCGTCGACATAGATCGCGTCGAATCCCTGGCGTTCCGCCCAGTGCGCCACGTCCGTATGAAAACCTTTGCGCGCTTTCACCAGCGGCGCGAGCACCTTTAGCGGCCCACGCTTCCCGACGGCTTCGATCTGTCTTACGATCGCGGCCACGCTCTGTTTTGCCACCGGCAGATCGCAATCAGGACAAAATTGCGTGCCGGTTTTCGCGAACAGCAGCCGGAGAAAATGATAAACTTCGGTCACCGTCGCGACCGTTGATTTGCCTCCACCGCGCGTGACGCGTTGCTCGATTGCTACGCTCGGCGGTAATCCGCTGACCAGATCGACATCCGGTTTCTCGAGTTGCTCGACAAATTGTCGCGCGTACGGCGACATGCTGTCGAGAAAACGGCGCTGCCCTTCGGCGAACAAGATGTCGAACGCGAGAGTCGATTTGCCCGAACCGCTCAAGCCAGTGATCACCACCAGTTGCTCGCGCGGGATTTTGACGTCGATGTTCTTAAGGTTGTGCTCCCGCGCGCCGTGGACTTGGATCGCGCCGTTGCGCTTACTCACGCGAAATCGTGGAGCGGTTTCTGCAGCTCGCGCCAACTCAACGCTGTCTTCCTGAGCGTAAGCGAAGGATCTCTCCAACTCGCGCGAGATTTTACGAGGTCCCTCGCCGTCTTTGCGGCTCGGGATGACAGGCGGCGCTTTAAGAGTTTTTAGAAGCACGCTCCGTAGAAATTTTCCAGTGTGCGAACGCTCAACGCGCGCGAATTGTTCGGGAGTTCCCACGGCCACGACTTCGCCGCCGGCGTCGCCAGCTTCCGGACCGAGATCGACGATCCAATCAGCGCACTTGATCACCTCCAAGTTGTGCTCGATCACCACGATCGAATGTCCGCGATCGACCAGTCGCTGAAACAATCGCAGCAGCATCGCCACATCGTCGAAATGCAATCCGGTGGTCGGTTCATCGAAGATAAACAGATTGCCGCGGACATTACCGTTCTTTCCGGTATCCGGTTTCCGCTCTCCGGTTTCGGCTAAATGTCTCACCAACTTCAGCCGCTGCGATTCGCCACCGGAAAGTGTGTTCAGCGGCTGACCGAGCCGCAAATAACCAAGTCCCACTTCCTCAAGCACTTTCAGCCCGGCGGAAATTTCCGCACCGCACTTGTCGCCGAGCTGCGCAAAGAACTGAATTGCTTCGCTGACTGTCAACTTAAGCACGTCATGAATTGATTTTCCATGAACCCGCACCTTCAACACGTGCGGCTGAAAGCGTTTGCCTTCGCATTCCGCGCAACGCACGAAAAGATCACTTAAAAACTGCATCTCGATTTTTTCGTAGCCCGTTCCTGAGCAACGTTCGCAACGACCGTTGCCGGAATTAAACGAGAACGCGCCCGCGGCGAGTCCCTGCGCCATCGCTTCCGGCTGCGCGGCAAACAATTCCCGAACCCGATCGAACAAGCCCAGATAAACAATCGGAGTTGAACGCGGGGTCCGCGCCAGCGGCGATTGATCGACCATCATGACGTTGCCAATCCGATCTGCGCCGATCACTGATTTGCATGTGCCCGGCTCCTGATCTGACGATTGTCCCTTCGCACGCAAGAGATTCCGGTAAAGCACCTCGTGAATGAGCGTGGATTTGCCGGAACCCGACACCCCGGTCACGCAAATGAACACGCCGAGTGGTAGATCGACGTCGATATTTTTCAGGTTGTGCTGCCGCGCGCCGACGATCTTGATCGATGATGTCGATTTACGGGGCGATTTAGGTATCACAATTGATTTGCGACCGCTGAGATAATCGCGCGTGAGTGATTGGGGAGCGCGGGCGCCCTCGCCCGCGCTCGCCAGGCGCAAACGTTCACGCGAGAGAAAATTATCGAGTGGTCCGCTCCAGACCAATTCCCCGCCATGCTCGCCGCGGCCCGGGCCGAGATCGATCAAATTGTTCGCTGCGCGGATGATTTGTTCCTCATGCTCAACCACCAGCAGCGTGTTGCCTTTGTCGCGCAAGTTATGCATGACGCGCACAAGCTGGCCGACGTCGCGCGGGTGCAATCCAATGCTCGGCTCGTCCATGACAAAGAGCGTGTTGACCAGCGATGCGCCAAGGCACGTCGTCAAATTCACGCGCTGGACTTCGCCGCCGCTCAACGTGCGCGTCGATCTGTCGAGCGTGAGATAGCCGACGCCCACCTCGCAGAGATAATTTAGGCGTGCGCAGATTTCGTCGCGAAGCATCTGCGCAGTCTTGTCGGTAGGTGAAATGTCGAGCGCGCGGACAAGATCTCGCGCATCGGAAATGGAAAGCGCCTGGAATTCCGGAAGCGTTAACTGTAGCGGCGCTCTGCCTGCCGCGCCGGAGCCACGCGAAGGTGGGCGAGCGCCGCCTCGGCGGTCATGGACCGCCGCTGCAATTTTGTAATTCAACGCGTCTGCTTGATACCGTCCGCCCCTGCATTTGGGACACCCGATGTAAGCGCGATAGCGGCTGAGCAGGACGCGCATATGCATCTTGTAAGTTTTGCTCTCGAGCCAGCGAAAGAAGCCGCGGACGCCGTACCACCGATCGTTTTCGTAATCTTCATCAGTGTATTCGCCGTCGCGCTTCTCGCCTTCGATGACGAAAGCCTGATCGGCCTTGGGCAATTCCTCGAACGGCACATTGACGTCGATTTCCTGGCGGGTGCATGCGCGGAGCAAGTCTTTTTGTGATTCGCCGAACTCAGCGCCGCGAAAAACGCGCACCACACCTTGTTTGATACTGAGGGTTGGGTCTGGAATCGCCTTGTTTAGATCAATTGAAATCGTGCGACCGAACCCGCGGCACTCCGGACATGCGCCGAGCGGGTTATTAAAACTGAAAAGCCCTGGTGTCGGCGGGCGAATGTCCACATCGCAATACGCACAGTGCCAACCCGTGGAAAACGGAATGTGATCGATGATGGGTGATCCGTGAACGGTTGGACGTTGAGCGTTGGGCGTTGAGCGTTGGGCGTTTTCCGCAATCGGGATTACGTTTGCTTTCCCTTTGCCGAAACGCAGCGCCGTTTCGATCGCTTCGACTAATCGCACGCGATTTTCTTCGCTGATCGCGATGCGATCCTGAATCACCTGCACGCGCGCGCCGAGCCGTTTGATTTTCGGATCGGCGTCGGTACGCACGATTTCGCCATCGAGCCAAACGCGCAGGTAGCCCTGCTGTTGAAGAAAATCGAAAAATGCCCGTGGAGCGGTCTTCGCGGGGACTGCCACCCAAAACGTGATAATGATGTCCTTTCCTCCGCAATCGCGCAGAATCTGCTCGGCGATCGACTGTGCAGTTTCCGGTCGAATTTCGCGACCGCAATTCGGACAGAACGCACCAGCGACGCGCGGCCAGAGCAGCTTCAAATAGTCGTTTATCTCTGTCATCGTGCCCACTGTTGAGCGCGATGTTTTGACGGGGTTCGATTGCTCGATCGCAATGGCTGGCGGGATGCCACGTATGTCGTCCACGCGCGGTTTGTCCATGCGGTCGAGGAACTGCCGCATGTACGGCGAAAAGGTTTCGACGTAACGGCGCTGGCCCTCGGCGTAAATTGTCTCAAAGGCCAGACTCGACTTGCCGCTCCCGCTCGGACCGGTGACGACCGTCAGTTTCCCCAGCGGAAGATCGACGTCGATGCCCTTGAGATTATTCTGCCGCGCTCCGCGAATTTCGATGCAATCATGCGTGTCCGACACTCTAGCACGCGCTATCTTTGCAACCTTCGAACCCACTGGAAACAATTCCAGATTGCGGGGCGATTCGCAACCTGTAGCCGCTTCGCTGTGCGAAGCGCACGATGGCCCGTTAATCCCGCATGCGTTACGTCGCCCACAGGGCGACGGCTACAGTGACGCTATTCTTTAAATCGCGCGGCTAATTGTTCGCGCTGATCGAGAAGCTGTTTAGGTACAACGCCGCCCAGCGAATCGAAGAATATTTTGTGCTCGGCCAGCTCCTTCGCCCATTCTTCATGATCGATTCCGAGAATTTCCGCGACGCATTTGTGGTCGATGTCGAGTTCGGCGAGATCGAGATCGTGCGGGCTGGGCAACCAGCCGATCGGCGATTTGAGTGCGCCGCCAGTTCCTTCGCAGCGATCAATAATCCATTTGAGCACGCGCATGTTTTCGCCGAAACCCGGCCAGAGAAATTGGCTCTTCACCCCTTTGCGAAACCAGTTCACGTTGAAAATGAGCGGCGGACTCGAGAGGCGTTTTCCTATATCGAGCCAGTGCTGGAAATACTGGCCAATATTGTATCCGCAAAACGGCAACATCGCCATCGGATCGCGTCGCACCTTACCAACTGTGCCGGCGGCAGCCGCGGTTGTTTCTGACGCCATGGTCGCGCCCAAGTAAACGCCATGATTCCAATCGAACGCCTGATAAACCAGCGGCACCGTGTCGCTGCGGCGGCCGCCGAAAATAATGGCGCTGATCGGGACGCCTTCGCCTTTTTCCACGTCGGGATCGAGCGCCGGGTTGTTGCGCATCGGGGTGGTAAACCGGCTGTTTGGATGCGCGGCCTTTTCCTTTGAGTCCGGTGTCCAATCGTTCCCGCGCCAGTCAAATGCATGCGCGGGCGGTGCACCGTCTTTACCCTCCCACCATACGTCGCCGTCATCGGTGAGGGCCACATTTGTGTAAATTGTGTCGTTCGCGATCGATTTCATCGCGTTCGGATTCGATTTGCAGCTCGTGCCGGGCACGACGCCGAAATATCCGTTCTCCGGGTTGACCGCATACAGCTGGCCGTCGCGAATTTGCATCCAACCGATGTCATCCCCGACCGTCGTGACCTTCCAGCCTTTGAAATGTTTCGGTGGAATCAGCATCGCGAAATTTGTTTTGCCGCACGCGCTCGGGAACGCCGCCGCCACATAGTGCTTCTTTCCTTCGGGCGACTCGACTCCTAGGATCAACATGTGCTCGGCCATCCAGCCTTGGGTGCGCGCCAGATACGAACCGATTCGCAAAGCGAGACATTTTTTGCTCAGCAAAACGTTGCCACCGTAGCCGGAGCCAACGGAGATGATCGCGTTGTCCTGCGGAAAATGGCAGATGAAGCGGCGCTCGGGATTCACATCCAGCAATGAATGCACGCCGCGGTTCCACTCCGCGTTTGGATCGTCCCCGAGGCGCTTCACGGCGATCTCGCCCATACGCGTCATGATCCGCATGTTAAGCACGACGTATTTTGAATCTGTGATCTCGAAGCCGACTTTCGTTAGCGGCGAATCCGGCGGCCCCATGATGTAAGGAATGACAAACAGGGTGCGCCCGCGCATCGCGCCTTTCAACAGGCCGCGAAGTTTTGCGTACGTTTCTTTCGGCTCAGACCAATTGTTGGTTGGACCGGCTTCTTCTTTCGTCGGCGTGCAGACGAACGTGAATTGCTCGACTCTCGCGACGTCGTTCGGGTTTGAGCGATGCAAATACGAGCGCGGAACCTTCTTCTGGTTCAACTCGATCAGCACATTTTGTTTGAGCGATTCCTCGATCAGGAACTCATTTTCCCGCTCCGAGCCGTCGCACCAGAAAATGTTTTCCGGTTGTGTGAGGGCGGCGATTTCGCGCACCCAATCAAGCACCGACTGGTTCTGCGGCATTGCGTCACCGATCCCATTTGGCGAGAATATGGCGGGCGCGATGTTTTTCATAAATCGAAGATGTCCATCTTAACCACGAATGGATACGAATAAACACGAATTGGAAGAAGCCATGAAAGTCGTTGCCAGTTTGTTCGTGTCCGGTGGTGGTTATTCGTGATCGCTTCCTCGTTTCGCTTGCACAGGAGCAGTGCGCGGCATTAATTGAAAGCATGTTCGGGGTCACCACCTCCGATGACTATCGGCCGGTTGCGTGGATGGGCCGCTATCCCGTCGATGTGACCACGATGCTGGTGGGGGTGCATGTCGTGTGTGCGGTGCTGGCCTGTATCCTGACGGCAATTCCCGGCCTAGGTGGTACGCTCAATTATTTTGTTTTCGACAGCGCACGCATTTGGAATGGCCTGCAGATATGGCGACTCGGCACCTACGCCTTTGTGCATTTCCCCTCCGGGCTGCTGTGGTTCGCGATCGAGATGTATTTCCTGTTCGTCTTCGGGCGGGAAGTGGAACGTTTTGTCGGGCGGCGCGCCTACATTGCGCTCTACCTCGTTTTATTGATCACGCCCGCGGCGCTGCTCACGATCTGGGGCCTTTGGCAGCATTCCGCCCTCGCCGGTTCGCCAGCGTTGCACTTTGGAATCTTTGTTGCTTTCGCCACGATCTATCCCCG
>WNGA01053081.1_pt1 | contig 10887 bp, 6 predicted proteins | sample 5400061 | NCBI WGS metagenome assembly WNGA01 (sample SAMN13153366, study PRJNA577476) | soil metagenome | isolation source: 100 cm soil or saprolite under grassland replicate 2 | place: USA:California | collected 2016-06-15
CGTCGTCCTCATCGGCGTGCTCGCGCTGGTTCTGGTAATCTCCTTCGCCAGCCCGCTGTATGTCGGCGGGACCGGGATCGCGACACGCTTCGCAGCGGCTGTGTTGATCGTCGTCTTCGGATTCCTGTTCGTTACCGTCTCATCACGTCTCACCGGCGAGATCGGATCGTCGTCCAACCCGATCTCAGGGATGACTGTCGCTACCCTGCTTCTCACCTGTCTCACCTTCGTCATCCTTGGGTGGACCGGTAACAACTATTTCGTCACCGCGCTTTCGATCGGCGCGATCGTCTGCATTGCCGCGTCCAATGGCGGCACGACGTCGCAGGATCTGAAGACCGGATTTCTCGTCGGCTCGACGCCGCGTAATCAACAGATTGCGATTCTCATTGGTGCAACGGTATCCGCGCTCGCGCTCGGTCCGATTCTTCTCAAGCTCAACTCGGCGGGCTCGGTGTATGTTCCGCTCAGCACCGCCGTGCAGGGCCTTCCGACCGGTGGCATCCAGCCCGGGGAGAAAGTCGACGTTCGCACGCTCCATCGCCGCGAGAAGATCGAAGGCACTCTCGCCAACGGCGCGCCGGACAACAAGGAATATTTCGTCTGGCACCGCCAGGATCCGAGCGGCGGCAACGCCGAGAAGTATCTCGTGGATGACACCGGGGCTCCGGTGTACTTCGTGGACCGCGGTATCAATGGCAGCATCCGCACGCTGCCTAACGGACAGGCGATTCCCAAGTTCGACGCGCCCAAGGCGACCCTCATGTCCTACATCATCAAGGGAATACTCGGCAGTAAGCTGCCGTGGGGACTCGTGTTGCTTGGCGCCATGATCGCGATCGTTCTCGAGATGTCGGGGATTCCGTCGCTGGCATTCGCGGTCGGCGTGTATCTACCACTGTCGTCGTCGTCGCCGATCTTCATCGGTGGTCTTGTCCGCCTCATGGTAGACAAGTGGATCGCCCGGAAGCACGCTGGTGCGCGACTTACCCGTGATCAGCTCATCGCCGAGGGCGACAAGAGTGCGGGAGTGCTGATGGCGTCGGGTTACATCGCTGGAGGCGCGATCGCCGGAATTCTCATCGCGTTCCTTGCTGGTGTTCCGGCGATGGCAGGATTCAACAAGACCATCGAGACGTTCGGCGAATCGAATCCACTGCGCAGTGGGCCGGTGGCCAATCTATGGTCGCTGATTCCGTTCGCGATACTGATCATGGTGCTTTATCTCACTGGACGTGAGAAGCTGCTGGCGCCCAAGCCGGGCAGAGTGGCCTAGAAGAGCGATCCGCGCGCGGAGCTAGATTATCGCGACGTGACCTCTATCACCCAGACGTCGCCCTGCCGATCCGCGATCGGGAAATAGGCACGATCTCGCGCGAGATCCCAATCCGAACGGTACGACTGACGCGCGGGATCATCGAAGCGAATCAGTAGTTTCGGCTTCCCTCCCACTGCCGGAACCGACCAGATGGACGCATTGCCCCTTGTGTCGTGACTCTTGAAGTAGAGTATCTGTCCGTCAACGCTCCAGTCCGGTCTCTCGGCAATTGGGTTGCCCGGCTCCCTCGCATTTACCACGATGCGCGGCGGTCCGGAATCCACCGCCGCGACAACCAGTGAGCCACCACCTATTGCTGTCACATAAGCCAGCGATCGCGCATCAGGCGACCAGGCCGCGTCCCACCCGGGGAGTGTGCGCACTGATTTCTTCCACGCTCCGTCCGTTCCGCGCCGGACGATTCTGACCAGGCTGGATTGAAGTCCCTCGTTGTAAGTGAGCGCCGATCCATCGGGCGACCACCTCGGGCGACGCTCCTGCTCCGGAGAAGAAGTCACACGTTGCAATGGACGACCGTCGAGGGGCTGCACGTATATGTCGCGTGATCCCGATCTCCACGAGGTGAACGCGATCTCGCGGCCGTCAGGCGAGACATCGGGGGCAAAATCGTTGGCAGGGTCGGCAGTGAGCTGTTCCGGATCGCTGCCGGCTTTTGTCAGCGACAACCGATAGATATCAGAGTTCCCCGCCAGATCGGAATCGTACACCAGCCACTGGCCATCGCTGGAAACGTGAATGCCCACGATTACCTGGCTCCCGGTCGTCAGCGGTGTCGCACCGGCAATCGAAACCGGCGGGTTGGCGGGAAGTGGCAGCGACCAAACGTTGGCTTTCGCGGAGTAGACGGTGTACGCGAATCGCGATCCATCGGCGGATAGCGAGATGGACTGCGCATTGAGACCGGTTGTGAGACGCACCGGATCGCCTGAAGCATGGCCACGTGCAATTCGCGTCGCGTAGATGTCGCCTCGGCCGCGACGGTTGGAGACGTAATAGAGCCATTGTCCGTCGGGCGACCACACCGGACTCTGGTTCAATGAGGTGCTGTCGGTGACAGCCGCAATCGCTGCATCGCTCACTCGGCAAACGACGATTCGCGATGGAGGGAGAAGTCCGAACTGGGGCCCGATGGTGAGAGATCCGCCGCTCCCCGATGAGCAGGCTATGAACTCGCCGCTGGGAGACCAGGTACAGAGCGCTGGCTCGAAGATCCGGGTGAGTAGACGCGTCGCACCCGCCAGATTGCGGATGAAAAGTGAGTCCGCCACGACGTACGCGATTGTCTGTCCATCTTTCGCCCAGACAGCCGAAGAGACGGGACTACCGTTTCCAGCCATCAATTCCTGACGCGCCGGCCCACCCGCTGCTGGCGCGCTGAACGCTGCTCCTCTATCGAGGTACAGTATCCGTGTTCCGTCGGGTGACCACTGCGGGCTTGACTGCGAGGCAACGGAGTCATCGGTCAACGGACTGGCCCTCCCTCCAGCCACCTGGCGGATGTAGATGCGGGTCCCCGCCGAGGTTCCCGCGGCGTACGCAACCGAGCGACCATCGGGTGAAATCGCGGGCTGAAGATGGAGCCCGGGCTCAGACGTTATCTGAACGGACCGTCCGAACTCTATCGGTGGCGCCGGAAGCCGGAGTACGTATCCACCCAGGAAAAAAGATCCCAGAGCGACGGCAAGGAACACGGCGGACAGGATCGCCGGATTTAAGGACCTGCGGCCGACCAATCGTCCGGTGCTTCGTCCCGCAGATCTCCTGACGCCCTTTGGTATCGCTTTTCGCTGAGCGATGAGTGATTTAGGCTCGGCTGTGATAACCTGAGCCACGATCGCCTGGCTCGTGGGGCCGGTGAACGGCGGCTCACCAATCAGCATCTCGTACACGACCGCGCCGAGCGCATAAATGTCGCTCCGCGCGGTGATCTCGCGCTCGCCCATCGCCTGCTCTGGACTCATGTACTGCGGCGTTCCCAGTGAAAGTCCCGTCTGGGTCATTCGATGACCGCCCGCGGTGGTGACTGCCAACGCGATGCCGAAGTCCGCGACCAATGCCTGTCCATCGTGAAGGAGGATATTCTCGGGCTTGATATCGCGATGAATCACGCTGTGCCGGTGTGCGTAGTCCAGCGCGCTCAAAACCTCGGTTGCGATGGCGATAGCGTCACTGACAGGCAGCTGTTTTTCCCGATGCAGTCGGTCACGCAACGATTCCCCTTCAACGTACGGCATCACGTAGAAGAGGAATGTCCCGGCCTCTCCCGAGTCGAACAGCGGCAGGATGTGCGGATGCTGGAGCGCCGCTGTGGTGTTGATCTCTGCGAGGAAGCGCTCGGCGCCCATTACCGCGGCGAGCTCCGGGCGAAGGATTTTGACAGCCACCTTGCGATGGTGCCTGAGGTCCTCGGCGAGATATACAGTCGCCATTCCGCCCGAGCCAAGTTCACGCTTGTCCGGGCGTTCCGGCGCGAGCCAAAGACTTTGCCAGCGCCACAAGATGGACGTGGGCGGGAGACAGTGCCAGACGGGGTTGCAATTTCATCCGGCGTCAGCCTGTCAGCGGACACAACGTAATGACTACAGGGCCGCCTGGTTACTTTTTGCCCAACCCCGAGGGAGTTGCATGGGTCATGCAACTGGTCCCGTCGGCGTGAGACCGTGCGCCGATCGCGACATACTATCTCAAGCCGCCTGGGCCTCAGCGTCATCCCGAAGGTTCAGGCGGCGAAGCATCGGAGCGATCGTCAATCCCTGCAGGAGTATCGAGACGACGACGACTCCGAAGGTCATCGCGACAAGTACGTTCCGCTCCGGAAAACCGGGCGGAAGACTCAAGGCAAGAACCATCGAGAGCGCGCCTCTCAGCCCACCCCAGCTGAGGGGCCACTCCCAGGTTTTCGGTAGCCTCTCATCCGTGCGGCTGAGGAGAGCGAACACCGCCACGATGATCCCAATTCGAGCCACAGTCACAGCGAGATATGCGGTCGTGGTCTCTTTCCACGCAGCGAAAAGAGCGAGCGGAAGCGCCTCGAATCCCATCAGCAGAAAGACAAGAGAGTTGAGAGCGAATGCCACATATTCCCAGAACGCAATCAGTGTGACGCGTGTCCCCTGCGATATTCCGACGCGTCTGCCGTAATTCCCGCAGATCATACCTGCCGTGACCGTTGCGATCACTCCCGCTTTGCCACCATCGAGGCAACCAGTCCAATCGCGCCGCCCACGAGTGCGCCACCGCCGGCTATCAAAATGAAGTCGATCGCCAGCCTCGGTATGCTGACATCGCTACCCTGCACGAATCGCAGTACCAGCGCGAAGAACACGATCGCGGTTCCATCGTTGAACAGGCTTTCACCCTCGACCAGAAGCTCGAGTCGAGCCGGGGCGCGCAATGTCCTGAAGAGACCGACTACGGCGATCGGGTCGGTGGCGGCAAGCAGCGCGCCGAGTACAAGACCATGGCGCAGCGTGAATGCCTCATGCAGCCCGAAGAGCCGGAAAAAGATGGTGACGATGACCGCGGTCATCCCAATTGCGGCTACGACTCCGGGGAGAGCCAGTGCCGTAATCGCGAACGAATTGCGCCTGAAGTTCTTGAACTCGATATGAAAAGCCGCCTCGAATAACAGGCCCGGTAGGAACACCACAAAAAGGACATCCTTGGTGAGGTGCGGTACCTGCATTACTCCGAGGGTGCCCAGTCCGAGACCGGCGATCAGCAGCGCGACAGTGTAGGGGATGGGAATCCGGCGTGTGGCGATCGCGACCGCAGTGGCGATCGAGAAGAGGATGATCAGGGTGCCGGCCTGCGTCATTACCAAACTTGCGATGCTTGGGCGCGCTGGAACAGTTTAGTATCATTTAGGTACTAATCTTTGGCGCGATTTTGGTGTATGACTTATGCGTTGTTGCATACTACTCGAGGAGATATATCCGCATGAACTACCGCGTAATTTCCCTTTTTGCAGCCGTCTTGGCGATTGCCGGGTGCGCGACGACATCGCAATCCCCGACTGTTTCGGCGTCGTCGGCAGATGGCTCGAGCGCGCTCTCGCGCTCGAACCCGTTCGCTACGGCGAGCACGTTGCCCTTCCACGCGCCGCCCTTCGACCGTATCAAAGACTCCGACTACCAGCCTGCGCTGGAAGCAGGGATGAAGGAGCAGATCGTCGAGATCGAGCCGATCGCCAATCAGTCGGCGCCGGCAACCTTCGACAACACGATCATCCCGATGGAGCGCTCGGGTGCCTTGCTCACTCGCGCATCCAAGGTGTTCAACGCAATCACTTCAGCGAATACCGATTCCACACTCCAGCGCATCCAGGAGCAGGAAGCACCGAAGCTGGCCGCGCACACCGATGCGATTTATCTCAATGGCAAGCTCTTTCAGCGCGTGAAGAGCATCTACGACAATCGTCAAACGCTCGGCTTCAACCCCGAACAGACATTTCTCGTCGAGCTCTACTACAAGAACTTCGTCCGAGCAGGGGCGCAGCTGTCGGAGGCCGACAAGACCCAGCTTCGCTCGTTGAATCAGGAAGAGGCCAAGCTCTCTACTGATTTCCAGAACAAGCTTCTTGCTGCAACCAAGGCGGGCGCTCTCGTAATCGACAACCTGTCCGACCTCGATGGCATGAGCGCGGGCGAGATTGCGGCTGCAGCCGAAGCTGCGAAGTCGCGCGGGCTCACTGGCAAATGGGTGATTCCGTTGCAGAACACAACACAGCATCCGGCACAGGCATCACTCAAGAACCGCGCGGTGCGCCAGCGCCTGTTCGTCGCCTCGACTCAGCGCGCGGAGCACAACGATACGACCGATACACGGGCAACGATCACGCGACTCGCACAGCTCCGCGCCGACAAGGCGAAGCTCCTCGGCTTTCCTACCTACTCTGCTTACGCACTCGAGAATCAGATGTCGAAGGCACCTCCGTCGGCGCTAAAGCTGCTGAACGACATGGTGCCGGCTGCTACCGCGAAAGCGCGCTCGGAGGCGGCACAGATGCAGGCGCTCATCGACAAGCAGAGTGGCGGATTCAAGCTCGCTCCGTGGGATTGGCAGTACTACTCGGAGCAGGTGCGCAAGGCACAGTACGATCTCGACGAATCTCAGCTCAAGCCGTACTTCGAGCTCGATCGTGTGCTCCGCGACGGCGTGTTCTTCGCCGCAAGCAAGCTGTACGGGCTGACGTTCAAGGAGCGAAAGGATATCCCTGTCTATCATCCCGACGTTCGCGTGTTCGAGGTAACCGATGTCGACGGCAAGCCGCTGGCGCTGTTTTACTCTGATTACTTCAAGCGCGACGAAAAGAGCGGCGGGGCATGGATGGACACGTTTGTAGATCAGTCGGGATTAATGGGTACGCTGCCGGTGGTCTTCAACGTTGCGAATTTCACAAAGCCCGCTCCTGGTCAGCCTGCTCTGCTCACGTTCAGCGACGTGACGACGATGTTCCACGAGTTTGGGCACGCTCTACACGGAATGTTCTCCAGGGTGCAGTATCCAACGCTGTCGGGGACGAACGTGCCGCGGGATTTCGTCGAGTTCCCTTCGCAGTTCAACGAGCACTGGGCACTCGACACTACGGTATTCGCAAACTACGCGAAGCACTACCAGAGCGGACAGCCGATGCCGAAGACCTTGGTCGACAAGATCAAGGCAGCGAAGACGTTCAATCAGGGATTCGCAACGACGGAGTATCTCGCGGCATCGCTTCTCGATATCGCGTGGCACACGCTGCCGGCCGGGTCGTCGAAGCAGGACGTCGATGCATTCGAGACTGCGGCACTCAAGCGATTCAACGTCGACATGTACGAGGTGCCACCGCGCTATCGTACTTCATACTTCGCGCACATCTGGGGCGGTGGGTATGCGTCGAGCTACTACGCCTATCTGTGGAGCGAAGTCATCGACGACGACGCCTACGCGTGGTTCAAGGAGAATGGCGGGTTGACTCGCGCAAACGGCCAGCGCTTCCGCGAGATGATCCTGTCGCGCGGCGGCACTCAGGACGTCGCAACTCTGTACCGGACGTTCAGAGGACGAGACCCCAGCGTTGAGCCGCTCCTGGAGGAGCGTGGGCTTAAACCACCGGGGAAATAGACCGATAGGTCTACGGGGCCTTTGGCGGTACGGATCGACTTGATTCTGCACCTTCTGGGTTTGGCGTCAAGGCCGCGCCGGAGGCTGACCGGTCAGCTATCGTCGCCTGTCCCGCTCACCATGCTTTTAAAGAGGGCACTCAGCGCGGCGGCCGGATCGTTGGACACTCCCTCATGCACCGGTCCACACTGAATCACGTCCGATCGCGGAGAAGTCAGCCAGTGGAAGCGCTCCGACGGCGGAGCGAGCGCGATCGGGCCGGCGCCATCGTCTCCACGGCAAATCGCCTCGCACGATTTCAGATATCTGACGAGCAGCTCGGTGTCCACTCCATGCGCCCGCCTTGCCAGCTCCGCCCGATCTGTAATGACTTGCATCCCGAGGAACTCTGTAGTGCGCGCGTGGACGATTACTCCTACCGGTGTGAACGCGCCCGTATGGACGTGAGGAACCACGCGCAGTACCGCAAAATTGTACGACACCGAATTGTCGTCGGGTTTCTGCTTCGTCACGATCTTCTTCACCGGCGAGCCGCCAACCGCATGGGCCTGACTCGCTTTGCGCGAGCGCGAGCGTCCATTGCCTCCGCCACGAACGCACGAGGTGGCTCGAGCCGAGTGGTGAGATAATCGATGTATCGGCGCCGAGCTGCCTCGACGTTGGCGAACTCCGCGGTGACCGTCTTGTCATTGAGCATGCCATCCGGGACGACGTGGACAACTCGTTCGATCAGATCCTCGGTGAAACGCGCACTCAATCGATCGTCGGCCCTGTGAAGGTCGCCGCTCATCGACAACAGCACGTGGTCCTTGATGAGTGGAAATGACGATCTCGTCCGCGCGTCGTTGACCGACCGCCAATCGTGATGCACGTACAACGCGGCTCCGTGATCGATCAGCCACGGCTTGCGATTCCAGATCAGGAGATTGGGATTTCGATGCGTTCGATCGTCGCCAGCCGCGGCAGGATCGAAGTTGAACGCACCGTCGAGATATCGCATCCCGAAATTGACGCCGTGACTGGTGCGAAGAAGATCCTGGATTTCAGGATCGGGCTCCGAGCGCCCGAAGGCTTCAGGGATCGTTATCAGAGCCAGCTCCGGCACCGGCAATACTTCTCGCGCCAGCAGCCCGACGATCAACTCGGCGATCAGCGCCTTTACTCCCTGCCCCGCCCCGCGAAACTTGGCGACGAACAGATCACCGCTATCGGTATCGACGATGGCCGGCAGCGATCCACCCTCGCGGAGAGGCTGGACATATCGAGTAGCGGTGAGGGCTCTGACGAACATGTCTGCAGAAGATACTGCCGCACCAGCGACGCGCTTACTTCTCGACGACTACCATCAGCCCGCTTCCCACCAGACGCTCGCCGGCTTTGTCCGACGGTGAGTTTACAAGCTTGCCATCGACGACCATCGTCGTCGAGCCACCGCCGTCGAAGTTCATTCCCTCGTACACACCGAGGTCGAGCATCAGCTTTGCAAGCTCTATGAGAGACATTCCCGATGTCGATTCCTGTCGGCCATCTACGGTTATGAGATAGAGTCTCGTGCTGTCACGCGAGAAGCCAACCGCAGTTCGCGGGTGACGCTCGGCAGAAAAGCGCGGAAAGGTTCCCTCTAGCTTGTCTGCACTGTCGGCGACGCTGACGCCATGAACGATGAGCCGAGGCCATCCGCCTATCACTGTGCGGAGTGCTCTGCCGCGAGGCTCGAGCCGGGCTACGATCCCAAGCATGCGGCCAGAGCGAGCGATCTGTCTCAGATCGGCTCGGCTCGTCCCTTCAGCCGCTAAGACACCTCCACTGCTGAGGGCCAACTTTCCTCCGGTCACGGGACCGCCGGCAATTCGGAAGATCAGGGTATCACGGCGGCGTCCAATACGCTCGAGCGATAGCGACAGCGGATGGCGGCCGATGGAGTCCGTGGGCGACCTATCGCCGAATGCCGGAGTATAGAGCACCAGCCCGTTGCCCGGCGGCGAGGAGTTGAGCCTGTCCAGGGAAAATGTTTTTTGTCCGGGTGGGATTGCCTTTCCGGCGAACGCAAAACGCTCAATCAGTGGGTGATCACTCGAATCAACCGCGAACTGCGAGTGAATTGTGTCGAAGGCATCGTACGGCGAGTCGGTGGTCTTCACTCCCTTGATGAGGTCGCCTTCGATCACGACGTTGTTTTCGTTCTCGCTTGCTCCGCGGATAGCGAAGAAGTCGCCGTTGACGGCACCGGCGACCCTCCCAGGTCCTTTGTACCGACGGACCATCGAGCTGACGGTCTCGCGTCCGAAGAAACGATCGCCCGCGCGCACAGCCCGGATGCTGATCCCCGGTTGGCGGAGATTCACCTCCAGAACGTTGATCCGCCACGGCCCTTTGTTGACAACCAGCCTGCGATGTACAACACCCGGTGCTACGTCGCGGCTGGTAGACGAGTCGATCTGCTGAGCGAGCAGCGCGACGGGATTTCCCGTCGCGCTGACACATACCGCCAGAGCGAGCGCGCCGAAGCGCACCCGCTGCACTAGAACTCTACCTTCGTCCCGATCTGCGCGCGGCGTGCCCCGAACGCCGAGTTGGGCAATCCATAATTCGTCAGCGGATTTCCGGCGGCGTCTTTCTGGCGCCCGAAGAAGTTCGCGACGTTGTTGGTGTTGAAGACGTTGAAAACTTCGGCGGTGATGTGGAACGCCGTACTGCGGCCGCTGAAGAACACTTTGCCCAGCCTCAGATCAAGATTACGATACCACCATTTCCAGTCGTTGCCGGGAAATACCGTTCGCTCACCGCTCGCTGACCCGTCGGGCAGGAAATCATCGGTGAGTGCGTCGTCCTTGTTCACGTCGACGCCGAGTGTGACCCCATATGGACGCGGGCTCGCGATTGTCGCGATGCTGGAGATCTCGATGCCCCACGGCAGCGTTGCGACTTCCGACAGGACGAACCGGTGGCGCTCGTCCCCTCCAGTGCGCTGCATGTTGTACGAGTCCCGGAACGGATAGGCCGGCGCTGTTACTGCATCGTAATCAGCTTTGTAGTAGCCCAGCGTGTAAGAGAAGTTCGACATCAGCGCCGCTCGCCTGTATCCGACGGAAAGAACCAGAGCATCGAACTTCGCCCGCCCGAAATCATCCCAGAGAACGATGTCGGCGTATTTCGGAGTCAGGTTACGCACGTTTCGAGTGACGTCCCGGTAGTTGGGATTGAGACGTGTATAGAGGTGACGAATGCTCTGGTGGATGTAATCGGCGTTCAGGGCGAGGTCTGGATTGACCTGATGACCTATCCCGAGCGATAACTGCCTGTTCTCGGGCGCTTCCATTTTGTTCTTCACCAGAACGATGTTCGGGGTCGTGGCCACCTGTCCCGCTATCACACGTTGGCGCAGAACCTCGACGTCCGTCGTGCCGGGCTGGTGATGGTATAGGTGCGCCACGCTGCAGCCA
>WNGA01045044.1_pt1 | contig 10886 bp, 13 predicted proteins | sample 5400061 | NCBI WGS metagenome assembly WNGA01 (sample SAMN13153366, study PRJNA577476) | soil metagenome | isolation source: 100 cm soil or saprolite under grassland replicate 2 | place: USA:California | collected 2016-06-15
ATGAGGCCCCTCCTCGCTCGGCTGCTCGCGTTGTTTCATCGCCGACAACTCGACGACGAGTTGTCTGACGAAATGTCGGCCCATCTCGAGCTGTCCACCGCGGACTATGTCGACCGCGGGCTGTCGCCCGAGGACGCTCGCCGGGCGGCGGCGCTCAGGTTCGGCGGCACGCTTCAGACCGCCGAGGCGTATCGCGATCGACAGGGTTTCCCGCTTCTGGACGCGTTGTGGCAGGACGTGCGCTACGCGGTCAGGACGCTGCGTAAGAATCCGGCTTTCACCACAACCGCCGCGGCCACGCTGGCCCTGGCGATTGGCGCCAACACCACGATGTTCAGCGTCCTGAATGCCGTTCTGCTCCGACCCCTGCCGTATCGGGCCCCCGAGCAGTTGGCGATGTTGTGGACGGAGGATCCGACGCAGAACCTTCACGAGGGCCGATCGGCACTTTGGGATGTCGAACAGTGGCTGACTCAAACTCAGAGCTTCGCAGACATCGCCACCTTCGATTCCGTGACCACGACGCTGACGGGTGCGGAAGGGACGGAACAGATCGTCGGCGTCAGCATTTCCCCCAACCTCCTTTCACTCCTCGGTGTCCAGCCCGTGCGGGGACGTAACTTTTCGAGTGAAGAAACCGAGGAGCAGAAACGACTGGTCCTGATTAGTCATCGCTTCTGGCAAGCCCGTTTCGGAGGCTCGAACGATGCGATCGGAGCGACCCTTGTGCTCAACGGCCTTCCCTCCCAGATCATCGGCATCCTCCCTGCTGATTTCCAGATCGCGACGCTCGATGCAGACGTGTGGGAGCCGCACACGACCCGCCGCAGCATGCGCGGTCCTCAAACGTGGTTCGTCGTTGGAAGACTTCGACCGACCGTGACGTTCGACCAGGCCCAGACGGAGATGAGCGCCATCGCCCGCCGGCTCAACGATCAGTTGCCGAGGGCCGAAGCGAACCGTGGCATCACCGTCGTCCCATTGAGTCTGTACATGGTCGGACCCCAATCGCGATTGGCATTGTGGATGCTCGGCGGCGCCGTGTTTTGCGTGTTCGTGATCGCCGCTGCCAACGTCACCAGCCTTTCGCTGGCGCGCAGCACCACTCGCACGCTCGAGATGGCTGTTCGCGCTGCGCTTGGAGCGAGTGCGGGACGGATCGTGCGACAGCTGCTCACCGAAAGCGTCGTGCTTGGCGCCGTCTCGGGCCTGATTGGCACCCTGCTCGCCTTGGTCGGCATTGACCTCATCCGTGCCTTCGGCCCTGGCAACTTGCCGCGTCTGAACGAAGTGAGCCTCGATCTCCGGGTCCTCGGATTGGCCGTGGCCATGTCTGCCGGCGATGACGGCAATGCGGCGCGATCTGCGTCCGTCCGGCGAGGAGGGTGGCAGGAGCGTCGCGGGCGGAACATCCAGCCGTCGAATCCGCCGCGCCCTCGTGGTGGCGGAGTTTGCACTGGCGATCGTTCTGCTCGTCAGCGCCGGTCTGCTCGTCCGAAGCTGCTGCACCGACTTTCGGCGTCCCCGCGCAACGGACCGACCTGTACCACCGCGTGCTCGAACAGATACAGGCGGTGCCGCGTGTCGAGAGCGCCGGCATCATCGACGATCTGTTCACTGGTAACCCAAGGGAACAGGCCCTGACTGTCGAACGGGACGCCGGAACCGTTTTCGAGCGCCTGGTGTTCACAAGAGACGAGGTCAGCGCGGATTTCTTCAGAACTCTCGGAACGCCGTTGCTTCGCGGCCGCTTCTTTTCGATCGGGGATCGGCCCGAAGCTCCGCGGGTCGCGATCATCAACGACGCGCTGGTTCGGCGCTCGTGGCCGGGGCAAGACCCAGTAGGCAGAAGGTTCACGTTGGGCCCGCAGGATTCCGACGGCCCGTGGTACACCGTGGTGGGCGTGGTCGGCAACATGCGGCGGCAGGGGCTGGAGCGCGAAGCGCTCCCGCAGATGTTCGTGTCGCTCGCGCAGAATCCTCCCTCCCGGAACGTGGATCTTTTCATACGAACCTCGTCGGACGACCCACTGGCGATGGCCGGGGCGCTGCGAGCGGCCGTGGGTCGCGTGGAGAAGAATGCGGCGATCTCTGGGGTGGCGCCTCTGGAACAGCAGCTCGGAACGTACCTCACGCAGCGTCGCTTCCAGACATCGCTCCTGACCGGCTTCTCCGTTGTGGCGTTACTGATGGCCGCTGTCGGGATCTACGGACTCATCCAGTACTCGGTCGCGATGCGCACACAGGAAATCGGCGTGCGGCTGGCCCTCGGCGCAGAGGCCGGCCACATCTTCCGGATGATGATCGGGGAGGGGCTGACTCTAATCGTGACCGGTGCCGCGCTCGGGCTCGTCGGAGCCTGGTGCCTCGGGCGGGCGGGCTCGAGTCTGCTGTTTGGCGTGACCGCCACCGATCCGTTGACGTTCATGACTGTCTCGCTGGTGTTGACGGCGGTCGCGCTCGCCGCCTGCTGTGGCCCGGCGCGACACGCCATGAAGGTCGAGCCGATCGTCGCATTGCGGCAGAGCTGACCCTCGTCTCCTTCGCGTCAGCCCGACGATCGCCAATCCACGCGCCCGCCTCACGCAAATCCTCGATCTTCTTGCGGAGAATAGTTGGCGTAATGTTTATGCGCCTGCGCGCGAGGTGCCACCAGGTGCCCTCACCACGAGGGGCGGTCGGCCGGCGAAGAGGCGTGGTCGTTCAGGCGAGGTTGGAGGGAACGAACGTCCCGACATCGGCCTCTGCCGACCGACCGTGTGGGCGTCTTTCCCGCCGTCGATAAATCCTGAGTGACTGATCGGTACCGACGCCACCGCGTATGGGTCGGCCTCTCTCACCAGCCGCGATTCGGGCGTTCGTCTGCATCACGGCCGCGCTGCGACCCAGATCAGAAGGACACGCGTCATGCGACGGCCCTTCGTCCATGCGTCTGTGGGTCGTGTTCTACCGCTGCCGTGATCCTCTTCATCTCACTGCCGATCGCAGCGCAAGACAAACCGATCCCCGATAGCCCGTTCGACTTCGCGCCCAGTCTGTGCTCACTGCGCTTCGATCTTTCCGAACAGACCGTGCGTCTCATCGTCGGGTCCCGCGGCGAAAAACAACACGTTCCTCGGTCCGGCTATCCCGCCGTTGCCGAACGCGATGCCCCACAGGCCGTCAATGACGACCGCCTTCCCGTCGATCCCTTTCAGGTGTCCACGAGGCTCGAAGGTCGTCGCGTCGTAGGCGTTGATGCGACCGTCGCCGAAGTTGCCGATCAGTAAGTCGCCGCCGAATCTCCCGAAGTCGGTCGGAGCGAGCGCCATGCCCCACGGTGCGTTGAGGGCGCCGCGCGACGCCACACGCGTAACGAAGGTCCCATCGGTCCGGAATGCGCTGACATACCCGAAGCCCTCGCCGGCAACTTCGTCCTCGGCGTCGGCGTCCTGCTTCGCATACGCCACGAGAATGGTGTCGCCGATCGTCTGAATGCCAAACGGCGCGAACCCGCTGGGCACTTGCGGATCAACGAAGGCTCCCGCGATGGTCACCGCATGAAACGTGCTGTCGAGCACATCGACCCGGCTGTTGTGAAAATCGGCAGCGTAAAGAAAGTCACCGGCGCCTGTGTGCGCCAGGGCCAGGCCCTTGTAGCTCGCGCCCTCCGTCGACTGGAACGCGACAACCGCTTGCGTCGGCGCGACGGCAGGGTTCCAACCGGAGACGGTACCGTCTTCACTGGCGAAGATGAATCGGGCCGGGGCCGAACTCGTGCCGTTGGTCACGACAAAACCGGCACCGCCGTTAAAGACCATTCCCGTAGGCGCGCCGGGCACGTGAACGATGAGACTGAGGCGGTTGCCGTTGGCGTCATACAAGGTCGAGACGGCGGTCTCGTTGTCGGCGACCCACCATGGGCTGGACGGACTGGCGGCGAGTCCCCACGCATTCACGAGATTTGGATCGATGCGCACCGCGGGAATGCTGCCGTCAGACACGAGGTTCCGGACGGCGTATACATTTCCTTTCTCTGCCGCTTGGATCCCGATCACCAGAAGGCCAAGGACCGCCACGATTCCGAGGAGCGTGCGAGCTCTGCTGAGTCGAATTGCCATATATCCTCCTTCATGCGGCGGCACCCTCGGCCGGCGGTGCGCACGACGTGCGCGCATGTGCGAACTGGATACCAGCGCGCGGGCGAGCGTTTGCCCGTTTTTGCGGGTGTTCTGCGGATGAGTCCGCTACCGGTGACGAAAGGATTTACGTGATTGGTGTGCGCAGCTCAGGATGACCTCGTCAGGTACCGTTACGTGCTCGGGGCCAGCGTGGGCGTGCGCTGCCGAGACGGTTCAAGACAGGCTCCGGCGTCATCCTCGGCGAACCAACATGGCATCAATCACGCGCCCGATGAAGTCGTCGACGGGCGTCGACGGCTGCAAGCGAGGTGAGGCAGCTCGTCGGCCGTTGCGTTCGCTAGGACGGAAAGCTCCCTCTTGGCCGTTCAGCCAAGTCCCGGAACTCAGTCATCGAAGCCTGGCCGGCGAAATTCCATCGCTCGCGGGAACTGCTTCATCGTCTCCTGCGCGAGACGCTTGAGGCTATCCGCAAGCACTCCCGCCGCCTCGTCGCCGGTTGCGGCCGCAACGACACGCCAGGCGCGCTCGCTGCGTTCGACGGAGAGGAGGGCCACCTTCGCCGAACCGTTCCAGTCGCTCTGGGTCGCGTTCTTCTCGAAAGGCGCGCCGTTGGGATACTCGTCGCGACCATTGAGTGCCCGCATGATCTTCACGTGGATCAAATACGAGTCCCAGCCGATGACGTCAATCGCCTCATGGACGGCGGGATCAGGATTGCCCGCGCAGCGATCGTGACGCTCCAGCCATCGATGTGCGGCGACTCCGTAGTCGAGGGACGCTTCCGCGGCCGCATGGCGCCGGACCCGTTGCTCCCGTTCGTCCAGCTCGCGTCCGATCTCTTGCAGTTCCTTCTCGCTCACGTCCACGTCACCGACGGCCTCCGCCATCCGTTCCTGGAGGTGCTTCTGCGACTCGCGGCCCGGTACTCGCGGCGCCCCGAGCGCCAGCTCGAAGGCCGCCTCCGCATCCCCGTCGCACATCGCGAGCGCCGACGTCACCGCGAAGTGAGAGCACCGTTGCGTGAAGGCACAGCGCTCACACCAGCTGTCGCAATAGGCGGAGATGAAGTCGATGTAGCGCTTCGGCATGGCCACCAAGCCTGGGCGGCCGCAAAGCCGGCCAGCTCGATACATTGATAGATGCGGGACGCGTAGCAGCTTTCGCGCCACATCGATGAGTGCATGTTTGCGCGGTATTTTGCGCGGAGTCTCGCAGGAGCCTGGCGCGTAACGGGCACGGCGTTCACGCCACGGGTAGTTCCTGCGCGCGCCCGCGGGTCGGCAAGGTCGTTACAATGCTCCCCACGCTCAGCATCTTCTTCATCTTCGCCTACGCGATCACGTGGACGCTGTTCATCGCGGTCGCAACGACGGTCCCGGCCAGCACACCGCTCGGGTACATGCTCATACTGCTCGGCGCGTTTTCGCCGGCAATCACCGCCCTCTCGCTGACCGCCTGGAAAGAAGGAGGGGCCGGCGTGGAGGCACTCCTCCGCCGCATCCTGATCGCGAACGTCCCAGCCCGTTACTACGTGTTCGCCATCTCGTATATCGCAACGATCAAGGTGACGGCAGCCCTGCTCCACCGCGTGCTGCTCGGCGCGTGGCCACGGTTCGGCACCGAATCGCTGATCGTGATTCCACTGGCAATCGCGATATCAACGCCGTTCCAGGCTGGCGAGGAAATCGGCTGGCGGGGCTACGCACTGCCGCGCCTGACGGAGCGATTCGGGCTCGGGTGGCGATGTCGGTCGCCTTCGCCTGGCTCTACACGCGCACGGGCGGCAGCCTGCTGCTCGTGATGCTGCTGCACTCCGCGATCAATAACTCGAAGGACATCGTCCCGTCAGGGCTCTCAATCCCGCCGGGGGTTTTCAGTGTACAGGCGTCAGCAGTCTCGTGGCTGACCGGGTTACTGATGTGGGCGTGCGCGGCTTACTTGCTCCGGCAGCTACGACCTGTTGCGGCACTCGAGCACGCTCCGGAACAGCCGAATCGAAAGTGACAGTCTCACCTCGGCGGCGAAGACGATCGCGCCTGTCGCAGCGTCGCTGACCTCAGATATCTCAGACAAGTAAAAGAAGATGGCAGGCCCAGCGGGTTGGGCTGCGAACCGCTCGGACCGGCGCACGACCGTTACAACGTTCGCCACCACATGCGGCTGCTCCCCTGGTCTTGCGCTCCGTGAACCTCGTCAATGACGATCCTGTACAGCGGCATCCGAAATTGCCATGTGGAGCCGCCGCGCAAGGCAACGATGTAGCTGTTGCGAAACGCGCTGCACATTCGAATCTGATCGATGATCCGGCCGGCTTGCACCATTTGGAATGTTGGCGGAAGGCGAGCTGTTCGGCAGATGGTGAGGAGTTCGCGGTCGCTGCAATCGCAAACGATGAACGCTAGTTACCCAGCACGGTGGCGATCGCGGTGATGGTATTCCAGTTGCGCGTAGTGACCGGAACCCCAAAGAGCCGGTCGAACGTGCCGAGATAGCTGATGACCTTCATGTGGCGTCGGTACACGCCGAAAACGAACCGGTTATCCCTCGCGAGGATCTTCAGCAGCCACTTGCCGCTGGAAGGAATGGTCATGGGCATCGACGGCGCCGAGCGCGGGCGTCGAGACAGGACGCTCACGAAGCGAACGACGTCGCGTCGCACGGGCTGGTCCGCGAAATGATTGTGCGACATCATCCTGACAATGTCGCGGTCCTGGCAGATCATGATCTCGGCATGAAAGGGAAGTCTGCGCGCCAATTCGGCGCGGAGTTGCGCCCGCGTGACTGGCTGCCGGATCACGAAGGTGCCCGCCGCGCCGATGTTGACCGCATCGAGGTGCTTCAGTTGTTCGGTGAGCGTCGTGGGTCGGAAGGTCCGGTGACCGCCGACGTTGACCCCTCTTAGAAGAACCACGAGTGCCACGTGCTCCCTCCACTCCTGAACATCCGGAGCGCGCTACTGCCAAGAAAACAGGAAGGCCAGCACGCCGGCGACCAAGCCCGCCGCCACGCCTGACACCAGGCTCGTCGTGAGGGATCGTCCGAACCCCGGCCGCACCCGTGCCGATCCTTGCTGAAACACCCAGACGGCGCCCGCAAAACAAACGAACGTGGATGCGCCAACGGCGAGAGGGAATGGCATCCAGCGACTCACCAACAGCGCTAACAGCGGCCCCACGAGGCCGCCAACACCGAATGGCCAGTAACGCGTCACACTGTCGTGTTTGAGTATTTCCGCCGGCGCCATGATCCGATGCCTTCCTGATCCAGAAACTCAGGTCCAAGCCGTTCCAGTCCGCCCACGTGCGCGCGGAGCCGCGGCGCGCCAGCGAAGACTCCGCGCCGTCGGCTCCAGAGTGGGGTTAGGCGGCAGCGTTTGAGGTTGCACGCCGACCCGGTCGCACAAGCGGAATGCCGGTCGCCGCCGCAAGCGCACAGAACAGACCCGCCAGTACCCAGCCAACTGCGTTGGCCCAAATAGCGACCTGCTGCGCTGAGACGATCAACCCCGCCAACACGAAACTGACGAATAGGGACGCCTGAATGACGCGAGTCTTCGGGATCTGCGCGTTGCTGGCCCAGCACACGGCACCGGCGCCAAACAGGATCGCCCCAAAGACGCGCACAAACGCGACGCCGGACCAAACGGTCATCGCGACCTGATCCGACGCCACGGGCGTCGGCAGTACACGCCCGCTCAGAACCTCGAAGGCCGGCGGTGCCCAACCCGCAAGGCCCAAGCCGATCAACGCAACGAGACAGCCAAGGGTTCTGTTCAGCAATCGCATCGCGCACCTCTTCGAGAAAAGTACCGCTTCGATTCGTCCGACTAACGTCCTGCGGCTCACCCGCGGACGCCGCAAATCAGATTCTACTCGTCTCGGGGAGAAGCGCCGTCGGTGCAGTCGCGTTACCAGAATCCGCATTGTTCGGATCGTAGAGGGGAGAAGCGTAGCTGAAAGGCTCCGCGGCTCTCTCGTCTGACATATTGCAGCGCCCCGCCGCTCAGCCCCACCTTCGCCTGCGGCTTCCGCCTACCTGAAGCTACGCCGGATAAGACGGCGGGCAGGCTGTGAGCGACGAATCAGGCACTCGTTCCGGAACGACTTCGATGTTGAAGAACTCCACGCCCGCTTCGCTGAGGCCGACGACTTCAGTCGCCACTCCAATAGCCGGTCGCGTATCGAAATACCCGCCTCGTCCGAGCGGAGTCCGGAGACCTTGAATGAGAGGATAGCCCGCCGACGCGAGGTCATGAGTTGCCGCTTCCCACTGGGCCTCGTTCACGCAGTACGCGACGTGCCGGACTTACAAGAACGATTGTCCGTCTCATCGTGCTCGTCGTCTCAGTGTGGAGATCGCCGCCGCCATGCGTGACGATTCCGGCCAATTGCCGCGATCGTAGGACGTTCGATACTGTTACAACCATGCGTGCCCTCAAGGTCGCGATCGCCGCAGGCCTGATCTGCGCCGCGATGCGGTGCGGCACCCCGGCTCCAGCGCCGTCGCCGTCGTCGGTCAACCCGACTCCGGCGAAGCGGCTGCTCGTCGTCACGCACACGGCGGGATTCAGGCACAGCTCGATCGCCGTGGCAGAGCCCGTTCTTCGCGATCTTGGACTCTCGAGCGGCGTTTACCAAACCGAATTCTGCCGGACGGCGGCGGATGTCGCTGCGCGGCTGAACCCGGCCGGACTGCAGGAGTTCGACGCGGTGTTCTTCGCGAACACCACCGGCGACCTCGGGATCGCGGATCTGCCGGCGTTTCTCGACTGGATCGCCGCGGGACACGGCTTTCTCGGCGCCCACAGCGCATCCGACACGTACCACGACGCACCGGCGTATCTCGCCATGCTCGGCGGCGAATTCCTGACGCACGGACAGATCGCCGAAGCCGACATTCGCGTGGACGATCCGGCGGACCCTTCAGTCTCACATCTCGCGCCGCGCTTCCGCATCACCGACGAGCTGTACCGGTTCACGCGGAACAATCGGCCGGAGGTTCACATGCTGCTCTCAATGGATCGCACGCCGGGCGACGGCGTCGGCGAGGCGGGCTCGCCGGCGGATCTGCCGGTCGCATGGCGCAAGGCGTACGGGTCCTGGGGCCATGACGGATTGGCGATTCCCGACTGCAGATTGCCGATTGACGGATTGCTGATTGACGATTGGCCATTGGCTCTCGTCCCCGGCCCGCCGGACTAATCTGTTACTCATGTCCCCGGCCGTTCACCCGGGAGCACCGCGAATTCCGGCTCAATCGATTCCCCTACAAGATCGTCTATGAGTGCGCGATGAAGACATCTACGTCATCGCCGTCGCGCACACCAGCCGTCGTCCCGGTTACTGGCAACATCGATAGGGGAGGCCAGCGAACGTCTGCGTTTCAGCCCCGCGAGTCAACCGGCGAACGGATTTTCGTCCGCGGTCGGCCCATAGACCGAGGGCACCGACAGGTTCAGCAGCCGCAAGTACACGAGCAGCTGACCGCGATGGTGGTACCAATGATTCAGCATGATTGCGCGCGCGAATGCGGCGCGCGGCATGGCCATCACTTCACGTCCATTGATCAGCAACCTCCACATCTTCCCCATCGCCTCATCGTCCAGCGCGGCGAGATGCCGCTTCGCCTTGGCGACGCTGGCGGTGAGCGCCGGCACGAGCTCGGCGGCGGTCGCGGCCTCCTGCTGGACGAATGCCGGCGGCGCCGGAAGTGTGTCCAGCGCCGCGATCTCGGCGACATTGCCCGGCAGGGTCGCGACGTGGAGTGCGAGCTGACCGAGCGACATCGATTTCGGGTGTGGCTTCCACGAGAGATGTGACTGCGGGATCCGCTCCAGGACCCGACGCGTGGTGTGCGATTCCTGTTCGAGCTCGGTGAGCAGCGCGTTGGCGATCGACATCGGCGCCTCCTTTACTTTCCTTCTGCCGCTTCGGCGGCGGCGCGCACGCGCGCGTGCATGGCCGACCATCCCGTGCCGAGCTGCGGCCGGTAATCCTCGGGGAATGGTCCGACCAGCATGTGTGTGAACGTGATCAGCGTGCCATCTTCTGTCTCGCTGAGGCGATAGAGCAGGTTTGACGTCGCGGCGGTGGACATGAACAGCGGTCCCCAGATCTCGAGCAGCACCGGCCGCTTGATGCTCTGGACGAATCCCCACAGGTGTCCGTTCTCGCTGCCCAGGTCGCGGTACCAGCGGCCGCCGGGGCGCGGCTCCAGGACCAGTGCCAGCGGCTTGCCGTCGGACGTCTGGTTGTGCGGTCCCATTTCGGCGAGCAGTGACGCGAACGTCCTCTCCAGCGACGCGCGCACTCTGATTTCTTCCCTGATCGTGAAGGTCTCGTTCGCCATTGTCGCTGTCGTCATCGTTCCTCCTCGGCGCGTGCCTTGATGCGGCGCAGCTGTCCGCGCCAGTGGCGCTCGAACAGCGCGATCCAGTCGTGAATGGTACGCAGGGTTTCGGGGTTGAGCCGGACCATGGTTCTGCGGCCGTCGCGCCGGACCACCACGAGTCCGACGTCGCGCAGCACCTGCAGGTGTTTCGAGACGGATGGCTGTCCCATCTCGAGGGCGTCAACGATGTCGCTGACGGAGCGTTCGTCGCCGGCGAGGAACTCGAGGATGTGCCGCCGCCGCGGTTCGGCGATGGCGTTGAAGGGGTCTGAGGTCGTCGACGCGCGGGCCACGCGTCAGTTATACATTCCTATATGGGAATGTGTCAAGCGTGCGCTCATTGGATGGTCGAGATTGCTGACATGAAACGCGCAG
>WNGA01012650.1_pt1 | contig 10885 bp, 6 predicted proteins | sample 5400061 | NCBI WGS metagenome assembly WNGA01 (sample SAMN13153366, study PRJNA577476) | soil metagenome | isolation source: 100 cm soil or saprolite under grassland replicate 2 | place: USA:California | collected 2016-06-15
GGAATCGAAGGAGCTGACGGCGGCAATGTGGCTTGTGCTCATCGGTCATGGGACGTTCGACGGCAAAGAGGCGAAATTCAATCTGCGCGGGCCGGACTTGTCGGCCACGGAACTGGCAGAGGGGTTGAAATCCTTTCGCCGGCCGCTGGCGGTTGTCAATGGCGCCTCGTGCAGCGCGCCGTTCATCAACAAACTGTCAGCCACCAACCGTGTGATCGTTGCGGCCACCCGAAGCGGCTACGAACAGAACTATGCCCGATTCGGCCGGTACATTGCCGAAGCCATCACGGATCCGCAGGCCGATCTGGACGAGGACGGTCAGACGTCGCTGCTCGAAGCCTTCCTGCTGGCATCACGCCGCGCGGCGGAGTTTTACAACTCGGAGGGCCGACTGGCCACCGAACATGCGTTGCTCGACGACAACGGCGACGGTCTGGGGACACCCGCTGATTGGTTTCGCGGCAGTCGCGCGGTGAAGAAAGCCAAAGAGGGCGCTTCGGCCGATGGCCTGCGGGCGCATCAATTTCATTTGGTCCGCAGCGAGCAGGAACAGAAGTTGTCTTCAGAGGTCCGTGCCCGGCGAAACGAACTGGAGCTGGCCATCGACAAACTCCGCGACGCGAAGAATCAGTTGAACGAGGAGGATTATTACCAGCAACTGGAGAAGCTGCTGCTCGAATTGGCCAAACTGTATGAGCAAAGCACACCCGGACCCGAATAGCTTTTTGCCCTCGCTTCACGAATGGACAGACGGGGAGTCGATGAATAGGATGGCCGCGGGAGTGGGTCATAGCTCAGCGGTCAGAGCAGGCGACTCATAATCGCTTGGTCGCAGGTTCAAATCCTGCTGGGCCCACCAGACTTTCTCGGTGTCAGCGTCGGTGAATTGTTTCACGCCATTTCGAGATAAACGAGGACCAGGGTCCGCTTGGCTTCGCGGGTCGCGTCCAGATTGATTCTCCGCGAATTCCAGCAGCTTCTTTTTTGCAACCTGAATTCCTTGATGGCACTATAGAACTTTCACGGGATCACGAGTGAGTTCAAGTAGGCTTCCAAGTTCGTATATCCGTCGGCATTGAGGGCACTGGCCACGTTCGGATCGTTCAGTGGCAAACCGTGGGCCTTCTTCCATCGGTCGGGAATACCGTCATTAGCGCTGTCCACCGGAGGTTCGCCAGAGGCATAGCCAGGCCAGCCACCAACCTCGTTCTCGTTGCTAATGATCCTGCCCGTGCCGTTTTGAGCGTCGGAGACGGCGCGGGCGTCCACTGAGTCTCGCCTGGGCAAAGTCGCTCCGGCGTTCTTGAGAACCCGTTCGAAGGCATCCTCGGCCGATTGCGTTTGCACCGGCGGGGCCGGGAACGGCAGCGAGGTTTGTAGCGAGCGGTCGGCGCCCACGCCTTTCCAATTATCCTGGCAGAGATCGGGCCTTCCGACTATGAAGTTGCCGTTGACATATAGCGACGCGGGCAAGGCGACTTTGGGGTCGCGGATGATCAAGAGCGGATTCTGCGTGGTGGAGGGGCCTTTGCGGAGGTAGTTGTTCACGTAGTTCAAGGTGCGGAGGTCGCCGTAACCGCAGTAATAGCCCCAGTCGTAGATGACGTTGTTTCGAAAGTCGCTCTGCACCGTGATGTCGCCCCATCGCGGCACGCGGCTGGCCATGTGGGCGAAGAGGTTGTGGTGCCACGTGCTGCGGTCGCCGCCCACGATGCTCGCGAAGGCATGGGTCTGCTCGTTGTTGCCTTCCGAGATGATGCACCACTGCACCGTAAAGCGGTCAACCGAGCCGGAGGCGGACAGCGTTTCGGGATTGCCCCAACTGCACGAACAATGGTCGATGATGAAGTTGTCGCTGTCGTACACGCGGAGGCTGTCGCCTCGGAACTGGCCGGTGTTGTTTCCGGCGCGGATGCGCAGGAAGCGAATGACCACGTCATGCGTGCCCGACAATTCGAAAGCGTCACCGCCGCTCTCGGCTTTTTTGATGCAGATGCCGTCACCTGGAGCGGTCTGGCCGGCGATGGTGAGGTAGGGCTCCCGGACGACCAGCCCCTTTGTTTCGATCAGCCCGCCGACGCGGAAGACCACCGTCCGCGGACCTTTGGTTTCCACGGCCTCCCTCAGGCTTCCGGGACCCGGGTCGTTGAGATTGGTGACGAAGAGCACCTTGCCGCCGCGTCCGCCCTTCGCGTATGCGCCATAACCTTCCGCGCCGGGAAACGCCGGAGTCGCGCCAGCCACAGGCAACTGGCGCGCGTCCACCTGGCGGTAGAGTTCCCGATAGGCGGATTCCACAATGGCGGGGTCAAATCGAAACGTCCTCGCCGTCCGCCCGGTTACGTAAGGAGCCATCGTCCCGTCGGCGGTCGCGACACGGGGTTCGGTCAACAGGATGTCGCTGCGGTTCGGGCCCCCGCGGTACGTCAGCTTCCACTCGTAAGTTTTGCCCTCAAATTCCGCCCGCACCGCCCCGCCTTCGGCCAGGCCGGTAAAGGCGCCCCGGCAAGGGTTCGCGCAACCGAACAGCAGGATGTCGCCCGACGGAGGCTGGGCCAGGAGATGGACCCGCAACCGGCAGGATCCGACGCCGTTGCCCTTGCCGTCGGGAACAGGGAAGTACACACGCCCTTCGGTCTTGCCCCACGCGAAGATGGGTGTCACGCCCTCGGCGTCCACGTCGAAGATCAGTTCGCTCACGCTCGGCGGCGGCTCCTTTTCCAGGCTCAGATAGTTGTACACGCCGATGTGCAATCCATCCTCCGCGACGATGCCGGACGGCTTCGATCCCACGATGCGCAGAGTGGAATTGCAGCCGGCGGAAACGCCCAGCTCAATATCCTTCGTGACCAAAGTGCCGCCCTGAATTTCCACCGTGCCGCGGCCACGCTGGCCCGGCCCGCCGCCGCCCGAAAGGAAAATGGTGCCGACGAACGCGTTTCCCGACTTCATCACGAAGCGCCCATCCGACCCGTCGTACTTGCCCACGTCAAAAGTTCCGATCACCGTCAGCGATGGCCCATCGAGGACCAGAGAGGCCAGGCTGTTGCCGCCGTCAGCCACGCTGACGTGGCTCACCAGGCCATTCCCGCGCGCCAACGTTACCTGGCTGGGCTTCTCTTTCGTGCCGTTGATCCCGACCTCGCTCGTTCGCGACGGAATTGCGCCGCTCCACATCGCGGCGTCGTCCCAATCGCCGGCGCCCCCCTTCCACTCGGACTTTGTTCCCGCCCACCCCGACAGCGTCGCCTCGGCCGCCATCAACAGACAGGCCGCAAAGCCCGCCACAGTACGATATGCAAACGGGGCGGCTGTGTTGGCTAAGATGGTCTCGATTTCGAGCAGGGGGGTCTTCATATCGTCACGATTTTAGCCTACCGTCAAAAATGCCACCAGCTTGCATATCGCCAATTCAAGGTAAAGGAATCGAGGGCTTCATACCCTCACCCCCGCGCGCCTTTTGTGGCGACTAGCTTTCTCGACATTTTGGATTTCGGAATTCTTCGCTTCATCGTCGATCCCGGAAACGGCATCAACTTGGTTGGGAGCCTGGTTCTTGGTGAGGTCGAGTTTCTCCTCGTTCTCGCTTTGGCGGCGGCTTTCGAGCGCGGTGAGCGTCTCGCCGAGTTCCGTCTTGCGAAGGTCGTTCACGAGCGGCTGGACGGCCGTGAGCACGACCGCATTGGATCACCGAACAGGCTTTCGTAATGGTTGAACTCATTGAGCTGGTCGGTGAGCGTTTGGATTTGCTGCACCTGGTTGTTGATCATCTCGACGAACTGGTCCGGCTTTCTCCGTCTAATTGTCAAGCAGCGGGCAACTTACGGCGCCGGACCCTAGCCAGGCAATCTGCAACACTGTTTGGTTCGCGACGGCAAGACGAGACGACCCGAAACCAATGGAAGTTTTGCGCTCACAAGCTGAGAGCTCGCTGCTCCAGCGGCGCTTTTCCGAGAGCATGCCTTCTGTTCGGGAGTGCTACACTGCTTCCGAGCGATCCAGTGGCGAGGCGGTCGGGAATGCGTTAATGGGCGCCAGCAAGCCGCTCACAGCGCGAGACCAACTCGTGCGAACGCTCGACTTTCGACGAAACCGCGACTTGGCGGACCACCTCAAATCGCGTAAAAGAGTGTCATGCAAACGACGCTCAACGCTCACGGCCAACTCCGAGTCCCACGGAAGGTTCGACAAGCCGACTACCTTTCTCCACGCAAATTGTTCGACTTGGAACGCTTCACGCCCGCGAACTACCTGCTGCCAAAAACGCAATATTCTGGCGCGCGCTCCACCATTGCGAACGGCGATGCAGCGTGAGAGGCTGCTGCTTTCCGCCCAAGGTACGCAAAATAACAGTTGCCCGTTGCGCCTTCGAGGCCATCCAAAGAAGGCAAGCGACCGAAGCCCGGATCATTGACACTCGGGGAGCATGCGCCAATCGATTCGGTATGTGTCAACAGCAGGAGGGCACGAGCGACGCTGGAGGCTTCAAATGAGCAATTTCGACGATTACTCAAGGCGACAAGCCATTTCAATCCCGCTGATTCAAACCGCATCGTACTGACAAGTTCCTCCGAAAAACTCAGGCGCAAATTCCAGCCGCCTCTCCACCATCTTCTGGTGACTGCGTGTTACGTCGATCACAGCGGTCAAATAGGACTTCATAACACCAGGCTCGACTTCCTTGAATCGACGACGCCGGTGAACGTGAGGCTCGAGGCGTCCGTCAGCCAGCGGCTCCTGTCTCAAGCCGCACACAGCAACGTCACGTTCTGATATCAGACGCGTCCCAAATGAAACCGTTCCGAATGCTAACTTGGGATGTTGGGGAGCTGTCGCCAGCTCTTAAGATTGATATCTCGAGCGTTCGGCAATACTTCACCGTGATCGTTTCCAGGACTTCATAAGCCGACCGTCGCCCGTTCCCGCTCAACGCCCGTTCTGTCCAGCGCCTTTCTGGACCAACGCTGCGACCGCCCCGGACACGGGCATCAGCGGCACGGGTTCTTTGGCGCGCGGCATTTCCTTGCCGACGAGCTTGTAAAATTCTACGCCGTCCAGCGTTTCACGCACGAGGAGCTCGGTCGTCACCTTCTCAAGCTGGTCGCGGTGCAGACTTAGGATCTGCTTCTGCGCGTCGAGCACGCGAGGCTGAAAATAATGGCCAACGGCTCGGGCCGGCCTGCGGTCGAAGGTTCCTGTGCCGCGATTCGGCCAGCGTCTCCGTCCGCGCGCTCCGAGCATCCAGCGCCCGAAGTCTTCCTCCTATCCGTGCGAACAGTTACCAAATCATTGTTCCAAAAGGCATGTATTTGTGACTGAAAAGGCATGGCGCTCCGGACTGGCGTGCCACAACGTAACGCTCGAACACCCGGAGCAAAATATGCGACTGCGCACCGCCCGAAAAATACTGGGAAGCTCTGCTTCAGTCCGTTTGAGCGTCCATCGCCGGTGGGTTTCCGTTGTGGGCCCGGAGCTTTCTTCGTTATCCGCGTGCGTTCAACCGCTACCCGTTCCGATGATTTTATGGCTGGGTGTTCCGAGGACAATTTCCACCAGCCGGAGACGAAGCTCTGGCTTCACCCTGATTGAACTGCTCGTCGTGATGGCTATCATCGCAATCCTGGCATCACTACTTTTGCCGGCGCTGGGCCGGGCCAAAGGACAGGCACAGGCCACGTATTGCATGCACAACACCCGGCAACTCACCCTGGCGTGGATCATGTACACCATGGATAACGACGACGCTCTGGTAGGCAACCCGGGTTGGGTGGCGGGCGGGTTGGATTGGCTCAATTCGCCGGATAACATCAACGCCCAACAGATGGTGGACACGAATTCCGCACTCGGCCCGTACACAGTGAGTCCCGGGATTTATAAGTGTCCCGCCGACAAGCTGCCTGCCCAAAACGGTCAGCGCGTGCGCAGCGTATCGCTGAATGCGGCCTTGGGCGGAAGCGCGGACGTGAGCGAAAACGTGTCGCCCGACCGGGATTACTTTAATGCCAAAAAGCTGACGGAACTCAGCACACCAGGACCCTGCGATACATTTGCCTTTCTGGACGAGCATCCCGACAGCATCAACGACGGGACATTCCACGTGGTCCCCGGCCTCGCGCCAGCGAATTTCCGATGGCGTGACCTTCCTGCCAGCTATCATTACGGCGGTGGCGCGAATTTTTCCTACGCTGATGGGCATTGCAAAATCAAGAAATGGCAGGACGGCCGCACGAAGAAGGCGATCACAAAAATGAATTTCACCGGCATGAACGTTCGAGGCAGTGTGGACTACCAATGGATTACCGACCGCATGCCTTACCGGCCCAAATGATCACGGCGCATGGGCATCCCTGGTTGCTTTCGATCAGACATTGGACATCAACCCAAGCCAACCCATGAGCAAGAACTCGTTTCCAACTCATTCGAGTGACGGCGGGGCGTTCAGCCGTCGGTTGCTCGTCCGGTTCGTCCTCTGCGGGTGGGCGCTTGCGTCCACCGCTTCGGCCCAGCAGACGGTCACGCTTCAGCCATTGATGCCGAAGATCGTCACCGGAGCGAACATCACGCACACGAACACTTACACGCTGCCCATCGCCGTCGTGTTCGCGGGCGGCAACGCGGCGGTGAATTTGGCGGCGTTGGGTTTGCCGGCGGGCGCGACGGCAAGCTTCAACACGAATTCGATTACGAATTCGCAGACCATCAATCTGCTCGTCAATGTCGCGGGCATTGCCAAGGGCGTTTATCCCGTGACCATCGACGCGAGCGGCGGCGCGTCAGCCTCCGCGAACATGGACCTCATCGCGGGCCAGCTCTGGAGCGCAACCAATCTCGCCAATGTCAATTGGTCCGTCGCGGCCAATTGGAGCAGCGGCCTCGTCACCACGGCAGGCGATCAGGTGAAGTTCGAGGAGGCCGACGTCCGCACGAACATCGTGGACACGTCGGTGACCATCGACTCGCTCACCTACGCGAGCTTCGTTTCCGGCAGCAATCACACTACGGTCATTCCGGCCGGCAACACGCTGTCCGTGGTCGGCGCGGGTGGTTTTTCCGCGAGCGTCGAGTCCGTCGTCGGCAACAACAAGACAACCACGATCAACATTACGGGCGGCGGCACGCTCGTCGTGAGCAATGAGGCTGCGAATTTCGCCGTGAACGCGCTGAACACGGGCGGATCCGGAACGACGCTCGACATGTCGGGCTTGAGCAATTTCACGGCAACCGTCAGCCGCTTCGGCGTCGGAGACGTGACGCTGGCGCAGGCCGGCAGCGTGGGCGCTCAACTCGTGGCGGTTTCACTCGCGAGGACGAACGTCATTCGCGCGGGCTTCGCGGAACCTTACACCGGCCAGCGCATCACGAACTCGATCCAGGTTTTTCACAACGGCCAGGACTTCAACAACGGCTCGGCCAACACCCTCAACCTCGGTGTCGTGAACCAGTTTTTCGCGGACAGCTTCACGGCGGCGCGCGCGCGGGTTGGCAGCGCGAACAACACCGTGCGATTCAATCCTTCGTTTCTGGCGGACTCGCCGAGCGCCGTCTTCCGCAACACGAACGGCGGGCGCATGAGGCTCTTCGGGCTGGCCATCGATGACGGCGAGAACGCGCCCGGGAGCAACACGAGAATCACCGGCAACTTCAACGGCGGCGCGCTCGATTTGCTCGCGGAAGAAATTTGGATTGGCCGCAACCGCTTCACGAACACGTCCGCCGCGCGCGCGGAAGGCGTGATGACTTTCAACAGCGGCGTCGTGGACGTGAACACACTGCGTCTCGGCTACCAGGCCTACACGAATGACATGAACGCGCGCGGCATCCTGCGGGTCGGCGGCCCGGGCGTCCTGGTGGTGAACGATGAGTTGGAGTTGGGCCACACGAGCGGCGATTACATCGCGGGTTCCGCCGCGATGGGTTTCGGCCAGATCACCATCACCAACCACGGCGTGGCGCGCGTGAATCAAATCACGGTGGGGCAACTTTCGGGCGCGAACTTCGTGCGTCTGAACAGCGGCGGGAATTTGATCCTGAGCAACTCCATCGCTTCGACTGCGAAACCGCTGGGTGAACTCGGCATGTCCGACGCTGCGCTCACGGTGCATCTCACCAGCGGCAACACAAATGCGTTCGTGACCGATCTCGTGTGCGGCGGACTTCAGAACTTGATCAACGTCGCCTCGGTCACCGGCGTGTCTTCGTATCCGGCGCGCATCGCGGTTATTTCCTACCAGGCCGCGCCGGCGCTGCCGAACATCGCGATGGGCAGTTTGCCCTCGGGACTGTTTGGGTTCGTCGAGAACAACACGGCGGACAAAACCATCGACGTGGTCATCAACACCAACGCGCCCAAGACCGTGATCTGGCGCGGCAACGTGAACGGCAATTGGGACACCGCCACCGCGAACTGGATGGACGCGAGCACGCTCGCCGCGACAACTTTTGCCGACGGCGATTTCGTCGTGATGGACGACACGGCCAGCGGCGCGACCACGGTGACCTTGGTTGGAACGGTTCTTCCCGCGCAGTCGCCGACGATTCCGGGAATCCTCATCAGCAACACCACGCTCAATTACACGCTCAACGGCGCGGGCAAAATCGTGGGCGCGGCGCGGACGGTGAAGCAAGGCGCCGGCACAGTGACCATGAATGCGGACACGGAATCGCCTATCCTCGTGAGCGCCGGCACGCTGAATGGAAACGGCAACATCGGCGCCGTGACCGTGGCCACGAACGCGACATTGACTTTCTCGGGCGGCATCAGTGGCCCGGTGGTTGCGGGCGGAACGGCTTCGAGTTCCGGCACCGTCGCCGGCTCGCTGGCAGTCCAATCCGGGGGCGTGTTCGTAAATGCCGGCACACTGTCCGGCGCCCTCAGCCTTCAAGCCAACGCCACGCTCACCAACACAGCCTCCGGCATCATGAATGTCGCCGCGGCGTGGACCATTCCGACCGGCGCGCGCGTCGTGAACCTCGGCACGATCGTTCAAGCCGGGCGACTCGATGTGGGCGGTATCCTGCAGGGCACCGGCCTCTTCGAAGCCGCCTCGGGCGTGAGCGGTGACAATTCCCGCGTGGCGGTGAACAGCGGCGGCACCTTCTCGCCCGGCAATGGCGGGATTGGCACTTTGACGATGAACACACGCTTCGATATGAACGCCGGTTCCACAAATATCTTCGAGGTGGACCTTACGGCTGGAACGAAGGACGTGGCGGCGGCGGACACGATCAACTTCGGCGGACAAATCATGATCGTGAACATCGGCACGACGCCGTTCGCGAGCGGACAGAGCTTTCAGATTCTGCAGCCGAATTTTCCGCCCAACATCCCAAACAACGCGAATGTCTCGCCCTTCATTCCGTCGGTGCCGGGACCGGGAATGGTTTGGCTCACGAACACGGCGCCGAATATCCTTCGCACGAATGGCTTCGTCGGAGTTCTCCAGATCACCTCCGGGACGCCGACGAACATCACCTTCTCACTCGCGGGCGACGTCTCGACGCTGTCATGGCCCGCGAGCCATACCGGGTGGCGATTGCAGGCGCAAACCAATGAGCCCGGGGTCGGCATCACCACGAACTGGTTCACCGTGGCCGGCTCGACGACGAACAACCTGGTGAACCTGACGAACAATCCGGCGATGGGTTCGTCATTCTTCAGACTGGTTTACCCGTGATGAAACGGCGCGGGACAATAAATGGACTGAAAGGCGGGAGGGTCGGGCTAATCGGCGCCGGGCTCATGGGCCTTGCGATGGCGGAGCGGTTATGTGCGGGTGGACACGACGTTCTCGGCTGGGACATCTCCTCGGCGCAACGTTCCGCGCTCTCGAATCTCGGCGGCGCAGTCGCGGGCAATTCAAACGAGGTCTTCACCCGGTGCAACCACGTCATCCTCAGCCTGCCCGATGACGATGTTGTCACGCGCGTCTTGACTGAAGCCAGCCCGGCGCTGCGCGCGGGGCAGATTGTGATGGACACATCGAGCGGCGCGCCGGACACCGCCGCAAAAATCGATCGTCTGCTCGCGCCGCGCGGCGTGGATTACCTCGACGCCACCGTGTCCGGCAACAGCGAGCAGGCGCGCCACGGCGAAGTGGTGATGATGGTGGGCGGCTCGCGCGCCGCATTCGAGAAGTGCCAGGAGCTTTTTCGCCTGTTCGCGAAACACATCATCCACACCGGCCCGTGCGGCAGCGGCGCGAAGATGAAACTGATCACGAACCTGGTTCTGGGACTGAACCGCGCCGCGCTCGCCGAGGGACTGGTCTTCGCCAGATCGCTGGGCCTGAACGATGAACAGGCGTTGCAGGTGTTGCGCGACAGCATGGCCTACTCGCGCATCATGGACGCCAAAGGAGAAAAGATGGTGCAGGAGGATTTCGAGCCGCACGCCAAGCTTTCGCAACATCTCAAGGACGTAAGGCTCATGATCGAGGCCGCCGCCAAGACCAACACGAAGTTGCCGCTCAGCGAAACGCACCGCGACATTCTCGTTTTCGGCGAACAGAACGGCCTGGGGCAACTCGACAACAGCGCCATCATCCGCGCGATTGAACTCCTGAAAAATTTGCGGCCGTACTGAGCAGTCTCTTGGATATGCTACACCTGGTGGCTGTCGAACCGTCATTTCCCCTCACCCTGACCCTCTCCCTCGGGGAGAGGGAACAGTCTCCGCCAGGCGCCTGTCTTGTGCACGCTGGCTTGGCACACGCCCTCGCGGGTATGGCCCAGAGACGGAGGAGGATTCTCCCTCGCCCCAGGGGAGAGGGCTGGGGTGAGGGGAAACAAACTGTAGCCCAGCCAACGGTTCCATCACTCAGAAGCGCGAAGAACATGGAGTGCGGAAACATGCCTTCGACTTTTGCCACGTGCGCGGCCCGTCATT
>WNGA01020375.1_pt1 | contig 10884 bp, 11 predicted proteins | sample 5400061 | NCBI WGS metagenome assembly WNGA01 (sample SAMN13153366, study PRJNA577476) | soil metagenome | isolation source: 100 cm soil or saprolite under grassland replicate 2 | place: USA:California | collected 2016-06-15
CCTCGCTGCCGTCCGGTTTGGTAAACGGGACAGGCCTGATCGAAGGCCCTACAAGGCTGCCTTCGAACTTCGCGAGGAGCTGCTGCTGGCTCTCGCCCACGTCGCACATCCAGCCGTTCAAATAGACGAGCGCTCGGACCTGATCATTGCCGATGGCGGCGGTGGAGATGACATTGCCGCCGTACGAGTGGCCGACGAGCACGATCGGACCGCTAAGGGTGCGCAGGAACTCGGCCAGATAGGCGGCGTCACCAGCGAGATCGCGAAGCGGGTTGCCGAACCCGATGGCGGTGTACCCGCGGCCGCGCAGGGCGCGGATCTCGGCATCGAAGCCCGTCGCGTCAGCCCAGGCACCGTGAACGAGGACGATCGTCGGACCCTCAGCAGCCATTCTCGTCACCGCCCCTTCGGTTGATGGTTGCCGATGCGACTTTAGTCAGGCCTACTAGGCCCCCGTCAACCCCTTCCTCCCTGCAGTCCCTTTAGTAGCCATCAACCCTAGCCAGGGCTTCTCTCGACGCCACCTCCGCGCCCACGCCTCAACCTCTCGACGGTCTCAGATCTCAACACTTGTCGGTCGCCTCATCCGTCGTCCTCAGATTGCAGTTCGGCGATCTGAGCTCGGGCCGCAGCGATCAGCTCCTGGTTCGTGTTCGCGTGTCCGGCGAGGCCCCATCCGCCGTCAGGTGCCTCCGTCAGCAAGACCCAGGTGCGGTCGACGAGCGACGGATCGACGGCCGCCTCCGCGATGATCGCCGAAAGCCGCTCGACCACAGCGAGCTGCTTGTGGCGATCGAGAGCGCCCGCGTTCGTCAGGACCTGGACGCGGACGTAGGTGGTGTCTCCGTCGACGTTTGAGAGGCTCGACGGCGGCAGTTCGTGTACGAAGGCTGCAGTGTTCTTGCGGAACATCGGGATGTCGGGCACCTGCTCGATCGTCATCAGTTCGGTGGCCAGCTTCTGAGCCAACGCGTGCTGGTCACCGAACGTGCCGGCGGCCGCGTAGACATCGATCATGGGCATGTGTCGCTTCCTCTCTCCAGCGGGCGGGCCTACGAGATGCGGCGAGCAAGCTGCGTGCGTGACTTCACATCGAGCTTCCGGAACGCCTTGCGGAGGTGGTACTCGACAGTGCTTGGGCTGATGAACAGTTGAGCGGCGATCTCTCGGTTCGTATGTCCGTCCGCGACGAGGCGGGAGATCTGCGCCTCCTGCGGCGTCAGTTGTCCAAGGCTGTCAACGGGCCGCCTCCCAACATGCTCGCCGGTCGCTTCCAATTCGATACGTGCGCGCTCGGCGAAGGCCTCCATCCCGAAGTCCGAAAAGAGGTCGTGCGCCGTCCGCAGTTGCCTTCGTGCATCGACCATCCGGCGTTGACGTCTGAGCCACTCACCGTAGAGGAGGTGGGCACGAGCGAGATCGACCGCGATCCGAGTCCGACCGAGTCGTTCGACCGCTTCGACATAGAGCTCCTCGGCTCGCTGATCTTCTACGACCAGCGCCTCCGAGCGCGCCGCGATCCCGAGAGCCCAGTCCGTCCCACTCACCTTGGCCACCTCCGCGAGACGCGAGCTGGCATCCGCGGCCAGCTCGGGTGTTCCGGCTCGGACCGCAGCCTCGATCAACTCGACCATCCCCCAGTTAGAGGTGCTGAGGTCATGCGGATACTCAACGACCCGTCGCGCAGCCGCGAGTGCCTCATCGTAACGGCCCAGGCCGTTGTACAGCACGGCCTGAGCCCAGTCGAGCACCGACAGTCCGACTCCTTCACCTCGCCTCGTCGCGTCCTGACGGCTTTCGTCGATCAGAGGTATCGCCTCGGGCTCGCGGCCGCGAAGTGCGGCGAGTCCCACCGCGCCATACGGCGTCAGGTTGCTGCCTGTTGCCTCGCTCGCCGCCCGGATCTCATCGACGAGCAACGCCGCCGCCTTCAGCTCGCCCGCGAAGAGATGCGCGTACACACGCTGGTTCAACGCGAGCGGAAGTTCGCTGAGCGCGCCCACTTCCCGGGCGATCCGCACGTGCGCTTCGGAGATCGCTTGCCAGCGAACGTCCTCCCACATATGGACGGACAAGACAGTCGCGAGCCACTTCCAACGCACTTGCTCACTCGCGGGCATGTCGCCAGCGTCGAACCCCTTGTGCGCCCGGCGCAGGATCGGAACGGCCGCCTCGAAGCCGTCGGTAAACAGCGTCGCGAGTCCGTCGAGCCACAACTCGAGGCCGACGAGAACGGGCGGACGCGTGCCGGCCTTCACGGCCAGAGCCACATCGAGCGCGCTTGCGCCCGGCGCCGCCAGCCGTCCCGCGAACATCGCCGCCGAGAGGGCCTCGAGATAGCTCTCACAGGCGAGCGTTTGTGATAGTGGCGCGAGCCGGCCGGCGGCGCGGAGCAGCAGCTCGGGCGCATCTCTGCCGTGCGTTGAGACGAACGCGATCTGCGCGCGGAGCAAGTCGACTCGCGCGAGATCGAGTTCGTCGAGCGAGCCGGCCTCGGTCGAAGAGAGCAGACCGATGGCGTCGTCCAGCGCGCCAGCGCGGAACTTCGTCTGAGCCGCGACCAACGCGCGCTGCGCGCGACGAGCTGGGGCGGGTGTCAGCGTGGCCGCGCGTTCGAGGAAGGCGGCGGCGGCGGCGAAGCCGCCACGCGCCTGTGCCCGCGCAGCGGAGCGCTCGAGCTCGCCGGCCAGCTCTTCGTCGGGCACGGACGCCGCCTGCGCACGGTGCCAGGCGCGACGGTCCGGGTCGATCTGGGGATCCGTTGCCTCCGCCAGCGCGCGGTGAGCCTCGTGCCGCTCGTTCGGCGCGGCCGCGCCGTACACCGCGGAGCGCACGAGCGGATGGCGGAACGCCACCCCTTCCCCCAGGAACAACAGGCCCTCTGACTCGACCGCGCGCGCGGCCGACTCGGGGACCCCGAGCCGCTGAGCCGCCCGCCAGACGAGCGCAGGATCGCCGAGCGGGTCTGCGGCGGCGAGCAGCAGCAGGCGCCGCGCGTCCCGAGGCAGTTTCGCCAGACGACGCCTGAAGCTCTCCTCGATCCCTGCTGACAACGGCAGCGACGCGGGCAAACCGAATCCGCCTGCTAGCTGCGCCGGCGACAAGCCGCGCGGCAGCTCCAAGAGTGCCAGCGGATTCCCGCGCGTCTCGACCACGATCCGCTCCACCACTCGGTCATCCAGTCGACCTGGCAGGACGGACTCCAAAAGGGCCCGCGCATCACGGTGCCCCAACGGCCCGACGTGCACCTGTGGGAACCCCGCCATGAGCGTCGTCGACCAGGCAGAGGAGGGGTTGTTCCTCAGCCGCTTCCGACACGAGGCCGAGGACCGCCAATCCGACCAGGAACGGATCCGGGGGTCGGCCGGCGCTCAGTCCGAACGCGACCGAGAGGGCCTCGCGCTGAGGATCGGGCAAGCGCTCCGAGAGCCCGAGGATCGGGGCGCACAGTTGCTGGAGCGCCGCGAACGCAAGCTCCATCTCTCCTTCGACCCCACCGGCCCTCACGACCCGGAAGTCCGGCCCCGCCTCGATCGTGTGCTCCAACAAGGCAGTCTTGCCGACGCCCGGGTCGCCGTGGATCACCAAGACCCCACCGCGTCCACCGCGCGCGACCTCCAGCAACCGCTCGAGCGCCTCGCGCTCGCGTTGCCTGCCCAGCAATCCCACTCGGGGCGGCCCCTCGATCCGGGATGACGTTCCGCTCATCATGCCGTAGACCACAACTCGGGGGGCAGACTAAGGAATTCCCGGATGCCAACCCCCGACCCTCTGAGCCACCATCCCTCACAGGACAGCACACGGAGGAGGGAATGGCATGAGCGAGACGGTCGAGGTGGACCAGCGTGTGGCCACCGCTCGCGAGTTCGTTGCCCGCGTCTTCAACGGTCACGACCCGGAACGAGCTCGGGACTTCTTCACAGCAGACGTCGTATGGCACGGTGGCGCGCTTGGAACGGTGAGCGGCGTCGACACCGTCGTCCCCATCCTTGGGGGGTTCATCGGCGCGCTTACGGACATCGATGCTGGCGAACAGGACGTGATCGCGAGCGGCGATCTTGTCGCGCTGCGGCTCGTCGTCAGCGCGACGCACACCGGCAACCTGCTCGGCGTTCCGGCGACCGACCGACGCATCCAGTGGGACGCCGTCGACATCTATCGGGTCACGGACGACGGACGGATCAGCGAACAGTGGGCCTTCGAGGATCTGGCCGCGATCCTCAGCCAGGCAGGTGCGATCTCGCTTCCGTGGGCGAGCTGACCAGCCAGCGGGCATCGATCAGGAAAGGAGCACGGGATGAGCACCAGCGAAACGACGACGGGGACGTCCACGGATCCGGCGACCGCGCTCCCTGACTACGCGCCCGTGCCTCGGGCGGCGGTCGGCCCGGCTCTCAACGAGCAGGGCTACCACGTCGGACGTGTCGAGCGGAACCTCTATTGGGTCACCGACGGCACTTACCAGTCGGCGTTCCTCATCACATCAGAGGGAGTCGTGCTGCTCGACGCGCCGCCGACGATCGGCGCCAACATCCGGCGGGCCGTGGACGAGATCGCCGCGGCCAACGGGGTCAGCAACGAGGTGACACACCTGATCTACTCCCACCACCACGCCGACCACGTCGGTGCGTCGTCGCTCTTCGACAAGAACGTCACGCGCATCGGGCACGAAGAGACGCGGCGACTGCTGCTGCGCGACGACGATCCGGCCCGACCGCCGAACGAGGAGACGTTCCAGGATCGCCGCACGCTCGAGATCGGGGGCGAACGCATCGACCTGGCTTGGCACGGCCCCAACCACTCACCCGACAACATCCTCATCCACCTGCCCGACCACGACACGCTGATGCTGATCGACATCGTCAATCCGGGCTGGGCGCCGATCTACCACTCGAACCTGACCGAGGACATCCCCGGCTACGTCGAGGCACCGGCGAACGCGCTCGCGTACTCGTGGAAGCATTACATCGGCGGTCACAACGGCCGGCTCGGCACGCGGGACGACGTGACGCTGCATCAGCAGTACATCGCGGACATCGCCGACAACTCGAGGAAGGCGATCGAAACCGTCGATCCGACTCCCTACTTCCAGAAGTACGGCGAGAACGCCTGGGCAGCGGTGAAGGGCTACCTCGACGACGTCACCGCCACAGCCGCTGCGCCAGTGATCGAGAAGTACACCGGTGTGCTCGCGGCCGCGGACGTGTTCACGGAGAGCACGACGTTCGCGGTGATGCAGTCGATCCGCCTCGACCTCGGCTACGGGTCTTACGTGCACCCCTGATGGACGGCAGCGTCCAACCGAAGGGAGATCCCCTGTGAGCACCGAGCAGCGAGAGACCCTTGACGCGATCCTGCGACAGTCAGCCTTCCCCACCGACAGCGATGTCAACGAGCAACGGCGACTGCTAAAGGAGTTGCTCTCGGCGCAACCGCTGCCGGCCGACGTGACCGTGACCGCAGCCGCGCTGGGCGGCGTGCCAACCGCCGAGATCACGGTCGACGGGATCGAATCTCGCCACGTTGTTCTCTACTTCCACGGCGGCGTGTACGTGATGGGGGACGCCTTCCTCGCCGCTGACCTGGCCTCGCAGGTCGGCCGGCGGACGGACGCCAAGGCCATCTCCGTCGACTACAGGCTCGCCCCCGAGCACCCATATCCGGCAGCCGTTGACGACTCTCTTGCCGCCTACGAAGCCCTCCTGCACGACGGCATCGCCCCTTCGGACATCGCCTTCGTGGGCGAGTCCGCCGGCGGCGGCCTCGCCATCGCCACCCTGGTCAACGCCCGCGATCACGGGCTGCCCCTGCCCGCGGCGGCCTACGTCATGTCGCCGTATGTCGATCTCACCCTGGCCGGGACGACCTTGGAAACAATGCGCGAGGTCGACCCGCTGCTCAGCCTGGAAGCCCTCCAAGCCCGAGTCCCGGACTACACGTCAGGACAAGACGCCGCACTCGGCCTCATCAGCCCCGTCTTCGCCGACCTGTCCGGGCTGCCGCCCTTGATCATCCAGGCCGGAACTCACGAGGTTCTCCTCGAGGACGCCATCCGCCTCGCGCGACAAGCCGCCACCGCCGACGTCGAGGTCACGCTCGACATCACCCCCGGGGTGCCCCACGTCTTCCAGGCGTATCACCCGATCCTCGACGAAGGGGCCGCGGCGCTGGACAGAGCCGGACAGCTCTTGTCGGCGCATCTCGACCGCGTTCAACGCGTGGCCGCCTAGCGAAAGGCAGAACGACCGGGTCCGGGCGCATGTGCGAGATGAAGAACGACAGGAGTGCGACATGAGCGACTGGAATGCAGGGACGATCGCGGAGTTCCGATCGAACGAGGGTAGGGTCGGCGGGACGTTCGAAGGCGCCCCGATTGTCCTGTTGCATCACCGAGGCCGCACGAGCGGGCGGGAGTACGTCACTCCGACGATGTACCTCCCGCACGGCACCGAGCCGGACATCATCTACGTCTTCGCAACCAAAGGCGGAGCACCCACCAACCCGGACTGGTTCTACAACTTGACCGCCGCCGGTGACGGCAGTGTCGAACGCGGAACCGAGACTTACGAAGTGACCGTCAGCGAGTTGACCGGCGCTGAACGCGACCGCATCTACGCTGAGCAAGCGCGGCGTTACCCAGGCTTTGCGGAATACGAACGCCAGACTGCTGGAGTCCGCACCATTCCTGTGCTCGAACTTAGGCGGGCGTAGCCACACGCCGAGACAGCCGGTTCCCGGCTTGGTACGCCTGTACCACTTTCGGCCCCCCGCCCCTTCCTATCCCGTCCTCCACGTGATGGGCTGGGTGGGGCGCCCGCGCCTGCGTGGCCGTTGCGAGGGCCACCAGTGGTACAGCGCCGAGCCCTGGTCGGCGTAGGGCTGGCGGCCCCCGCACATCCCGAGCTTCCATAGGCGATCGAGCCGGTAGCGGGCCGTCCGCTCGGGGAGCTCCAGGAGCGACGAGATCTGCTGGGTCGTCGCCACGCGATGCTCGGAGAGCACGGCCACGATCTCCCGATCGGTCGCCGACAGCTGATCGAGCGCTGCTCGTCTACTGACGGTACGTACCTTCCGTGCCTGCTCACGCTCTTTGGCCCCCGCCCAAGGGATGAGGGACTGCGACGAAGAGCGAAGCAGTCCTGAGGACCGTCGGCCGCGCACCGGAGACCCGGTCATGGCCTACCACCTGCGTCGTCGCGCGAGGCGGCCTTGCCCCTGTCCATCGGGACCGACGGCGAGCCATCGGCAAGGTTCTCCCGGGAGGCGGACTTCCGGCGTGGAGGAACCGTGGAGTCGGGGCGTCGAACGGGAACGGCGCGGATCAGGGCGGCGAGGAGGCGGACGGCCTCGGCCGACTCCTCGGGGGCGAGGGGTATGAAGTTGGGCTCTGCCAGCTCGATCTCCTGGTCCACGTCATCACGGGGCGCCTGTCATTCACGAAGCCGGCCCTCAGTCTCGGCTTCAGGCCGAATCTCGTCGATATCGTCTCCTGTCGGACTCCGCGTTTCCTCCACGCCGGCGCTTCGCGGTCGCGACGAATCGGAAGGTGCCATGGCGCGGTTCCCGCGGAGCTCCCGTGGAGTCCCGAAGATGCAGCGGAACTCTCGCGGCGGAGTCCCGCCCAGTTCGGATCGGATTCCGGTTCGGTGGCTCTTGAGCCGCGCGGGGGCGGGACTCGGCGGGGACTTGAGCGTCGCCCGTCCGGCCGCTGCCTCGAGCGGCCAAGGCAGGCCCAAGTCTCCGAGCTGTCGCCGGCCTGGAGTCTCAGGCCGTGCCGACAGCCGGCCTCAGGAACAACCTCCTGTTCATGAAACGGCCCTGTGACGCCCTATACGGTTGAGGTGCATGGTTCCAGGGTCGTGACCGAGCCGACCGGCATCGAGCGTTGCTATCGCGAGCAGGGGGAGAAGCTCTGGCGATCGCTGCTGCTCTTTTCCGGTGACCCCGACGTGGCCAGCGATGCGGTGGCCGAAGCGTTCGCAGAGGCTATCCGCCGCGGCGAGGCGATCCGCGACCCGGACCGGTGGGTCTGGCGGGCGGCGTTCAAGATCGCCAAAGGAGAGCTCCAGCGTCGTCGTCGACACACACCCGACTTCCCCGAGTTACCCGTTGAGCTGCCTTCGCCCACCGTCGATCTCGTGCGGGCGCTGCGCCGGCTCACACCCAAGCAGCGCGGGGCGATCGTCTTGCACCACTACTCGGGCTATTCGAACCGCGAGACGGCCGCGATCCTCGGATCGACCGCCGCGGCCATCGGCGTGCATCTTGAGCGCGCCCGAGCGCGCCTTCGGGAGGAGCTAAGGGAGGACCGCCATGCATGACCTCGACGAGCGACTGCGCGGTGCCGACCGGGTCACCGCTCCAGACCTGTGGGACCGGATCGAATCGACCGCGGCCCGAGCATCGCGCCCTCGTGGGCCCGGCCGTTTTGCAACCATCGTGGTGTCTCTTGCCGTGGCGGCCGCCGGAACGGTGGGCGTGTTCGTCGCCTTCCTCAGCGGCGGTGGGCCGGCCGGCCTGCCCGCGAACGGCCTGTTTGTCTACGCGGACGAAGGGCCCCAGCCGCCGGAGATCCCCTTCGACAACATCGACCTGTTCGCCTTCGACCCGGTGACCGGTGAGCGAACGAACCTCACGAACACCCCCACGGTCGCGGAGTCATCGCCCGTGTGGTCCCCCGACGGCACCAAGGTCGTCTACGAGCGTGCCACCGCCGAGGGCACGGGTGCGGCGCTTCGAGTGACCTATGACCTCGTCGTCGCGAACGCCGACGGCAGCGATCCGCGAGCCATCCGCGCCTGCGGCAAGGAAGGCTGCGACGCATACGACCTCGCTTGGTCGCCGGACGGCGCTCGCCTCGCGTGGACTGCCGAGGAGCGGGTCGGTGGGGGCTTCGTCCTCACGCTCGAGGCGTACGACATGCAGACGGCGGAGACGACGGAACTTTGCGATTCGCGCACCTGCGGCTACCCGGGGCAGCTGGCGTGGGCTCCGGACGGAACCTCCATCGCGTTCTCGGAGGCGGGCAGTGGCCGGCTCCCAGGATTTGTGCTCCAAACGGGGCCCATCCGGGTGGCCGACGTTAGGACGGGCGAAGTCAAAGCACTGACACCGGACCATCCCCCGTGCGGTCCGACATCCGAAGGATGTGTGATCGACTCCGCACCGGTCTGGTCCCCCGACGGCTCATCGATCGCGTTCGTCCGCACCACTTCGGGGGGCCAGCCCGGCGCCACGACCGACGTCATGGTCATGGATACGGACGGGTCGAACGAACGAGCGCTCTCGGAGTGTGCGTCGAACGATCAGTGCCAGCAGGGCCCCCTTGCCTGGTCACCCGATGGGAGTCAGATCGCCTTCTTCGCCCGCTATCACCCAGAAGCCATGAGCCTTGTGCGCCCCGCGACGGGAGAGGTTCGGCAGGTTCCGTTGCCCTCGGACGTCGGCGAGTCGGCCTACTCACTTCTGTGGTCTCCCGATGGGAAGCAGGTGGCGTTCCTCGGAGGGCCGGCGCGAGCCTCCAACCTCTTTATCGTCGAGGTCGCCACCGGCGAGGTTCGACAGGAGGCGAGCGCGATCGCGCGGGAGAGCACCATCACGTGGCTGCCAGATGGCGCGATCGATGGATCCGAAGTGTCCTCGGCTCCGGCCACCACCTCGACACCCGAGCCAAAGGCGCCCGTCGCGACCGGGACTATCGTCTTCGCCAGCTCGAAGGGATCGAACCAAGAGGACGAAGGCGTGGAGATCTGGGGGATCGACCCCGACGGCTCGGGCCTCACGCGGCTCACCGACAACGACACCTTTGACGCCGATCCGGCCCTCTCTCCGGATGGGACGCGGATCACCTTCCGCAGCTACCGACCCGGTGATCGAAACACCCAGATCTACGTTATGAGCGCCGACGGTTCCGGCCAGCGCGTGCTGACCGACCTACGGACCGGAGCCGGGCCGCCCGCCTGGTCCCCCGATGGCGAGCGGATCGCGTTCGGCTCGGGCCCCGGGGTACGGCAGCCGGGCGGCATCTTCCTGATGGACGCCGATGGGTCCAACCTGCAGCTCGTCGCGGAAGGCAACGCCTTCGATCCGTCGTGGTCGCCGGACGGGTCGAGGATCGTCTTCTCGCTGAACACACCCGATGGCAGAACCGGGCTCGCCATCGTCGATCTCGTGAACGGCGCGGTAACGCAACCGCTCGAGGACCTTCGGGGCGAACAGAACGAACCGGCATGGTCGCCCGATGGCCAGAGCATCGCCTTCGAGTGGTCGAGCCCGTCGGGCAGCGGTCTGTACATCGTTGCCCCCGACGGATCAGGCTTGCGCCGGCTCGCGGACGGGTCGGCTCCGTCCTGGTCGCCGGACGGGACGTGGCTGGCTTACGGTCACTTCGCCGATGAGCACGGACCGCAGATCTGGATCGTGGCGGCGGACGGTACGGGGGCCCGCCCAATCACGTCGCTCCCCGGCTTCATCGAAGGAACCGGAATCTCCGCGATCACCGGCGATCCCTCGTGGGGTGCGGATTGAGAGACGGTTACACGACGGGGGGACAAGTCAATCATGTCGCTGAGAGAGCATCCCTTGCCTCCGCCTGGGGACCGTACTTCGGGAGTACGGGCTTTGCCGGGCATATGTGATCGCTCACAACTCGTCCTCAGGACCGACCTCCTCGACAGATGCTCCCTCCTGCCCCCATTTACCCCGAAAGCAAGCCAAGGCGGGGCCGCAATCCCATGGGGGTTCGAGTCGGAGGGCCGAGAACTCCGAAATGCCACCCAGAGTGGAGGGTCCGGCCTTGGCTGCCCGGGAAGTAGGACGAACAGCCGTACTGGCGGTCCATCGAGTGATCCCGCGAGCAGTCACCCGAGCGATGAACGACACACT
>WNGA01030356.1_pt1 | contig 10884 bp, 9 predicted proteins | sample 5400061 | NCBI WGS metagenome assembly WNGA01 (sample SAMN13153366, study PRJNA577476) | soil metagenome | isolation source: 100 cm soil or saprolite under grassland replicate 2 | place: USA:California | collected 2016-06-15
GTAGCCGCTGGCGATTCTTGCCTCCAGGTGAACCCGTTGTCGGTGGAACGAAATATGCCCGATAGCTCAGTGCCCAGCCACAGATCTCTCGTCACCGGGTTATAACCGAGCCCAAATGCGCTGCCACCGATGGGGACAGAGGTCGAGGCGCCGATTGCGGTCTGACCGCCATCGGTAGAAACCCAAAGACCGCTACCGGGAAAGGGTGCCCAATATCCTCCGCACACAATATTCGAGTTGGCGGCAAAGGCACACCCTGTCTGGGCCGCGCCGCGCTGAGGTGGCCGTAGGGAATTACAGTCCAGCTATTGCCTTCATCGGTGGAGCGATAAAAAACTACGGGGTGAGCATTGAGGGCAGTTCCACTGTATGTGCTCGCGATAAGGTCGCCGTTGGCGGGATGACGTTAATCGTCCAACCAAGAGTTGTGGTTAAGCCAGTATTGATCTTCGCCCAGGTTGTGCCTTCGTCGGTTGATCGGTAGAACCCTTGGTTCCTATCGGCGATAAACCAATGATTGCTGCTATTGAAAGCTATGTAGTTCACCTGGGTCGCAGCGGCGGGAACATTCACTCTCTGCCAAATAACGCCACCCGACGGTATCGGACTCGGCGATGACAGGTTACTTGCGGTTTTTCCAGTGCCGCCCCCACATGCGGCCATCGAAACAACTAACAGAATTGTGGTGAAGACAGCTTGCAGCTTCACACCAAACAAGGACACTCTCCTGCTTGAATATCGAAGACAGTACCGGGGACTGAACCATCAACTGCCAGGCTACTTACGGGCGAATTCAGCGGTTACTTGCAGTAGGTAAGTAGATGCTGACGCTGTTTGACCGGTTGCTTGCCGGTCGCTCTCTCGGTGTTCTCCTTTGGCCTTCTATACTTTGGAAGATGCCGCGCTCCCCTTCCAGGTCGATGGCCCGCGAACAGGACCTACTCAGGACTGCACCTCCAAAGCGGCCACCAAAGCTAACGTCCCGGCGCATCGGAATTCACACGTCGGTGGCTGGAGGCGTCGAAAACGCCGCCGAACGCGCCTATCGGTTGGGCTGCAATACGTTTCAAATCTTCTCTTCCAGTCCGCGGCAATGGGCACCGTATGAGTTGGGACGCCCGCAATGCGAACAGATGAAACGGTTGAGGGAGAAATATGATCTGAAACCACTGGTGATCCATACGAATTATTTAGTGAACCTGGCGAGCACAACAGAGCTCTTTTTGAAAAAATCCATCGCAGCGTTCCGCGGAGAAATCGAAAGGGCGCTGGCGCTCTGCGCGGAGTATCTGGTCCTGCATCCGGGATCATTTCGCGGTGCGGAGCGCGAGAAGGGACTGTTGCAAACGTCAGCCGCGATTGCAGTGGCAAGCCGGGGACTCGATCTGGCGAAAGGTGGTCTGACAATCCTGATTGAAAACACTGCCGGTGCCGAATTTTCACTGGGCAGCAGCTTCGAACAAGTCGCTGAAGTAATTGATCACTTGCGAAATCACCTTCCGGTCGCCGCTTGTATTGACACCTGCCATACCCACGCGGCCGGCTATGACATTGTGTCCGAAGAAGGGTTTCGAGACACGCTGGCGAAGCTGGACGCAACCATCGGTCTGAAGAATGCGCCTGTGTGGCATTGCAATGACGCCAAAGCCGCGCGCGGATCGAAGCTCGACCGGCACCAGCACATCGGCAAGGGGCTCATTGGAGCCGGACCCTTTCGCCGTCTGATGAACGATCCGCGCATCGCACATGCGGCCTTTATCGCCGAGACACCAATTGATGAACCCGGCGACGATCGAAGAAATGTGCAGGCGTTGAAGAAGCTGGTGATGCGAGTACCTTCCGAATTCTGACCGCCTCGGTTATGCTACCCACCAAATGCTTGCCTTGACCCTAGCGTTTACCAACTCCGATCCGCTCACGAGTTTTGCGGTTCGCGAACTCATTTGGCTCCTCAGCCAACCTTTGTTCTGGGCGGCCCTGGGCATTGCGGTTGGGCCCTTCTTATTTTTCCGCGGGTTCCGTCTGTTGCAGCGCAAGCGCTTGATCATGGACATCCCGCGTTCGACGATACGCGGGGCAGCGTTGGGACCAGTGGAGATTACTGGCAAAGCGGTTGGTCCTTACACGCTGGTTTCTCCGTTGAGCAAGCGCGACTGCCTCTATTACCGGATCGTGGTACAAGCGCAACGGCAGGCCGCTTCCGCATATTCGACATACTCTTGGGACCGCGACGCTGCTTTGCTCGCGTTCTGTTTTGGATTCCTGCGACTAACGGTGAAGAAGAATACTGGACAAATTGTTGATGAAGCTTGCGCACCTCTTTTCCTGGACGATGGAACCGGCGAGTTGCTCCTCTACCCTAACGGCGCGGAGGCGCAGTTGACCGGTTTCGATGGAAGCGGGGGAGATTGCCATAGTGTTCTCGCCCGCTATGGCATCGACAAAGAAGAGGTTCAAGCAGCAGAGGAGTTTTGCATCTTGCCAGATGACAATATTTTCGTCGTTGGCACTTTGCGCGAAAATGCCTGGGCGCGAAAACTGACGAGTTCAGAAGATGGCGAGTTGTCACGAATCGGTCCGGGGTTCGTCAGCCGCGATGAAGCAGAGTTGCGCCGACGAGAAGCCTTTGTGGCATTAGATCCCGCTCTGCCATCAGGAGCTACGGCAGATCGCGAGTTCAATTTGCATCCTCCGACCATCCTCGCTCAGGGAAATTGTCCATTCATCGTTTCGAATCGCAGCCAGCGCGAAGTAGTTTCGCGATTGGGATGGAAGTCCTTCTTGTTTATTTGGGGAGGTCCGCTGTGGGCGTTGTGGGCAGTGTGGGAAATTCTCGGCCATCCAGAGGTCTGGAAAGTCATTTCGGCATCCAGATAGCTCTACTAGCCTCCAGGTGGATGTAAATCATGATCCTGGCTATCGCGATTGATCCAAATGATTTGCGACCGGCAGTGCGCGCCGTTTTTCAACTCCTCTTGTGCGCCGGCTCCGTTGCGGCGGGTCCGTATATGTTCCTTCGCGGTTTTCGTGCGCTACGACTGAAACGTTATGTTGAGAACGTGCCGCGTTCGACGATCCGCGCCGCCGCGATTGGGCCGGTGGAAGTTGTTGGCAAAGCGGTTGGCCCTAGACCATCGTGCCGGCCGGGAAAACAACTGAATGTCTCGGCTACTGGTACCTTACAGAGGCGAAGGCGCTCGAAAAGGTGTGCGCACCTCTCTACTTGGATGATGGAACCGGTGTGCTGATGATTTCGCCGCAGGCGCTTGAGGTGAACCTGTATGCATCGCTGCTCGAGCCGGGAGTTTATTCAATGATACGTCCAGGCCAAAACATGTTTGTAATCGGAAGTCTGCAGGAAAATCCCTGGCTGAGAAAGAAGGACGATGCATCCGATGAACTACCCGAGTAGGGCCAGGATTGTCAGCGAAGCCGAAGCTGAAGTGTTGCGTAGCCGCGCATCGCCTCTCTACTATCCGGCACCACGGATGGCGGAGATGCTCAGAACAAGTTTGACCTATATCCATCCAGGATTCTCATGAAAGGCAAGGGGCCCTTCATCGTCTCAGAACGGAGCCCCCGCGAGGTGCTCTCAGACCTAAGCTCAGCATCGTTCCTCGGCATCTGGTGCGGCCCCGCACTTACAGTTTTGGCAGTGTGGATGTTGGCGTTATTTGGATCACTTTAGTGCGGGAACTTCTTCAATAAGTATCTATTTCCTTTTCAATCGACCCGGTTCCGCGCCGCACACTCCCCGCATTGTAAAATCTAATTCCAACTAACCATGCCGCAAAAGGAAGAGGAACAAACCATCGTGCGCGACGAGCGCTACCACGCGCAACAGATCGAAGAAAAGTGGTCTGCCCGCTGGCAGCAGGATCCCGCGCTCTACGCTGCAGAGCCAAGTTCGACCAAGCCGAAATTTTACGTGCTGGAGATGCTGCCATACCCGTCCGGCGCGCTGCACATGGGACACGTGCGTAACTATGCGATCGGCGACGCGCTTGCGCGTTATATGTGGATGAACGAATACAACGTCTTGCATCCGATGGGGTGGGACTCGTTCGGTTTGCCGGCGGAAAACGCTGCCATTTCCGCCAATGTTCCGCCGCGTGAGTGGACGCTTCGCAACATCGCCAACATGAAAGCGCAGATGCGGCGGCTCGGCTTTACTTATGACTGGTCCCGCGAAGTGACCACCTGTCTGCCGGACTATTACAAATGGAACCAGTGGTTCTTTCTCAAGCTCTACGAATTGGGATTGGCGTATCGCAAGAAGAGCAAAGTCAACTGGTGCCCGAAGTGCGCGACCGTGCTCGCAAATGAGCAGGTTGTAGGAGGCTGTTGCTGGCGGCACGAAGACACGCTGGTCGAACAACGCGAGCTCGAGCAGTGGTTTCTTCGCACCACGAAATACGCCGATGAGTTGCTGCGCGATCTAGACCGGCTCCCCGGCTGGCCGGACAAAGTGCGCACAATGCAGCGCAACTGGATCGGGCGCAGCCAAGGCACGTTGGTGGATTTCCGCCTCGACTACTCCGGCGGCGATGTGATCACCGTTTTCACTACGCGGGTGGACACGATTTATGGTGCAACTTCGGTGCAGCTTGCGCCTGAGCATCCGATTACCGCGGAGCTCGCGGCTGCCGATCCCGAGCTGCGTTTGAAGGTGACCCAACTGATCGCCGAGCAGAAAAAGGCGAAAGAGAGTGGCGATATTGCGGCGATTGAGAAGCACGGCGTTAATACCGGGCATTTTGCGATCAATCCTTACAACGCCGAGCGAGTTCCCATCTGGGTGGCGAATTACATCCTGATGGATTACGGGACCGGCGCCATCATGAGCGTTCCGGCTCATGATGAGCGAGACTTTGAGTTTGCCAAGAAATATGGGATTGAGATCAAGCAAGTCATCATTCCGGCAAGTGTGGCGCGGGCGCCCTCGCCCGCGTCTGAGTCGGACAAGAATGTCCGACCCACACAGTCCGGTTCCGCCCAAGAGCTACCGTTTACCACGCTGGACGGCAAACTCATCGACTCCGGCGAATTCACAGGAGTTTCTTGTAAGGAAGCGATCAAAACGATGTCTGCCTTTGCCGAGAAACACAATTTCGGCAAAGCGACTGTCACTTTCCGGCTGAAAGATTGGGGAATTTCGCGCCAGCGTTATTGGGGAACTCCGATCCCAATGCTGTATTGCGAAAAGGATGGCATCGTCCCCGTTCCTGAATCAGACCTGCCGGTGATCCTTCCGGAGAATGTTGAGATCACGCTCACCGGTGGTTCGCCTCTGCAACGCGTGCCGGAATTTCTCAATGCTAAATGTCCGAAGTGCGGCGGTCCGGCCCGGCGTGAGACCGATACCATGGACACGTTTGTGGATTCGTCCTGGTACTTCTACCGTTACACCGATGCGCACAACGACAAAGCGCCGTTCGATTCGAAGATTGTCAGTTATTGGTTTCCAATCGACCAATATATCGGCGGTGTCGAGCATGCGATCCTCCACCTTATCTATTCGCGTTTTTGGACCAAGTTCATGCGCGACCTGGGCCTGATCAAGAATGACGAACCCGTCGAGCGCCTGTTCACACAGGGCATGATCATCAAGGCCGGCGCAAAGATGTCTAAGAGCCTGGGCAACGTGGTTTCTCCTGACGAGATGGTGGAACGCTACGGCGGAGACAGCACCCGCATGTACACACTGTTTGCGACTTCGCCCGATCGCGAATTGGATTGGCAGGATGAAGGCGTTGCAGGGATTTATCGTTTCCTGGGCAAGGTGTATCGGTTTGTTGCAGCGAACGCCCGGCCAGACGATCCCGGATGGAACGAGCCAGTCCCCGCCGACTTGCCGGCCGTCGCGCGCGCCATCCAGCGCAAGTTGCACCAGACCATCAAACGCGTGACTGACGACTTCCAGGGACAACGAGCTCTACGCAGTCGAGGACCGTGTGGCGCGGACCTGCCCTGAGCGGAGTCGAATGAGGCCCTCGCCCGCGATCCCCATCGGATTGCTGGCCGACGTGCAACGCAAGCTGGTCTTGCTGCTCGCCCCATTCGCTCCCTATTTGGCGCACGAGTTGTGGGAATTGCTCGGCGAAAAAAGCAATCTACTGAAAGCGCCCTGGCCCAAGTACGATCCCGAGCTCGCCAAGGAAGAAGAGATTGAGATTCCGGTACAGGTAAACGGGAAACTTCGAAGCAGAATTGTTGTCGCGCCCGGAACATCCGAAGAAGAAATTCTTCAGAAAGCGTTGGCGGATGAAAAAGTTCACAACCACGTTGCGGACAAGCAAATCGTAAAGAAGATTTTCACGGGAAAGCTGGTAAACATTGTTGTGAGTTAGCCAATCAACCAATTAGAAGCGAGGCCGTTGCATGAATAAGGAGGAACCAGAATGGAAAATTCAGGCAATACGGCGTGGTGTTCTCGCCCAATTCTGCTTGCCCGATTTCTAACGATTGTTATCTTGATGTCGAGCATGCTCTGGGGACAGAGGCCTTGTTGCGAAGGAAACCTGTGGCTGAAATGGACCAAAGATCGCCGCGAGAGTTATGTATGGGGTTACATGACTGGGTATTCGCATGCTTTCTGGAAAGGTTGTCGCCTCGCAATCCAGGCACGCCCAAAGGGAACAGCTGCGGAAGAAGCGAACAGTGCATGTAGAGCACATGAGCCGGACTTCTCAAAGGGCACAGACTATTGGGCGAAACAAGTCACCGATTTCTACAAAACATTTCCCGAAGACCGGGACATTTACATTGATGAGGTGTTAGAACAGCTCGGCAATGGGCAGAGTTTAGAACAAATACATACGCATCCATTCATGCGTCACAGTTCTCCAGGGCCCGAAGGCGGCGTTTAGTTTTTCCATATCGCGCATTGCGAGGAAGGGATATACATTTGCAGGTCCGCCTGAAATCTTGGCATCCCCTGTTCGCGGTTGCCTTCGCTATTCTTAATCTTTCCGCTCAAACTCCCCAAGATCACGAAAACCGCGACTGGCCAGTCTATGGCGGGGCTCCAGAAAATCAACACTACTCGCCGCTAACTCAGATCAATAAGTCCAACGTAAAACAGCTCCAGGTTGTTTGGACATTCGACACCGAAGAAACCGGTGGTCTTCAGACCAGCCCAATCATGGTGAATGGAACCCTCTACGGCATTTCACCATTGCAAAAGATATTTGCTGTAGACGCGGCGACTGGCAAGCTCAAATGGAAGTTCGACTCCGGCATCGCCGGAACGCAACCCGACCGCGGCCTCGCCTACTGGAGCAGCGCAAAAGACGAAGACCGGCGCATCATCGTCGGCGTGATGAACTTTGTTTATGAGCTCGACGCCGACACCGGCCAGCCAGTCGCGTCTTTCGGCGATCACGGACGCATTGACCTTCGCGAGAATCTTGGCCGCGATCCCGCAACCGCTTCGGTCGCTCTCACCAGCCCAGCAGTTGTTTACAAGGACCTGTTCATCGTGGGAGGGCGTCTGCCCGAAACTCTTCCCGCGCCCGTTGGAGACGTTCGCGCCTATGACGTTCGCACAGGAAAACTGCGCTGGAGCTTTCACACCATTCCGCATCCTGGAGAATTTGGCTATGAGACTTGGCCGAAGGATGCTTGGACGTACAGCGGCGGCGCGAATAACTGGACCGGAATGTCGCTCGATTCCAAGAGTGGCATCCTTTACATTCCTACCGGTTCTGCCGCATTCGATTTTTACGGTGGTGACCGCATTGGCGACAATCTCTTTGCCGACTGCTTGCTCGCGCTGAATGCAGAAACGGGGCAGCGCATCTGGCATTTTCAAGCCGTCAAGCACGACCTGTGGGACCGCGACTTCCCCGCCGCGCCAACCTTGGTGAATGTAACTCGAAACGGAAAAGAGGTCGCAGCGGTTGCGCAAACCAGCAAGCAGGGGTTCGTCTATTTGTTCGACCGCGCCAATGGGACTCCGCTATTCCCCCTTGAATTTCATAAGTATCCCGCCAGCAATGTGCCGGGAGAAGTTGCGGCCCAGGAACAACCGCTGCCCACCAGACCCGCTCCTTTCTCTCGCCAGGTTCTGACCGCGGACATGCTCACCACGCGAACGCCGGAAGCGCATCAGTGGGCGGTCGCTGAATTTGGCAAAATGCGCAACGAAGGCCAATTCGTCCCATTCAGCTTAGGTAAGGAAACGGTTATGTTCCCCGGCTTTGATGGTGGCGCGGAATGGGGCGGCTCGGCGTTCGATCCCGATACCGGCATTCTCTACGTGAACGCGAACGATCTCCCTTGGACCGGAGTGCTCGCCGAAAATACCGCGGATGAATCCACTGGACGAGGTCTCTACCAAAGCCAATGCAGCGTCTGTCATCGTGACAACCTGGCCGGATCGCCACCGCAGTTTCCGTCATTGATCGGTGTAGGTGGGAGATTGGGCCGCGCGGGAATTGCTGCGGTGATTCAAAAAGGCCGCGGACGAATGAACTCTTTTCCCAATCTTTCTGCCGAAGAGATAAACGCCCTTATTGACTACTTGACTCGCGGCGAGAACAAAGAACTTTCCACGTCCGCGCCCACGCCTCCGCCGATGAAGTACCGTTTTGGCGGATATCGGCGGCTCTATGACCCGGACGGCTACCCCGCTGTTGTTCCACCCTGGGGAACGCTGAACGCGATCAACCTGAATACCGGGGAATATGCATGGAAGATTCCGCTCGGCGAGTATCCCGAACTGGCGGCAAAGGGCATGAAGAATACAGGTACCGAAAATTACGGCGGTCCGATCGTGACCGCCGGTGGTCTGCTCTTTATTGGGGCGACCAACTACGACAAGAAATTCCGCGCCTTTGACAAGGCCACCGGGGAACTTTTGTGGGAGACGACTTTGCCGTTCTCCGGAAATGCCACTCCGATCACTTATGCCGTAGGTGGGCGACAGTACGTAGCGATCGCCGCCGGGGGCGGTAAAGACCTTAAATCGAAGTCGGGTGGAGTATATGTCGCGTTCGCCCTGCAGTAGCTAAGTGGAGGCCCCGTCCGGAATCGAACCGGAATTGCCGGTTTAGGAAACCGGTGCTCTATCCATTTGAGCTACGGGGCCCGCCGGAGCCCGCTAACTATCCGAGATCAGTCTAACAAGAGCGCGCCGCCAGCTTCACCGTCCAGGCCCGTTCCTGCATCCAAATGCCCGTGCTTGTCCCTTCCCGCCGCCGGTCGGTGCCCGTGGCTGTGATTGCCGGACTGATCATCATGATCCTTGCCCTGCTTTACGCTGCCTTCAACCACGGCCATCAAGCCGGTCCCCAGACGCCTCCCCCACATCAGACACGCTGACTAATTCGTGCAACGAGACCGGGTAAACAGGGCCACTGGCGCGCTTCCGCCCTGCTGAAACGTTAATTTCCGGGAAACCGCTTGACTGGACGTAACCACAAGCGCAATATTCTGAATCCAGAGTCGCTGGATCTTCCCCCTCGAGCGACCTCTTATTTCATTTGAAGCTAAATCGCTGCTGGACTTGCCGCCAGCTCGGGCAGGAGTGAAGTGCATGGCAATTCGCCTCCCTCGCGTTATCTGTGTCTCTACGTCGGTTTTGCTCTTTGCAGCCAGTACTCTTGCGCAACCGGCGCCGCGGCAGCCGCTGATCAATCAGCCGGTAATGGAAAGCCAGTTGACCACGTTGAGGGGCAACACTCATCCCATGGCCCGTCCGCAATTTGACATAGGCGCCGCGGCACCTGATCTTCCGATGCAACGCATGCTGCTTGTGCTGAAGCGCAGTCCGCAACAGGATGCCGCGCTGCAGAAGTTGCTCGACGACCAGCAAGACAAAGCTTCGCCGAATTATCACAAGTGGCTCACTCCGGATGAGTTCGGCGTGCAGTTCGGCGCCACCGATCAGGATCTGCAGCAGATAAGCGGATGGCTGCAATCACACGGACTCCAAGTGAACCGGATTACGCACGGACGCACGGTGATTGAGTTTTCCGGAGTTGAGGCGCAGGTAGAAAACGCGATGCACACCTCCATTCACAAATTTTTGGTGAATGGAGAGGAGCATTGGGCAAATACCAGCGACCCGCAGATACCGGCGGCCTTGGCGCCTGCGGTGGCAGGGATCGTGTCGCTACACAGCTTCTATAAGAAGCCGCAGTATCACTTCACCGGTGTCTACGCGAAATCCCCGGTGACGGGAAACGTCAATCTGGTATCACCCGAGTTCACTTTTCCAGATCAGCAGAGTTGCGGCGGCAACTGCTTTGCCGTCGCGCCTTTCGACTTTGCCACCATTTACAATCTGCTGCCGCTGTGGAACTCAGGCATTGATGGCACCGGGCAATCCATCGCAATCGTTGGAAGGTCCAACATCAACATTCAGGACGTGCGCGATTTCCGAAGCATATTCGGACTCGCGGTAAATGATCCCACCATAACCCTCGACGGATTTGATCCTGGACTTACGGGAGACGAAATAGAAGCTGCCATTGATGTGCAATGGTCAGGCGCAGCCGCGCCTCAAGCTGCCATTAACCTTGTCGTGTCGGGGAGCACTGAAACCAGCGACGGCGTGGATCTTTCGGCGCTTTACATCGTGGACCGGAATCTAGCTCCGGTGATGAGCGAAAGCTTTGGGCAATGCGAGGCGGCATTAGGCTCGGCAGGCAATCAGTTCTACCGTGCTTTGTGGGAGCAAGCTGCGAGTCAGGGGATCAGCGTGTTCGTTTCTTCCGGGGACAACGGTTCCGCCGGTTGCGATTTCAATCAGGGCTTTGTTCCCCAACCTGCGCAGTTCGGCTTGGAAGTCAGTGGACTTGCGTCAACTCCGTTTAACGTTGCGGTCGGTGGAACCGATTTCAACGACTTCAGCAATCCGCAGACCTACTGGAACATTTC
>WNGA01019521.1_pt1 | contig 10883 bp, 11 predicted proteins | sample 5400061 | NCBI WGS metagenome assembly WNGA01 (sample SAMN13153366, study PRJNA577476) | soil metagenome | isolation source: 100 cm soil or saprolite under grassland replicate 2 | place: USA:California | collected 2016-06-15
GCTCACGTTGACCACGAAGTCCTTGCGGACGGCATCGATCCGGCGCTCCCGGGTCCGGTCCTCGACCAGCACCAGCACCAGGCGGGTGCCGAGCGGGGCGACCCGGGCGCTGACGTACTGGGTGGCGCCGAGGCGGCCGCGGACGATCTCCAGGTCGCGCTGCCGGATCTCGCCGTCGCGTCGTACCTGCCGGACCATGTGGAGCAGCTCGTCGACGACCAGCCGGTTCGCCCGGACGATGCCCAGCACGTGCGCGGGCGCGGAGGCCTGCAGGACCTGGTCCTCCGGACCCATCACGACCGCCGAGCTGCGCAGCACCGACAGCACGGTCGCGACGCCGGGTGGTACGACGGGATCGGGCGACTCGGGCACCGTCTGCTGCTGCCGCTCGCTGAACAGGACCGCACCGGTGGCCAACGCACCCAGGACGGCGCCGACGACGCCGCCCAGCACCGCAGCCAGCGTGGGATCCACGGCAAAGATCGTACGCGGGCAACGCTTGCGCAAATGCCAGGTGATGTGCGAATGGACGTCTGCCGACCTTACTGTTCACCCGACGTTCACCGTCCATCGCCGAACGGCAACCTGGACGGCATAGCGTCCGGGTTGGCCTGACGCGGCGTAGATTTCGCGTATCAGGCAGTTCAGAACGGCAGTTCACCGCAGTACCGCGTCCTCGACAGAACCGGAGCACGGCACCATGCGCACCAGCTATCACGAGCAGCTCGACGACATCCTCGCGGAGCTCGAGCGGATGACCCGGACGGTCTCGACCGCCGTACGGCGGTCGACCACGGCACTGCTGGACGCCGACATCAAGGTGGCCGAGGAGGTCATCGCGGCCGATGTCGAGGTGGACGCCGCCGGCGAGGGCCTGGAGGACAAGATCTTCGACCTGATGGCCCGGCAGGCGCCGGTCGCCAACGAGCTGCGGATGCTGGTCGCCGGGCTGCGGATGGTCGCGGACCTGGAGCGGATGGGCGACCTGGCCGCACACGTCGCGAAGATCAGCCGGATGCGCTACCCGGCCTCCGCGATCCCGGCCGAGCTGCAGGACCTGGTCGGGAAGATGGGCTCGGTCGCCGAGGAGATGGTCAACGCCGCCGGTGACGTGATCAAGTCCCGCGACGTCGAGGCCGCGCAGGGGCTCGAGTCCACCGACGACGAGATGGACAAGCTGCGCACGAGCCAGTTCCGGCTGATGATGGACGACTCCTGGCAGCACGGCGTGGAGGCCGCGGTCGACATCGCGCTGCTCGGCCGGTACTACGAGCGGATCGCCGACCACGCGGTCTCGATGGCCCGCCGGGTCGTCTACCTGGTCACCGGCGAGCTGCCGGTCGCCGTCGGCGGCACCGCGGCCGGCTCCGGCGCCGGCGCCGCCACCCCCACCTCGTAAGGCGGGACCACCCCCACTCACCGCGACGATCGGTCACAAATTCCGCGACCTGTGGACAAGCCCTGCACGCCAGCGGTCAGTCGGCAGGCAGCCCTGGGTTGCCCACAGGTCGCGGAATTTGTGACCGATCGTCGCCTGGAAGTCAGCGGCCCTGGTTCTTGACGGCCTCGATGGCGGCCTTCGCCGCCTCGGGGTCGAGGTACTCGCCGCCCTTGACGACGGGGCGGAACGCCTCGTCCAGCTCGTAGTACAGCGGGATCCCGGTCGGGATGTTCAGCCCGACCACGGTGTCCTCGTCGAGGTCGTCGAGGTGCTTCACGAGCGCGCGCAGCGAGTTGCCGTGCGCCGCCACAAGAACGGTCCGCCCGGCGCGCAGGTCCGGCACGATCGCGTCGTACCAGTAGGGCAGCGCCCGCTCCAGCACGTCCTTCAGGCACTCCGAGGACGGGATCAGCTCCGGCGGCAGCCCGGCGTACCGGGGGTCGCTGGACTGGTCGAACTCGGAGCCGCGCTCGATCGGCGGCGGCGGGGTGTCGTACGACCGACGCCAGAGCATGAACTGCTCCTCGCCGAACTCCGCCAGCGTCTGCTTCTTGTCCTTGCCCTGCAGCGCGCCGTAGTGCCGCTCGTTCAGCCGCCACGACCGGCGTACGTCGATCCACATCCGGTCGGCGACGTTCAGCGCGATCTCGGCGGTGCGGATCGCCCGGCGCTGCAGCGAGGTGTGGACGACGTCCGGCAGCAGATCCCGCTCACGCAGCAGCTCGCCGCCGCGCTGCGCCTCCTCCACACCCTGCTCGTTCAGGTCGACGTCGACCCAGCCGGTGAACAGGTTCTTGGCGTTCCAGTCCGAGTGGCCGTGGCGCAGCAGGATCAGGCGGTAGCTCATGCCCTGGAGCCTACCGACCCCCGCCCTCCGCCCCACCGCCCCATCTCGCTCATCGGGCCCTTCCGACCAGGCGTGTCGTCACTTCACCCGGTGGTGTCCGTGAACAACGAATTGCCTGTACGCCGACCCGCGGAGCTGTTCACGGTCCCGGCGACGTGTTCCCGGGGTGCGAGCGGCTCGGCAGGGTATGTCGGAAGGGCCCGATGAACGGCAACACGCCGGGTCAGAAGGGCCCGATGAACGGAGAAATCAGGAGCCGGACTCCAGCCAGCCCTTGAAGGCTTCGAGGTTGCGGGTGGACTCGCCTCGGGAGAGGCGCCACTCGTACTCCTTGCGGATGGAGGAGGCGAAGCCGAGCTCGAGGATCGTGTTGAAGGAGGAGTCGGCGTACTCCAGGACCGCGCCGAGCAGTCGGTCGATCTCGACCGGGGTCACCGAGTGCACCGCGACCCGGCCCTGCAGGTAGATGTCGCCCAGGTGGTCGACCGCGAAGGCGACGCCGTACATCATCTTCAGGTTGCGCTCCAGCAGCCACCGGTAGACGCCCTCGTGGTTCTCGTCCGGCCGGCGCGCGACGAACGCGTGGATCCCGAGCGCCTGGTTGCGCAGCGCCAGCGTGACGGTCGTCTTGAGCTTGCGCTCCCCCGGCAGGTCGACGGTGAAGATGCCGTCCTCGGGCTCGGTGAACTCCAGCGAGTTCTCCTTCAGCACCTGGCGGATGACGTCCGTGGCGGCGACCCTCACGACGTGACCTCCAGCCGCAGCGCGTCCATGGACTCCAGGTAGACCTGCGCGGTCCGCTCCGCGGTCACCTCCCAGCCGAACCGCCGCGCGTGCTCGACGGCGGCCGCACTCATCCGCTCCCGCAGCCCCGGCTCGAACGCCACCCGGCGCAGCGCTTCGGCGAAGTCGCCCGCGTCGTGCCCGCACACCAGAACCCCGGACCCGCCGTCGCGAACCGCGGTCGTCAGCCCGCCCACCGCGGACGCGACCACCGGCGTCCCGCAGGCCTGCGCCTCCAGCGCCACCAGCCCGAAGGACTCCGAGTACGACGGGACGCAGACGACCGTGGACGCGCGGTACCACTCGGTCAGCACGTCCTGCGGCACCGGCTGCACGAACCGGGTCACGTCGTCGATGCCCAGCGCCCGCGCCAGCTCGGCGTACGCCTCCGGGTGCTCCAGTCCGGTCCCGGACGGCCCGCCGACGATCGCCACCACGAGCCGCTGCCGCAGCGACGGGTCCTGCTCCAGCAGCCGGGCCGCTGCCCGGATCAGTACGTCCGGCGCCTTCAGCGGCTGGATCCGCCCGACGAAGGTCAGGACGACGGCGTCGGCCGCCACCCCGACCGCCGCCCGCGCGGCCGCGACGTCACCGGGCCGGAACGCGTCCAGGTCCACCCCGGGATGGACGACGGCGACCTTCTCCGGCGCCGCGTCGTACAGGTCGATCAGCTGCTTGGCCTCGTCGTCGGTGTTCGCGACCAGCCGGTCGGCGGCCTCGACGACCTGCTCCTCGCCGATCAGCCGCGCCGGCGGCTCGGGCACGTCGTCCTCGGCGAGCAGCTGGTTCTTCACCTTGGCCATGGTGTGCATGGTGTGCACGAGCGGCACCGCCCAGCGGTCCCGGGCGAGCAGCCCGACCTGGCCGGACAGCCAGTAGTGCGAGTGCACGACGTCGTAGTGCCCCGGCTCGTGTGCGGCCTCGGCGCGCAGCACGGAGCGCGCGAAGGTGCACAGCTGCGCGGGCAGGTCGTTCTTGCCGAGCCCCTCGTACGGGCCCGCGGCGACGTTGCGGACCACCACGCCGGGCACCAGCTCGACCCGCGGCGGCAGCGCCGAGGACGTCGCGCGGGTGAAGATCTCGACCTCGATGCCGTGGTTCGCGAGCCGTTTCGACAGCTCCACGACGTACACGTTCATCCCGCCCGCGTCACCTGTCCCGGGCTGGTCGAGCGGCGACGTGTGCAAGCTCACCATCGCAACCCTGTGCAAGGAACTCACCCGCCCAGAGTAGCCGCGCATCCCCTTACGGGTTCATTCGTCGCATCTTGTGGCTCCTGTGGAAACGCGGCCACCAGACCGCCCGGCGCACCCGACCTGTTTCCACAGGAGCCACAAGATGCGACGAATGAACCCCTGAGGGGGCCGGACGGTTGGTACGCCGTACCATGGATCGGCTGCGGCGCGACGGCGGCGGCGACCCCCTGAACCCCTGGAGCACTTCGGCATGCCCCTCCGGAACGACCTGCGCAACGTGGCGATCGTGGCCCACGTCGACCACGGCAAGACCACGCTGGTCGACGCGATGCTGTGGCAGTCCGGCGCGTTCGGCGCCCACCAGCACGTCGACGAGCGGGCGATGGACTCCGGCGACCTGGAGCGCGAGAAGGGCATCACGATCCTCGCGAAGAACACCGCGGTCCGGCACAAGATGTCGTCCGGCGAGGACATCACGATCAACATCATCGACACCCCGGGCCACGCCGACTTCGGCGGCGAGGTGGAGCGCGGGCTGTCGATGGTCGACGCGGTCGTGCTGCTGGTGGACGCCTCCGAGGGTCCGCTGCCGCAGACCCGGTTCGTGCTGCGCAAGGCGCTGGCGCGCAAGATGCCGGTGATCCTGGTGGTGAACAAGGTGGACCGGCCGGACGCGCGGATCGCCGAGGTCGTCGACGAGACGTACGAGCTGTTCCTGGACCTGCTGGACTCCGACGCGGACCAGTCCGCGCTGGACTTCCCGGTCGTCTACGCGAGTGCCCGGGCCGGCCGCGCGTCGCTGAACCAGCCCAAGGACGGCGGGCTGCCGGACTCGGAGAACCTGGAGCCGCTGTTCGAGACGATCCTCGAGCACGTGCCGGCGCCGACGTACACCGACGAAGCCCCGCTGCAGGCGCACGTCACGAACCTGGACGCCTCCCCGTTCCTCGGCCGGCTCGCGCTGCTGCGCGTCCACGAGGGCACGCTGCGGAAGGGCCAGCAGGCCGCCTGGTGCAAGCGCGACGGCTCGGTCGAGCGGGTCAAGGTCACCGAGCTGCTGGTCACCGAGGCGCTCGAGCGGGTGCCGGGCGAGACCGCCGGCCCCGGCGACATCGTCGCGATCGCGGGCATCCCGGACATCATGATCGGCGAGACGCTGGCCGACCCCGACGACCCGCGGCCGCTGCCGCTCATCACGGTCGACGAGCCGGCCATCTCGATGACGATCGGTACCAACACCTCGCCGATGGCCGGCCGGGTGAAGGGCTCGAAGGTCACCGCCCGGCTGGTCAAGGACCGGCTGGACAAGGAGCTGGTCGGCAACGTGTCGATCCGGGTGCTGCCGACCGAGCGGCCGGACGCCTGGGAGGTGCAGGGCCGCGGTGAGCTGGCGCTGGCGATCCTGGTCGAGCAGATGCGCCGCGAGGGCTACGAGCTGACCGTCGGCAAGCCGCAGGTGGTAACACGCACGCTCGACGGAAGGTTGCATGAGCCTGTGGAGCGGTTGACGATCGACTGCCCGGAGGAGTATCTCGGCACGGTGACGCAACTGCTCGCGGTCCGCAAGGGCCGGATGGAGCAGATGACCAACCACGGCACGGGCTGGGTGCGGATGGAGTTCCTGGTCCCGGCCCGCGGCCTGATCGGCTTCCGGACCGACTTCCTCACCGACACCCGCGGCACCGGGATCGCGCACCACGTGTTCGAGGGGTACGAGCCGTGGGCCGGCGAGGTGCGCACCCGGCCGAACGGCTCGCTGGTCGCGGACCGCGCCGGCGCCGCCACGTCGTACGCGATGTTCAACCTGCAGGAGCGCGGCATCCTGTTCGTCGCGCCGACCACCGAGGTGTACGAGGGCATGATCGTCGGCGAGAACTCGCGCTCCGACGACATGGACGTGAACATCACCAAGGAGAAGAAGCTCACGAACGTGCGCTCCTCGACCGGTGACGAGCTGGAGCGGCTGGTGCCGCCGAAGATGCTGTCGCTGGAGCAGGCGCTGGAGTTCTGCCGCGAGGACGAGTGCGTCGAGGTCACGCCCGAGGCGATCCGGATGCGCAAGCTGATCCTGTCGCAGACCGACCGGGCGAAGCAGGGCCGCAAGACCAAGTGAGTCCCTGGCCCCATTAGCTGACGAGTCGTGGAAAGATGCCGATTCGTGTCCAACTGATCATGCGCTCTTAGCGTCTACCGGTTGGACTGTGGAGGGACCGACAAGAGAAACAGGAGGGGGCCTCGGATGAGGATCCTGCACAAGCTCGCCGGAGCCGTGATGGCGACCGCCGTCGTCACCGCGGGTCTGCTGGCCTCGACGCCGGCAGAGGCGACGATCCCGGCCTCGGCGCCGGCTGTGGTGACGGCCGGGGGCGCCGTCAAGACCATGGCTGTGCCGATGTCGATCGTGCCCGGCAAGCTGCAGATCGACCGGCGATGCATGACCGGCCGCTGGCTGTGCATCAACAAGACCACCCGCAAGGTGGTGCTGATGCTCAACGGCAAGCTGTTGCGGTACGCCGACGCGCGGTTCGGCTGCCCGTCGACACCGACCCGCAACGGCATCTTCACGGTGTACGCGAAGGACCGTGACCATGTGTCGACGCTGTACCACTCGCCGATGCCGTACGCGATGTTCTTCAGTCGCGGCCAGGCGGTGCACTACTCGGCCGACTTCGCGGCGCGCGGCTACAACGGCTGCTCGCACGGTTGCGTGAACGTGCGGAACAAGACGGCGATCGCGTACATGTACGGCCACGTGCCGATCGGTACGCGGGTGCTCGTCTACCGTTCGTGACGTCGTACCCGATCTGACAACGGCGGCTGCCCCAGGGCGGCCGCCGTTGCTCATTCCGTCGCGGCCAGCGCCCGCGTGAAGGCCTCGTGCAGGCGCGGCTCGACCAGGCAGAACGTCACCTGCTCGACGCCGGTCGGCGTGTCCAGCAGGGTCCGTACGGCGATCTGCGCCGCCGACTCCGCCGGCCAGCCGTAGATCCCGGCCGACACCGCCGGCGCGGTCATCGTCCGGACGCCCAGCTCGTCCGCGATCCGCAGCGCGTTGCGGTAGCAGGACGCGAGCAGCTCCGGGTCGCGCTGGCCGGCGTTGTAGTTCGGTCCCACGACGTGGATGACGTACGACGCGGGCAGGTCGCCCGCCGTCGTCCAGCCGGCCTGGCCGGTGGGCAGCCCGTGCGGGTACCTCTCGACGCAGTCCGCCAGGATCCGCGGCCCGCCCGCCCGGTGGATCGCGCCGTCCACACCACCGCCGCCGCGCAGCGCGCTGTTCGCCGCGTTCACCACCGCGTCGGCCGCCACCGTGGTGATGTCGGCCGTCATTAGCTCGATCCTCATGACCGCCATTATGTAACGGAATGGTCACTGCCCGCGGTTCGTGCCAACCGGGACCCCGGCCGCCGTCGTCCAATGACTGACGGCCCGGAGTCGAGGAGGAGCCATGCGCGTGCGCAGCCTGGTCGCGGTCGCCACCGCGCTCGTCGCGGGTGCCTGCGTCGTCGCCGGCGCACTGGTGCCCGCGGCGGCCGACACCGGCACCGGGACCACCGGCACCGCCGGCACCGTGACGACCGTGCCGTTCGAGGTCTCCGGCGAGCTGCCGATCTACCCGAAGGCGCTGTGGCGCAACGGCGACGACGGCACCGAGGTCCGCGAGCTCGAGGCCCGGCTGGTCCAGCTCGGGCTGCTGGACAAGCGCTGGCTGGACGACTCGTTCGGCACCATGACCCGCGCCGCGGTCCGTACGTTCCAGCGGGTCCACGGCATCCCTGCGCTGGGGTACGTCGACCAGTACACCTGGGACCAGCTCGAGGCGAGCACGCACGAGCCGACGCACGCCGAGCTCTACCCGCCGCAGCCGAAGCCGATCGCGGACGGCGCCACCCTCGACGCGCGCTGCATGGTGGGCCACGTGCTGTGCATCGACAAGTCCACCCGCAAGCTGCGGTACGTGGTGGACGGTTCGGTCGTGCTGCGCACCGATGTCCGGTTCGGCGCCCAGGCGACGCAGACCCGCGAGGGCCTGTTCCAGGTGTACATGAAGAGCCGCTACCACCACTCGCGGCTGTACGACTCGGACATGCCGTACGCGATGTTCTTCAGCGGCGGGCAGGCCGTGCACTACTCGTCGGACTTCGCCGCCCGCGGCTACACCGGGGCGTCACACGGCTGCGTCAACGTGCGCAACAAGACCAAGATCGCCTGGCTGTTCGACCAGGTCCAGATCGGCGACCGAGTAGTCGTGTACTGGTCCTGAACCCAAACTTACGGGACGATCGGTCAGTTATTCCTCGACCTGTGGACAACCCCCGCAGGCCGGCGGTCGGCCGACAGGCGGGCCTTGGGTTGTCCACAGGTCGAGGAATAACTGACCGATCGTCCCCTAAAGCGGGCGGGGGCCTCGGCGGCGCCGGAAGCTGCCGCCGCCCTTGCCGCGGCCGCCGGACGCCCGGCGCAGTGCGGGGCGCGCGTCGACGAGATAGACCACCGCCGCGACGATGCCGAACAGCGCGATCAGGCTGAGCGGCGCCTGGAAGAAGTGCGCCAGCGTGAACGTGCCGAGGATCAGCAACCAGCCCGGCTTGGTCAGCTTGTCGGCCGCGGTGTACGCCGTCCGCGGCCGGAACGAGGCGTCGAGCAGCGCGATCAGCTTCAGCGCGAGGATCACCGCGGAGAAGATCCCCCACCCGGTGGTCACGTCCGGGAGGTTCACGAGGATCGCCTGGGCCAGCAGCATGTGACCGAGCCTACTAGTCCGAGGTGTACGCAGCGCCGGACGTACCGCGGCCCGCCCTTCAGGGGAAGGACGGGCCGTGGTGTGTGAGGTGACAGGTGCGGTACGGCTACCGCGGGTCAGTCGCCGATCTTGGACGCGGCGTCGGAGGCGGCCTCGGCGGCGCTCGACGCGGTCTTGCGGGCGCTGGTGGCGGTCGCCTTGGCGCTCTTGGTGGTGGTGCCGGCAGCCTTGGTGGCGGTGGTCTTGGTGGCCTTCGCCTTGCTCACCGTGCTCTTCGCCTGCGCGGCGAGGTCCTCGGTCGCGGCCTGCTTGCGGATCCGGGTGACCAGCTTCTTGCCGCGGCCGGCCAGCTCGTCGTACGTCGCCTCGGCCTCGCCCAGCACGGTGTTCACCTTGGCCTGGACGGTGGCCGGCAGCTCACGCAGCTTGGCCGGGACGGTCTTGGCGTCGGCGGTCAGCGCCTCGAAGCGCTTGGTCAGCTCGGCCTGGCCCTTCTTCAGCTCGGCCTGGCCCTTCTCGAACTGCTTGGCCAGCTCGGCCTGGCGCTTCTCGAACTGCTTGGTGAGCTCGGACTGCACGTTCTTCGGCTGGTCCTTCAGCGACCCGACGCGGGTGGTCAGGTCGTCGCCGTACTCGCGGATCTTCTCGACCGCGAGGTCGCCGGCGCCGGCGATCGCGTACAGCGGGGTCACGGTGTTCTTGGTGACGGTCTCGGTAACGGTAGGCATAACTCGTTCTCCCTCGGGATGCAGGGTCAGGCGCCCTGCGACGTGTGTGTGTTCTCGGCTGCGGGTTTCGCCGTCGTATGCGGCTTCTTGACGGCCTTCTTCTTCAGGGCCGACGTGGCAGTGGGTCGCGATGGTGAGGTGGTGGCCTCGTTCTCCTTGACGAACGACGAGTACACGTCCAGCAGGACCCGCTTCTGGCGCTCGTTGAGCGCCGGGTCCAGCAGGATCGCGTCCACGACGGTCACACCGCGGTCGGTGTCCCGGCCGGTCCGTTCGTCATCGGGGTCGAGGATTCCCGCCCGGACGTAGAGGGTCTCGGCGGAGATCCGCAACGCCTTGGCGAGCTGCTGAAGCACCTCGGCGGAGGGCTTGCGCAGGCCTCGTTCGATCTGGCTGAGGTACGGGTTCGACACCCCGGCGATGTCGGACAGCTGGCGCAGCGACAGCTTCGCCTGCTTGCGCTGCTCGGCGAGGTATTCCCCGACCGAGCCCACGACCCGTTCACCCAGTTTGGCCACGTCTCCATCGTGCTTGCTAGAGCAAGCACTTTGCAAGCAAAAACTAGGTGAACTGCGTCACGCAAGGCGATGACGTGGTCACAACGGACCGATGATGCACGACACGCCGGGGCACAAGGGCCCGATGATGGGAATCAGGTGGTGAGTGCGGCGGCGGGGCGGACGGAGCCGACGGGCTTGCCGCCACCGAGGAGCGGGTACTCGACCTGCTCGTCGAGGACCGCGTGGGACAGGCCGAGGCGCTTCAGGACGGCGGCCATGACGACCGCGCGGGCCCGCGGCGTACCGTCGTCGATCTTGACCGCGACTCCGCGACCGTCGGCCAGGCCGACGGCGTACACGGCTTCCGCGCCCGCCTTGCACAGCAGTCCGGGCACCGCGCGCATCAGCGCGGTCTCGTCGCGCCGGGTGCCGCTGGCGTACTCCGGGTGCGTGCGGAACGCGTCCGCCACCCGGCCCTCCAGCGTGTCCGGCGCGGCGGCGGCGAACAGGCCGAACGAGCGGGCCAGCCCGGCCAGGCTGATCGCGAGCAGCGGCGCGCCGCAGCCGTCGACGGCGACCGCGGCGACCTTCTCGCCGGCGCTGTCCTCGACCGCTGTCCGGATCGCCTGCTGCAGCGGGTGCGC
>WNGA01018294.1_pt1 | contig 10879 bp, 5 predicted proteins | sample 5400061 | NCBI WGS metagenome assembly WNGA01 (sample SAMN13153366, study PRJNA577476) | soil metagenome | isolation source: 100 cm soil or saprolite under grassland replicate 2 | place: USA:California | collected 2016-06-15
TGCCGACGCCGGGATTGAACTGCCATCCGTCTGGCACCGTCAGGGTGAGCGTCTGATTGTTCCCGACGGCGAAATCGGTCGAGGCGCCTTCGGTAATCACGAGGCTGCCCAACGCGGTGAACGCGGCCCCGTTGGTCGAATTGAGCGCCTTGTCGGCAGAGACGTTGTTCCCGCCGGTAGGCGAGGTGATGACGACGTCGGCCCGCAGTTGTGGAGAGTGTAATGCGATCAACCCCAAGACCAGACCGAGGCGAAATGTGAACAGAGTCGAGGTCGATTGCATCCAGCGATGCTTTCCAGAACGAACAGGTTTTAACTGCATGTCTATTCATCGACCTCAGCCTTGTCCGTCCCGTCGCGCTGGCGCGGAATTTGTGCGGGGATTTAGTACCGTAGAAATAAGGAAGGCAGCTCAGTGAATTTGCGGTTTGACGGTATCGAGTTTCGATTGAACGAGCTTCTCGGCTTCACTGCGAGTTCATGTTTGAAGGCTTCTTGCTCCCCGGTCTCCGATCCCGGACGCAATTCTTGATCTCCGTGGGGTCGCACGTTGAGAAACGAGCCGCCTGACTGAGCGCCATTTTGGGCTGGAGCCTATCAGCGCCTTTGGCTCCGTGCAATTGACGATGCTTAGAACAGTTCACTTGAGTTGGGCGTGTCATCCAGTTCAGCTCGGTTCAGTCGAGTTATGCTTGCAAACCGAACGGAAACGCCTGATTTTATTGACGATTTGAGTGCTAAGGCATTGGTTCTCAAGGCCCGGCGGAAGGAGACAAAGGACGCTCCGCCGTCCGCAGCGCATGCCCTGCAATCCGGTTCTGATGCAGTTCGAGCGATTTACTCCCGGCCCACGCGCTGCGAACCGGGACGATTCGCGGTCCGCCTCAAAGATTGCCAGATGCGCCCGGGTCCTTCGGCGGTTGCCACGATTCAACGATTCAACGATTCAACGATTTAACAATTTAGGGATTTAACGCTTCAACGCTTCAACATGCTCACTGAATCCACCGCCTGCTTCATCGCCGCCCGCGACTACGACCTGGCCGCGACGCTCACGAGCGGCCAGACCTTTCGCTGGAAGCCGCGCGACGGGGCTTGGGAAGGGGTCGTCGGCCCGCGCTGGGTTCGTTTGCGCCAACGCGACGATGGCGTCGAAGCCGAGACGGCCACGCCCGTCGCTGACTGGACCTGGCTTACGGACTACCTGCAAAGCGATCTCGACCTCGGGTCCATCCTGCTGACCTTTCCCAATGACGCAGTGATGCGCGCGAGCGTCGCGGCGTGCCGCGGGCTGCGGTTGCTGCGGCAGGAACCCTGGGAATGTCTGGCGTCGTTCATCCTCTCCTCGACGAAGCAAATCGTGCAGATTGAGCAAATCGTCGCGTTCTTGTGCGCCCGGTTCGGCGCGCCGCTGGCGGCGCCGGCCGGACACGAGCCGGTCCACGCGTTCCCAAGCGCCGAACGCCTCGCCGCGACGAGCGAAGCGGAATTGCGCGCGTGCAAAATGGGCTTCCGCGCGCCGAACCTGCTGGCCACGGCGCGGCGCGTGGCGGGCGGACAACTGAACCTGCGCGGACTCCAGAGCCGCTCCGTTCACGAAGCCCGCGCGGCGCTCGTCGACTTGCCGGGGGTTGGGGAAAAAATCGCCAACTGCGTTCTCCTGTTTGCCTATGGCTTCAAGGAAGCGTTTCCGGTCGATGTCTGGGTGCGCAAAGTGATCCGCCAGTACTACTTTCCGAAACGCCGTCCGACGCCGCAACAGTTGCGCCGTTTCGTCGGAACCTATTTCGGGCCTAATGCGGGTTACGCCCAGCAATATCTCTTTCACTACGTCCGCACAGGCCGCCAACGGAAGCGCCTTCATGAGCCGCCTGCTCTTCCGACTCCTTCTCCCCCTTGGGGGTGAAGGCCGGGATGAGGGGGTAGCTCGGCACCAAGAACGACGCCTATTGTAAGTGCGGTCGGCCTGCCCCCTCACCCCAACCCTCTCCCCCGATGGGGGAGAGGGAGCCAGAGCGCCGTGCGCGTTCGTGAGCCGCCTGCCGTCCACTTCCTTCGCTCAACTCCTCCGAGTGATACCGATGGGATATTGCTTCTTTGAAACGATGCGGAAAGCATCAACTGCGCGAATTGACCGTGCGGCGCGCTTTGCGATGATTCACACGAATCGATAATTGTCCGTGACCTCCCGTGCGGCGCCCTCATAGCCAGTCCACATGGTCGCAGCAGACACGCCTTCTTTTGCCAACAAGCGGAGGAGAGGCTTAGCCTGATCGGCTCGGATGGAGAAGCGGAACAGGTTCTTAACCAACCTGGATTCCCGCAACTGATCTAAGCATTTGAAATCAACCCCGTCTCGGCAAGTTTCCGGCGCGGGGTCATACAGCGTGAAAACCCCTTGCTGGGCCTGAAGGCGCGCGTTCCCGAAAACGGGAATCTGGACCCGCCAGACGTCACGACGTTCCATAGTGGCCTTGCAGTGGAATCGGACTTCGATTGGCCTTGCGATGGCGTCGTTCATGGCCCAGACGACGATTTCCGGAGTCCATTTCTTTGGGTTGCAATGCTTATACAAGTATAGTTGATCGCGAAATTCCGGACAGTCCCCAGGTAGCTGCAGACCCTGCTTATCTATCGCCAGCACGAAGATGAGAAACGTGTGAAATTCCAGCCGGACCTGATCCTCGAGAGACCGACTAGGAGGTTCCGGCATTTTCTGCAGAGAACCGTCAAAGTCGAACAGGCCGGTGCCTGGTCGCAGCGCACTTGGTATCAGCTTGTGTTCGGTTGCTCCCTGGCCTCGAAAGATCCACCAGGTCGGCTCCGCTTCGCGGAAACGTGGCGAGTGCGGCGAAAGATCATCCAAGAATTTCTCGGCGGTTTGCGACGGCGGACTATCCAACCGGAAATTCCTAATGGCTTCGGTCATGGCCAAAACAGTAACCCTGTAGAATTTGGATTCAAGCCCAGCATGCGAATGCCGCCCCCGGCCACAACGCCGTTGGATTTGTTTCCATTTCCGGACGCGCACCCAAGGCAGGCGTTCCACGCCACTTCGGCTGGAGGCCACAATCCCTGCTTTGGGATTCACGGGCACGTTCTCGGTTTTTTTTGCGGGCTTGTTGTGCGCGACGCCCTGAAGTATTCTGGGTCCATGAAAACCGCCAGTGTGCAACAGGTGCCGCAGCAGTGGGCCGAAATCCTGCGCTGGGTCGCCGCCGGAGAGGAAGTAGAGGTGACGCAGCAAGACCAGGTGATTGCCAGGGTCGTGCCCGCCAAACCCGTGGCGACTCCGGATTTCCTGGCGCGGGCGAAAGCCTTGTGGGGCGAAAGGCCGCCCGGCAAGCCGCTCAGCGCGGTCGTGTCGGAGGCGCGGGGAGGCGAGTCGTGACCTATCTGGACACCGGCTGTGTTATTTCCACGGATGCGCGTCAGAAGAAGTTGGCCGCGGTGATGGGGTTAAACCTGGTGACGTTCTGAGTTTAGGCTAAGGCAAACCCTTTGCCTTGGCTATTATCTTTCGGGCTTTCAGCCCTTCCGAGTCAGCCAACCACTACGCGGTTGCTGCCAATTCGTTCCCGGTTTGCGTTCGTTCCCGGTTTGCGTTGCCGAGCACCGGGCGCGACGTCTACACTCCGCCGCAATTCGCCCGCCTATGAATTCGATTTTGAGAAGCTTCGTTGCCTTGGCCTGTGCCACAGCCTGGGCGGCGAGCGCCATTGACACGACCAACACCCGGCTCGTCTCGGACCCGGCCCCAGGAGTCAGCGGGCTCGCCTTCGCTTATGCCAACGATATCTGGATGGCGGCGCTGGACGGTTCGTCCGTGCGCCGGTTGACCGTTCATCCCGGCGTCGAGTCGGGACCGCGGCTTTCGCCGGATGGCGCACTGGTCGCCTTCACCGGACGCTACGAGGGGAACACCGATGTCTATATCGTGCCGGCGGCCGGCGGAGTCCCGCAGCGGCTCACGTGGCACCCCGGGGAGGACGTCGCCCTCGGCTTCACGCCGGACGGAAAATCGGTTTTGTTCTCGTCGCCGCGCGAGGTTTACACGGGGCGTTACACCCAACTGTTCACGGTGCCGGTGACCGGCGGCTATCCCACGAAGCTGCCGATTCCCAATGCGACCAAGGCGGCCATCGCTCCCGATGGCCGCACGATCGCCTACGTCCCGCTCCGGGAAGCCTTCGGTCAATGGAAACATTACCGCGGCGGCACGGCGTCGCGCATCCTGCTGTTCGACGTGGCCACCCAGGAGGCGAAGCAAGTGCCCCAGCCCGCGGGCCGCTGCAACGACACCGACCCGATGTGGGTGGGAGACGCCCTTTTCTTCCGGTCAGACCGCGAAGGTGAGTTCAACGTCTATGCCTTCGACCGGCGCAACCAGTCGGTCAAGCGACTCACGAAACACGCGGAATTTCCGGTCGCAAGTGCCGCGTCCGGCGCGGGAAAAATCGCATACGAACAGGGCGGCTTCGTCCACTTGCTCGACCCCGCGAAGGGAACCTCGCACCAGATTAAGCTTGGGGTGGCAGCGGACTTGATGGAACGACGTGCGCGTTGGGCGAAGGGCGCGAAATGGATTCGGTCGGCTTCTCTGTCTCCATCCGGGGCGCGCGTGGTCTTCGAGTTTCGCGGCGAAGTGGTGACCGTGCCCCGCGAGAAAGGGGACGACCGGAATCTGACGCTCACTCCCGCCGCGCATGAGCGCTCGCCGGCCTGGTCGCCCGACGGCAAATGGATCGCCTTGTTCTCCGACGAGAGCGGCGCATACCAACTTCACGTGCTGGCGCAGGATGCCAAGAGCCCGCGGCGACCGTTCCCGCTCCAGGGCGCGGGCTTCTATGCCAATCCCCGATGGTCGCCCGACTCGAAAAAGCTCAGCTACACCGACAACGGGCTGACGATCTGGATTCTCGAACTGGAAACGGGCCGGCAAACCAAGGTGACCTCGGACGTGGTTTATGGACCGACGCCTGTTCTCCACCACGCCTGGTCGCCAGACTCACGATGGCTCGCTTACACGCAGAACACTCCCACGCTCTTCAACCGCCTGTTTCTATACTCGCTTACCGACGGGAAATCTTACCCGGTGAGTGACGGCCTGGCCAATGCCACCAACCCCGTGTTCGACGCGGCTGGGCAATACCTCTATTTCCTGGTCTCCACCGATGCCGGCCCGGCCATTGACTGGTTTTCTCTGGCCAGCGCCGACGTCCGATCCGTCCAGCAAATCTATCTCGCTGTACTCGCGAAGGGCGTGCCGTCGCCTCTGGCCAGGGAGAGTGACGAGGAGAAGCCCAAAACCGACGATGTCAAGATACTCGCCGCAGAGAAGGAGAACGTCGACGACACGAAAAAGGAAAACAAGGAGGAGAAACCTTCCAAGGAGAGCAAGGCTGTCCCGGAATTGAAATTCGATCCCGAGGGTTTGGCGGAGCGCATTCTGGCTTTGCCCTTGAAGGCCGGGGCCTACGCCGACTTGACGGCTGGGTCGACCAACCAACTGTTTTATCGTCGCGCCGCGTCCACGGATCGCGGCGCCGATGCTGCGGTGTTCCGGTATGATTTCAAGACGCGCAAGGAGGATCAGCTCCTCGAAGCCGCGGAGCGATTCCTGCTTTCGGCCGACACCAAACGCGCCCTGCTCCGCGTCAAGCAGGCGTGGCATATCGTGGACATGGGCGACAAGCTCGACCTCGCGAAGTTCAAGCTCGATGTCGATCGCATCCAGGTGAAGATCGATCCCCCCGCGGAGTGGGCGCAGATCCTGGATGAAGTCTGGAGGATCAACCGGGATTTCTTCTACGACCCCGGCTTCCACGGCGCCAACTGGCCGGCCATGCGGGAGAAGTATGCGGCGTTCGTTCCTGATCTGGCCACGCGCGACGATCTCAGCCGCGTTATCCGATGGATGCTCAGCGAACTGTCCGTCGGTCACTCCTATCAATCGCCGGGCGACAGCCCTTATCACGCAGAGACGATCCCGGGCGGGCTGCTCGGGGCCGACTATGAAGTGGCCAACGGCCGCTATCGCTTCCGTAAAGTCTTTGGCGGGCTCAACTGGAGTCCCGATCTCCGCTCTCCGCTCACCGAGCCCGGCGTCGATGTGCGGGCCGGCGAATACTTGTTGGCTGTGAACGGCCGAGATCTCGCGCCGCCGGACAACCTCTACGCCCGCTTCGAGCGCACGGCCGGGCGCATGGTGGAGCTCACCGTCGGCCCCAATCCCGACGGAACCGGTTCGCGCACGGTGAAGGCCGTGCCCGTGGAAAGCGAGTCGGGCCTCCGCAATCGCGATTGGGTGGAACGGAACCTCCGGCGCGTGACCGAAGCCACTCAAGGCCGGGTCGCTTATGTTTACGTTCCGAACACCGCCGAGCTGGGACACACCTACTTCAAACGCTACTTTTTTCCGCAGGCTGACCGCCAGGCCATCATCGTCGATGAACGGCACAACGGCGGCGGCGACGTCGCGGATTATTACATCGATATCCTCCGCCGGCCCGCCGTCAGTTTCTGGGCGATGCGTTATGGCGCGGACTTGAAGACGCCGCTGGCCGGCATCCAGGGCCCCAAAGCCATGATCATCGACGAGAACGCTGGCTCGGGCGGCGATCTCCTGCCGTGGATGTTCCGCAAGTTTCAGCTCGGCCCGCTCGTCGGCAAACGCACCTGGGGCGGGCTGGTCGGCATCCTCGGTTTCCCCGTGCTGATGGATGGCGGTTCCGTCACGGCGCCGAACCTCGCCTTCTGGAACGAGGACGGTTTCATCATCGAGAACGAAGGCGTGCCGCCGGACGTGGAAGTCGAGCAGATGCCCAAGGACGTCATCGCCGGGCGCGACCCGCAGCTCGAGAAAGCCATCGAAGTGGTGTTGAAGGAGCTTGAGACCAAAGCGCCGGTGTTGCCCAAGCGCCCGCCGTATCCGATCCGCGTCCAGCGGTAACGGAGTTCTGGAATACGCCCGAGTTCCGCGTGATTTTGGGGCGGACTTTGAGGGCTGTTTGCGCTTGAATGATTGAAAGCACATGCCTGCCGAACTCCAACCCGCTCCCGGCGCCCGCCCGCGCGAGCTGTTCGTGGGCGCGCTGGAAAAGCCGCCCGCCGAGCGCGCCGCGTTCCTGGACGCGGCGTGCGGCGGGGACCCCGAGTTGCGCCGGCGCGTGGAGGACCTGCTTCGGGAGCGCGAGGAGCTCGGCGGCTTTCTCGAAACGCCCGCGTTGTCCGAGGCCGCTTTGCTCTCCCGCGCCGCCCTCGGACCGGGCGACACGGCCATCGTCGCCACGGTGACGGAGAAGCCCGGCGACCACATCGGCCCTTACAAGCTGCTCCAGAAAATCGGCGAAGGCGGTTGCGGGGTCGTTTACATGGCCGAACAGGAAAAGCCGGTGCGCCGCCGTGTGGCCCTCAAGGTCATCAAGCTGGGAATGGACACGCGCAACGTCATCGCCCGCTTCGAGGCCGAGCGGCAGGCACTGGCGATGATGGACCACCCCAACATCGCCAAAGTGCTCGAGGCCGGCGCGACGGAAACCGGAAGGCCTTATTTCGTGATGGAATTGGTGCGCGGCATCCGCATCACGGAGTACTGCGATCAAAACCATCTGCCGACCGAACCCCGGCTCAAGCTGTTCATCCAGGTCTGCCAGGCGATTCAGCACGCACACCAGAAGGGCATCATCCACCGGGACATCAAGCCGTCGAACATCCTGGTCACTCTGCACGACGGGGCGCCGGTGCCCAAGGTAATCGATTTCGGCATCGCCAAGGCCACGGAGCAAAAGCTCACCGAGAAGACGCTCTTCACCGAGTTCACGGCGTTCATCGGCACGCCGGCGTACATGAGTCCGGAGCAGGCCCAGTTCAGCGATCTCGACATCGACACCCGCAGCGACATCTATTCGCTCGGGGTGCTGCTTTATGAGTTGCTCATTGGCCGGACACCGTTTGACGCCCAGACGCTTCTGCGCGCCGGGCTCGACGAATGTCGCCGCACCATTCGCGAAACGGAGCCCATCCGGCCCTCCAACCGGCTCGCGGCGATGGTCGAAACGGAGTTGACGACGACCGCCCGGCAGCGCCAATCCGAAGCGCCGAAGCTTATTCACCTCCTGCGCGGGGATCTGGACTGGGTCGCCATGAAATGCCTGGAGAAGGATCGGACTCGCCGTTACGCCACCGCCAATGATCTCGCCACGGACGTTCTACACTATCTCGATGGCGAGCCGGTCATCGCCCGTCCGCCAAGCAATGTGTACCGGCTGCGGAAACTGATCAGCCGCCATCGGCGCGCCTTTGCGGCCCTTATTGCCATCACCGTCACTTTGATTGCCGGCGCGACCATTAGCACCTGGCAGGCCGTGCGCGCGACGAAGGCCGAGGGCAGTGCCCACGCCGCGCAGGCTCAAGAGTCTCATTTGCGCCAGGTCGCCGAGCAGGAGAAGACTTCGGCGAGGCTCAACGAATACGTCGCCGACATCAATCTCGCCAAGCAGTCGCTGGACGCCGGCAATTATGGGCGTGCGGTCCAGTTGCTCGACAAGCACCGTCCCGCGCCGGGCGAGCCGGACTTGCGCGGCTTCGAGTGGCGCTATTTGTGGCAGCTCAGCCGGGGCGACGCGCACGTCGCGTTTCCCACGCAGGAGGGCCCCGTCCAATCGCTCGCGGTGTCACCGGGGGGCGATCTCCTGGCGGTCGGAATGGCCCTGGGCATGCGCGAAAGCAAATTCAACGTGTGGAACATCCGGACGAAGTCGCCGGTTTCCACCGTGCCGAAGGGCGCGGTCTCAATGGCGTTCCTCCCCGGCGGCGCCCGGCTCGTCTCGGCCAGTTCTTCGACCGTTCGGGTGTGGAACACAACTGACTGGACGGAGGAAAAGTCATTGCCCGAAAACGCGGGGCCTTTGGCCTTGTCAGCCGACGGCTCGCGCCTGGCCACTTCAGCCGGAAGACAGATGCCGGGCATGAACCGCGAGACCGTGCGTGTGTGGGATACTTCCAATTGGACCGAGCTGCGCGTGCTGCCGGGCGCGCCGGGCCCGCTTGCTTTTTCGCCCGATGGCCAGACGCTTGCGACCGGGTCCCGGGCCGGCCTCACGTTGTGGCCGCTGGCGGGCGGCCCGGAAGTCGTGCTGCCGGATTCCACCAACCTGTTCGTGCGCGCCGGACGGGGATTCCAGGGCGACCGGACGCTGGCGTTTTCTCCCGATGGCAAATCGCTCGTGGCGGCGCGCAATACGCTCTCGGATCGGGGCGTGTTCGTGCTCAGCATCTGGGACGTGCAATCGGGCAAGGAAACCGTCATGCCGAACGATCCCGAGCACATCGAGCACACGGGCGCCATCACCAGCCTGGCCTTTTCGACCGACGGCCGGACCCTGGCCACGGCGAGCATGGATTACTCGATTCGCCTGTGGGACTTCCTCACCCGGCAGCGCGTCGCGATCCTTCAGGGGCACTTGAACGAAGTGTGGAGCCTGGCGTTCTCGCCCGACGGCCAGACACTCTTCAGCGGCGCCAAGGACGGGGAAGTGAAGCTCTGGCCCACGCGCCGACCCGCCAAAGAAGACACATTCGCCAATGTCCGCCAACCGCTGGGCTTCTCCAGGAACGGGCAGACCCTCGCCGGCCTGACCCGAGAGAACACGGTCGTGTTCCTGAACCTGGCGACCGGCGAACCGGAAGAACAATTCCATCTCGAACAGCCCGAGCGCGGCCGGTTCCGGTTTCCCCGACCCCCTTCGTCAGTCTTCGTCAGTGACGACCTGCGCACGCTGGCTCACGGGCGCGAAGACGGCACGGTCCGGCTCTGGAACACCCAAACGGGCGAGACCAACACGCTGAAAGTCTCCGACGATCCAGCCGAATTGCTCGCCCTCTCACCGGACGGCCAGCAATTCAGCGTGCGCATCGTGCATGGCCGCGAATGGAGCCTGCGCCGGTGGGACGTCCGCAGCGGCGCCAGCACCCCGTGGAGGGCCGACGTCTTCCGGGCGATCTTTTCCCCGGACGGCCGCACGCTGGCGGCCTTCGGGCGCACCAACGCCGTCCAGCTTTGGGATTCCGCCACCCTCACGCTTCGCGCCAACCTCGACACCGAGGAACAGCCGGCCTTTGGATTTCCCGCGGCGTTTTCCTGCGACAGCCGGCTGCTGGCGGTCGTGGATCAGGACGACACCATCCGGCTCTGGGACACCATCACCGGCCAGTCGCTCGGCGCTTGCACGGGCCACAAACAGGACGTCTGGTCCGTCGCCTTCTCGCCCGATGGAAAAACCCTCGTCACGGCCAGCGATGACAGCACGCTGAAGTTCTGGAACGTCGCCACGCGGCAGGAACTGCTCACCATCCGCCGGTTGGGCGGCGCGCTGCGCGCGCTGCACTTCTCCCCCGACGGCCAGTTGCTCGTCGGAGGCACCAGCAGTACCTCGCGCACCGGCGGCCTCTACTTCTACCGCGCCCCACGGGCCGACGCCGCATACACAGTAATTATGCCCGCAGCTCGCGCTTCAAATCGCCGTTGAATGCGAAGCCGCATGAAGCAATGGCCGCCATTGAACACTGCTGGCGACCTGCCGCCGGGTCTCCATGCCGCCACGCTGCCCGAGGTCATTGAGCGTTTTGGTACGATTCCTCCTCGTCGAGTGGCCTTGGCGCGGCGCCTCGAATGGATTTACTGCCTCGTGACTGCCACAGGCCACGTGGCGCGTTTCATCATCTTCGGATCCTTTGTCACCGCTAAGACCGAGCCGAACGATGTGGACATCTTTCTCCTGATGGACGACACTTTCGATGTGAGCAAAGTCACGGGCGAAACGGCGATCCTGTTCGACCATCTCGCCGCCCAGAACTACGCGGGTGCCAGCGTCTTGTG
>WNGA01012664.1_pt1 | contig 10875 bp, 11 predicted proteins | sample 5400061 | NCBI WGS metagenome assembly WNGA01 (sample SAMN13153366, study PRJNA577476) | soil metagenome | isolation source: 100 cm soil or saprolite under grassland replicate 2 | place: USA:California | collected 2016-06-15
CCAAACAAATATAACACCAAATGAAGACGAATGCAGCATTATTATTCGGTGGAGAAAATGATCATGATCATTTGACACGAGGGGTTTAAAGACATCGAAGTAGACACTGGACAATTACTTGACGTAAGTTGGCGAAGGGGACATTCGAGACGATCAGATCGAAATAGTCTTTCGGCAACCGGACTTTCTCGAAGCCGGAGGCGAAGATGCGTGTCGCCGGATACAAACGCGCAAGGATGCGGGCGGTGATCGAGTCGAGTTCGATGGCGATGCGCTCCGCCCCGGTCGCGAATGTCGCGGGCATCGCGCCGAGGAAGTGGCCGATTCCGGCGGCCGGTTCGAGGATTCGCAGTTTCCCCCACGACGTAAGCCCGAGACGTTCAATCGCCTCATAAATCGCGCGAATCACATCCAGCCTGGTGTAGTGCGCATTGAGGGTGCTGGCGCGCAGCGAGGCGATCTCTTCTCCGGTGAGTAGCCCCTTGAGTTTGCCGCAAGGTTCGGCCTCATAGCCGGAAGTTTGTGTGAATGTGTGATTGAAGACCTCGGTATCGCCCCAGCCGGAGTAGCGCGTGAGGATTAGTTGCTCATCGGGTGTGAGATTGCCCGGCGGGCGACCTTCCGCTTCCAAAGATTTGAGCAGCTTGATCGCGGTTATGTTGTGCTTGAAACGTGATGCCGGGCCTCCGAGGTCGGCGAGATCGCCAGCCGACGTGAAACGAAAGTCATCATAAACGGTCATCGGAAATCGTCTCCTGATGCGGGTTGGCGAGCGGCGGACGAGTTAAAACGCGCCGCTCAACAACGCTGCGAACCGCTTATGTTTTTGTATTGGTGGGAAATGAGGACTGACGCCTGATTGGAATTTCAGATGGTCCAGTCTTCGATCTTCAGACCGGCATAATGTAGGGTTAAACAATCAGTACACAGCGCGTTTTGAATCATGGCCGTGACTCCTCGTCGTCAATCTCACGACGATAATTAGCGATCTCTCCCACCCAATCGTCGAAGGTCGCATCGTCGCGCAGGACGCCGTGAGTCTCCAGCCAGGGATTGGTGACTACACCGGCAGGCACCTCCCCGACCTCGATCGTGAATAATCTGCCGGTGACGAGTCGTTCTCTGAGCAGGGTTTTGGCCTTGTTCAGAGCCTCTTCCACGGTCGCGCCTTCGGTGACAACGTCAGGAACGCCAATGACGAAAGCCGAGAACAGGCCGTCCGGCAAATTTTCTACGAGCACTTGATATCGCATTTTCATTCGCCTCTAAACGCTCATTATCGCATAAACAAGATATACGGCTCGACAGCGTCCGAAATAACGAATCTCACGAAGGACGGATCGAAGACTGGAAGTGGAAAAATAGCTAAGGACTATTGAGAATCTCAGGAATTGTATTCCGAGATGAGAACCTCACTATCATAGTCCACCACACAAAACCGAAGATTCCGTAGCCAACCGACTCGACCAAGAAAGTTCCGGTTAATGCCATGGTATTTTGCGAAGTAGACCACACTGGTCAAAGTGATGCCCAAAGTCTGAATCGTGACTTCGTGGCCGAAAGATTCAATCTCCGTTCCGCCCGGAGTAACCAGTGTTTTGGGAAGTCCGCTTTCCACATCGAGCCCAAGTTGAAGACCTGCGTCATTGCTGAACAAACAGACTTCCGCGCCAGTATCCGCCTTGGCTGCGGCGCGATACGTTCCGTAAGGCGAGATGAGCGTCACCGGGATCGTGATCCCTTTTGCGTTTTCCGGGTAACGGTAGACGATGTCGAAAGTAAGTGTACGAGGCATATAAGTTAGATAAGTTAGAAGCCGATCTCGTCGGGTTCATCAGGGCGCGGGAGATAAATCACTAGCGGGAGGTATGCGCCATCGACTCTGGCTGCGCTTGCAACCTCTCTTTCCGTCTGGCCTGAAGCGATGAGCCGATCTCCATCGAGCGCAACCCAACGACCGGCGTACTCCGCCCCATGCTCTTTAATCCAGCGCATGTTCGGCTCCGGGTCCGGTTCCGGGATAGGCTCCGGCTTCGCCCTGCCTTGATCGGCCACAACTCCATTTCCCAACGCGCCAGACGCCAGCATTCGATACAATCGCGCCCGATCAGATGTTGTGAGCTTCCCGATATAATCGTAAATTGTCTCAACGGTTATTTCCGCCATACTCAAACCTTTCGATGATCCATCTTTAGAAGCGTTCCACAGATGCGACAATTATACACCCTCTCTCCACAATTATCCTTCCTGCAAATATACAAAAACCCCAGGCGCATCAGGCGGCGGTTACGCCTCGACGCAGTTGTTGACTCCTTTGGCCTTTGATACGAAGCGCACGTGCAAGCGCGATTCCAATAGTTATGTGCCGCGCTCCTAGGCCACTTGATTGAGGCGCGGGCGCAACGCGTCGAATCCATCAACCGCTTTGCGAATGGCGAGTTTGCGCATCCTGACCGCTCATTGCCCTTGCGAACCGCTTCTATTTCTCGTTCCCCAGGAAACCTCGGCGATATCAGACAGGCGCGCCATCGCGATCTCTCGAAATCGTGGACTGAGACGATCAAGCCAGCGCTGGACGCTGATTGATGTGATCGGAAAATTGCGGAGTGCGGCGTCGTCAATCCCTTTGACCTCGACATCCCAGGAGGCGATGCGAGTCGTTGCAAGCGTTCTTTCGCGCCGCAACCGCCTGGCGACGAGCGAGGCCAAGTGAAAACAGACTGTCTCGTTTGAATAATGGTCTTGATCGAAGCCGATCCACACAGGCCTGCCGTGCATGAGTTCGACGAGCGCGCCCTGATTGGCCGTCACGCATGGTGTCGCGATAATGTACAACTCGGGGCGGAAGGTGGAGAGAACATCTGCTTTGAGCACTCCCTCGACGATCATAATCCAGGCGTCGCGTGGAAGATCGGCAAGACGGAACTTGAAATGGAGCGGGCTGCCTGAGCCGGTTCCGTGCTGTAGATCGGAAGAGGAGAGCCAGAGGTATCGCAACCCCTTCTTCGTGGCACACGGTAGTCGCATCTGGCAGGCTTGAATGCGCCCCAAGCTGTCGCGCACGGGGATGAGCAGTCTCGGCAGGAGATAGTCTTTCGGCTTCCATAGATGAACGCTCTGCCAGTCTTCCCAGAATCCGGGAACGCCCCGCAGCGAGCCGGCGTTTGGAAAGTGGTCATTTACCTTGTGCAGGATCAGCCGCGCGATGCGGTCTCGCTCTCTCGAACCTGCGGGCAGCCCGCCGTAATTGCCGAAGTGACTTTCGCTCAAACCGCGCGCAAGAAGGCCCTTCTCTCCAGAGATAAGCGGCCCGGGATAGAGCGTGGCCGGGCTGAGATCGATCAGTCTGCTGTAAACGAAGTCGCGGATTTCGACAGCAGCGATCGGCGATTGCGAAATATCGGCAATGACGCGAATGTCAATTCCCTTTCCTTCACGCCAATCTTCGTGAATGAAGATCGCGCCGCCGTGGCGGTTGATCTTGCGCGCCCCATCGCTTACGCGCATACATATTGAGATATGTTCCCCGTTGCGCGTAAAGGAGCACCAGTCTGGCTTTCCGCAGATTCGGCAGGGCCTGCGCCGGTTGACACGGCCAAAGACGCTTGAAGACAATGTCGGCATTGCGTCGCTGCCAGCCGCATTGTTTTTCAATCGATTTGTCGTTCTTAGGAATGATTGTCGGCAATTATTTCTTCTTTTTGCGCCGCTCCCTCTGCATGCCTGAGGTTTGAGGCTGGCAGATCAAATTGGATTTGAGCACCGATGGCGGTTCGTGATCGGTGATTCCAATGTACCATTCCAGGACTGACCGTGCCTCATCAACCCCCTGAGCGATGACGGCACAATATCCTTCTCCTGATACGCCGCGAAGAAACTCTTTCTGCTCTTTCTTGGCGATGCCCTCTTCCGATTTCATCTCAAGGTAGAGTCCGTGATATCCGCGCCTAGCGGCAGGCAGACATAAATCAGCCACGCCGGCCAATACGCCTTCGGCCTTGAGTTTTCGAGCCACACGGAGATTCCGGTCTCCGCCATTGGGTATGGCGTACAGGAGTTTGAGCACTGGATAGAGATTCTGGACCGTTCTCACCCATTTGATCAGGGCTACCTGGTGTGGACGCTCAAGTTCGCGCGGCTTGGCTCGCCGCTTGACGCCTAACTTCGCCAAAAGCTCTTCGTCGGATAACTGAGAGACGTGGACACGAATCGGCATAATGTTCCCTGATGATTTGGAGAGGGCTTCGGAAACCCTCACCAGATGAAAGTTTGCCAACGGCGGACAGCCGAACGGGATCATCGCCGCTCACCGTCCTTGCTAGCCGCTTCCGTTTTTTGCTATGTGGTGAAGCGCGACTGTGTTGGTCAGTTGCGTCATCGCGACCTGTTGAGGACAAAGATTGAGGCGGTTGAGCTTGTGCTAGAGGTTGATGGAGGCGATCGGAAAGAACGCTATTACCGGCAATAAACGTTATCCACCGTACATCTAACCCTTGCAGCAGAATCTGGCCCCTATTCAAATCCCAATGTGGTCAAGACGCACGATATTTATTGACATTGAAGCCCTACCTGCACTAAATCTATCCGCGAGTGGTTCCCCACCCGTAAGGCCGGCCTCAACTGACGAGAACCACCTCAAGACTGCTCTGAATGGCGACTTCGGCTGCCTTCTCTGCATCAAATTCATTGGCGAGTCTTCTCGTGGCGAGATCGAACGCGGCGTGATCGGCTGATGGATCATCTTTCGCTTATGTCTATAAATTTCGACAATCTTCTCAAACTGCGTCTGACAATCGCGCGCTACGGAGAAATGGATATTGCGCGTTGGTGGAACACTCAGGGATTGCTTGGACGGAATGGAGCCATTCTGTTTAGCCGAGGTTTTCCCGCAACTCACCCTCTCGCGCAGGCGCGCGTCGTGATGAGCGTCGCGGAGAACCGTTGTAAAGACGTCTTCGACACAACCAACTTCATTTCGCTCTGGCGGCTTACACCTGAAATAGAGGATCAGTTCGAAAACCAGTGGGGGAGTTGGCTGGATCGAATCGAAGAATTAACCCCATTCTTCAGTAAACTGGAGAAACTTCAATCCGGCGGCCTGCGTGACTTTCTTATTGATCAAGACCTGGCGAATGATGAAATTATCTCTTCGGTCTTGAAGCATAATAAATCGGCGGACGGTCGCGCTGTTGCATTACCCACAACAACGTCTTTAAATGACGAGTTCGTGACCATGCTGGCCGCCGGATTTCTCAAAGGTGAAATCGGCTCCCCGGTCATTCCTTATATTAAAGATATAAAGCTGAAAGACTGAAATCTTATGTCAAGGCCTCAAACCGCCTCGTCAAGAAAAATATCCATGCGCTTCTTGCGAAAAGGGAGTCTCATCCAGGAGACGATGATGTTGTTTCGTGATTGGGAGGCGGCCGAATCGGCGCGAGACAACTTCCAAAAGGCGAAGGAGCGCAATTCGTTCGGAGCCAGGACTCAGGGATTGCTGAAAGAGATTGTCTCCACTATCTCAAGCCGGTTTCCCGATCCGGCGGAGGTCGAACCGCTGATCGTTCTGGCCAAAGGCGAGGTCGGTCCGGAAATTTGGAAGGCTTGCCTTCATTGGTATATGGCCAGTCGTGATGAACTCTATTACAGGTTCGTCACGGAGTGGTTATTCTCGCGATATGAATCCGGAACGAATCTGCTTAAACCGCCGGACCTGGAGCCTTTTGTCAGGGCTATGACGGCGGGACAAATCGCTTCAGGCGGCAATTTGAGCGAATACAGCATCACCCGCACCGCCAGGGACCTGCTTCGATTTGGGGCCGATTTCGGCTTGCTGACTTCAGGAAGCGTTCGCCAATTCGCGTTGTATCGCCTCCCCGATGAAGCTTTCATTTTCCTGACTCATGTTTTGCTGGAACGGGAGCTGAGTCCGCAGAAAGTGATCAACGCGCCGGATTGGCGAATATGTCTGATGTCGCCATCCGACGTTGAGCGAGAATTGCTTCGACTTCATCAGTTTCGAAAACTTCATTACGAGGTGGCCGGAAGCCTGATCGAACTCAGGTTGCCTTCTTCTTCCCCTCTTGAGTACGCGAAGGAAATAAGTCAATGCCTGGCTGGAAAGATAGACTGACAACAACACTCGAACCGATTTTGCGAAAACAAGATCCGCGGCCTGAAATCAGCGCATACCACGACATGCCCTATGCGATATTTCAGTACGAACCAGGCGCTGAGTTTGCAGTGCGGACGGAACTCAGCCTGCTCAAAACGCGGCTCGAGCAGGTGGGCAAACGGGTGACGATCATTTCGTTGGCCGAGTGTTTGACGGCGGCGCTCGATGCTGAACAGATGACGATAACCGATTTGAGCGAAGCGGAGATTGCAGTCGGCCTGCCTTCAGTAATCGAACAACTGGCCGAACTGCTCAGCCACTATCAACCGCTAGACACGATCGTGGCCGCGCGCCTGCCGGAAACGTCAGACCCGCTTAAAGACGTTGTCTTCATTACACGCACCGGCGCGCTCTTTCCTTTCTACCGCGCGCATGCCTTGCTCGAACAGATGAAGGGGAAAGTTACCGTGCCCAGCATCCTCTTCTATCCCGGCGAACTGGACGGCGCGGCTGGGCTGCGGTTTATGGGGATCCTCGACGCCGACAGCAACTATCGCCCCAGGATTTTCTGAACTTTAGGAGCTCTCCGATGGCTGAATTCATCAAGGAGTTATTCGCTAACACTATTTCCCGTCGAATCGAAGAAGTCATCAAGGTCGACCAGAATGATGAGGGGATCATCAGTGAAGAGATCAAAGAATACGTGGTTACGAATTCCATCCGCGATTACTACACTGACATTCTCGACCGCTACCGCGAAACGCCCAATAAGCCGCACGAAGGCGTCGGTGTCTGGGTTTCGGGCTTCTTCGGCTCAGGCAAATCCAGCTTCGCCAAGATGCTGGGGCTGGCGCTGGAAAATCGCCTGATCCAGGGCGAGAAAGCCGCCCACCTCTTCGGCCAGCGTACTGGCGATCCAAAAGTTCAAGCGCTGCTCGCAAATATCAACGAACAAATTCCCACTGAGGCAGTCATCTTCGACGTCTCCACCGATCGAGGCATCCGCAGCGGCAATCAGACGATCACTGAAATCATGTACCGCCTGTTTCTGAAGAGGTTGGGCTATGCCGGCGACCTCGATCTGGCGGAGTTGGAGATCACGCTCGAAGCCGAAGGTCGTCTGGCTCTCTTCAAAGATACTTTCGCCCGAATCTTCGGCAAGGATTGGGACATCGAGAAAGCCAAAGTCGCTTTCGCCGTGCAGCAGGCCAGTCGCGTAATGAGCGAAATCGAGCCCGCTACATATCCGAAGGTGGACAGTTGGCGCGAAGCGGCTATCCGCCGCGCCGACATTACAGCGGGATTGTTGGCCGAACGCTGCCTGGAGTTGATGAAGCGTCGTTCCCCCGGCAAGTCGCTGATCTTCGTCATCGACGAGGTCGGACAGTTCGTCGCCCGTGACGTGCAGAAAATGCTTGACCTGCAAGGAGTGGTGCAGAACCTCGGACGGCAGGGGCGAGGCAAGCTCTGGTTGATCGTGACGTCGCAGGAAAAATTGACGGAACTGGTCGGCGGACTCGACGACAAGCGAGTCGAGCTGGCGCGACTGATGGACCGGTTCCCGTTGCAAGTTCATCTGGAGCCGTCCGACATTTCAGAAGTCACGAGCAAGCGTGTACTCTCGAAAAACGCCGAAGCGCAGAAACAACTGCGCGAGTTGTTCGAACGGCATCGCGGGCGTTTGACCAACAACACGATCCTGACAGCCGACTTTAGATTGCCGGAACTTACTGCCGAAAGCTTCATTGATCTCTATCCGCTGCTGCCCTATCAGGTTGATCTGATCATTCAAGTGGTTTCCGGGTTGCGCACGCAGGGTGGCGCCAGCAAACACGTCGGCGGCGCCAACCGCACGATCATCAAGCTCGCGCAGCAATTGCTGATCCATCCTGATGTGAATCTGGCCGAAAAGCCGATCGGCGCACTGGCGACGATCGATCAGATTTACGACCTCGTCGCCGGCAACATCGCCAGCGAGATTCGCGGCAAGATTGACGATATCAAAAGCAAGGGCAATCATCCGCTGGCGCAACCGGTCGCGAAAGCCATTTGCCTGCTTCAATACATCCTCAGCGTTCACCGCACTGCTGAAAACATCGCCGCCGCGCTGCACCCGGCGGTGGACGCCGATTCGCGCCTGCCCGAAGTCAACGCGGCGCTCGACGCGTTGGAGAAGGCGATGATGATTCGCAGGGGACAGGATGGCTTCCGCATCCCGACGCCCGCCGAAGACGACTGGGAACGGCAGCGGGCGAGCGTCACTCCCAAGCCGGCTGACGTCAGCCGCATCCACTCCGAAATCGTTCAGGGGCTTTGGCAGCCGCAGCCGTCGCACAATTTTCTCACCACGAAAATCTTCAAGGCAGGTCTGTTTCTGAACGGCCGCGAGATTCAGGAGGGCGACATCGCATTTCATCTCAGCCTGGCTGACGAAGGCCGGGATTACGAAGAAAGTGTTGCGGAGTCGCGCCGCCGAAGTCAGACCGAGACCAAAAGCGTCTTCTGGGTCGCCGCCGTCAACGACGCGATTGATCGTGAGACCATCGAGATCTTTCGTTCGAAAGACATTCTCGAACGCAAAGGTCGAACCGCCAGCACCAAAGACGAAACGGCGCTGATCGGCGAAGAGAGGCGACGCCTCAGCGAGCATCAAGCGGAATTGAGAAGGCTGATCAAGCAGGCCTGTCTGACCGGCGTAATCTTCTTTCGCGGCAATGACCGCAGCCCGGATGATAAGGCGACCGAAGTGGACAAGACAGCCGCGCAGGCGCTGGCCCAGGCGGCGCCCGAAGTCTTCGACCGTTTTGAAGAGGCCGCCGCGCGTGTCAAATCGGCGGACCTCGACGCGCTGATGACCACTGAAAACCTGCGCGGATTACCGCAGGTCTTCACTTTGCTCAAGCTGGTGCGCGAGCAGAACGGCCTCCCGGTCTTCAACACCGACAGTGGGCCGCTTGCGGAGGTTCTGGCGCGCATCGCCGACCGGACGAGTTACGGCGAGACCGCTAGCGGCCGATGGTTAACCGATGAATTCAGCAAAGAGCCCTTCGGCTGGGACTTCGATGTCGTTCGCCTATTGGTGGTCTCGCTGATTCGCGCCGGAAAGATCGAAGCCACGAGCAAAGGGCAGATGATTGACAATGCGCTCAGCATCGAGGCCCGCAACACCTTCGCCAATAACAATCTTTTCCGCCAGGCTTCGTTCCAGACCAAACAGGGCGTGGACTTCTCCAAGGTCATCGAAGCTTACGATCATTTCAAGGAAGTCTTCGGCCGCGACATTTCGGAATTGGAACAAACCGTCGTCGCGAACGCCATCCGCGAAGAACTGGCTAAAAAAGAAGAGGAATTGCACGACGTCCACACCACGATGGTCAGACATTCATTGCCCGGCGTATCTATCCTCCAAGGCGCGATTGATCAGATTCGCGCCATCCGAGGTGGCGGAGCGGAGCATGCGATTCACATTTTCAACGGCAGCTACAAGGCGCTCAAAGAGTCCATCAAGCGCTCCGCCGAATTGAATCAGGAGTTGACCGAACCTCGCCTGCTCGACCTCGAACGCGCAAGGACAGCCGTCCAAAGCCAATGGGCCTTTCTGCAAAACGAAAGCGACCTGGATGAAAAGATCGCTGAAACTGCAACGCGGCTGAAAGACCTGCTGGAGCGCGAAACCTTCTACAAAGAGTTTCCGGCGATCGACCAATGCGCCAAAACCATCAGCGACGAATTCCAGCGCAGGCGTAACGAGGCCGTCGAGGCTCGGGCTAATGTTTACGAACATGCGCTCCACGAGCTACGCAGGGTGTCAGGGTGGGAGTCGCTCAACGAAGAGCAGCGGCAGCGCGTCTCCCAGCCGCTCTCGCCCCGTACCGAAAGAAACGTCTCCGCGCATGTCGGAATCCCGGAACTTCGCGCCGATATGGAAGCCTGCGGCGCCCGCTTGAACAAGGCCGTCATGGAAATGTTGCAGATGGTGGACGGCATCCGCCTGGTCACTGTCAAAGCGTCGAACTTCTTCGACGGAGGCGTCGAGGATGAAGAACAACTAGACGCCGCTCTGACCGGGCTGCGCGAAGAGTGCGTACGATTGATCGCAACGGGAAAGAAAGTATTGGTGCGATAAATCAGCGCCGCAAGCGGTAGCGAGCGCAGTTTCCGGTAATGTCTTAGCTTGTGTTGCCGCTTGCCCGCCCTCTCCGATTTTGATTGCCAGCGTTCGGAGAAGCGGAAAGGGATTGCGAAGAAGGCGGTGATGACGAAAGTTCTTGACTTTGCTTGTTCGCTTCTGAGGAGCAAAAGAATATGACTCAAGAGATAGCCAATTACTACCTGATAGGCATTGGCATTCTGACTTTGTTGGTTCTTTGCTGGTACACCTGGGAGACAAGGCGAATGCAAAAAGCTGTGAATCGGCAAGCTCAAGAGCTAGTCCGTCAAATCCGCCTCTCGATTATGCCAGCCTTCGCGGTTGAATTCGTCGCCGTCCGCGATGAACACCAGTCAAAGATAATGCAGGCAAGCCTGACCAATATCGGCAACGGCACTGCGGTTAGCATTGCGATAGAGCCGCTGGCGATGGCTCATTCGGTGAATATCGGAGGCTCTTACGCCTTCAAAGGTACCCTTGCGGCAAAAGTGCGTGATTACGAGCGCGATTTGTGCATCGCAAAAAATTGCTGACAATGAAGGGCTGAATATGATAGAGAATCGGCAATGCCTTGAACGTGCCTCAGAAAGTATAGTGAAAAAGCATGGCC
>WNGA01044772.1_pt1 | contig 10875 bp, 12 predicted proteins | sample 5400061 | NCBI WGS metagenome assembly WNGA01 (sample SAMN13153366, study PRJNA577476) | soil metagenome | isolation source: 100 cm soil or saprolite under grassland replicate 2 | place: USA:California | collected 2016-06-15
CGTCACGTGCTCTGCGACCGGGCCGTGCGGCGGCGCGATGAGATAGCTGAGCGCCAGACCGACAACACCAGCCAGGAACGGCGCGCCCAACCACATATGGATACGCCACCAGACCCCGCTGCTCAGAATGAGCGCCGCGAAATAGAGCAGAAAGAAGCTGAAAGGCGTCGCGAAGCTGAACACGCGCAGCGCCCGCATGCGATCGACCGATGGTTTGAGCAGTGCCAGCAACGCGTCGGCCAGCACACCGCCGGCCAGCGCTGCCAGCACCACAGGCCAGTGCTGCCCCGCATAGCTGATACCCAGGGTGAACATGAGCGTTGCGTTCGCGCCCAGGAGCAGTGTCATGCTCCCGATCGGTAATTGCCAGCGCCGGATGGCCAGCAGGATGAACCCCATCGTGATCGCTGTGGGAAGCAGCACACTAGTAATGCCGGCGACATTCCAGAAGTAGGTTTCGCCGACCGGGCCACTCCCGCCGATGATATTGGCATGGGTGAAGGCGTTGGCATATTGGGTGAAGAAGGTGAAGAACGAAAGGACGGTTAGCAGCGACAGCAGCGCCGGCAGCAGGCCCGCCCAGTTCCTGCGATCGTCCGCGCCAGTGCGCCGCCATGCAGCTCGGAGCGGACCACTCGTGAGCAACACCGCGCCGGTTGCCAGCAGCAGATGCGCCGGGCTGAGGAGCGCCTCTTCGTCGGCCTCGAAGCCAAAGGGCGAATGCCAGGTAAAATCCACCCCGCCGCCCAGCGCGAAGATGATGAAGCCCAGCAACGATAGCATATACCCAGTGGGCAAGGCCTGTCTCCAATCATACCCACGATTCACATTGCGGATGTAGCTCGGCACCAGCACCGCGCCCGCGGCCATCAGGCCACTGTAGAGGATGCCATGCCAGGGTGTGAAGAACGTCTCAATCGAGTTCTGAAAGGTATTGTGATACCAGCCGTCCAGGAATGTACCTGCAAAAATCCAGAGCGACGCTAAGGCCAGCAGCCAGTCGAAGCGGCGACTGCCGCCGAGCAACGAAGCTCTGGAATCCGCCGCTGGTGTGTCCGATGTCTGGATCGTGTTCGTGAATGCCATGTCGATTACCCTCCGTTGGCATATTTGGTTCATGCGAGCAGTATGCCAGACACAGAACGAATCGGCATCAGCGGCGGCGCGGATACGGCGCGATCAAAAACGATCGCCTGAAAGGCGATCGGCTCCACACTGTGTGGACAGGCACTACACCATCGATCGCAGGCTATCGGGCGGTGGGATCGTCGTCGAGCGACGCGATCCCCTCACGGAGCGCGTAGAGGGCGACTTGAATGCGGGTCGCGAGGTGCAATTTGCTCAGAATGTTGCTCATATGGGTGCGCACGGTCGGCTCGCTGATTCCGAGTTGCTCGGCAATCTGACCATTGCTCAGCCCGCGCGCCACAAGCCGCAGCACCGCTACTTCGCGCGCGGTCAGCGGCTCGGGGGTGGGCGGGCGCTCGGCTGGGCGCGCAAGCTCGCGCAGCACCTTGCGTGCGATCTGCGGATGCAGCGAGGACTCGCCGCGATACACCTGCCGGATCGCGCGTACTAAGTCCTCTGGCCCAGTGTCCTTCAGAAGATAGCCGAGCGCCCCGGCCTTAATCGCCGGGAACACCTGGTCATCCCCGGCAAAGCTGGTCAATACCAGAATGCGCACGTGCGGCAGACTCGCTGCGATCTGGCGAATCGCCGTAATGCCGTCCGACTCAGGCATCACCAGGTCCATGAGGATGACGTCCGGCCGGAGCTGCTCGGCTGCCACGACGGATTCGTCACCGTCGGCGGCCTCGCCGACAACGACGATATCCGGCTCCGTCGCCAGTAAGGCGCGGATACCGCTGCGAACGATGGCGTGGTCATCAGCAATGACGACGCGAATAGTATCGCTCATCGTGGCAGCTCCACGCGCACACGCGTCCCGGCGCCGGGGGCGCTGCGGATGGTGAGCGTACCGCCAAGCTGGGCAGCGCGCTCCTCCATGCTGCGCAGCCCCATTCCGCCGCGCGGCTGGCTCGTCGTCATCGCGAATCCCCGCCCATCATCGGCGACTTCCAGCACAATCGCACCATTCGCCTGCTCAAGCGAAAGCGTAATCGCATGGGCCTGGGCGTGTTTGAGCACGTTATTCAGCGCCTCCTGTGCGATCCGGTAGAGTTCGGGTTCGACATCCTCGGGAAACGTTTCCTCGCCCTCGACGATCAGTTCCGCGACCAATCCAGTGCGGGCTTCGACGGCCTCCAGCCGCTCCTGGAGCGCTGCGACCAGTCCCTCTGCTTCCAGGTCCGGCGGCCGCAGTTCGAACAGCAGGGCGCGCATCTCTCCGAGGGCCTGTTGGGCGGTGCGCCGGATGGTCTGCAACTGCTCGTTGGCCTGCTGCGTCGCGCCGGCCGCTAGCTCTCGGCTGGTCGCCTCGGCCTGCAAGGTCAGGCTGTAGAGCGTCTGAGTCAGCGAGTCGTGCAGCTCGCGCGCCAGGCGGTTGCGCTCGTCCGCCGCCGCCAACTCCTCGGCCTGCGCTGCATACTCTTGCAACTGGCGATGCGCCGCCTGGAGTTCAAGGAGCAATTGCTGGCTCTCGGCGCGCGTCGTCTCAGCCTGGTTCGTCATGTGCGCGTAGGCGGCGACGAAGACATACCGGCGCCATACAACAACAGCAACGCAAGCCCGTCGCGCACGCTTTGGGTTGTCAGCAGGCCAATCGCCATGACAAGAGTGAAGATGCCAATCCAGCGGAAACTGGCCGGGCGGGGGAGCACCAGCATCGCCTGCGCACTCAGCGGCAGCCATAAGGCCGCGAAGAAATCCTGATGCGGCGGGAGCAGCAAGAGCACGAATAGGAGCCCGGTCTGTACGGCCAGATAGAGATGCAGAGACCAGGGAGCGCGCATGCGCAGCCAGGGCTCGACCACCAGCAGGATGGCAATGGCGAGCAGCAGCACGGCGGCGATGGAGCGGGCAGGATGGTTGACGAGAACGTAGAAGCCCAGCCCGCGGATCGCGACGGCGAGCAGGACGAGGAAACTGAGGAGATAGAAGAGAGTGTATTTACTACGTGCCACGTCAGTCGCGCGCCTGACCACTCAACCAATGACCATGTGAGCAGTATACCAGGAATGTGTCGCAACCACATCGCCCTGAGTATGGAGGCGAACCTGATCAGCACGATCAGCGCTCGGGCGCTACCCTCCACATGGCGTGGAGAGGTGCTACGACATCTGGTGTAGATGGAGCATCGATCCTGTAGCGCGTCCGCTTGTATACCCAGCCCATGTTCCGCGGTAGCCAGCGTATGTCGCTTCTTGTGCGACATCGCGATACTGGATGTAGGCGGCGGAATGACGTAGAATACTGTCACTTCAGCCTAGTAGTCTATCGCACAGTTCGATGGACGGGAGGTAGTCTGTGGCGGCGCCTGCGTCTCCTATCCGCATCTTCCTGCTTGGTCGCTTCGAGGTCGCCCATGCGGATCGCAGCGTGCCTGCCGCGGCGTGGACGCGGCGTAAGGCCGCCGCGCTGCTCCAGCGCCTGGCCCTGGAGCGGCGCTTGTCACATTTGCCGACGGCGTGCTCAGCCTGGCTGAGATGGCCTGGGTCGATGTCCGTGAATTCGAGCGGTTGTGTGCCGAGGCGTCGGCCGCGCCCGCCATGCTGCAGCCAGCCTCCCTTGAACAGGCGCTGGCGCTCTATCAAGGCGATTTGCTGCCGGACGAGCGCTACGCCGAATGGACCTTTGGGCCGCGTGAGGCGCTCCAACAGCGGCGCCGCGCGGCCTGCCTGGCGCTCGCCGCGCACCAGCGTGACCGCCACAGATACGCCGATGCGATCGCCGTGCTCACGCCGCTGCTCACGCAGGATGCGGCCGACGAGCTGGTTCACCGCGAGCTGATGCGCCTCTACGCCCTGGCCGGTCGGCGCCACGAGGCGCTGCGCCAGTACCAGGCCTGCGTGGATGCGCTCGCCACCGAACTTGACGTACCGCCCGAACCCGAGACAGCTGCACTGTATACACAGATCCTGGCCGGCGAGCTGGTGCCACCGCCATCTCCGCCGCTCTGGGTGCCGCCCGCGCCGGTCGCCTTGGAAGTGGAGCAGGGCACGCCGCTGGCCGGGCGCCAGGCCGAACTCGATACCCTACACGCCTGGATGCACACGAGCTGGCGTGGTCCGGGCCGGACGATCCTGATTGCGGGCGATTCGGGCGTGGGCAAGACTCGCCTGGCGTTTGAGGCGCTGCGCGCCGCCGCGTCGGCCGGGATGACGACGCTGCTGGGCGCGACCTATGAGCAGGAGGGACAGCTGGCCTACCAGCCGTTCGTCGAAGCTTTCGAACGCTACCTGGTTGAACACCGGCGCCCGCCTGACGACCACCCGATCACCCACTTCCAGCGCCGCGGCCTCAGCGACCCGCAGCAGGAGCAGTGGGCGCTGTTCAACGCCACGGCGGCCTTCCTGGGCGGCCTTGCGGCGCAGGTTCCAGCGGTGCTGCTCGTCGACGACCTCCATGGCGCCGACCCGGCCAGCCTGCAGCTCTTTCACTACCTGGCCCGGCAAACCCGCACCGCGCCGGTGATCCTGCTGGCGACCTATCGCAGTGACCGGGCTGACGCGGCGGGCACGCCGTGTGGTGCGCTACTCACTGCGCTCTATCGCGAGCGCCTCAGTCAGACGCTGCACCTGGCGCCTCTGATGGAAGGGGCCGCGGCTGAGGTGGTCGCGCACACCCTCGGGGAGGTGGCAGCTCCCGACCTGGTGCAGGCGATCTTCGCGATCACCGAGGGCAACCCGTTCTTCATCGAAGAGATGACGCGTGCGCTACTGAACTCCGACCAGGTCGAGGAACACGAAGGGCAGTGGCGATTACGGCGCGGGGCAGAGCTGCGGATGCCGAATGATCTCGGCGACTTGCTGCGTGAGCGGGTGCGGCAGCTTGGGCCACCAATCGAGGTGGCGATGACGACCGCTGCGGCGATTGGGCGCGAGTTTCGCTTCGATGTCCTCCGCGGTGTGGCCGCGCTCGCCGATAGCGCGCTGCTGGATGCCCTCGATACTGCGCTCGCCAGTCACATCATCGAGGAGACGACGCAGGGGTATCGCTTCAACCATCCGCTGACCCGCCGCGCGCTCTACGACGCGCTCAGTCGAGCCCGGCGGGCGCACATGCACGGCCAGATCGCTGAGACCATCGAAGCCATCGGCGAACGCCAACCCGGCGGGCTCGATCGGGATGTCGAGGACCTGGCCTTTCACTACGACCTAAGCGACCGCCGCGACCGCGCGCTGCCCTATCTGCTGCGGGCCGGTGAGAAAGCCGCCAGCGTGTACGCCTTCGAGAGCGCGGTCAGCTACTTCGAGCGAGCGTTAGGCCTGATGGATGCGCTGCACCTGGCCGATGGGGCACGGCGCTGGATGATTCTGGAGCCGCTGGGCTGGTGGGAGATCATCCTGGCTGATACGCCGCGCGCCGTCGCCCGTTTCGAGCAGGCCCTGGCGCTCCCACCTGGGGAGGGCTGGCAGCCGGCGCGACGTGACCGGGCGCGGCTGCATCGCGGCGCGGCGATAACCTTGTTGACCGCAGGGGACACCACCGCGGCCGAGGAGCATCTGCGGGCGGCACTCGCCGAAGTCGACGAGCGCGAGGACGCTGCCGACTATGCCTATGTGCTCTACAACGTGGCCCAGCTGCACTGGCATCGCAACGAGTACCGCGAGGCCTTCGACGTCGCGCAGCGCAGTCTGGCGATCGCGGAGCGGCTGAACGAGCCGACGGCGATCGCCCGCGCGTTCGAGATGCTCGCCCTGGCCTGTCACTCGCTGGGCGAGTGGCAGAGTGGCATCAGCTTCGAGCAGCAGCGCGCTGCGCTGGCTGGCCCGAGCCTCGATGTGACCGAAGCCTTCGATGTCCACTTGTGACTGTGGGAGTATCACCTGTACGGTGATCAGGGCTATGCGGATGTCAAGCAGGTGGTCAGCACCACGCATGCGCAGGCGCGGCGGATGGGCGCGCCGCGTGCGATCGCGCTGTGCCAGTGTTTCAACGGTGCGCTTGAATTTCAGGCTGGCCACTGGGCCGACGCCGAAGCCGCGCTGCGTGAGTCGATCCAGCTCTACCGCGAGATCGGGGCTGCCTCGGGTGAGGCGCTGGCCTGTCAGCGGCTCGGCGTGCTCCAGACGGCACGCGGCCAGCTGGCGGAAGGGCTGGCGACGCTGGAGGAGGGCGTGGTCGCGGCTGAGCGTGCGTTGATGCGCGCGCACTGCCTGACCCGTCTGTACGCTGCGCTGGCCCGCAACCGGATCGCCGCAGGCGATCTTGCTGCTGCCGACCAGGTGCTGGAGCTCGGGCTGGTGATGAGCGAACGCCATGGCCACTGCACCACCTGCGACGCGCTACTCCTGCCGGCGGCAGTCAGCGTGCGCGTCGCCCAACGCGACCTGGAGGCGGCCGAGGACTTCTGCCGGAAACTTGATGCCGCGGCTGCGGAGTATGCGAGCCGCACGTGGGTGGCGATGGCGCGCCAGGCGCGCGGCGCGGCGAGCTGACTGCGGCGCAGGGCGATCTCGATGCGGCACTGCGCTACTATACCGAGGCACACGCGGCCTACGCCGCCGCCAGCAATGCCTACGAGGCCGCGCGCTGCCTGGCTGCTGCGGCCGAGCTGCGGCGGGTGCGTAGTGCGCCGGGCGATATCGAGATCGCCTGCGCTGAACAGGCGGAGGTCCAGCGTGCCTTCGAGTTGCTCGGTGTCGCCTGATACGACAGAGTAGTTCGTAGTCAGTGGTCGGACTGTTATGTCTCTCATGCTTCGCATCGCCCCCGGCCGCAGGCACTGTTACCACGTCATAGTCCGCTGACCGTGGCAGTCGTTCGGTTGTACCTGCCACCTGGCCCGGTTATCGCCGCGGCCGTCCTGCTGCTCCCCGCGCGGTCTTCTTCGCCGTTGCCCTTCCGTACATCGCCAGCCTGATGACCGTCCCGGCGCTCACCCTCACCACCACGCTGGTAAGCGTAGCGGTCGGCCTGCCGACTGCCTTCATCGCGAGTCTAATCAGCGCCCGCAAAAGATTACGAAAGTCATGCCACGGTAAGGCCGGGGTAAGATTTTTGGGAGGTGCATCTCCTAGAATATATTCAACAAGTCAATCGAATTATTGAATATCTCGCACAGGTGGCGGACACACATCTGCCGCACAAAAGGAGGTTCACCATGGCAACACAAACACACGTTCCGCCCAGAACGACAGCCGGCCTCGCGTCGGCCGAGCTGGGCGCCAGGCTGGTCGCCCTGGCGGGTATCGGGCTGATCGGTTACGGGATCATGTTTCTGGTCCGCAACTTCACCGGGTTCATCGAGCTCGGCCTGACTCCCGAACATGTCGGCGGGACGCCGGAGCAGATCCGCGCCTTCAGCCCGGACCTGTATGAGTACATCAGCCATCTGCAGGTCGCCGTCTCCGCATTCATCATCGCCCTCGGCGTCGCGGTGATCGCGCTGGCCTGGTATGGCATCCGCAGTGGTCAGCGCTGGGCGCTCTGGACCGCCTTCATCGCCCCGGTGATTGGCGTCGCGATCGCAGTACCATTGCACTTTCCGTATGGGATCGCCACCCTCGGCCACTTGGGGCTGATCTACCTCGACGCACTGATCTTACTGGTTGGTACTGTGCTGGCATACCGAAGCCTCAAGCGATGAGCGGTAAGCTTCTTAGGAGGTGGCCGCAGGAGCATCCAGACTACGGTTGAACGTCCGGAGTTTCGTCCAGAGGTATCCGCATCAGCATGAGGAGAGATTATGAGCACACAAGCATCGAGCGGCGCTCCTGGTCCGGTCGCTGCCCCAGATCTTGATCTGCATGAGCTGCGCCAGGCCATCCAGGCCGAGTACGCCGAGGTCGCGCAGCACCCGACCAACGGGTTCCACTTCCACACCGGCCGCCCGCTGGCGCGCTTGCTCGGCTACGACGATGCCTGGCTGGAGGGTATCCCCGAGGGTGCAATCGAGTCCTTCGCCGGCACCGGCAATCCTTTCAGCCTGGGCACGTTGCACCCCGGCGCGCACGTGGTCGATGTCGGCAGCGGGGCGGGGATCGACAGCCTGATCGCTGCGAAGATGGTCGGGCCGCAAGGGCAGGTCGTGGGCGTGGACATGACGCCCGAGATGCTGGCAAAAGCGCGCCGCAACGCCGCCGAGACCGGCCTGACGAACGTTGGATTCCGTGAGGGCTACGGCGAGGCGCTGCCAGTGCCCAGCGGCTGGGCTGACGTGGTGATCTCCAACGGCGTGCTGAACCTCTTCCCCGACAAGGCTGCTGGCCTGCAGGAGATGGCGCGCGTGCTCAAGCCCGGCGGCCGGCTCCAGATCGGCGACATCCTGGTGCAAAAGGCGGTGCCCCATAGCGCCAAACACAAGATCGACCTCTGGACCGGCTGAATTGCCGGGGCTCTGCTGGAAGCAGAGCTCGAGGCCACGGTCGTGGCCGCCGGCTTTGTCGATTTCGCGATCACCTGGCGGGCGGACGTCTTCAGTGGTGCGCCGCAGTCAAGCAGCGCTGCGAACTTCGGTACGCTGGGCATTAACTTCCGGGCCCGCAAGGCGCTGAACGACGCGGAGTGGGAGCAAGCGCTCGCGGCGTTGAGCTGCGCGACCACTGCCCAACCCACGTCGCTGTTTGGGGCGGATGCCTTCTACGACGCGGGCGACCAGGGCTGCGGGGCCGGGCCGCTGGATGAGATCGCCCCGTTGATGCGCCGCCTCGCGCCAGGGCAGACACTTGAGATCCGTGCGACCGACCCGACCGTCGCAGGTGACCTACCGGCCTGGTGCCGGCTCGCTGGCCACGAATGGGTGCAACATGAAGGCGATCGCTACCTGATTCGTCGGAGGATCTGATGGCGGACGCGACGCTTGATGCAGGGGTTGAGAACTGCGGCCGGCTGATCAGCCTGGTCGTGGAGGCTCTCGCTAGCCTAAATGTTGGCCAAACACTCAGCGTGGTAGCCTACGACCCGAGCAGCCAGATCGACCTGACCGCCTGGTGCCGGATGACCGGGCACCGACAAAGGTCGGTCAGCGCTGTGGCTGACTATCTGGAATTCGTGATTGAAAAGACGCGGGATGTAAAGGAGGAAATACATGGGACACGTCATGATCAACAACACGCGCGGCAAGGATGATGTCGAGCGAGCATCGCTCTCGTTTCTGGTGGGCAACGTGGCGCTCACCTCGGGCCAGGAGGCGACAGTGCTGCTGACGATCGAGGGGGTGTGGGTTGCCACGAAGGATTACACCGACGGGCTGCAGGCCACCGGCTTTGACCCGCTGAGTGATCTGATCGCGAAGTTCGCGGCGGGCGGCGGGCGGATCTGGGTCTGCGGGGCGTGCGCCAAGCCGAGGGGTATCACGCAGGAGCAGCTCGTCGAGGGGGCGCAAATCATCGGCGCGGCGACGGCGGTGGAGGCGCTTGTGAATGGCGCACAGACGTTGAGCTTCTGAGATCCGCTCCGTCGGTTCGCGCATGTCCATCATCGGTCAGGCGCTATTCGCCATTGTCACACTCGTGAGGCAACAGGGATACATTTCCCACAATAGCAACCGAAGGAGCGAACGATGATCCTCGTACGGGATGTCTTCCAAGCCAAATACGGCAAGAGCGGCGAGCTGGTTGCGCTGTTCAAAGAAGCCCACCAGAAATGGCCGGACGCAATGCAGTACGGCCGGCGGGTACTCACCGATGCCAGCGGCCCGTTCTTCACCGTCGTCACCGAGACCGAGGTCGAGAGCCTGGCTGCGTGGGAGCAACTGATCGCCAGTATCTTTGCGAACCCGGAGTTCGGCGAGTGGTTCGGCCGCATGCAGCCCTTGGTCGAGTCCGGTCGCCGCGAGTTCTACACGATTGAGACGTAGGTGCGGATGTCGCCGGGGGCGGGCGCCTGACAGCCTGGCCCCCGGCGCTCGGCTCCACGTGTTCTCCTGTCGGCAATCAAGAAGGGAGTCGCCGATGAGCACCTCAACATTGCCACGCCTCACCGCTACAGAGGTCGAACAGCTCGATCCGTATGTGCTCATGGCCGTCCTCGGTAAGCGCGTGATTCACCCCGGTAGCTGGCAGTCGACCGAAGAGTTACTTCGCGGGCGGACCTGCAACCCAATCAGGAAGTGCTCGATGTCGGCTGCGGCGTGGGAACGACCGCGATTGAAATCGCACGTCGCTTTCGCGCGCATGTCACAGTCATCGACATCTCCCCGCTCATGCTCGCCCGCACCCGCGCCAACGTCCACGCGGCTGGCCTGGAAGACAGAGTGACCGTCGAGCAGGGAGTTAGACCGATTACAGACTACTCAGCAGAAGGAGACAGTCAGATGGGCAAGACACTTTCCCCGACCACGCGGCGACGCCTGGATGTCCAGGGGTTCAGCGACATCAACGATGAGACGCTGGCCGCAGTTGCACCATGGCTTCGGATGGCATTCGCGATGTGTGCGGTATTAGCCGGAGCAGGAACAGCGTTGGCCTCGCCTACGATCTTGTGGGCCTTGATGCCTATCGCGGCGCTTGCCGCGTTGTTTCCGGTTCATCCATTTGATTTGATCTACAACCACGGGATTCGTTATCTCCGCAATACTGGACCGTTGCCCAAACGGCGGGCGCAAAGTCGCTTCGCCTGCGGCGTTGGTGCCGTTTGGTTGGTGGCGACAGCATGGGCATTTCAGTCTGGCGCACTGACGGTGGGATATATCTTGGGGGCAGGGCTAACCGGCGTCGCCGTGCTCGTAAGCACAACCGACATCTGTATTCCATCCATGACCTACAATGCGCTCTTTCGTCGTTCATGAACCGGATAAACGGTCTGTTGGCC
>WNGA01023749.1_pt1 | contig 10873 bp, 9 predicted proteins | sample 5400061 | NCBI WGS metagenome assembly WNGA01 (sample SAMN13153366, study PRJNA577476) | soil metagenome | isolation source: 100 cm soil or saprolite under grassland replicate 2 | place: USA:California | collected 2016-06-15
CGGCGCGGCTTCCGCTACGACGCGAGCGCGCTCGCCCGGCTCGGCACGTGGCCGCAGCGGCGGCTCGGCCTCTGGAGCGTGCCGCTGCTCGAGATCCCCTTCGTCGATCACGACTTCCGGGTCGTCTCGATGGACTACAACTTCTTCGCGAACCAGACCGGCGGGGTGAGCGCCGGTCTGGCTGCCGAGGCCGGGATCGAGCGGGAGACGTATCTCAGCCTCCGCAACGCGTTCCGCACGAGCTACTTCGGCAACCGGGCGCCGGTCTCGTTTGCGAACCACTTCGAGACCTGGAACCACTGGGCGTACGACCGCGCCCTGGCCCGGTTCGTCCGCGAGAGCTGCGGCCTCCCCGAGGTCCGCTGCGTCAGCTTCCGGGAGCTCGTCGACTGGCTCGACGCGCAGCCGCCCGCGAGGCTGCGACGGTTTCGAGCCGGGCGCTTCCGCGTATACCGGCCCTGAACCGCCGCTCTACCGGGGCGGTCCAGCGTTACGCGCGTGGCGGGCCGGTCGCGCAACCTCCCGATCCCGGAGCTCTTTCTCGGCCTGCTCGCGATCGCGGTCGGCGTCGTCCTGACGGCGAAGATCTTCGCGGACACGATCCACGACGCCCGCCACATCCGTGACACGATCAGCGTCACCGGGTCCGCTCGCAAGCCGATCAGCTCCGACCTCGTCCGGTGGTCGGTCTCGGTCAGCACCGAGGGGCCGACCGCCGCCCCCGCCGCCCGCCGCCTTCGCGGCCGGGTGGCCGAGGTGCGCGCGTTCCTGGAGCAGGAGGGCATCCCCGCGGCGGCGATCACGCCGTCGGTGGTGACGAGCGGGAAGCAGGTCGAGCGGCTCCCGCACCATCGTCGCAAGATCAGCTACCGCGTCTCGCAGGAGCTCGAGGTGAGCACCCGGAAGATCGACGTCGTCGAGGGCGCCGCGACCGGTGTGGGTCGATTGCTGGAGCGCGGGATCGGCGTCTCCGCCGGCTCGCTCCAGTACGTCTCCACCGAGCTGACCGAGGCCAAGCTCGACGCGCTCGCCGCAGCGACCGAGGACGCCCGCCGGCGCGCGGAGATCCTCGTCAAGGGGCTCGGCGGCAAGCTCGGCCCGATGCGCAGCACCTCGCTCGGCGTCTACCAGATCACCCCGCGCGACTCGACCGACGTGAGCGACTACGGCATCAACGACACGTCGAGCCGCGAGAAGGACGTCAACGCCGTGGTGACGGCGACCTTCGCCGTCAAGCGGTAGCGGGGCGGCCGGCATGGAAACCGCGCGCACGCTAGAACTCGTGCGGGTGAAGCTCGATCAGCGCATCGGCACGGAGCTGGGCGGCTACCGCATCCTCGAGCAGCTCGGCCGCGGCGGCACGAGCGTCGTCTACCGCGCCGAGCACGTCCGCCTTGGCCGGCAGGCGGCGCTGAAGCTGCTCTCGCCCGGGCTGGGCGACCTCGACTTCACCGACCGCTTCCTGCGTGAGTCGAGACTGGCGGCCTCGCTCGACCATCCGAGCATCGTCCCGGTCTACGACGCCGGCGAGGAGGAGGGCCTGCTCTACATCGCGATGGCTTACGTCGAGGGGACCGACCTGAAGGCGCTGGTCACGCAGGAGGGGCCGTTGCCGCTCCGGCGCGCGCTGGGGATCGCCGGCCAGGTCGCCTCCGCGCTCGACGCCGCGCACGAGCGGGGCCTGGTGCACCGGGACGTGAAGCCGGCCAACATCCTCGTCAGCCCCGACGACCGGGCCTATCTCTCGGATTTCGGTGCGGTGAAGGAGCTCGCCTCGGGTGGAATGACCCGGACCGGGAGCTTCGTCGGCACGATCGAGTACTGCGCGCCGGAGCAGATCGAGGGCGGCGCGGTGGACGCGCGCACGGACGTCTACGCGCTCGGGTGCGTGCTCTGGGAGTGCCTCACGGGCACGCCGCCGTTCCACCGGCCGACCGAGGTGGCCGTCCTCAACGCGCACCTGCACGCCGAGCCGCCGAAGCTGGCGCGCGAAGTACCCGAGCTGCCGGCCGGGCTCGAGCCCGTGCTCGCCAAGGCGCTGGCGAAGGATCCGCTCGACCGGTACGGCAGCTGCGGCACGTTCCTGGCCGCCGCCCGGGCCGCGGCCACCGAGCGCCGGGTCGATCGGCGCCGGCTCGCGTTGTCGCTGGCGATGCTCCTCCTGGCCGCGCTCGTCGGCGCCGCGATCGCGCTCGCCGTCGGTTCCCTCGTCTCGGGCGGCGGGACGACGACCACGACCTCGGCGCGCCCTCCGCTTGCGAGACCCGGCTTCTCGCTGAAGAAGCTCTTGCTGCTGAACGACGGCCGGACGCTGAACGACATCGCGTACGTCCTCATCGGAGCGCACCGCTATCGGGACGCGTTGCTCTTCGCCAGGAAGGCGGTGAAGAAGGCCCACACGGATCCGACCCGCGCCTATGCGACGTTCAATCTCGGCTACGTCCTGTTGCAGCTCGGCCGCTGCGGCGAGAGCATCCCGCTGCTCCAGAAGGCTCTCCCGCTCGAACCGCCGGATCAGCGCCAGTACGTCAAGAACCGGATCAAGCAGGCGAGGCGACGCTGCTCGCGAGGTTGAGCATCCGCGCCAGCGCGGTCGCCGTGGTGGGGCGGGCGGCCGGCTCTTTCTCGAGGGCCGAGAGGAGCGCGTGAGCGAGCTCGGCGGAGAGGGCGGGCCGCCGCACGCGAGGGTCGGGCGGCTCCTCGGTCAGGTGGGCGAAGCCGACCTCGGCCAGGCGGCGGTCGCCGAAGGGCGGCCCTCCCGCGAGGCACTCGTAGAGGACGCAGCCCAGGGCGTAGACGTCGCTCTGCCGCGTGGCCTCGCGTCCCTCGATCAGCTCGGGCGCGAGGTAGTGCGGCGTGCCGAGGATCTCGCCGTCGGCGGTCAGGCGAGTCGAGTCGGCCGCGCGCGCGAGGCCGAAATCCGTCAGCGCGGCGGTGCCCTCGCCGTCGAGGAGGACGTTCGAGGGCTTCACGTCGCGGTGGAGGATCCCCTCCGCGTGGAGTGCATCGAGGCCCTTGCCGAGCTGCGCCGCCAGGTCGAGCGCCTGGCCCACGGCCAGCGGTCCGAGCGAGCGCAGCCGGAGCGAGAGCGACCCGCCGCGGTAGTAGGGCATCACGAGGTACGTGAGCCCCTGTGACTCGCCGAGCTCGAGGATCGGGACGATGTGGCTCGTCGTCAGCCCGCGCGCGAGCCGGGCCTCCCGCTCGAAGCGGGCAAGCGCCACCGCCTCCTGCGCCAGCTCCGGCCGGAGGAGCTTGACGGCGACGCGCGACCCGTCCTCGCTCGTCGCGGAGAAGACGAGCCCCGCGGCGCCTTCGCCGAGAAGCGTGTCCAGGCGGTGGCCGCCGACGGTGCTCCCCGGCTCGGGAACGGAGGCGCTCATGGTTGCGATTATCCCCGCCTGACTGTGATTCGCTACCGATTGCTCGGCCCTCTCGAGGTCCGCTCCGGCGGAGAGCCGGTCGCCCTGCCCGGTGGAAAGCCCAGCGCGCTGCTTGCCCGGCTGCTGTTGGACGCGTGGCGGGTGGTGCCCGTGGAGGCGCTCGTCGACGCGCTCTGGGCTGACGCGCCCGCGAGCGCGCACAAGGTCGTGCAGGTGTACGTCTCGCAGCTGCGCAAGGCGCTCGGGCCGGCGCAGATCGAGACGCGCGCCCCCGGATATCTCGTGCGCGCCGGGCCGGACGAGCACGACCTCGGCAGCTTCGAGAGCCTCGTCGCGGCGGCGCAGGGCACGGGTGAGCCGTCGCGGCGGGCCGAGCTGCTGCGCGAGGCTCTCTCCCTGTGGCGCGGGCCGGCCCTGGCCGAGTTCCGCGAGGAGCCGTTCGCGCAGGCGGCGTCGCGCAGGCTCGGCGAGCTCCGCCTGAACGCGCTCGAGCAGCGGCTCGAGGCCGATCTTCAGCTCGGCGAGCACGCGAGCCTCGTCCCCGAGCTGGAGTCGCTCGTCGCCCAGGAACCCCTGCGCGAGGGGCCCCGCCGGCAGCTGATGCTCGCGCTCTACCGCAGCGGCCGGCAGGCGGAGGCGCTGGAGCGCTACCGAGAGGGCAGGCGCCTGCTCGTCGAGGAGCTCGGGATCGAGCCGGGCCCGGCTCTGCGCAGGCGGACGGGAGCTCGTGCTGGTCGAGCTCGCCGCGGGCGCTGCGGAGCTTCACGAGGCCTCGGCGAGGCTCGAACAGTTGCGGGCATCGCTGCTCGAGCGCGGGGTGGAGGCGCGGACGGCCTGCTTCACGTCGGCGAGTGCTGCCGAGGACCTCGCTCGTCTGGCCTCGGAGCAGGCGGCCGAGCTGGTGGTGGTCGCCGAGCCGCTCCAGCCGGATGCGTTCGCGACGCTGCTCGAGGCATCCGCCTGCGACGTCGCGGTCGCTCCGCGCCCGGACCTCGGCTTCGAGGGCGCAGGCCCCGTGCTCGTCCCGTTCGGCGGAGCGCACGAGGAGTGGGCCGCACTCGAGCTCGGGGCCTGGATCGCCCGGGCGCACGGGTTGCCCCTGCGCCTGCTCGGCTCGACGGCGCAAGGAGGCCACCGGGACGCGAGCCGCCTCCTGGCGAGCGCATCGCTCGCGCTCCAGCGCTTCGCCGACACGGCCGCCGAGCCGGTGCTGGTCGCTCCCGGCCCGGACGGGATCCTCGCCGAGCTCGGCTCCCTGCTCGTCGCCTCCCTCCCGTCGGGGGAGCTCGGCCGGACGAGGCGAATCCTGGTCGAGCGCTCCGAGGTGCCGATCCTGCTGGTGCACGGCGGTCTCCGCCCCGGCGGCCTCGCCCCTGACCGGACGCTGACCCGCTTCAGCTGGTCGCTTGCCGACCAGGACTAGATGGTTGATGCCATGAGATCGTCCATCTCGGGGCTATCGTGAAGCGGATGCGGTTCCTGCCCGAGTCGCCCAAGCGTCGGAAGCGAGCGATCGTCCTCGCCGTCCTCGTCGTCGCCACCGGCGCGAGCACGATCGTCGGCCTGCTCTGGAGCAATACCTCGCACGAGAGGGAGACGTTCGAGCCGGGCAAGCCGCAGGTCGTCCACGAGCAGGTCCCCGTGGCGCTCTCCGCCGCCGACCGCCGCGCCGTGCTCCGCGCCGTGGACCGCTTCGTCGAGACCGCGGTCGCCCGGCGCGACCCCGCGGCGGCCTACGACCTGACAGCGCCGGAGCTTCGCGGTGACGTGAGTCGCCGGGAATGGGCGCGAGGTGACACCCCCGTGCCGTCGTATCCCGTCTATCAGCACGGGGCGAGGATCACGGCCAGCTATCGCAACGACGTCTCGGTGCAGCTGTTCCTCAAGGCCCGGCGCCGAAGCGTCGAGCCGCTCGGCGTCGACATGGAGCTGAAGGCGGTCGGCAAGGGCGCGAAACGCCGCTGGCTCGTGGTCTACTACCTCCCTAGGCAGACTCTCGGAACGGCGGTCGCCCGGGGACCGACTGCGGCAGCGGAGCCGAAGGATCCGGGACTCGGCCCGCACCTGGCCAAGGTCTGGTTCTTCGTCCCCCTCGGCATGCTCTGCCTGATCGTGCTCGTGCCGCTCGGCCTGGGCATCCGCGACCGGCTCCAGGCCCGCGCGGCCGAGTGCGCCTACGGCACCCGGCCGACCGGCTCCAGGCCCGCGCGGCCGAGTGCGCCTACGGCACCCGGCGTGAGCTACCACCGCTGCCGTCTCGCACGCGCGAGCAGTGAGCTCCCATTTTAGTCCTTTCGCGCGGGGTAAGGACCGCGTCTCGTGGCCGCGTCTTCCTGGGGAGAGCTCGCCGAGCTCGAGCTGCGCTTCGCCCGTTCACGCAGGCGGGCCGCGGCGCGTCGCAGGGAGCCGCCGCGCCGGAGCGGATTCGCCAGGCCGAGCGTCCGTGCGGCGTTGCTCGCGCTCGTCCTGCTCGCCGTCGTGGCGGAATCGACCCACGTCGGGAGCTCGAGTGCGAATCTGCGGGTCCGGCGGGTCTCCCCGCTCACGCCCGGTCCTTCTTGCCCGGTGCCGGCGCGGCAAGCCGGCACGGCCGTCTAAAGGCGCTCGCTTGCGACGCCGACCAGAGAGGCCGTGCCGCGGTCGGGCCGCCGGAGACGGGCCTCGAAGAGCCCCGTCCGGGACAGGCGGCGGTGAGCTAGGTTCCTTTCCCGCCGTGGTAGGTTGCCGCGGTGCTGCTGCTCGGGCTCTCCACCGGCCACAAGGTCGGGCTCGCGCTCGCGGCGGCCGGCTTCGCGGGCTTCTCGCTCCTCGTCTCGATGCTCGTGCCGCGCTGGCGGCCGCAGTTCCCCGGCCGAGGGCTGGGGGCGTTCGTAGTCGTATGCGTACTCCTCTTCGCCGGAATGGTCGCGGCCGTGCTCATCTTCGGGCAGGAGTCGAAGAGCAAGGCCGCCGGACGGTCCGAGACAACCGGACAGCCCGAGTCCGCCAAACGGACGGTCAAAGTGAGCGAGTCCGAGTGGAAGATCGAGCTGCCGGAGACGACCTTCGCGCCCGGCACGTACACCTTCGAGGTCGAGAACGCCGGCAAGGTGACACACAACCTGACCGTGAACGGCCCCGGCGGGAAGAAGGCGACGCCCGATCTCACGAGCGGCAGCAGCGGCTCCGTCACCGTCGCCCTCGTGCGGGGGACGTACGACTTCTTCTGCTCGGTCCCGGGCCACAAGCAGCTCGGGATGGACGCAAAGGTCACCGTCTCCTAGGAGCGAAGGGCCCGGTCGCCCGGGCCCCTCTGGCCACGGAGAGGGCGGGATTTGAACCCGCGACGCACCTTTCGGCACGTACGCGATTTCCAGTCGCGCTCCTTAGACCGCTCGGACACCTCTCCCAGCCGCGCGAGTTTCCCCGCGCTACGGAGGGGGAGGGATTTGAACCCTCGTCGGACCCAGAGGCCCGAAACGGTTTTCGAGACCGCCGCATTCGACCGCTCTGCCACCCCTCCAGCGTTACGGCGATACAGGTTAGCGCTCCTCGTTCTCCGTTCTGGCGTGTCGCTGCGTCGGTGTAGGCCGAGGGGACAGTGCTCGGACGCACGGCCCCTCGGCCGGAGCCGGCGCAGCGGCGCGAGCGGCACCGGAGGCCGGCTCGGCCGGCCGTAGGTGCCGCGACCAGGACGGAGAAGGAGGGATTCGAACCCTCGAGGCAGGGATTCTCCCCACCTAACGCCTTAGCAGGGCGCCGCCTTCAGCCACTCGGCCACTTCTCCGGGCCGGCACAGGATAGCCGACGGTTTTCCATCGACCCGCAGGTGAGCGTCGATACTCCGGCCGTGCGAATCGGTCGGCGCGAGGTCGCGATCTCGAACCCGGAAGAGCTCTTGAGCGTGGGGGAACCCCTGGTTCCCCCACGGACCCCCTCCTTCACAGCGGCCGCGACGAGCGACCGATTCAGGAGCCGGCCACTGGTTGAGGAGTTCTGCCGCGCGTCGTGAGCCTCCCGGCCGGCGAAGCCGGCCTCCGGCGGCAGATCTAGCCTTCCCAAGAGGCGCACTCCGGCATTCTCCCGGTCATGCAGGATCGGCCGGCGTGAGGTCGCGATCTCGAACCCGAACAAGGTCTTCTTCCCCGAGCCGGAGCTGAGCAAGGGCGACCTTGTCCAGTACTACGTCGACATCGCCGGCTGCGTGCTCAACCACGTCCGGCGGCGGCCGATGCAGATCAAGAAGCGATGAACAACGACGAGACCAGATCAAGCCAGAAGGCAGATGCCTGCGCGATCCTCCGCGACAAGGTGGAGGCCATCGCCGCTCTCTCTTGGGAAGAGCTTGACGCCTATGGCTCCCGAGTCGAAGAGGTCGTCGCGTCGAGCGGTCGTCGCTTCCGCATCAAGTCCTGGGCCTTCTGGGACATGGAGGCTTGGCGGTCGGGGATGTATGTGATTGCAAAAGCGCGCCCGACGAAAGGACTTCGCCGCTTCTGGTCTTACAAGGACGTGCGCGTGCGAGGCGGTCCCGACGATCCCGTTCCTGCCCCGCCTTCGCAACCAGCTGACTGACGATCACAATAAGCCGCGTGCGCATCGGTCGCCGCGAAGTCACAATCAGCAACCCGGACAAGATCTTCTTCCCCGAGCGCGGGCTGACGAAGGGCGACCTCGTCGACTACTACCTCGATGTCGCCCCGTACGTGCTTCATCAGGTATCCCGGCGGCCGATGCAGATGAAGCGCTACCCGGACGGCGTGGACGGGTTCTTCTTCTATCAGAAGCGTGTTCCCGAGCCTCATCCGGACTGGCTCGAGACGGTGCACATCCGTTTTCCGAGCGGGCGGACGGCAGACTTCCCGTTCGTGAACGAGGCGGCCGCGCTCGCGTGGATCGTCAACCTCGGCTGCATCGACCTGCACACCTGGCCCTCACGGGTGGACGACGTCGAGCGGCCCGACTACCTGCTGATCGACCTCGACCCGAGCGAGGGGAATCCCTGGGAGTCGGTGCGCGAGATCGCGCTCGTCGTCAAGGAGGTAATGGACGAGCTCGGGCTTGCCTCCTTTCCGAAGACCTCGGGCGCCACTGGGCTCCACATTCTCGCGCCGATCCGTCCGGAGCTCGCGTTTCCCGAGGTGCGCCGCTTCGCGAAGGCCCTCGCGCAGGAGGTCGAGCGACGGATCGACGACCAGGACGTGGCGACGACGACCTGGAAGGTGGCCGACCGGAGTGGCGTCTTCGTCGACTTCGGTCAGAACGCGCGCGACCGGACGATCGCGTGCGCCTACTCGATCCGGCCCACTCCCGACGCCCGCGCTTCCGCCGCCCTGCGCTGGGACGAAGTGGCTCGCGTCGACCCAGCGCGCTTCACGCTCCGGACGATGCGCAAGCGGTTGGACGAGGTCGGCGATCTAACCGCCGGCATGTGGCGGCGCAAGGCGAGCCTGATCCCACGCTTCGAGCAGCTCGACCTCGAGCCGGCCGATCCGAACAAGCTCGATTCGGGCCGACGCCGCGGGCGGGCGCAGCGCTGGGAAAGCGATCAGAGCGGTCAACGCCGCCCGCGCCGGCACGACTAGGCCGCTACTGACACGCTCCTCGGGGTATAAGCAACTGAGAGATCCATGAGCGCCAGCCAGCAAGTAGGTGAGATCGGAACCGTGCGTCGTCCTCGGCCTCCTCGGTGGCTTGCCGTCGGTGTGCTCGTGCTTGCCGCCGTCGCCGTGATCGTGACCGGGGCCGCCTATGGATACGCCCGCAGCCGGCGCGACGTGGTCGCCCACGGCATTCACGTCGGCGCGATCGGCCTCGGCGGGCTGTCGGCGGGCACCGCGCGCGCCAGGCTCGAGCGCGCCTACCATCCGCTCGAGCGCCCGCTCGTGCTCCGCTATCCGGGAGGGCGGCTCGTCCTGACCGCCCGGAAGGCAAGCGTCTCGGTCGACACCAAGACGGTCGTTGCCCGGGCGCTCGATCTCAGCCGCCGCCCCTGGTTCCTCCCGCGGGCCTGGCGCGAGCTCACGGGAGGACAGGTCCAGGCGAACCTGAAGCCGCACGTCCGGTACTCCCGCGCGGCGGTGGAGCGCGTCCTCCAGGAGCTTCAGAGACGGCTCCGCCGTCCGCCTGCGAACGCCGTCCTGGTACCGAGCTTCGACCGACTCGTCGTCAAGCAAGGCCACCGCGGCGTCGCGGTCGCGGTCGGCCGTCTTCGCCGTCAGATCGACAAGACGCTCGTCTCGATGCGGGCGCGGCGTGTGATCGTCGTTCCGATCCGTTATCCCCGTCCGAAGATGACCGTCGCCGCGCTCCGCCGACGGTATCCGTCATACATCACGATCGACCGCTCGGCCTTCACGCTTCGCGTCTACAAGCGCCTCAGATTCGTCCGCAGCTACCCGATCGCCGTCGGCCAGGTCGGGCTTCAGACGCCCGCCGGCGTCTACCACATCCAGGACAAAGTGGTGAATCCCTCCTGGCAGGTGCCGTTCAGCTCCTGGACCGGCTCGCTCGCCGGCCGGTTGATCCCGCCGGGGCCCGACGACCCGCTCAAGGCCCGCTGGCTGGGGATCTTCAACGGAGCCGGTATCCACGGCACCGACGAGACCTGGTCGATCGGTCATGCCGTCTCGCACGGTTGCGTCCGGATGACGATCCCGGACGTGATCGACCTGTACGAACGCGTCAGCGTCGGCACGCCCGTCTACATCGGGGACTGAGGTCCCGCTCGGACTCAGCTCGTGGCCAGGAGCTTCGGCACGGTCAGGTCGCTCGCGCGGCGCGGGGGCCTCACCTCGCGCCAGGTGCAGTCCTGCGGATCCTTGTCGGGACGGAAGCGAAGGAAGCGCGTGCCGTGCCGGAACCGGTTCCGCTCGAGCTTGTCGTAGCGCACCTCGCAGACGAGCGTCGGCTCCACCGGGTTCCACTCGAGCTCCTTGCCCCTCGACCAGCGGCTCTGGCCTCCCGGGACGCGATCGCCCGTGATCGAACCCGGGGCCCGCAGCTTCGGCAGCGTCTCCTCGAGCTCCCGTCGCACCGGTGCGGGAAAGCCGGAGCAGTGGCCGACGAAGTCGAGCTCGCCGTCCTCGCCGTAGAGGCCGAGCAGGAGCGTCGAGATCCGCCCGTCCGCCTTCTCGCTCCAGCGGAAGCCGACGATCACGCAGTCGGCGGTCCGGTACGGCTTCACCTTGACCACGCCGTCACGCGAGCCCGGCAGGTACGGGAGCCCGAGGCGCTTTGCGACGACGCCGTCGAGGCCGGCCTGGTCGAGCCTCCCGAGCCACTCATTTGCCTGGGCGTGATCGCGCGAGACCGGCGAGAGCTGAAACCGCCCGGCCCTGCGCTCGAGCTCGCGGCGGCGCTTCTCGAGCGGGAGCTCGTGCACGGGCTCGTCCTTCCAGACGAGCAGGTCGAAGGCGACATACCCGGCCGGGATCTCCGCCGAGAGCTTCCGCACGCGGCTCTCCGCCGGATGGAGGCGCAGCTGGAGCGCGTCGAAGTCGAGGCGCCCC
>WNGA01026072.1_pt1 | contig 10873 bp, 14 predicted proteins | sample 5400061 | NCBI WGS metagenome assembly WNGA01 (sample SAMN13153366, study PRJNA577476) | soil metagenome | isolation source: 100 cm soil or saprolite under grassland replicate 2 | place: USA:California | collected 2016-06-15
AGGAGTTCTGCACCAGCGACCGGAACCGCTCCTCGCTGGCCCGCAGCGCCGCCTCGGCCGCCTTGCGCTCGTCGACCTCGGCGGTGAGGGTCCGCCAGGCGCGGGCGAAGTCCGAGCGCACCCGCTGGCGCAGCGACAGTGCCAGCGCCACTCCCACCAGCAGCACCAGGCTGCTGAAGCCGAGCAGCAGCCGCTCGGAGCTGGCCCTGGCATGCAGCGTCTCGCTGAGCGCCCCGAAGAACGCCTGCTCTTCCTTGTCGTACAGCTCCTTGAGGGTGACGTTCAGCCGCCGGAAGACGGGACGCATCCTTGCCGCCTCGGCACGGAGGTTGGCCTCGGTCGGCCTCGCTTCGGCTCTGGCGATGGCCTGGTCGACTCGGTGCAGGTCGGCGTCGAGCTTCAGACGCGTCGCCTTGACCAGCGGGTCGTAGTCGCCCAGGCCTTCGAACTGGTGGAGCTGCTGGCTCAGCAGGCCCCGGCGGATCTCCACCGCCTTGAAGTCGCGGCTGGTGGGCAGCTCCTCGACCTTGACATTGAGCTGCGCGGTCTCGTGCCGGACGTTGACGAGGCTGCCGGTCAGAAAGGTCACCTGGCGGAAGATCTCGGTGCTGCGCGACACCTCGACGTAGGCCCGCAGGATCAGTGCCTCGACCACGAGGATGAGCAGGATCAGCGTGCCGCCGAGGGTGAGCTGCAGCGGGCTGCGGCGCCGGCGCAGGACGCGCCCAGGGTCCACGGGTGCCGGCGTAGAACCGCCGGCACCCGTGTACCGCCGCCGGCCGAGCCGGCGCAGGACGGCCACCGCGTCAGCTCAGGCGCATCGTGGAGACGCTCCAGATCCACAGGTCCGGGTTGCGGCCGAGGCTGGAGCTGTCCGGGAAGACGATGCGAATCGGGCCAGCCTTGTCGACCGGCATGCGCTTGCCGTCGGCCTTGGTGGCCAGCATCATCTGCGAGCTGCGGACGTCGGCGACGTTGAAGTCCACCTTGTAGTCGTCGAGGGCGGTCATGTTGACCTTGCTCGCCGAGTCCCGGACGCCCGCCACCGCCAGCAGGTCCGAGAGCAGCACCCCCTCGAACGTCACCTTGCGCTTCAGGAACGGCTCGGAGGTCTGCATCCGCACCGTCCGCATCCTCTCCAGGCTGGCGATGTCGAGCGCGAGCTTCTTGCCCTTGTTGTGGGTCCCGATCTCGCCGGACATCGTCAGCACGACCTCGCCCTTGGGCGCCGAGACCTTCGCGCCGGCCGCGAGCGTGCCGGGGCTTACCTCCTGTGTCGACGGCGCCGCCGTCGGCGCCTGCGGACGCTGCTCGTCGCGCTGGCAGCCCGCCAGCACCACGATCCCCATCGCGACGACGGCCACCAGCCGAGTCACCCGTCCCACAGCTACCTCCCTGTGATGCCGACCATCGAACGACACGTTCAGGTGTTGTCTCGGCAGTTCCGGGGCGAAGATGAGGCCGCGGGTATGCTGGCGCTCGCCGGGTCGGCGAGCAGGAGGGCGACGGTGAGGCCGGAGCGGGTTCGGCGAGGCGGCACGCAGGTCGTCGGCATCGAGACGCGGACGACCAGGCAGCGGGAGGCCGACCCCGCCACCGCCGCCGTCCCGGTGCTGTGGCGGCGGTTCCGCCAGGAGGCGCTGGACAGCCGCATCCCCAACCGGGCCGGGACCGTCACGACCTGTGCCGTCTACACCGACTACGAGGGCGAGCACCGCGGCGGGTACCGCTGCGTGGTCGGTGCCGAGGTCACCGGCACCGACGAGGTCCCCGCGGGCATGGTCGCGGTCACCGTCCCGGCCGGCGAGTACCTGGCGTTCGCGGCCCGCGGGCCGATGCCCGACGCCCTGGTCGCCGCCTGGGAGCGGATCTCAGAGTTCTTCGAGCGCGCTCCGGTCCGGCGCGCCTGGACCGCCGACCTGGAGGTCCACTACCCGACCGGTTCGGCGGTGGACGTCCTGGTCGCGCTCCGCGCGGACGGGGGCTGAGGTCACGCCGGCATGTCGGTGAGGTTGATCAGGCGCACCCGGCCGTGGGCGACCAGCCGGTCCTGGTCGTCGCTGATCGCCACCTGCCAGAGCTGGGTCGTGCGCCCCCTGGCGAGCGGCGTCGCCTCTGCCCGGAGCGTTCCCTCCCGGACCGGCCGCAGGAAGTCGGTGTGGTTGGAGATCCCGAAGGTGCCGCCGCGGTCCGCCAGCCACGACGACGCGCCGTAGCTGGCCGCGGTCTCGGCGAGCGCGGCGTACACGCCGCCGTGCACCAGCCCGTATGGCTGGTGCAGGTCGGGCGTGACCGGGCACACCGCAACCACCCGGTCGCCCGACACCTCCTCGACCCGGATCCCGAGCAGCTCGTCCAGCGCCACGTCAGCTCTCCCCCTGTCCCACCGGGGGACCCCCCTGGGGTTCCCCGGACCCCTCCGGCGGTCCCACCGGGGCACCCCCTTGGGACCCCTCCGACCGGGGGACCCCCTCGGAGTCCCCAGGACCCCCCCGGCCGGACCCCTCCGGCGGTCCCACGGGGCGGTGGCGCAGGGCGTCGGCGAGGTCGCGCTGGATCACGGTCAGCGTGAGGTCGCTGCGCGTCCGCTCGATGATCGAGCGGGCGACGTCGGTGGAGCGTCGCAGGTTGCCGGTGATCGCCTCCGGGAAGTCCAGGTCGGCGAGGAGCGCGTGGATCTCCTCCATGGCCGCGAACAGGGTGGTCGCCCTCGGCAGGTCCCCGCGGCGCAGCACGTCCAGCAGGTGCCGGCGCAGCTCTCCGACCGTCTCGGCCAGCCCGTTCAGGTAGGGGGCGTCGCCCACCCCGACGTCCTCTGGCGGCGGCACCGGGTCGCCGGCGACCAGCGCGCGGGTCGCCAGCGCCTCCGCGTACTCCTTCTGCGCGTCCTGGAGGAAGCCGGCGTAGTACACGTCGGGGTGGGCGGCCAGCGTCGACTCCGCGACCGCCAGCAGCTCGTGCGCCTCGGCGAGGAGCTGGTCCGCCCGGTCCAGCTCGGCCCTGTGGGCGGCGCGGATGGCGTTGGCGGAGCTGCGAATGGCCTGCCGGGCGTTGCGGAGGCCGACCTCGCGGGCGCGGTGCTTGGCGTCGAGGCGCGCCCGGAGCTGCTCGGCGGCGCCGTCCAGGCTCATTCGGTGGTGGGCGCCACCGGCCCACAGCCCGGCGCGGCGCTGCTCGCGCGGCGGCGTGCGGCCCGCCGCCGCCCGGCCCGGCCGCGCCAGGCGTCCCCGGCGGCCCGGACGGCGTGGACGCGCCCCGGGCGCCAGCGCCGGGCCTCGCGTCCTGCCAGGCGAGCGGTCCTCGGCCTGCGCCAGGCGATCGTGGCGCGGGAACGGCGCCAGGCCATCCCGACCAGGACGGCCAGGTAGGCGGCGAGGAGGCCGCCGGCCGCCGCCGGCGCGACCCACCAGCGCCCGCCGAGGGCGGCCCAGGCGCGCAGCCCGGCGGCCGTCGCGACGGCCAGCACGAGCAGCGCGCGGCGGCGCCTGGCGGCCGTGCGCCGTCGCGCGGCCCGCCGCCGCGCGTGCAGCGCCAGCACCGCCGCGGCCTCCGGGTCGGGGTCTTCGGCGGGCGGGTCGCCGGTGGTCCACGGGCGGGCGCCGCGGGCGAGCCTTGCCGGCGTGTCCCGTTGCGGCGCCCACGCGGCCAGCTCGGCGTGGCCGCGCCGGGCGAGCGGGATCAGCAGGACGCCCCAGATCGCGGCCACGAGCGCGAACAGGGCGAGGCTCACAGTGCCACCTTCCGACGGTCCGACGGACCACGTTGACGGAGGGCCGGTCGGGCCCGGGGCACCGTAACACGGCCAATATGCCCGTTCAACGACGCCGGAGACCGGGTAGTCGGTGGTCGTACGCCGCGACGAGGAAGGAGGGGACGATGGCCGTTCCGAAGCCGCACGACGGCCCGACCGCGGACAAGGATCGCGAGTGGAGCTGGTCGGAGAAGGGCGCCAGGCAGATCGAGGCGATGCTCGAGCACGGCGGCTGGAAGACCGTCGCCGAGGCGCACGCCTGGTACGACGACACCGACGGTGACCCGCCGGAGAAGAAGACCGCCTACAAGCTTCCGCACCACGAGCTGGCCGACGGCAAGCTGCAGGTCGTCTGGCGGGGCGTCGCCAACGCGATGAGCGTCCTCGCCGGCGGACGCGGCGGCGTCGACATCCCCGAGAAGGACAAGCGGGGCGTCTGGCGCCACCTGGCGCGCCACTACGAGCAGTTCGGCGAGGAACCGCCCGACGCGCCGTAGCCCGACGTTCGCCGTCAGGGGGGTGCCAGCGGGTTGACCCAATGGGTCTCGCGGAACCGGGCGAAGTCGGTGTCCGCGGAGCAGACCGTCAGGCCGTGCTCGATCGCCAGGGCCGCCAGGTCCGCGTCGCAGGACACGACGAGCCCACCAAGGATGTCGGCGTGTCGCTCCGTTGGAGCCGGGATCCAGACCGGGTCGCACGCCAGCCAGCCTTCGACGTGGCGCCAGGCGCCCTCCGGGGAGAGGGGATGCTCCGAGGCGCGCGGGTGCGTGCTGATCCGGACGAAGGCGGCGAGGCTGGCCCAGGGGATCCCCACCCGGCGACCGCCGTTGAGGACGCCCGTCAGCCAGGCGGCGGCCTCGTGGAACGGGCTCGACCGGTCGACGGCGAACAGCAGCAGGTTCGCGTCGACCAGCATCAGCGTGCGGCGGGGCCTTCGAGCAGCTCGAGTGCCTCGGCGACGTTGGTGACGTCGACCTTGAACCCGATGTGCTCCGTCCGCTGCCGGAACGGCTTACGGGGCCGCTTCACGGTCAGGCCCGCACGGATGAGCTCGTTGATCGCCTCGCTCAGACCGATCGAGCGGTCACGGCGCAGTCGTTCGACGGCGGCGGCCACGTCGTCGTCGAGGGTGACGGTCGTTCGCATGCTTCCTATGATACATCACGATGTTCTACTCTCAGCATCAAGATTCTAGCTAGTGGAGCCGACGGCGCGGCGGGTGGCGGCGGCGACCGAGGGTGGGGCCGGGTCGGGGACGACGGCGGCCAGGTGGCCGTCCGGGCGCAGGATCCAGGCCTCACGCGGGCGGGGTGCCATCGCCGCCGCCAGGGCGCCCTCGACGTCGAGGTCGGCGAGGCGCAGCGCCCGTGACGGCGCCGCCGTCGCGGCCTTCATGGCCACCGCGACGGCGTCTGGGTCGACGCCCCCCGTGGTGAGCGCGAGGAGCCCGTCGCGGACGGCCTCGCGCAGGCGCGTCACCGCCGGCCGGTCGGGCACGCGCGCGGGCGCGTCCGGCACCAGCACCCCCGGCACCACCGGCGGCGCCTCCCCCTTCGGCGGCCGGCCGGGGAACGGCCGGCTCGGGTCGGGGGTGGTGAGCGGCGAGCGCGTGTACCAGAAGGGCTCGGCGAGCCGGCCGGAGTCGACCAGCGCGCGAGCCGCCTCGTCGTGCACGGCACGCTCCAGCGTGCGGCGGCGGTGCTCCCACTCGGCGTCGGACTGGGGCACCAGGAAGCGCATGGTCGCGCTGGTCACCTCGAGGTTCTCCAGGGCGGCGGCGTGCCGCTCGTGGTGGTAGCTGTCGAGCAGCCCGTCGGGCGCCCAGCCGCGCAGCACGAACGCCAGCTTCCAGGCGGCGTTCTCGGCGTCCTGCACCCCGGAGTTCAGGCCGCGGGCGCCGAACGGCGCGTACAGGTGGGCGCAGTCGCCGGCGAGCAGCACCCGGCCGGCGCGCATCCGGTCGACGCACCTCGACTGGAACCGGTAGACCGAGCTCCAGAGGACGCGGTACGGCCTGTCGCCGACGATCTTGCGGATGCGCGCGTCGAGCGCGCCGGTGCGCTGCTCGTCGTCGAGGTCGTAGCCGGGCGGCACCTGCCAGTCGATGCGGTAGGTCGAGCCCGGGCACGGGTGGATGAGGACCTGCCGGCCCGGGTTCCACGCCGGGTCGAAGTAGAAGCGCCGCTCGCGCTCCCAGCCAGGCAGCTCCGCCTGGATGTCGCAGATGAGGAACTGGTCGTCGAAGGCGTGGCCGTCGAAGCCGACGCCCAGCAGCTCGCGGACCGCGTCGCCGCGGGCGCCGGCGCACGCGAGCGCGTAGGGGGCTCGGACCGTCGTCCGGCCCTCGGGCGTGGCGCAGGTCAGGGTGACCCCGCCGTCGTCCTGGTCGATGCCGACGACCTCGGTCGCCCAGCGGGCCCGGATCAGCGGCTGCGCGGCGATCCGGTCGTCGAGGACCTGCTCGGTGCGCGACTGGGAGATGTTGACGAACGGCGGGAACGGCGAGCGCCCACGGTCGGTCAGGGTCAGCGAGAACAGCTCGCGGTCGCGGAAGTAGGTCCGGGCCGTGGTCCAGGTCACGCCCTCGTCGGCGATCTGGCCGCCGGCGCCGACCGCCGCCCACACGTCCAGCACGTCGCGGTGCTGGCAGATCGCCTTCGAGCCGACCAGGTCGCGCTCGGGGCGCCGGTCCAGCAGCACCACCGGCACGCCCCAGCGGGCCAGCAGCAGCGCGGCGGTCTGCCCGACGGCGCCGTTGCCGACCACGGCGACGGGCTCGGTGGCCAGGCTCACGCGCTCATCCCTGGAGCCGGTCCCACACCTCGCGGTCGCGCTCGGCGGTCCAGATGCGCGGCCAGTCGATCCCGTCGAGCTCGTCCCACAGCCGCTGCACGTTGAACGGCAGGCAGTGCTCGAAGATCGGCCAGCCGCCGTAGGTGGGGGCGAGCGCCTCGTGGGTGGCCCGGAACGCCTCCTTCAGGCTGCCGCCGCGGGCGTGCACCCGGCCGACCCGGTCCCGCATGACCAGCAGGAAGTCCCGGGTCTGCGCCACCGCGGCGTCGACGGCCTCGCGGCCCGTGGCGACGGCGCCACGGCCGCCGACGAGGGCCTCCGCGCCGAAGGCCGCGACGGCGTCCAGCGTGCCGGCTGCCCAGTCGGCGTGGAAGGCGTCGCCGGTGTAGGGCGCCGCGCGCGCCTCGACCAGGTCGCCGGCGAACAGCACCCGCTGGCGCGGCAACCACGCCACGATGTCGCCGGCGGTGTGCCCGCGGCCGCACCACCGCAGCACCAGCTCGCCCCGCCCGCCACCCAGGTCGATCGCCAGCCGGTCGGCGAAGGTGACGTCGGGCCAGGTGAGCCCCGGGATGGACGATGGCTCCTTGAACAGCCTCGGCATGCGGCCCAGCTCGCTCCGCCAGTCCTGGATGCCCCGCTCGGCGATCAGCGCGCGGGTGGCCTCGTGGGCGACGACCGCGACGGCGCCGAAGGCGCTGGCGCCCAGCACCCGCACCGCGTGGTAGTGGGAGAGGACCAGGTAGCGCACGGGCTTGTCGGTGTGCTCGCGCAGCCTGGCGAGCCACTCCCGCGCTGCGACCGGCGTCGCCCTCGCCTCGAAGCAGACGAGGAAGTCCTCGCCCTCCACCGCCCCGACGTTGGGGTCGCCCTCCGCGGTCAGGGCGTAGACGCCGTCGGCCAGGACCTCCAGGGTCTCGGTCTTGTCGGTCAGGTCCGCGGACGACGCGAACGGCTTGGCGGCCATGGCGGTCGGCCCCTTCCGGATGTGACGATGCCTGCAAGTATCGCCGCCCGAAGGAGGCGCGGACAGTGCCCGAGACCGTCGCGGTGACCGAGGAGGGCCCGGTCGCGAAGGTCCTGCTGGACCGGCCGCAGGGACTCAACGCGTTCGACCTGGACATGGCGGACCTCTTGGCGCGGCAGCTCGCGACCGTCGCGGCCGCCGAGCGGGTCCGCGCCGTCGTGCTCGCCGGCGCGGGCGGGGCGTTCTGCGCCGGCGGCGACCTCAAATGGGCCGCCGGGCACCCCGACGGGCCTCCGGCCGCCTTCCGCGAGCTTGCCGGGCGCTTCCACCAAGCGGTGCTGGAGATCCGCCAGATGCCGAAGCCGGTGATCGCGGCGGTCGAGGGCGTCGCCGCCGGTGGCGGCTTCTCCCTCGCCCTGGCCTGCGACTTCCGGGTCATGTCCCGCTCGGCCGTCCTGCGGCAGGCCTACACCGCCAGCGGCCTCGGCATCGACGGCGGCGGGACCTTCACGCTGCCCCGGTTGCTGGGGCTGGCCCGCGCGCTGGAGGTGGCGGCCTTCGACCGCCCGATCTCCGCGGAGCAGGCCCTGGCGTGGGGCCTGGTCACGTCGGTGGCCGACGACGGCCAGGCGCTCGAGGCGGCGGTGGCGATGGGCCGCGGGCTGGCCACGCGCTCGCTGCACGCCTTCGCCCTGTGCAAGCGGCTGCTCACCGACTCGTTCGAGACGGCCCTGGTGGCGCAGCTCGACCGCGAGCGGGACGGGATGGCCGCCAGCGCCGCCCACCCCGACGGCCAGGAGGGCATACGGGCGTTCCTCGACAAGCGCACCCCGAGCTACCTGCGGCCGTAGGCTCAGGTCCCCGCGTGGTGGTGGCTCTCGTCGGGGACCGGGCCGCGGGCGGTGGCGACGGCATGGCCGAGGACGGGAGCCAGCACCGCCCATTCCTCCCTGACCGCCTTGGGGTTGCCGGGGAGGTTGACGACCAGGGTGCGGCCGACCAGCCCGGCGGTGGCGCGGGAGAGCATCGCGAACGGGGTGATGGCCAGGCTGGCGTGGCGCAGGGCCTCGGCGATGCCGGGAGCCTCGCGGTCCAGCACCATCCGGGTCGCCTCCGGGGTGACGTCGCGGGGGCCGAGCCCGGTGCCGCCGGTGGTGAGCACGACGTCGGCGTCGGCGGCCATGGCCCGCACCGCGGCGGCGACCTGCTCGCGCTCGTCGGGCACCACGGCGCGGGCGACGACGGTGGCGCCGGCGGCCTCCAGCAGCTCGCGGAGGGCGCTGCCGCCGGCGTCCTCGCGGCTACCGGCGGCGACCCGGTCGCTCACGGTCAGCACCGCGACCCGCACCCCGGAGAGGCCGCTCATGGGGCGGTGTAGTCCCCGGAGCGGCCGCCGCGCTTGGCGAGCAGGCGCAGGCCGTCCACCCGGGCGTCCCGCTGGACGCCCTTGACCATGTCGTACAGGGCGAGGGCGGCGGTGGCGGCGGCGGTCAGGGCCTCCATCTCGACCCCGGTGCGGCCGGTGGTGCGGACGGTGGCGGTGACCCGCACGGCGTCGGCCTCCACCGCCAGGTCGACCTCCACGCCGGTGATCGGCAGGGGGTGGCAGAGGGGGATCAGGTCGGGGGTGCGCTTGGCGCCCATGATGCCGGCGACGCGGGCCACGGCCAGCGCGTCGCCCTTGGGGAGGCCGCCGGTGGCGAGCAGCTCGAGGGTCGCGGGGGCGAGCAGCACGCGGCAGCCGGCCACCGCGACCCGCTCGGTCTCCGGCTTGGCGGAGACGTCGACCATCCTGGCCGCGCCGCGCTCGTCGAGATGGCTCAGCTCGGGTTCGTTCACGCCGCCACCCACGCCAGGTCCTCCCGCAACAGCACGACCTGCACGGCCGCGCCGGCGTCGAGCTCGCGCCGTTCGGCGGGGACGACCGCCAGCCCGTCGGCGGCGACGCAGGAGGACAGCACCCCGGAGCCCTGGTGGCCGGTGAGGGTGGCGACCAGGCCGTCGTCGCCGACCTGGAGGCGGACGCGGAGGAACGACACCTTGCCGGGTGGGCTCCGCACCGGCTCGCCGAGGCGGGCGACCACCCGCGGGCGGTCCAGGCGGTCGTCGGGATGGCCGGCGAGCCGGCGGAGCGCGGGGCGGACCAGCACCTCGAAGACCACGAAGCAGGAGACCGGGTTGCCGGGCAGCCCGTACAGGGGCGTGCCGGCGGCGAACCCGAACGCCTGCGGCATGCCGGGCTGCATGGCGACCCGGAAGCTCCGCACGTCGCCGAGCTCGGCCAGGACCTGCTTGGTGTAGTCCCGCTCCCCCACCGACACGCCGCCGGAGGTCAGCACCAGGTCGCCCTCGGCGGCGGCCAGCGCGAACCCGCGCCGCAGCGCCTCGGGGTCGTCGCGCAGCTTGCCGCAGCGGAAGGCGTCGGCGCCCGCCGCCCTGGCCTGCGCGACCAGCAGCCAGGAGTTGGAGTCGCGGATCTGGCCGGGGCCGAGCGGGTCGCCGGGGTCGACCAGCTCGTCACCGGTGGAGACGACCGTGACCCTCGGCTTCGGGTGGACCGGGACGAGCCGCCGGCCCACCGAGGCGAGCATGCCGACCGCCGCCGGATCGAGCACCCGGCCCCGTTCCAGCACCACGGTGCCGGCCCGGACGTCCTCCCCCGCCTCGCGGACGAACTGGCGCTCGCCGGGGGCCAGCCGGATGCGCACGGCGTCGCCGTCGACGGTGGCCTGCTCGACCGGCACCACCGCGTCGGCGCCGGGCGGCAGCGGACCGCCGGTCATGATGCGGGCCGCCCCGCCCGCCTGGACGGTGGGCAGCCTGGCGGTGCCGGCGAAGACCTCGCCGGTGACCTCGAGGGCGACGGGTTCCTGGTCGCTGGCGCCGGCCAGGTCGGCGGCGCGCACCGCGAAGCCGTCCATGGCCGAGTTGGCGAACGGCGGCAGGTCCTCGGCGGCGGTGACGTCGTCGGCAAGAACGCAGCCGAGGGCGTCGCCGAGCGGCACCTCGCGGGCCGGCAGCGGCCGGAGCCGCTCGAGGACGGCGGCCCGGGCCTGGTCGAACGGGACGAGGTCGGTCGGGTTGGGCCGGTCGGGCGGGAACGGGCTGGTCATCGTGGCCCCACGCTAGCGGATCGCCGGAGCGGCGGTCGAGGGTTGACAAGCGAGCGCCGCGTGGGCACTTTACCTATTGTCATAGGACATTACTGTGGTAGGACAAGAGCGAGGGCGCCATGATCGAGTTCCACCTCGACGGCCGCTCACCGGTAACGACCTACAAGCAGCTCGTGCAGCAGGTCCGCCAGGCGCTGCGGGTCGGGCTGCTGGAACCGGGCGACCAGCTCCCCAGGGTCCGGGAGGTCG
>WNGA01013748.1_pt1 | contig 10872 bp, 10 predicted proteins | sample 5400061 | NCBI WGS metagenome assembly WNGA01 (sample SAMN13153366, study PRJNA577476) | soil metagenome | isolation source: 100 cm soil or saprolite under grassland replicate 2 | place: USA:California | collected 2016-06-15
AGCACGGCCACTTTGGGCATCCGGTAGAACGTGTTGTTGATCTCGACTGTCGGCAGACGCTCGGCGTAAAACGCCAGCATCTCTTCAGGCTTGATCTTCTCCGGATAGAAGTTTCCCTTCCATTCCTTGAAGGAATAGCCGCTTGCACCTGCCAATAGCTTCGAATCTGTCACGTGTCCGTTCCCCTCATTGCTCCTAGAATTCGGAAATGGCGAAAAGCGACCTGACCGAATATTCCGCCAAGCGCACCTTCGCCGCCACGCCCGAGCCGGCGCCGGCAGTGCCCGCGACCGGGAGCGGGCCACTCTTGTTCGTCGTGCAGCAGCATTCGGCCCGGCGGATGCACTACGACTTTCGGCTCGAATGCGACGGTGTGCTCAAGTCCTGGGCAGTGCCGAAAGGCCCGGCGCTCGATCCTAACGAAAAGCGCCTCGCTGTGCAGACCGAGGATCATCCCTACGACTATGCCTCGTTCGAAGGCGTGATTCCACCGGGGCAATACGGCGCCGGCGAAGTGATCGTCTGGGACTGCGGCGTCTATTCGCCCGACGAAGGCGGCGCGACCTGGTTTCACGAGCGCCGGCAGGCGGAGCGCGAGGTCAGGGAAGGCCTTGAGAAAGGCAAGCTCAGTATCCTGCTGCGCGGCGAGAAGCTGAAGGGATCCTTCGCCTTGGTGCGCACCAAGGAAGCGAAGCAGTGGCTGCTGATCAAGCACAAGGACCGATTCGCGGCACCCACCGACGTCACTGCGCAGAACCGCTCGGTCCTCTCCGGCGTGGCAGTCGAAGACCTGCCCCCGAAGCTCGAACCGATGCATGCCGAATCGGGCGACGCGCCCTTCAATCGCGCGGACTGGATGTGGGAGCCCAAGCTCGACGGCTATCGGGTGCTCGCCTTCATCGAAGGGCAAGGCGTAAAGCTGCGCTCGCGGCGAGGGCTCGAACTGTCCGGCACGTTTCCCGGTCTCTGTGCGGAACTCGGCAAGCAAGCGGCAGGCAGCATGGTTCTCGATGGAGAGATCGTGGCATTCGACGCGGCCGGCAAGCCGTCCTTCGCTACGCTCCAGGAACGCGCCCAGTTGAAGGCGGAGCGCGATATTGCTGCGGCCGATCGGATTGCGCCCGTGGCCTTCGTCGCTTTCGATCTGCTGCATTTCGCGGGGATCAATCTGCGCAAGGCGGCTTACCGGGATCGGCGGCGCTATCTCGCCCAGTGCCTCCTGCCGTCGCCGCTCGTACAGCTCGTGCACGCGTCGGAAGATGGAATCGCACTGCACGCTGCGGCGCTCGCCAGTGGCTTCGAGGGCGTGGTGGGCAAACGCAGGGACAGCCGCTACGAGGCCGGCCGGCGCTCTGCGTCGTGGCTGAAAGTGAAACCAACGCGCAGTGGCGATTTCGTCGTCGGCGGCTACACGAAAGGGCAAGGGTCACGCACGCCGCTCGGCGCGATTCTTGTCGGGTACTGGGACAAGGGAAAGCTCCGCTACGCTTCGCACGTAGGTTCCGGCTTCGACGAGAGCGCGCTCAAACAGCTGAAGGCGAGGCTGGATCCGCTGCAAAGAAGTACCTGCCCATTCGTGGAAAAGCCGGAGCTCAATGCGCCGACAACCTGGGTCGAGCCCGACGTCGTCGCCGAAGTGTGTTTTCAGAGCTGGACCGACGACGATCATTTGCGCGCGCCGGTTTTCCTGCGGTTGCGCGATGACATCGATCCGAAGGCGGTGCGGCGCTCCGAACGCGGCCTGGCGCCACCAGCGACCTCGCCTGCGAGCGGCCCGGTCGGCGAAGTCGTGGCGCAGCTGGAAAACACCAAGACCGCGCTCACGCTTACGGTGGGACCGCACCGGATCCGCCTGACGCACCTCGATCGCGTCTACTGGCCCGCGGATCCGGCGCTCAAGCAGCCGGCGCTCACCAAGCGCGACCTGCTGCGCTATTTCGCGCAGGTCTCGCCCTTCATCCTGCCGCATCTTGCCGATCGCCCGCTCACCATGATCCGCATGCCCGATGGGATCCGCGGGCAGCGTTTCTTCCAAAAGCACTGGGAGCAGGAGCGGCCCGAGTTCGTCGAGACCATCACCGTGTTCTCGAGCCATAAGGATGAGAGCCACGAGTACCTGCTGTGCAACAACCTTCCGACACTGCTGTGGCTCTCGCAGTCGGGGACCCTCGAGTTCCACGTCTGGCATTCGCGCGCGAAGCCCGGGCCCGACGCGCGCTCGAAGAACAGCGATTACGCGACTTCGCTCGAATCACTGGAGGCCTCGGTGCTCAACTATCCCGATTACGTGGTCTTCGACATCGATCCCTACATCTATTCCGGGAAGGAAGTGGCGGGAGCGGAGCCCGAGCTCAACACGGTCGCCTTCGAGAAGGGCAAGGAGGTGGCGTTCTGGCTGCGCGAGCTGCTGCAGGGCATGTCGCTCGAGCCGATCGTCAAGACCTCGGGCAAGACCGGCCTGCACGTGTTCGTTCCTATCAAGCGCACGATCGATTTCGACGCCGCGCGCCATGTGTCGGAGCTGGTCGGGCGGCATTTGATGCGGCTGCACCCGAAGGACATCACCCTGGAGTGGAGCGTGCCCAAGCGGACAGGCAAAATTTTCATGGATTACAACATGAACGTCCGCGGCAAGACGCTGAACGTCGCCTATTCGCCGCGAGGCGAGTCCGGGGCGCCGGTGTCGATGCCGCTTACGTGGGAAGAGCTGGCAGGCGCGCACCCGCTCGACTTCAGGATCACGAACGTGCCGCAGCGCTTGGCAGAAACGGGTGATCGCTGGCGCGACGCCGCCCTGAACCAAAAGCAGAGCCTCGAGAGAGCGCTTAGCCGGGCGAACCGATGATGTAGCCTGAAAGGAGCGTGCTAACGCTCGGCATCAGCGGCGGCGCGCGGCGCCGTCGGCTGCATGCCGTTGTTAGCCCGCGGTCCGGCCGGAGCCGAAGGCGATGGCCACCATCACTTGCGTTTCAGTCCATCTCGCCACGCAATTACCTCGAGTTCGCCGCGGACGGCTTCCTCGACCGTAATGACGGGTCGCGCCTCGAATACGAAAGCAGGAAGCATCGAACAAAACTTGTGAATGGTGACCGGATCGTCGCACTCTACCAGCATATGCCCACCCCACTCGCCGACGCGTATCACGAAGAATTCGATCTTGAAATTGGCGGGCGCCTTCCATTGACCGAATACCTCAAGGATTCGCTTCTGGGCATTCTCGTACTCGATGGGCGAACCCTGCGGGCGTTCGAACCAGCTGATCACGTATTTCATTGGCATCCTCCTAATTGTGTTGGTTCCCGGAACGATTGCTGTTTGGACGGGCTCACGCCCAAGTTAACCTGCGGGCCCGCTGGAGGCGGGACCATCGGGTTGAACGCCTTGTTGGGCGCGCTGCGCGAAACCTCCTGACGCCTCCCTTATGGCATCAAAAAGCTTTTGACCTGCTTTTAATGCTTCGTCGGAGTTCATCTCATGCCCCAGCCACTCCAAAGTTGAGCCACCCATACTTAAGACTGAGACCTCCAACGCTTGACGTTTGATAGAGCGATCTCGTCCGCCGTCGATGGCATAGTCGTCTACATGCTCCGCAACGTCACGTAGTTTCTTCAAGGCTGAAAGACTTGCATCAAATTCCGCAAGGGCAGGCACAAGCGACTGCTGACAATCCGGGATGCCAGATGCGAGCTTGGCCGCACGCCGCAGCCTGGTTAGAGCAACCATGAGGAAATCGAAGTCTGCCCACTTGCGAAACACGAAGTCTTTATCTTCTGGCTCTTCTGTTTGTAGGCGACGACATTGCAGGTCGACTGCCCACAAAGCCAAATTCGCTAAGCGCCTCGCTCTCTCATACGTTGCCTCTGACGTTGGCTTCATAGCGCCTAACGTATGAAGCTAACCGGCGGGCCGCACGGACAGTCGCCAAGTTGAAGTCGCGTATCGGCCCGTCCGGTTCAGCGCAGGGTTAGGCGGCACGAGCGCGATTGCTGCCGACGTGAAGGTGAAAACAAAAACTATAAAGAACATGACAAGCCAAAGTATGAGCGTCCGCTTGGACCTCAAGAACGGTTACAAGACGTGCGCCGAGTAAAGATGCGGCCGTCTCATTCGGCGACCGACTCGAGAATGCAGATCTGCGAGGCCGTCGCAATCAAACTCCGGAACGCGAAGCCGCTCTCGATCAATAGGTTTCTAAACTCGGCCTCATTGCGCTCGCGGGCCGTGCCGAACATGGCCATCATCTGGATGTCCAGCAGATAGAACATTGAATTGCCACGCGCCGGATCGGGTTCCAGAAGCTGTTCGCAGATCAGGAGGCGTGCGCCCTTTTCCATCGCTGACCGGCAATTCTTGAGAATGCACCGGCAATCCGCATCGGAGAAGTCGTGCAGCACTCGCATCAGCAGATAGATGTCTGCGCCACGCGGAACACGATCAAAAAAGCTGCCGCCCTCAGTCGCGATACGGCCAGCCATCCTCGCGGCTTCTGGAATTGCCGCCACGACGTCATCGCGGTCAAACACCAAGCCACGGGGTCCAGCAAAGCGGCCAAGGATTCGGCGTAGCGCTTCGCCGTTGCCGCCACCGACATCGGCAATCAGGCCTGCACCGGAAAAATCGTAAGCATTCGCCACGGCCTGGTGCCGATCATCGGGGAAATGCGCCATGAACTCATCGAAGATTCGAGCTTCGTCCGGATGCTGGCGCAGATAATCGAAGCGGCCGATATTCCAGGCAGCGCAATACGGTATCCCGCCGGCGAGAGCCGCATCCAGTTTGCCCCATGCCTGCCACGAACCGGGGGCAGTCCAAAACCTCGCGCCATAGTGCAGGCTCTGCGGGTTATCGGTGCGCAAGAAGAGCGACAACGGCGAATGCGAAATCTCGCTCGATGCAGTGAGACGGAAAATACCCCAGCTAGCGAGCGCACGCAGGATACGCAGCAACGGCTCCGCGTTCACGTTGCACTCGGCGGCCAGATCGGCCACGGTGCGAGTGCCCTCGGCGGCGATCCGGTCGGCTAGCGTTAGATCGGCCACCAGACGGATCATGCGCGAAATCTGGAAACCACGGATCAACCGGTCGAGTGCCGCACGGTCTTGCACGTCTCCTGCGTCGCCAGCCATGGCCACCCCGCATGTCATGCTGCCCACTGCGCGTCACTTTAGCGCATGATTCCTGTGTTGTGGTGGGCTGAATCACCCGCCCGATCAGACGTCCGCCATAGGGCCGATAGCACGATGCTCCTGCCGCCTAACGAATCAAGCTAACCGGCCGCGAGCGGACGGCGCGCCAGCGCCGCCGGCGAGCGGTCCGGTTGAGCGAGAGGTTAGCCGGCGCTCCGAAAACGGGTGCGCCACAAACGCGGGTTGCGCGAGGTGTGAAGCACCGCCACGACGGCGATGTCATCAGCACGCTGCGCATAGAAAACGCCATATGGAAAACGGCGGACGAGGGCGCGCCGCAGCGTCCGATAAATCGTTGGATATAGCTCAGGGTTGTTCTCGATGACCGAGAAAGTCTGATCGAGAGCGCCTCGAAACTCTAAGCTCAGCCCCGCTCGTTGTTCTTCGTACCACTGCGCCGCACCGGCGATGTCGTTCTCGGCTTCAGGGCTCAGGACGAGCCCTCGGCTCATTTGTCGGGCCAGATGCGGTGACGTACTTCAGCCCAGGAGGAACCCGCATGCGGATCCTTCTCGAGGGCATCGAGGCGGCGATCAAGCTCCGCCCTCTGTTCATCGGTAAGCGGCAACGCTTCCGGGTGCTCGACGATGCTGTCCCAGATAGTCTCGACAACGCGAATACGCTCGGGGATGGGAAGTTTGAGCACTTCCTCGATTGTAATGTCCTTCATGGCATCAATTTAGCACAACCCCTTAGCGACGGCTAACGAACAAAGTTAACCGGCGCCGAGCGGACGGCGCGCCAGCGCCGCCGGCGAGGCGTCCGGGTTGAGCGCGAGGTTAGGTGTCAGATGTCTTTGCACCTGGACGCTCCATCGCAACTTTAGACTCGACAAAGCCCATCTTCTCGTAGAACGTCGCAACTCCGGGTGCCGCTGCCCGAAGCACCCACGTGATTCGGCGATTGTCCTCCATCACAGCATTGACTAGCGCGCGGCCCACACCCTTACGCCGGTGCTGTTCCGCGACCACCAGCATTGAAATGTAGCCGTTCGCCATTCCGTCGCAAAAGGCGCGAAGGAAGCCTATAACTTCACCGTCCTCGACGGCCACAAGAACTCGCTGTGACCGCGAGAGAAGCTCTCGGAATTCCTCAGCACTCGCGACGCCGCGATCCCAGCCGTTCGCCTTCAAAAGACACCGCGCCTCTTCGGTTTCCGATGGCTCGATCGCCCGGATCTCCATCTGACACCTAACGAACCAAGCTAACCGGCGCCGAGCGGACGGCGCGTAAGCGCCGCCGGCGAGGCGTCCGGGTTGAGCGAGAGGTTAGGGGGCTGGCGCATGATGCATAACTTCCCAAGCGAACCAACCAATGAACGCGAGGAGAAATACCCCGCTCAAGAAGTGTACAAGTCGCGTCCGCTGAGCCGTGGCTGCGGTCATCGGACAGACATGCACAAATGCTACGAAGGCGACGAGGGAAAACACCACGGCTACAGCGTTCGGCCAAGAACTCCGCGAGAAGAGAGCGTACTCCACGCAGAGTGCCACGATCACCCACACCACGATGAACAAGGCAACCTGTGGCCAAAACTTCAGCACAACCTTCCTCCCGCAGCCGCCACAGATTGTGGGCCGGATGTCGCTAGCGGTTGATTTGCGCCAGAACGACAACGTAGGTTGACCGCAACTGGGACACGCGTACATAGCCCCCTAACGAACGAAGCTAACCGGCGCCGAGCGGACGGCGCACCAGCGCCGCCGGCGAGGCGTCCGGGTTGAGCGGGATGTTAGGCCCAAGCATCTCATTTCAATACCCAGTCCACATCGGACTTCTCGCTCTCCATGCCGATGAGAGCTTGAGGGCACGCGTCCTCTGATTTAACGTTTCGCTCTATGGCGTCGAGCGACTCACGCTTAAGCTCCTTTATCAGTTCCGCGACCTGCTGAAACTGCTCTTCACTCGGGAATCTCTTGCGCATTTCTGAAACATAAAGCTTTCGAGCGTTTGCGGCCGCTGTCGCATTGCGCTCCTTCCATGCAATCAACGCGCTGGAAAAACGGTCGGTCATGCTAGGGTTCATTGCGATACACGCGGCGACAAGCGCTTCCGTCAATTCCGTCGCATTGCATGTGTAAACGGCGGCATATATGAGCCCTTCCGATGCTGCGACCGTTAGCGGCGCAGCGCAGCAAAGCACCAGCATTAGCGCGCGACGGATCACGGCTTGGGCCTAACGAACCAAGCTAACCGGCGCCGAGCGGACGGCGCGCCAGCGCCGCCGGAGAGGCGTCCGGGTTGAGCGAGAGGTTAGGCCCCAGCCTTGCTAACCAGGGGAAAGCGCTCAGGATGAAGGATTGACTCAACCGCAAGATCGATATCGAGGTCGGGCCAATAAAGGTGATGCGCGGCAGGCATTGTGACATGCAGCAGCTTGCCGATTGGCGCTTCGCGGAACCAAGGAAACTCCTCAAACGGAACGAAATACTCCTCTTCCCGAAGCAGTAACCAGAAGCCGTGGGCAGATACGTTGGTGACTTCAGCTGCCGAAGTGACTGTGCCAGGCGCGGCGGATGACATCTTCGTTCTCTCTAATCACTTGCAACGCGACGTTAACCTCGTACGGCGGCAAGCCATAGCTCTGCGCAAGCTCAATTCGTGGCTCAAGCCAGAATTTTGCTTCGCCCACAGCCGACTATACATGCACGTGCATCCGCGTCTCTTCGCGCGAAAAGAAAAATAGGCGAAATCCCTTCGCGCGGAGGACCGTGGGACTCACAACGCCTATTCTACGCTTAGGGGGATGGCGAACTGGTAGCTGGGGCCTAACGATACAAGTTAACCGGCCCGGCGCCGCCACCGGCGCAAGGACGGAGGTTCAAGCCCCGCCGGTGTGTATTCCGACGGAAGGTGACCGAGGTTTCCGACGGATGATGACCGCCGGATCCGACGATGTTGACCGGTGAATCCGACGGATGTTGACCGCGTTTGCGGGCACGTCGGAAATGCGGTCAAGTTGATCGGAACGGCGGTCACGATGCCCGGAAATCGGGCTCGTAATCGCGGTGGCGGCGCTGCGGTGCGTGGTAATTCGAACCTTCGGCCGGGTACGCTCGCTCCCTTTTGTTCAGGGAGCCTGCGGTGCCAACCGGATTACCATGCGACGAATTCGAGAAGTTCTCCGTCTCAAGCACGAATGCGCGTTGCCCAACGCGCAAATCGCCGCCGCATTGGGTATCGCCAAGGGCTCGGTGGCGAACTACCTCGCCACCGCCACGGCTGCCGGATTGACGCACAGCGAAGCGCTCGCGCTCGACGATGCGGCGCTTGCTGCACGACTGCATCCGCAACGTTACGTCTACCCGCAGTTTGCCGTTCCGGATTTCGCCCAGGTCCATCGTGAGCTGCGGCGCAAGGGCGTGACGCTGCAATTGCTGTGGGAGGAGTATCGGGCTCAGGCCCAGGGCATTCCCTACAGTCGGTCGCGCTTCTGCGAGCGCTACATCGAGTTTCGGCAACGGCTGCGCCGCTCGATGCGGCAGACCCACGTCGCCGGTGAGAAACTGTTCGTCGACTACGCCGGCCCGACGGTGCCGCTGATCGACCCGGCTAGTGGTGAGATCACCCGCGCCCACATCTTCGTCGCGGTGTGGGGCGCATCGAATTACACCTATGCTGAAGCCACGGCCACCGAGTCGAAAGCCGACTGGATTGCGGCGCACGTCAACGCGCTCACGTTCTTTGGGGGCGCACCGGCGCTGTTGGTGCCGGACAATCCGCGCGCCCTGATCCGCGACCCGGATCGCTACGAGCCGATTGCCAATCGCACCTACGAAGCGCTGGCCGAGCATTACGGCTGCGCTATCTTGCCGGCGCGGCCGCGCAAACCGCAGGACAAGGCCAAAGTGGAAGCCGCCGTGCTGCTGGTCGAGCGCTGGATTCTTGCCCGGCTGCGGCATTGGCGCTTCCACAGTTTGACCGAACTCAACACTGCCATTCGGCAATTGCTCGGCGAGCTCAACGACCGGCCGTTCCAGAAACTCGAGGGTTCGCGCCGCAGCTGGTTCGACCTGCTCGATCGATCGGCGTTGCGGCCGCTGCCGAGCACTGCCTTCGAATATGCCGACTTCAAACGAGCGCGGGTCTCGCGTCTCGATTACCACGTCGAGTTCGCGCACCATTACTACTCGGTGCCGCATGCCCTGGTCGGCCAGGAAGTCGAACTGCGCATCACCCGCACCACGGTCGAAGTGCTGTTCCGTCATCAGCGAGTAGCGAGTCATGCTCGCTCGCATCGTCGTGGTGGCTACAGCACGATCCCTGAGCACATGCCGGCGGCGCATCGCGCGCATCGAGAGTGGACTCCAGCTCGACTGCTGCACTGGGCGACAACAATCGGCGTCGCTACCGGGCACCTGGTCACTCATCTGCTCGAATCCAAGCCGCATCCCGAGCAAGGCTACCGCGCCTGCCTCGGTCTGCTCGCGCTGGCGCGCAAGTATGGCGATGCTCGGCTCGAAGCGGGCTGCGCACGCGCCCTCACGCTCGGCGCTCGGACCCGCAAGTCGGTCGCTTCCATCCTTGCCGCCGGTCTCGACCGCCAGCCGGCCACCGCCACGCTCTTTGCCGACAGCGTTCTGCCCGAGCACGCCAACGTGCGCGGCCCTGAGTACTACCACTAACTAATCCGTTGAAGGAGATCGTTCGATGCTGACCCAACAAACCATGACTCACCTGCGCACTCTGCGCCTCGATGGCATGGCTCGCGCCTTCGAAGAGCAGCTCACTCAACCCGTGGCCACCGGCCTCGCCTTCGAAGATCGTTTCGGCCTCCTGGTTGATCGCGAGCTCGCTTGGCGCGATACCCGGCGCTTGGAACGTCTGCTCAAACAAGCCAAGCTCAAATATCCCGACGCCTGCATCGAGGATCTCGACACGCGCAGTGCCCGTGGCCTCGATCCGCGGCAGCTCGCGAGCCTCGCGGGCGCCGATTGGATGCGCAGTGGCCACAACGTCCTCATCACCGGCGCCACCGGTCTCGGCAAGACCTGGCTCGCCTGCGCGCTTGGCCAAGCCGCGTGTCGTCAAGGATTCGCCGTCTTCTACACTCGCTTCAGCCGCCTGCTCGAAGAACTGCGCATTGCCCACGGCGACGGCAGCTTCAGTCGGCGGCTGCAGCAACTCGCCCGCACCGATCTCCTGATCCTCGACGATTGGGGCCTCGCACCGATCGGCCAGTCCGAACGCAATGACTTGCTCGAACTGCTCGACGATCGCACTACCGGCAAAGCCACCTTGATCACCAGTCAACTGCCGGTTGAACATTGGTACGCCTACCTCAACGATCCGACCTTGGCCGACGCCATTCTCGATCGCATCGTGCATGGCAGTCATCGCCTCATGCTCAAGGGTGAATCATGGCGCAAGAAGACCGCTGACAAAGGATCGAGAAAGTCGTGAACGCAAACCCCTCCACAGCCGCGTCGCCCACCGCGCCGCCGCCACCACCAAGGAAGCTACCCAATGACCTGCAGCCTCCATCCGAACCCTTGCCAGCCTTCCTGGCTGCCCCGCTGTGGTGCATCCACCCTCGACAACCGAAAAATGCTCGCCGAGTGCTCCGAAAATTGATTCACGCCGACACGATGATGACCGCCTACGATACAATTTAACCACCACGCACCGCGCCTCTCCTCGCGGTCAACATCGTCGGATTCATCGGTCAACTTCGCCGGAATACGCA